>ENA-ORBV01010706-ORBV01010706.1-microbial-mat-metagenome-genome-assembly--contig:-NODE-10706-length-14593-cov-5.419330_pt1 | contig 14593 bp, 7 predicted proteins | sample MGYA00237777_ERZ505514 | MGnify/ENA primary metagenome ERZ505514 (study PRJEB26160, sample SAMN06269048) | microbial mat metagenome | isolation source: Oligotrophic lake microbial mat | place... | reverse complement strand
CTACACCTGTCGATTCGTCGGCAGCGTCAGATGTGTATAAGAGACAGGTTTTGACTCACAACAGTGGTTGAAGTTTTGATTCAACATCAAACTGTTGCAAACTGTCAGTTGTGGGTCCACAAGCTGGCGGCAAACAACACAAACAAACACAAACAAACACAAACACACAACTGTTGGCTTGCCACTTCAGCCAACACATGGGTGATGTTGCTTTAAAGAAGAAGAAGTTGACCTACTTGGTTTGCGAAGTTTTTCTCTCATTGACACCATTGCACTGCGAAGTTGCGTGGCATCAATCAATCAAAACAATCCAAACAGTTGCACAATTTGCTGATCACTTTGAAGTCAGATCAACAATGCAGATGATTTTTTTTTTAAAATTCATTCAAAAATTGTTCAGATCTGAGGCATGCTTCCTCAGGAGCAGGAAATGGAGGAAAATGTTCTGAGGCATGCTTCATTCCTCATTTTGCTCAAAGAACAAAAAACTGGGAAATGGGGGTCATAAAGAAATGAAATGCAGAGTCTCCACTGCAGCATGAATTCACAATGAATGCAACTGGGCCATTTTGACCTGTTGGGTGCATGGCAAAAGCCAAGTTGCAGTGTTCAATCTGTGTGCTGCTGCACACCAATGATCTTGTTAGCGTGTTTTTGAAAATCACATTTTGGGCCAAGCTGAAGCAACTCAAGATGTGACAGCTGGGTGCTGGCAACAAACAATTGCCAATTGTGCCGGATGTTTGGCCCCCTTGGGCCCAGATGCCCATCAAATCATGATGTGTTGTTTCATGACAAAAATCCCAAAGACAGAAAATCCCATGTCAGTCAATTTTCTGCTTCATGCATTTCATGCAAATGATCTCAAACTGGTGTTGATAACCCAACTTGAGACTGATCCAGATTAAAATCACGCTGCATCCGTCCGTCACTTGTTTTTGGCCATGCATTGCTTGACACAGCTGTGAGCATGTCAGTTTGGAGCGACTTCTTTTTGTCAATTCAATCACATTGTTGGCAATCGCTTTTGTTTAACACTAAAGGACATCCATCATGTGGTTTGAATCAACATTGATAAACAACCACTTGAATTGTGACAAAATCAGACATTTTGCGGACTGCGGATACAAATTTAGCGTTGTTTTCTTCTGGACTAGTCTTGTTTGATGTCCATCTTAACGCATGGTGAACTTGAATTGTTAAGAAACATCCACATGCACAACCTGCATTGCAAACTGAAACTTCAATTATGAAACAACATTGCCTTGAAAACCTTTGCTCAGATGAAAAGTTCTTCAGCAATGTTGAGAGGTGTCTGTGTGTGGAAACATCCAAGTGATCATCCTTTGCAGCATTCTTCACTCAGAAGAGCATGTCTCTCGCATCCCAGAAGCGAAAATGCATGTCATGACTTTGAAAAAATGAAGAGCAGAATTGTGTTTGATCTTTCCAGAAGTCATGAGGGGCAGGCACCGAGACAGAGCAAGTGAAGTTCTCCTCCACTGACAAGTGGAGGGCATTCTTGAAAAATGAGCTCACATGTTTTCTGGAGCATGCCGTTGAAGACATGCAAAAAATGTCAGCTTTGGTCAGTTCAATGCCCGTCAGACATGCATGTGTCCATGAATGTTTGAAGAATCATGATGCATTTGTGACAACATTGTCATGCAAAAATGCAATTTGCATTGTGATGTTGCTGCAAGGACATCATTGCTGCGAAAGGCACATCATCTGTTGATCATCATGTCAAATCGATCTGAGGTGCAAATTGAACAACATGTCAATTGACCAAAACACAGTCACATGATTGAGTTCTTGTCGAATATCCATCATTGTTAGTGGACATCATGACCATGTTGTGATCTCAAATGTTTTTGCAACATCTCATTTAGAATGCTTCATTGACCTCTTGTGGGGATGAACAACAAAGTGTGCAGAACAACACTCGTCTGTGAAGAACATTTGAAAAAACAAGACATCATTTTCCTTTCTTGACATCAATGATGCATCATGTTTTGAGATTTGTTGTGCATCCAGTTAATCTGAAACTTCACTTGCTTTGTTTGAACAAACTAATTGTCATTTCAGTTGCATCATCCCGGAGATGCTTCATTTGTTGCTGCAACATCTTTGACATCCATTGTGGTTGCAGATGTGGGGTGATCTTTCAGAGAGACCGAGCATTTGAAAGTTTTAGTGTCGATGCAATTTTAGATGATGCTTTATTGCATCTTGCATTGTTGACCCCTAGAGAACCTTGAGAGGATCAATGCGTCTGTTTGCCGCTTTTTTCAAAGACACAACAGTGCACAATCATTGTTTGTTTTCAACTGAAATTCAGAAAATGACATTCTCTGAGCAGTGAACAATTCATGATCATTAAATTTTGGTTCATTTCAAATGAAAACATGAAGAAGGGTTGTTCTGTTGCATCATCGTTTAGCATTGAGGCAGTCATGATTGCAATTTCCTCTGTTTTGAAAACATTTGTGTCAGCATCAGTTGCACTGAGTTGGCAGTCTGACACAGCACAATGCAAGAGCTCAGTGAATGTTGCTGACACTTGGTTGACATCATTGATGGCTCTTCAGATCTTACTGGAGTTGGCTGGCCAAACAAACCAGAAGTGTTCTCTTGCTTTGTCTTGGTGCATCTTGCAGGTTGTTGGAAACCACACTGCCTTGCGCTGTAGGCTGTAGGTGCTGCGAACTTGCCGGGAGGGCGACCGATGTTGGCGGCTACGTCTTTCGTACGTGGTCAGTGTTTACTACTCTAGCTACTACTCTAGCTAGCTAGTAGTACCAGTAGCCAGTACCACACGAGTGACACGACTTTAGCCGACAACACAGAACTGCACCGCTGAGCAACGGTAAATCAGCAACTAATTTGGCGGAAATATCGTTGAAAGATTGCTTCGGTTGATTATTGGGATAGCGATGTACAAAGAGTGACGGCACAATACTACAGGACAACGTGAATAACTTATGCAATTTATGATTGGCCCCGGCATATTTGCATCCTTTGGACGATTGCCAAAGCTACTAAAATTAGCCGGTGAGGAGTGAGGACCCTCGGGCCAATTGCGTACTGTGAGTAAGGAGAACGGCCGCGAATAACAGAGATCTTGCAAAATTGTTCCCATTTTTCTGATTTAACGAAACTGGACACTGATCGTCTCAATCGGTTTTCTGTTTAAGAGACGCAATCTACTTTACGTTCTCTGTCGGATAAATAAAAATTGGCCACTCAACCGGCGACATTTCGATTCGTTTCGATGAAAAATGGATTTATTACGCTGGTTGAAAGAGGACTTCTTTTCTTCAACCCCTTCTCTACAGTCCAGCCTACATTCTGAATTCTCGTTTTTACATGGCAGGTACCAATTAAGGCGGGCACATCACCTCTATCTCGGTTGCGATATTCAATGAGTTGAGGCATCCACTGTCGAGAAGCAGTACAGTCGTAGTAAAAAGACAGTACGTATTAATCGGCTAGCGAAATTGTGCTACTAACTATCTATGGCTACTACTACTAGCTAGCTAGTAGCCTCGAGCAGATGACAACATAATTCCAAACAGAGACAATTCTGCAGATCAAACTAACCACTAGCTAGATACAAAACCTGCTGCAACTCTTCACTACTTGCTAGCTACTAGAGTATGATTACCGATACTATGAATACCAATCCAGATATCTTGCACGGCCGAGCTTCTGATTATGAGGATGATGACTTTGATGACATGCCGCAAGCACGAGCTTCTGCCCCGACCAATTTCATGAGAGAAGCATCCAGTACGCAACGGCATCTGAATACTGCTGATGATGATGAGGACGCTGGTCCCAAAACCCGCATCTCCACAGGATCTCTCTTGTTTGATTCCGTGTTGGCCAAGAAGAAACAGCAAGGAGGCTTGTTGGTTACTTCCAGTTCTCAAGGGGAAAAACACAACTTGGTCATGAGCAAACAGCAACCGAAAATTAACGATATCAAGGACATCTTGGCAGGAGCTTCAGCAGCTGGAAAGAGCAACGAAAAGTCTCCTTTGGCGGGAATCTGCAAAAAGATATCTGTCGACATGGACAAGGAGGGATTCACGAAGCCTCCTTTGGGGGAAGATCAGGAGGAGTTCCCAGAGGGAGATGACTCGATTCCTCCTCCTCCCAAAAGAGAAAGCAGCCCCAAGAATCGAAGCCCACGACCTCCTCGTCGTGTGAAAAGTAATGAAGAGCAAGAGGATGCATCCAGTCCTCCTCCACCAAAGAGAAAAAGCAGCCAAAAAGATCGACCCGCAAGATCCCCTCGTCGAGTGAAGAGCGTGGATATAGATGAAGATCCAGAGGAAGATCATCCTGCGACTTCTCCCAAGAGGAAAAGCAGTCAAAAGAGAGCTGAGCCAGACCCAAAGGAAGATCTTGCTCCTCCTAAGAGGAAAAGCAGTCAAAAGAGAGCGGATAAATCTCCTCATCGCCGCGTACAAAGTACGGGCATTCCGCAGCAGGAACTAGATTTGGATTTAGATGAGGATGATCTGAAGCCAGGTGACTCAACTCCTCCCCCTAAACGAGAAAGCAGTTCCAAGAACCGAACACCCACGACAAGATCTACATCTCATCGCCGTGCCAAAAGTGTTGGCATTACTCAGGACAATTCGGCTGCACACCCCAAGACCACTGTCAGTGGAATGCGCAAAAACTCCTCCAGTATGGACAGTTCCTCTCATCATCGTCCTCGTGGCAGCAAGGCCAAAGCGGAAGGACAACGTCGGGCTACTAGGGCTGTCGTGGAGGGTAGTAGCAAGAACAACAACGAGCTCAGTGGAGGCAGCAGCAACAGTAGTCATCACCATCGCCATACCACCATGGGTGCTTCCTCCTCTCGTCGTTCCGACAGTAGTCGCAGAGTCGCGACTACGACGACCAAAAAGAATAACCCTCTGGGAGACAGCAGTCACCGTCCGAGACGTGACACCACCAAAGGGACGATGGGTGGTAGCAGCAGTCGTCGTACAACGGCAGCGCGACGTACCACGAGTAAGGAAGACGTGATTCCCTCGGGTAGCAGTAGTCGGCGCCAAACAACAGCACGCCGTACGACCAGCAGGGACGAGACTACTATTGGCACTGGCAGTAGCAGTCACCACAAGCCTCGACGGAGCCATAGTCAACAACAGCGACGCATAGAAAGAGATGGAGGGCGACGATCCACAGCAGTGCCTAAGAGGAAAATCAAGACCGGTATTTCCGCCTCGGAAGGTGGCTTGAGTGAACGACGACGACGACAAGGCAACAGTCCTGCCGCCGGTCGTACCAGTACTTTAGATCGATCAGATCGATCACCCTCGTCCAGAGAAAACAATATCACTTGGCAACGAAGTCATCGTGCCACGAGTGTTTCAGCTCGTCGTCAGACAGTTCGACGTCAGACATCCTTGTCACCCAAACGAAGGGACACTGACGCAGCACTCTCCAACAAACCAACCTTGGCCAGGGCAAGTTCGGAGCCAGTCCACGATGAAGAAGATGCTCACGATGATGCGGATGTAGATGTTTCATCCTCTCGTCGTCGTCGGGGAGGAGGAGGATTTACCAGTACTCGTCCCTACTCACGTGCCTCCGCCGCTGCCGCGGCACTCGCCAAACCATCCTTGGCGAGGGCTTCGTCGGCACCTGTGCATGACAACCACAACAACATGCCCATGTTGGATGAGTCGGCAGCAGCACACTTTGATGAGGAAGGAGACAATCATAATGCGGAGGAGGACGATGGGCCATCGCGTCGTGGCCGTCGAAGTCACGGCGGGCGTCGTGCACGGGCAAGTGCGGCTGCTGCTGGTCGATCTCCCACCCGGCGACAAACACACGATGTCATGAAGCATCAGTTGCTGCAGGCCGTTGCGAACGATCCCTTGGCCAACCTGGAGTATGAGGATGACAGCGAGGACGACCACGAGGACGACCACAATGATGATGATGAAGACGACAACAACGACAATACGGAACCAGGAAAGCGCCAATCCAAAGAACAAAAGAAAAAGAAGAAGACAAAAAGGCTTCAAAGCAAATCACTCCAAAAGACACTTGGTACTTTGCGAAAGGACAAGTCTAGCAGCAACCACGATAGAAGCACGACGACGTGGAGCATCTTTCAGGGATCCGTGGCCGCCGCCGGGTCGAAAGGCGAGAAGAAACACACGAAGTTAATAGAGTATGCGTCCGAATTGATGGTTCAGACGCGACCCAAGACCACCTCGACCTGTCACGCAAGATTGAATGACGACGACGACGAGGATCAGAAGAATGGACGTACTCCACAATCCAACAAGAAACAGCCCCCCACGAAATTGCTGGAACTGGCATCGGAATCGGCGCGCATTGCCGCTGAAATCGTGCAAGGTCGATCCAGTGGTGGTGCAAGCCGTCTGCACACCAAGTTTGCGGAGAATGATGATGATGATGACAGGAATCATGATAGTTTTGACACTCAAGATGATGATACTCATGTTGGCGGAGGTGGCACTGTTAGTAGTGACGGCGCTGTGGCTGTTTCGGTTGCTCCCGCCACGCCCGCTGTCACTCCAGCGATTTTGGGACCCATTTTGAAACCTGACGACAACGACGATGACAGCGTCGAGTTTTTCTAGACCAAGACACAAAGCTGCAGCCAAGAGATGAGGAACGCATGCAACCAGCAATGCAAGAGCTAGATACTATACAATCACATTATGGTTTTTGAAACAATTTTATTTTTATGTAGTCAAACTTTCGTGGTTACTGTTATGTGCATCTATTCGTTTGGTCCATTTCACCTCCATTTTTGTACTGTGTCTATTGTTCTATGAGTGCTACTTGTGGTAGAGGGACTCGTCTCTACTTACTTCTTTGCCACTATGGTGAGTGGGTATCAATTCTGACGCATGGTATCAAAAGCATCCTCCACCACTACATCTGTTGCCGACATGCATAATAGCTCGGCCAAACAGCAAAACAATTCTTGGAACATTTTCTATTAGTTTTTTTTGTGTAAGGTCGGTGGTGAAGTAAATTGGATTCGATGGTTGCTTTCGTTTGTTTGCCTATTATTTTGTTTGATTATTTTTTATGAGCTTGAAAGATGATGTAATAGAAGAAAACTATTCTACCAAATAACAAGATACTAGCTAGAGTCTAGCTACCAGGTAGGTAGGTAGCTATCAACTGTGTCTGTACTAGTATATCTAGCTACTGTAGCTAGCTAGCGTTTCAGGTGGATACCTCCCACTACTAAGCGTGACTGTCTCACTCACTCGCGCTTGGACTGGACGAAATGTGACTCAGTCCATTTTCAAACGACCGGTCGTAGGCCAGACAAAGTGAGTACGGGATACTGACGTACTGTACGATCGAGTTCGCATTGGCACGACCGCCGTGACACCAACATACTAGTTCTGTACAGTATCTACCGGCAACATTCCATCCAATTAGATTTTTTTGGCAACTTCGTTGTCGCACGGGATGTAACAACCTACACCACACAAGCCTAGATGAGTCCGTCACTGGAAGAGAATTCTGACCACAAACAACACCTATTGTTTGCCGGCAATTATCCTTCAGTAGTAAGTTTTGGTAAGGAAAGTACAGAAGGGTGTATTGCTTTAACGATTAAAGGAATTTAAAGCAGCAGTACAGTTTGATTGAACAATCATCATAATTACCAATCAAGCTAGTCCATAAGACTATTACTGGTACCCACGCGGCCCGTACCACACGTACATGCACAACGAACAAGCTTCACCTCTACGACCTTTACTAAAGCTTCATCAGCGCCCAGCCATCCATCCATTCAACCACGTGCACCCAGCCATCCATCCATCGATCCAACATGTCAGATATCAATAACAACAATAACAACAATAGAAAAAGAAGTCACCTCGGAGACGAAGGAGAGGAAGATGGTACGTAGGACGTTGAAACCGTAGTACTCGTACTAGTACCGCAACGTGCTGTAGTAGCAGTAAACCTTGTATGTATACCGGTATGCAGTGACTACTGTGAGCGATAGTTTTGAGTACCGCCAACTTCACCGGCATGATTGATGTGTACCAGGCTAGCTACTATCTAGCTAGCTACAGTAGTAGTATGCTGTCTTTGTTGGATTGGCCATGGGAAGCCTACCCGACTCTTGTCGTCTAGCTAGCTTGCCTACTAGCTAGCTACTAGTAGCTTCACATTGTCACCCTATTGGGCTGCTGTTAGCTACAGTAGCTAGCTCGTCTCTAGCAACTGTATCACCTCACCGTTGGCCTGTATGTTAGCGCTTGTGGTTGGGGTGTGTTGGACGGACTCTTGGGCTCACTGATTGTACAATTGTAGTGACTGACATGCTGCGCTTGTTGATTGTGAACAGGACGAGCGGCTCGAGCAGCTCGTGCAGCTGCGGATGGCGATGGCTTTGGCATTCCGCAGCAGCAGCAGCAGCAGCCATGGCAGCAACAACAACAGCAATTGAATTCTCTCTTGGGCATTCCAGGCATCAATCCCTACTTTCAGCCAGGAACCGGAGCAGCTGGAGGAGGCATGATGATGGGTCCCGGTGCAAACATGGGCAACCCTAACTGCATGAACATGACCAATATGAACACGATGGGCAATCCCATGAACATGAACATGAATCATCTGATTGGTAGCAGTCAAATGAATAGTATGAACAATCCCAATGCGGCAGCCTTTCGGAATATGATGTTTTCCAACATGTATGCTGCACAGTCACAACAACAACAGTCTAACAATAATGGCAACATGTCTGGCTTTGGTGGCGGCAACCCGCAACAGCAGACCAACCAATTGATGATGTCCGCCATGAACATGAACATGCATCCGAATGCTACCATGACTATGATGAATGCTGCTGCGGCGGCTGCCAATAATCACAATCATCCCTATCATAATAATAATCCTATGCAGCTGCAACAAATGCCAGCAGCTCCACCCGCCGTGTCTCTGTTTCCGGGAGCTACCAGTACTGGAGGAAGTGCAGGAAACGCTGCCATGAATCCTCTTCACATGTTCCCAGGTGGTGGCGGCGCTCCCAGCAATACGACTACCGGTACTACAACCTCGGTTTCCAGTCCTCCCGCCAAACCGCACGGACGTGGCAAAAGATCTTCGGCGGCTGCCTCGTCGTCCTCCTTTGGTCCTGCCTATGGCTCTACGCCCACCGATAGTGAGAGTGGTCGGTGCGTTCCCCTCTATGTGCCATCGGATGATGATAGCATTTCGCCCTATCAATGTTTGGCCCGCAAACACGTCGAATTGTTTCAAGCCCAACCGGAAGATGTCAATGCCGGAGCCCAAGGACGAAACAAACCCATTACACTGAATCAAGTCGGAATTCGATGCATTCATTGCAAGGTATGTAGTATATTCTACTCGTGTATATATTGTATATGATTGTGGTACACAATATTTCTCACCTACCTGCCCCTACTCCATGCGCTTGTTTCTATCTTATCTTCTAGATGTTACCCCCCAATTTACGAGCCCGTGCCGCTGTGTACTATCCTTCCAAATTGAGTGTCCTCTACCAAGCCGCACAAAACATTGTCAATTTTCATTTGCCCGAAGCCTGCGATGCGGTACCCGATCACATCAAGTCGGCCCTCTCGAGTTTGGAAAAGAAAAAATCGTCCGTCGGAGGTGGGAAAAATTATTGGAGCGATGCCGCCCAAATATTGGGCGTACGCAATACCGAAGGACATGGATTGCGATTTTCCGATGATCCCATTCTTCAAGAAGAAGAAAAGGAACAACAGGAGGAGGAGAATGATAGCAAGGATGAACCATAAAGAGTTCAATGACATTCGTTCATGCAATCTCCATAATGGAGGGCGACTTTCGACAGAAGGGATGCGACAAAAGGTACGGAACACTCCGAATGACACGCAACTACTCGGGAGAAATCTTTTTGTTGTTGTGGAGTGGATACTATGTATAATTTGGATGGCGCATGACGAAACCCTGATGCTGGCACCAGTCCGAGGTGTTATTTATTGTCAACAATCAATGATGATGTTCATCTATTGCAAAAATATTTCCGATGCCAATATTATATTATTACTACCAACACAAAATGTCGTTGGGGAACGAATTGTGTTCATCTTTGTTGTCGTTCTTCGCTCCTTTATTCGTATTCATTCACATTTTCCATTCGTTTTTGACTACCGACAGATCATCCAAACGGCGAGCAGATGTATGGAACGAAACTACAAGCCAAGCAAGAATTGCGGAATAAGATATCAGTCTGAGTGCAAGGTCCTCCTTCTTTTTCATCCTAGAAAAAGAATCGTCTACCCGGCCTCCGGTTCCCAGTAACGAAGACACACCCTGTGTTTTCGCGTTGCATCTGAAGGGTTCGCTTGTTCTGATACTACCAGTACTAGGAGCCTGTCGGATGAGCTTACTACTGAAGCAGGGGAAAAAATTGATGACCAGGCTTGAATATATAACGGCTATTTAGTACTGTCTAGCTAGCTACTTTGTCATTGCCTCTTGGCCTACCTCCTCTTGTGCTCATCCATGTGCCAGTATTGACTTTAGTAGCCCGGGCTGCTTTCAAAATATACCAATAGAATATTTTTTGCCTCTTCCAAAATCACGACCAGCTCTGCACTGCCCACATATAGTTTTTCCTCCGTCCAGTGAACTTGTGTTAGGTGCAGCTGGCCTTTCGCTTTTACATGCCTTTGCCTAGATGTTGTCTGTGAGACAGTATTGGTATCCGGGTAGTCCAGCACTTCATGAACAACAAAGAAGAGATGTTATATTGAGCAAGCCAAAATAGCGGCAATTGGTACTGCACGTACAATGTATGGAGGAACGAGGAAAATCAATAAAATTCGATTGGTGGCACTACTTACGAAAGACTGGCTCCAAGCGTGAATTCCATGAGAAAGGCAGGAATAAAATCCGCATCTGTAGTGAAACCAAGTTCAATTCCAAAGGGCGGAAAGTCACCAATGGGAAAGGAATTCTTGCACCCTTCGACAATATCATTAAGCGTGTCTGTGAGTGCGAACCCGCCGAGTCCAGAAACTCCAAAAGAATATCTTGCGTTATGCCATATTGTGTAAACATTATTTGTGAGCACGTGACAAGAACGAGAATTGCATCCATTTGATTGTATTCTTACCCTAATGTAAAACCAAAACAATTCTCAAACACTCCAACCGTCGCAGTATCGGCGGTTCCTCGACCCCAAAAGGTCGATCCCGAGTAGGCAGCCACAGGGCCGACTTCCCAAGTTACTCCACCATACCCAGTCACACCAGCATAGGAAGCACGGTTGCATGCATTAAACTTGTCTTGCATCAGCTGGATGGGAGGTAGATTTTCCTTCACTGTGTTGATAAATTGCTGAAAGTCGTCATTGCTTCTCAAATTCTGAGAGTCAGAGCCACCATTCGCCATGAAGACTTGGGACTCGTTAACACCCGCCAAGTTGAGCATGTTGTTGCCGTAGTTTACCATATCAAAGTTGGTTTCATTCAATGCTCCCGTAAATGCCTCGGTGGCGCATGTTACAGGAAAGCACCGTTTTCGAAGGGGAGCTGGGACGCAATCCAAGGACTCTTCGCAAGGGTTATCGTTGCCACAGATTTCCGCGATTTTACGTGGAGAGTCGTCACCCAATCTTCTCTGCCCCGACCGCAAATTCATTTTCTCAAACTCTTTTTCAATTTTTTGTTTGACTAGTTCTGCATCATGTTCTGCACCAGCATTGGCTTGAGCTTGCCCAAAGGCAAGCCACATGGAAAGGACAGAGACAATTTTCATGTTGTTCTCGTTTTTAAATTGTGTTTAAACACGGACGATTTCTAAATTGTCAAGGGCCAGGAGCAGTCCTTGGACTATCGACAGTAATGTAATAGTACTGCAATTGGAAGCGGCCAAGCTGCCGACGAGCTATCTCGAGAACCTGTGGTTTGCTCTCTACCACACCAGTAGAAGGTCGCCTCTGCTACCCAGTGAACCGTTGCAGGTCTAGTAGGCCGGATCTCGATTGGGTGCTTTAACAGATATAAAAAGCAATTATGCTTCGTTCCGTCGCAGAATAACGGTCAACTGTTAAGTAGGAAAACGGTTAGGAACACACAGAACGTTGCTCGCACACTTGCCGGGCGATGGAATCTTGCCAAAAGACTTCTCCTGGCGAGGAACATGTGTGCGACACAAACAGTAAAACAGTCAACTATGACTACTGGAGTGCTGTACTAGCTAGTAAGACGTAATAGCTTATTCATTCATGATCTAGCTAGTATGGTAGCTAGGGAAAACAAAGATGTTCAAAAGACACAGCATACCAACTGAGAATATCTAACGCCAACAAACTGCTTGCAAAAGCAATGCCCGTCGGTACCGAAGTCTAAGATTCTGACAACATTGAAGCTTACGTACTAGGAGAAGGATGGTGTGGAGATTTGTGTGGAAGGGTCCGACGAAATTCTTTCGTTTTGAGAACGAGGCAGATGTTGATGGTGCGTCCGAAGGGGACGCGCACATTCGGGACTGTATCATGGTACACCGACCTGTTGGTTGGCCAGAAGGACCCGCTGAGAGATGGCAAGTGAGCAATCAGCATCGGTAAGCTACCCAGAACACAGCGAGAGAAGAAACGCCAGGAACTTGCGTGAAAGATGCTTGAAGCCGTGGAGGCAGCGAAGAGAAGTGCGGATACAGTTGAGAATGCGCAGCCTATGACGACGAAATGGACTGCGATATCAATTCCAATGACGAAGAATTGGGAAAAGGCCTAGATCCGATCAATAATGCGACTAAAAAACAGCCTCCCGGAAAGCGATGAACCAAAGAAGATATTAGTTGGGTAATAAGGCAACTCGGATCTGGTTTGGAATTGAGAGCCAAATGAACAGAAACAATGAATCCATTAGCCGGCTACTTCTCACACTGAGATACCCAAAACGATAGGTTGGAGGAGAAAGAGATACCCAAAACGAACGTATGGAGGATAAAAGTTTTCAAGGTCTGCCCTTTTAGAGTTTGATTCTTAAAACCTACAAGCCATGTCGCCGGACAAATTCTCGGAGGCATTGAACAAAGTTCCAGGGCTAGAGGAAGATTAAGTAAAGAGGAGCTGGGAGTTGGACGATTATTTCAGTAGAAGTAAAAAGACTTCGGAACAGACAAACGATCAGGATAAGGACTCATGGTGAAAATGTATCTCGTCTCCGCACAATTTTTGTCTTGCCACTACGGCCCGGTGTTTTCCCCGCCGTGTGCCTTGCCAAACCTGCAGCTATGATAGAAATATGTTTTCTGATTATGAATTAATGTTGTTCTGAACCCGAGCTTCGGGATTCTAGCCATTCAAAAATGTTGAAACCTTCAGCGAAACGTATTTCCGATTTTCAGTCAATATTGTTTACAAGGCGACTGCAGAGGCTCTGAATTAGGCACAAACGTCCTTCTTTGCCGAGATCCAGAGTCTCTGAATTATTAACAAACGTCCTTCCAGAATGAAATCGTTGATTGGGATAGATAGCTCTCCAAATCTGCCGCCTGCTTACTCCGCATACACCAAGGCATCTTGGTCCGAACGCTTCAGATGCGCCATAAAGTTGTATCCAGTAACCCCGCCCATCAACATGGTCGCTCCCAGAAACTTTGGAAAGTGCTGCGGGGAGAAAAAAGACGCATGGGCCAATTGACTCAGGCTTGTTTTTCCAGTCCTCAGGGCTGTGGAAGTTCCGTGGGCAGCACTCAGCATATGAACGGCTCGAGCAATTTGATGCGGCATGGCGGATGATTGATGTTCTGGTTGTACTTTTGAGATGAAATGGCTCTGTTGATTACTTCTCTGTTGTGGTTGATGTACGTACAGAGTCAAAATTGTGAGGAAGTGAGGCTGGAACACTCGGCAGTTTCATTTTAATTCTTCTTGTCATTGTGCCGTCTCACTTCAACTTCTCGTCCAATCAATCGACGCTCCTCGCTCGTCAGCCGCCACATCGGTCCCCTTACGTAGTACAAAAGACCCACGCGGAAATGACGCGCCCCTCCTGACGTCGAACATGACTCTTTACTCGGAAAACTCAAATGTTGGTACGGACACGCACACTGGCCCCCAACACTACCCCCTTGCTTTGGTTTGTCAAAGTTGAACTTTTGTCACTGCACTTGCAGTGCAAAGAAGCCCAAGATGCTCCCCAAATGCAACCAATGCGCAGCTTCAGCCTGCCAGCCACAGAGGAGGGACATGTGGAGGCAGGGCAACCCTGTCAGACCAAAGTGTTGGAAGTGGGGGCTCAACAAATGCATTTGCAGGAAAAGCACCAGCCAGGGGTGAGCACTCATGTTGTGTTTGGGTTTTTTTTGTCCAAATTTTGCAAAAATGGCCTTTTGTGTTTTTCATGTTTTCTTATCAATGTTTGACACAAGATAAACATAAGAACATGACAACTGAATTGACCATGAATGCATCAAAATGCTGAAGAGAGAGAGAGAGAGACGAAGATGGGAAAAGAGTCGACGAATTACATTCTCAACAGGCTCAATCAAATGATGTTTCAAGAATCGAGCTTTCAAATCTTTGATCTTTTTC
>ENA-ORBV01010705-ORBV01010705.1-microbial-mat-metagenome-genome-assembly--contig:-NODE-10705-length-14595-cov-5.523695_pt1 | contig 14595 bp, 13 predicted proteins | sample MGYA00237777_ERZ505514 | MGnify/ENA primary metagenome ERZ505514 (study PRJEB26160, sample SAMN06269048) | microbial mat metagenome | isolation source: Oligotrophic lake microbial mat | place... | reverse complement strand
AATGATACGGCGACCACCGAGATCTACACCTCTCTATTCGTCGGCAGCGTCAGATGTGTATAAGAGACAGGGGCAATAGGGGTTCAACATTTGGGAATGGAGGCTTCTCGATTGCTCCTGCTTGGGCTGCAAGGTCATTAACGCATGCAAGCTCTGTGTGGTTAAAACACGGCACGACCTCTTCCCATGCGTCAGGGATCTTTTTTCGGTGCTCTTGAATGATAGGGTTCTCATGCGTCAGAGATAATCTATGTCGTATTGACATGTTATATTGAGCTGTTCCAGCTAGGTTCAAGTTGTCGCAAAGCGTAGATCACATCCCACAATTCGCGAAATGTGATAGGTTGTCATGGAATGACTCCAGCTTTGACTCCACCCTTCTTCAAAGATACTGAGGCAGCTTGTGTGCGGCATTTGGATTCGGAGCAATGACATGATACATGTCACTGAGAGGCAATGGATCTGACAAGAAGCGTGCCTTCTTTTTGCATTCAATAATTGCCCCTTTGGTTTCGGCCGTGAACAAAGATTGCTGAGCACGGGGATCGACGCGACCTTGTGCTTCTCTTGCTCCGTCAGAAGCACTGACCTTGAAGCGCACAAACCAATCATCAAGCAGCTGTGTCATGGTTTCAGATTGTCGAATTCCTTTCTGAATGTACTTGGCATATTTTTGTCTAAAGAGCCTTGTTCTTCTCATCTCTGCAATTTCACTGTCACTGTGTCTTTTCCTACTAGTACCAAGAGTTCCGATCTTCAGAGCAGTTATAACTGCTTCGAAGTCTTCAGAATGGTAAGAATAAACCGCGTCCAACAGTTTCGTAATTGCTTCATGGTAGTCGACATGTTTCTTACGAAGTGTTTTTGTTATTCTTTGGATGCAATGAAAGAGGCCAAGCCTCCCTTCTATTCCCCTTGGAAAGAGAAGTGGCCAGAAGTCTTTTTTGATTAGCCAAGTATCACTGTACATTACTTGTGGATTGAAGTGGCTTCTGTCAGCCAATCTCTTTGCAGCGTGTGCGAAATGCTTGGTTTTAGTAGTCGGAACGAGTACAGCCAAAGCAATCTCTCCTGTCTCCGTAGCACAGTCCCACAGTGTAGTCGCTCCTATCTTCTTGGGCATGTAGTTTTTGAGAACATCGAACGTGTGGTCCTGGGCAAAGGTAAGCCGGCAACCAACTGATTGTATCTCTCGAGTGTGGCATTCTTTGTCACTGGTATTCCATGGGTTCTGATCATTGCTGCTTGCGACATCAAACAGATCTCGTATGCTCTTGCCAAGTGGGGGATAGCTCCGCATAAAAACGCCATCTTTTTTTATGTATGGATCGACCGGCTGCGATCGTTGGTGTTCTTTCCAATAAGAATAGTAGCTTGACACCCTTTCTAAACACGCTCAATTCATAGCATTGTAGAGTAGCCTTGCACATAAGTCTCCATTAGCATATGTTGTCATTACCTGATCAAAAATGTTAGTGGCATTCTTGGCTATGTGACTGTTCCTGTTCGCGACAGCGCACTTGCACTCCACGGGGTATGACGCGGAAACGTACAAAGGTAGTTGACGCAACACATCGCTCTCATTTGCGTAGACTCTCCTTTTGCAGCAATTGCAGACCATGGACATCACCATTGCCCATGAAGGAGGTCCATCAATGTTGAATATGGGGAACAAGGCTTTATTTTTTGAAAAGTCCGTTCTGTCATTCTGAAACGTTCCAGTGCATTCACCACATGGAATTTCGACACCATGGGTTCTTTTCCAGTCGACTAACAGCAATTTGTGACCGACTATGGAGTGATAGTGTGGATTGTCGTGCATGTTATCTGCTGGAGGCACTGTCATTGTGAGTCCCTGGAAATACTTTTCAAAAGATTCCTTGTCATTGGTCCTCACTATTTTTTCCACAACCCAGCCAGCCAGTGCCAACATAGCCAGTGGAGCCTCTTTTCGCTGGTGCTCGGTCTGAAAGGACGTGTCAGCAATTCTTTCGGCAACAGCAGAGCACATTTGCTCGCCAGTAGGCCCAGTGCTGGACATGATAGTAAGTTCTGCTGTTGTTGCCTTTGGAACTTCAGTTGAAATTTTTGTAGTCGGATTTTTTGGATGGAAAAATTGTTCACACGCCGCTTGGGAGTTATTGGCAGATGTGTATATCTCGTGCGACTGTGGTGGCTTCTCAAAGAAAGCTTTCAAACGTTTTGACTCTTGAATGCTTGCCAGACTTGTGGTGGACGATATTCCTCTTGTTCTCTTGTTGTTCCAACAAAGTTTGTGGTGGCCGCGATGCGGCTCTGCATACCCAATGTGGCGGGCTTTACAAATTGCACAGTCCTTTATTGGATTGAAAGCGACTTTGCCGGTCAGCGTTTGCTGCTCTCCCTTCTTGCCTTTCTTGTAGCCAACATTGCTCCCTTGCATTTGATGTGTCCTCTCTTTCAAAGTCAGTCGTCGCTGACTTTGAGGACCCATGATAGCAGTTTGTGCATCATTTTCCTTGGGTTTCGCGTACGGGTTGCGTACAGGGACCATCTTGCTGCTGTTTCCGACACTTTATTGGTGGTGGTAATGGGCTAAATGACCTGCGCTGATTGTTAACTGTGACGGCCGATGTACCATCGTCGATGGAATCCATCTTGTTGATGCTGCGGAGTTTGTCATTTGTGCTGAATTTCTTAAAACTAAGAATATTGAAGTACCGGTCTGTTAAATCCAAAGTATTATATTCGTTAAATAGATTGAGTCTTGAGAACACCGGTAGCCAATCATATTACTGCCTTTACGATCGTAATCCCCGATCCTCGAAATGACTGGAAACCGGCAATTCTACATGTACTACGAGTCTACGACGTAGTATAGTAGGTCAAAAAGAGAAGTGGTGGTGGGTACGACGTACTGTAGGGTTAAGGTTCCCCATGTATTGACCGAGTGGAAAACCTGGCTACTACCTAGTACAAGGCACTAGCAGTTCTGTACATCGTAGCGAGACCATAGTGAGTCTACGAACCCCTGCAGCTAGAGCTAGCTAGCTAGAGAGCTAGCAGCACAGCAAAGTGTGAGAACAAATCTTGCATTCGAAAGCAAGAAACTTTGCAACCATTCTTCTGGAGGAGGAGAAACTAGACTCTTTCCCATCACTTTGGGATATTCAGTAGCACGGACATGCGAATGGCAACGGAAGACCCCCACGTCGATGGACTCCCTCGAGCCATGGTCCAGGCGGTACTTCCCTTCTGCAACTTTGACCGTGATTGAGATATTTGTAGTACACGTCGATAATCTCACATGCTTGCCCTGGGAGCTCCTCGAGTCCTTTGCACATCCCTCTCCTTTGAAGAAGCCCCCACTCTGCTAGAAAGCACTTTGCGTCGATCAGTCAATGTACTGAACAACGAATTCAATGACTTTGTAGCAAATACAGAGGCACGCATTGTATGATTCTGAATGAACAGAGAAGGGACACCCTTCTTGCGACCTCGAGGAAGGCTATTCGTGTCGCCTTGGCGGACACGGATGCCTCCATCTCGCGTTCTTCCCCGACAACAACACAAGACTAGCTAGTGGTACAGTAGTTACCGCCACACAGGATAGTTGCTTGTCAGGTCTCTGGTACTACAGCTCATTCCTTTGTCTCGACACAAATCGTTCCTTCGCTTGGAATATGTGTGCACCCATTGGACGATTTATTTGATCCCGACGCAAGCAACTAGTCTCGACAGCACCGCCATCACTCGGACGGGTTGAGGTAGAAGACTGACATTTGCTGCTGTTAGTATTCTTTGGAGTAGTCTATTTGTGTGATGCAGACGGAGGTTACGTTTCATTGGATAGTTTATAATTCTTATGAGAGTTTCCCTTTTACTAAATGTTAGTCATTATTGTATGTAGTCGACCGCCAAACACAAAACTTCAAAAACAATGCGGCACCCTGATGTTCTTCTTCTTCTTTTTATATATGTATGTTCCTTCCTATTGCATATTTTCCTTTCAACCTTGTCTTAGAAAAAGCTGACACGATCCAAACACTTCCAGTCGGCCATCTTGCCCTCGGTATTCCATAAGGACACCGCCTTGACACGACGAGCTTGCATCAAGGATGGATTTTGTGCGACATACGAAATGGTATCGCACAAATTCAAGACGGAATCTTCGGGATTGTCATACGCCAAACTGATGTGAGGTGTCCAGGCCCCGGTACGTTGTTCGTGGTCGGGCACATTGTAAATCTCAAAGAGTTTGTCAATGGCCGCCTCGTGTTCGTCATTGGATTTCAACGTCAATTCGGCCCAGGCAATGCTGCAGACTTGTCCAGGACGTCCTTCAATGGCAATGTCCTGCTTGACACTAATGGGACGATCCATGGTGGAAGGCCAGCCATTGGGAAAGGCCTTGCTGACCAGATCCAATTTGGCCATGGCTTGTTCTTCCGACAAGTGCGTCATGCCATAAATGGCGGTCGAATGGGCCATGGGAATTCGTTCCGTCCCATAAAATTGGGAGGCACCATCAATGGCACGCGTCAAATCCTGATCGTGTTCTTCGTATTCAATCCAAACAGTAAGTCCCTTGAAGACCCACTGCAAGGGAATGCGAGGCTCGGCTACTTTGGTGTCATCATCTAGACCGTAGTCGACCGACGAAACTTGGGAAGAGACTTCGGATTCCGCCACCGACGGAGTATCATCCGAGATGGTCGACAATTGAGGGTCTTCGGCGTAGGTGGCTGCAAGTTTGGAGAACTTGCCGCTGCGCGGGAAATGGGGCGTTTGAAGCTTCATGATGGCTGTTGTTGGTTTTCGTTTTGGTTGGTTTTTGGTTTTCTCTTGTTCCTTCTTCTCTCTATTCTTCTTCTTTCTATGATCCGTTCTTGCAAAAAATTCTCTAAAAATCAAACTGAAATTGGCTTGACTTAACTTGACGGGTTTGGGACTTGTAAAAATAATGGGGGAGTTTTCGATGAATGATGCTCAACAAAAAAATGCTAGCGATTGGGGGGGGTTGGTTAGTGCTTATAAGGAGTGTATAAGCATTGTGCTTTTGCTATATATAGTTAATCTTTTTTTGATTTTGGCTGATGGTTTCATTGACCCTTTCAAGCAACTAAAGCAAAATGAAAGTGAGCATGGATTGATTGTTAATTGTTGATGGAACAAAAGCAAAAAAGTTGATAGCTTCGTTACTGATTGGCAAACGGATCGGAACTTTATTGGCTACTACTAGCTAGTACTACATTAATTTACTTGTACCTCATCCACGTAGGTTGACGCGCCCGTTCATTGGAATAAAGACCTCTTGGTACAACCGGCAGTCAAGCGCGGTGCTGTTGCAAGTGCTAGTCATCGGAGTGTCAAAATGTGACCGGCGGATCTTGATGAAGCCAAGAGAAGGCTGCGTAAGCATTAGTAGTTCCTTACTAGTTCCATACTTCGCTCCACCAAGACTGAAGTTTGAATCCCTATGAAATTAGGGAGGCATTTTACCATGGTATTTGGACGAATAAATACTACTCATCAAAAATGAGTATAGCTTACGGTGGTATTTGGCTTACCTTTAAGGAAGAATTGTCGGACCCGTTTTAAATCCATTGGCTTCAATCGGACCTCTAGCCAGCTGGCACTTTCGTCACAGAAAGGTTTCTACATCTACATGTATGAAGATAACATTGCCTTCTCATTCCTAATCGGGTAAATTTTCACGCTCTTTAGAGCTCGCAAGAGTACCAATGGTAGGAATTGAAAAAGTCTGCGCGTCGTCAGAGCCAAAAGGTACTTAGAGTCTTACCGTCGTGCGGAACCTGATCACGATTCTTTCGTTCCCACTTCGATCACGATTTCTCCGATAGTAACGCACACTTGCCACTAGTAGTTACTTTGTTAGCGACGCACACTTATTTCCAAATGGTCGACCCGCACTCTGATTTGACGGCCTGTGTGAATCACAAACGAATCTATGAACCGTGACACAAATTACTTTTGAAACACACATCACGCCCATCACAGCCACTGCGCCTTCCTATCCAGAAGAGCAATAGGTGTGGAGATGAAAATGTGGCTGCAAAGGCTTAAAGACTCTGGAACAGATGGAAACAACATGAAGAGCAAGCACTGAAACACTAAGTACCCCCAAAAAAACACAAAAAAAAATCACACAGGAAATGATGAAGGATTGATTCGATGAAGGATTGACGGATTCGATGACATGAGCTAAGACAGAGGATGCAGAGTTGCCTCTCAATGCGTGGTAACCGCCTTCCGTCGCAGCAGTTTTCAAACATTGTGAATGACATCACAACTGAACAGGAATCATTCCGATCTAACTGAATGACTAATTTTCAAAAGCCATCGAACTGAATGGCTTCATTTGCCGAGCGCCTCTATCATGTTTTGGCAAACTAGAAAGGATCAGCCAGATGTGAATTTTGGTAAAAGACATGATAATAGGGAAACTGAATACTGTTGATTAGTGCCTAAAGTCCTAAACCACGGCAAACTCCAGTCCGTCCAACAGGTCTGCTCCGTCCTCCGTCTACGTACTTTAGCACAGAAGCGGCAACTTGCTACTACCGGTAGCTAGAATTTGTGCCACAAATCGGATGCTTGCATCCGAAAGTGTACTTCGCAATTTTTAGTCGCCGTAGCTAGCTTCGAAACGTTTTCCATCTCCGCTGTGTCTCTGATGTTGTCGGGCTTGGTTCCGTCTTCGCCGTGCTCGATCGATCGTACTTGCTCCTTCACACCAAGCGAATCCAGGCGGTTCTTGTATTTTAACATATTTAAGCCGTTCCCATAACGGTTTATCCCTTGCCAAAAACATCTATCTAATAGCTGGCATCGCTCCCCGTGACAACGGCTAAAGCTGTCACTCAACTGAATGATAAGCATAAGTGACGGAGGCGACTGTCTTCCGTTCTAGTGAGCTGAAATCGTTGACCGTGCGCTCGTTCTGTATTAACTCGCTGTTTTTGGTATTTAGACAGCGGTATTTAGACAGCCAAAAATTGTCACGTCACTAATTACAAAACTTGCATCTCCGTTGACAGCCAAATTTTCTGCCGACCTTAACTACGCATGTAGCGTCCCACCGACCGATACCACCAAGAAGCCACCAAGCAGCAACCGATCAATTAACCTAATTCGGCGGCATCTGTTAGTACCTTATTTTGTTGACAGGGTCATCTCTCGCATTCAAAGAGACAAAAACCAACTCATTTGCCTCAAAAGTTGACCATGTCGACTTTGCGAGGCTCTCCACCGCCAGTTGTACCTTCTAGTGCTAGCGAGAATACTCAATTAGTAGATATTGAACAACCGCACAACCATGACGTTCTCTGCGGTAGAGGCGTCACAACGAACAGGTATGTTCCCCATGAGAATAATGAGAATTTAGGAAGTTCTAGAGTGTATAATGGGCTTCCTTCGCAGTGGTCTCTATGAGTTTGGCTAACTTTTTCCGTTTGTTATCCTCTTCCTCTTGCAGGTTTCCAGGAAATGAATCTTTTCGAAGCCTTGTCAGCCTCAACAAGGTAATTCTTTAGACAAGCAAAAAGTACTTACATCTACGTGAACCTACGCGGAACTTAGACCCCATTCAACAACCAGCAGTTGGTTAGGCTATGTAGACGACACTAGTAGTAACACGCGATGATATCCATACAACTATGAGTACATCAGCTCAACCTTTCCCCGCAACCACTTGCTCACACGGACTTTTTCTGTTTGTTCTGTTCTGAATCACAGGAACTCTATGTAACAAGTACAAAGAGACAAAAGATGTCCATTTCTCGGTCCATTGTTGAAGCAGTCAGGTCTCTCAAGCCACCAGGACGGTTTCTTGAGAAGAATCCTGTCACCGGGCTCTGGTACGTTGGCCAATTGTATATAGTCGGCCTTTCATTGCATTTCCAGACATGAACATCATCTCACATACAAGAACGCCTTGTCTCCATTTTCGGTAACGCCTATTGATTGTTATTAGGTCGGATATTGGCGACAGAAAAGCAATCGAAAAGACTAGCCAAGCACTGAGGGATGGTGCAGCTGGACTTCGCAAGGAGCTTACAGAAGATCTTGGGGATCCTGATTTCTTGAGCGCAGTTTTTGAAATGGATGGTGCAGGTGCGAGGGCAAAGAAATCGCCATCTCCGACGCTGAAGGACAAGGACAAGCCTGTGAAATCAAAGGCGCCAAAGAAGGGACATAGGAGGATAAAGTCAAACCCAAGTTCAGGGTCAAAGGCTGCGATAAAGGCGACGCTGAAGAAGCAAAAATCTGCAGCAGCCGCGGCAGCAGCCGCAGCTGCGGAAAAGGACCCCTCTCGAGGATCCAGCATGCCGCCTCGGCCGCCTTTGTCTCCTGTATCCCCGCGCTCGCATCCTGCTAACCCACCATCCCCATCATCTGCGGGTTGGAATCTGCGCTACCGAGGCCAATACCCACCTGAAGCAGCATTTCACTACAAGGGGCGTCCCTACCCACGCAGTCACTCGTTTCAGATGAGTCCTCCTCCTTATGGGCCACCACGACCTCCGCATCCTCCGCATTCGTGGAGCCATGCACCTCCAAGGCACCATCGTCCCGCGTCGCCCCAGAATGTGGTGCATACGCCTCAATCCCCCCTTCCTCCAGGCAGACATCAGCTCACTCCCAATGGGTGCATTTCGAAGCCTCCCCTATCGCCAGTAGCGGCTCGTTGGGCCCCTCGCCATTTTCCTCGCCATCCTTACGGACACCCGATGGACTACGTTCCTGGCCGCCCAGATTACCTTGGCCCACCTGAGTATGCCAGAAGCTACCCAGGGCCTGAATTTTGGCCGCCACATCCAGATTACCATCGGGGGCGTCCTCCTCACTATAGAGGACATCATGAATATTACTACGAGAGACATCCACACGGGGAAGGCCTTGACGTTCCCACACTTGGAGGGGAACGAGAGCAAGGCCGTCCAACCGATTCACCACCACAGGAGTTCACGCCCCCGGTGACACCATCGAGGAGACGCCAGCCTGAAAAGCATCACTCTTCGTCGGCGGCGTCGCCGGCCAAGAAAGCAACCCACGCAAAACCCTCGCCCTCTTCAGCATCAAAGCCTGATCGAATGGTGAGTGACACCTCCGAGGGCACGAATCATTCCTCTGTGGCTGCACCTGCGAAAGCAAAGGAAGACCAAGCCAAAGATGATGCCACACAGAAAACAGCTCTTCTTTCTCCCGTTTCGGTGGCCGAAGAAGGGGGCAAAGGCAACGATAGCCGAGATGGAGACGTCACCATGGCAGAAAGCACCGCCTCTTCGGATCATCCATCCCCATTGAAAGGAAAGTTCCATATCATCTCGGTAGTGCATCAGATGGACAGCGACAAAGCCGATGAAGAAGGAATTGAGTTCATGCTCAAAGACCCTAATTCTGACGACTACTCTCTATCACCACTCCCTTTTGAGCGGGAAGATCCGACCTCCCTAATGGAGCTACCGGATGATATTTTACACTTACCCATTTCGTCTTGCGGTCCCCACGATGACTGAAGAGATATGAAGAAACAGTTGAACTGAACGCAGCAGAGAACGCATGTCTGTTATTTCAGGCAGGAGGAAACCAGAGTGAAACGGGACTTTAGCTAGGCATTGGTACAAAATAATATACACAACTTCGTACTACTACTGTGCTATTTGGACATACACTGGTAGTAGATTGCGGTGCGGTGCCACTTGAGTGGAAAGAAATGGCATAAATCGGCAGCCCCACGCTCCAGAAACGCATGAATCTATGATTTCCGTCAATCCGCCTCGTGCTCATGTTTGATGTCTCATGCCTAGCTCGTAGCAGCTACAGTATTACTAACTAGTAGATAGATAGATAGCTAGTAGTGGTAGCTGCAGCAGTAGCTCTGGAACCTGCTGCGTGGTGGCAAGTAGGCTACGGAGGCCAGTGATGCATCTCCCTGTGACAGAAGGACATCTCAAGGCGTTTCGAAGGTGTTGTCCCTGCAGTACGAATGCAAAAAAAAGTCGTCTAGTAACTGTGTCCGGCAAGTAAAAGAATATCGTAATCGTTCTATTATGTATTATACATCGGTACTATGTTATCCCAGTTCTCAAAGAAAGCTGAAGCCCAGGGCATATCATTTTCGACACGCCCACGCATCTTGCCACCCCTTTACTCTTCGACCTTCTCGAGAGCGGCCTTGGGCTCTTCTGCTTCCAGTTCATCCAGAACTTCGGCAACAAGTTCCTGTCCCTTCTGTTTCCACTCGTCTCGGTTTTGATTGGCATAGTTGAGGCATTCGTCACTCGAGACACCAAACACATTGCAGTCTTTGAGCTTCTTTGCCAGAGGGATCACATAGTTGTCAAAGAAGCCTAACTCGCCGTTGTACCAAAAGTCAGCTGGGTTCTTGGCCATGCGCCCTTCCTTATAAGCATGGAACATCTCCTTGAAGAGGCGTTTGTTCCATTTCCTGTAAATGTGCCAATGTTGCATGGTATGGGACACATCAGATGCTTGAATGAGGTGCTCAATGACAATGGTAGCACGAAGGTCGTTGTTCTCCTCTGCGGTAATTCCGTCACTGTTGAAGGCCAAGTTCCATCGGTCCTTGCGCAATCCATTCAGTTCAGGGTCAAAGATGTCTGTAGCCAACACAACGTTCACGATCACCTGTCTGAAGCGCTTGAGTTCAGCCTCGGTTGCAAAAAGGGTACCGCGGAGGCTTTCAAACTTCTCACACATGAGAAGATCCCAGGCAATATCCAAACTATTCTGTTCAGCGACAGATTTCCCACGGTACTTGTCACCAAGCTCCTTCTCCTCCTTGATGAGCTGGGGATTGGAAACACCCCTGTGATCAACGTCATGGATCAGCGCCGAGAAAACAATGGCCAATAGTGTAAGAGGGTCACTATTGATTCCATGGGTGTAGTTGTGGATCTTGTCAGCCATTTCCCCTTCCTGTTCCTTCTCGAATGCAATATCAGGAGCTTCGATGCGCTTGAGGAACTTGTTAGTGGCCATGGCCACGTGACAAGCGTGTTCAAAGTTGTGGAAGTCGTTCTCGTGATAGTGGTCTGCAATAATTGTCACAAGTTCACGAAGCTGCTCTTTGACAGCAGGATCAATTTTAACTTCCGAAGGCGCAAGCGCTGCATCGTATGTCTCCTTGTTGAATTTTGGCAGAATAATGACCTTGGCAACCTCATCCAACACGGTCTGGCCTTCTTTGGGAGAGAATGTAGCCGTGTAGCTCTCAGTTGATGGTTTCCTAAATGCCACATGCTTGCGAACGTGTTCCATCAGCATATCAACAATCCAGTTCACCAACCGTTGTTGCTTCAAACAGTGCTCAGCTTCCTTTGCCTTGATCCTGGCGGCGACCTTCGCGGACGGAACGGCTGAAGGACCACCTGGAAGACTCATCCTGATGCTTTCCGAATCAGTGGTACTGGCATTTTCATTGGACATCTGAGAGCTGGCAACGCTGGCGGAGCTGTTTCGAGACTTGGGCGTCAACCACCAGGTCTGCATCTCTCCTTTTCCTTTCGCTTGTACCATATCCGAGCGAGCTCGGGCCCAGTCTTGCTTGCCTGCAATACTGATTGCTTCAAAGGTCGACTTGGAGCATTGGATCTTGTTTCGCACGCCAGTGCTCTCCATTCTTGCAGCTGTGTTGACAGTGTCTCCAAACAGTTGGAATCTGGCACGATCACCAAGTAACACTCCTGCTGTAACAGGACCAGAATGCATACCGAATCGCATAGCAAGGTCAGCTGTATCAGGACCGAGCTGGCTTTCCAACTCTGAAGTCAACGCGTTGAACTTGATCTTGCAGTCAGATGCAAAGCGTGCCATGATGACAGCATGGGTTGGCTGTGGCTCCGGCAATCCTGTCACAGCCATGTAAGAGTCACCAATTGTCTCAACCTTAAAGACATTTCGGCGTTTAGCGATAACATCAAAGGCTTGGTACACAGTCTGAAGCAAAATAAAGACTTGCGCTGGATCTCTTGTGGAACTCCATGCGGTGAAACCTATCAAGATGGGGATAAAACACATGTGTTAGATTCGATTCAAAGCAGCATTCCTACAAAGGCTGGCTCCAGTTCACTTACCAGCGATATCGCAAAACATAACGGTGCAGTGTGGGAACAGATCAGCAATAGGTGCCGAGTTTGTGTCAGTCTCGTTATCATCATTCAAATATCCCTTCAAGCGGCGGTTGGGCGACATGAAACTGTCTCTGCTCTCGAGTTTCTTGGTAGCTTGTTCCATCATGCGCTCGCGCACATTTTCAGGGAAGAGACTGGCAACGATCGCAGTGGTTTGCTGAGCTTTCAACATGACAAGATTCTGGCGCCTTTCCACGAGTCTGTCATAACAGACAAACATAAAGGCCGTAAAGACAAAGACGATTGCCACGGCCAGAGTCATGACGATCGGAAGGCTGGTTCGGTAGATGGATCGGAATTCGTCCGATCCGTAAACATCGATATGGTACTCGCAGTAAGTCGTATCCAGAGGAATGCCAAATTTAGTTCCATCCGCAATTTGCTTGATTCCTTCGAAGGATGCAGATACCTTCCAATGGTCAAAGTCTGTATCATGCAGATCTCCTGGCCCCACAGGGTTGACAGTGGGACCGTCGATTTCGTATGTGTAGGTACCACCACAGCTGTTACCTAGAACAAAGTAGATGCCGGTGATGCTTTTGGGGAGGATCCTACGGAAATAGGACGCCCAGTGAATCCAGGCAATCATGACGGCGACGGGCTCTCGATTCTCCTCGAACGAGTCGAAAATGGGGAAGTACATTTGACCGATGGGGTCGCCCACGTATTCCACCAATTCGCCTTTGGCAGTGCTCAACATGAGAGCAATCTTGGCGGTCAAGAGATCCCACGAAAACATATCGCCGGGAGTTGAGGTAATGAATTCGCTCATAACGATAGCTCCATTGTTAAAGGATCTGTCAAGACCCATGTGCCCGTATTCTGCGGGGTTGTAAAGGTTTTGATTGATATCATTACCGTAGTTGAACACGGGACTGGATTGCCACGTAGGCATGTAGGGTCCGCGGGTAAAATCCGTCTCTTGTTTCTGATTCTCTCCGTAGTACCAGATGGGCCACAATCCATCTCGTGCCAAGCGTCCTCCGTAGAGTCCTGGATTGAAATCAAAGAGCCCGATCGCCTCTTGGTATTCGGTAGCTTCGTCACTGTGTTGTAGATCAGAGTAGAAGGAGTAAAGGATGTAGGTGAGTCGACCGACTGGGAACGAACGTGATGAGGCACTTGAAACAGTGTCCAGTAGTACTTTTGCTTACATCCAGTAGTACGATTCGTCACTTTTGGCAAATTGTTCCCATTCATCCCTCTGAAAGGCTGATACTCTGGGATTGAGTTGGATTGAGAGAGCTTTTGACTGTTGTCTGGTGGTATAGGCCCGTTGTTGGAAGTTGGAGATTGTAAGGAAGGGCCAGCTCTCAGGGCGATCGTGCCCGTTGGAAGTAAGCGCCACTCCCAAACTGGAGATGGTGCCCATATGGCTGACAGCGATATCGAGGAAAGCTTCAATGACTTTTTCGGAGGCTGCTTCGTACTGGCCGTTGCACTCTTCAGACTGAGAGTTGTTGGTGATCATAAAGACAATGACAGAAACTGCAGTCGTACAAGAGTGTGTAAACAGAAGGAATTGAGTACACATGGAAAGATGCAAGGAACCAATTCGAATCAACAACGATAGAAGAAAGAGAGTAGGCTTACCTGCCGCTGCCGCCAAAAGAAGCACCAAAAAGACGACCAATCGCAAGCGAAAGACTGCGAGCGTTTCCTTCTTGGCAAGTTGTAACTTTTCGGATTCGCTCACTTCCTCCTTGCCAGTGCCAAAGCCAGAGGAAGTCCTGGAGTGCTCGTGGTCGGTGGAAAGCGAGTCTTCGGGTGTACTGCCGGCTGCTTTTTCGTTGTGTTCGGAATGGTCCACAGATTCGAGATCATCTTCGACATCCTTGCCGGCCAAGATGGTGGCAGCTGCTTCTGATTTCGACATGCTGATATCAAAGTTGCTTTGTCTTCTTCTTGTTGGTAGTTCAGTCGGTTTAGGTGTTGCTGTTTCAAGTGCGACTTGAGGAAACAAAAACTTTCTTTAACTTTTTGTGTTTGCTTGGTTGTGTAGTAGTTTTCGCATCAAGTTTGAGAAATTATGAGCCATCAAATGAAGAATAAGATAAAATCAATGAATGCTAAATTAGATCGACAAGAACCAAGAACTATTAGCTACTGGCTCTACTAGCTAGCTAGCTAGTAAAGTAGGACGTCGTACTACCGGGTACTACTGTAGCAACTCCGATCCGAGTACATTTGTTAGTACTACTAGCTAGCTAGCTACTAGCTAGCTAGCTAGTAGCTAGCTAGTAGAGCCAGTAGTTGGAGAACTCTTCTTCTGTAACTACCAGTAGTACAGTAGGTCTGCTAGATATTTTAAGGAGGAATGCCGGTCTTTGTGCATGCGAGTAGCCCTGGTACGACGTAGTGTTTTACGTACAGTAGCAACGTTACAATTTCTTGTAATCCGGAAGACTCTGGATTTTTTATACGGAAGTGGTTCCAG
>ENA-ORBV01010704-ORBV01010704.1-microbial-mat-metagenome-genome-assembly--contig:-NODE-10704-length-14596-cov-3.756457_pt1 | contig 14596 bp, 10 predicted proteins | sample MGYA00237777_ERZ505514 | MGnify/ENA primary metagenome ERZ505514 (study PRJEB26160, sample SAMN06269048) | microbial mat metagenome | isolation source: Oligotrophic lake microbial mat | place... | reverse complement strand
TTTTCAAGCAGAAGACGGCATACGAGATTCGCCTTAGTCTCGTGGGCTCGGAGATGTGTATAAGAGACAGTCAGAAATCCGTCCTTGGTGTCGACGAAACCCTTTACGAGGTACAGCTTATAGTCGGGGCCGGGCGCCAGCCTCCCCACATGGACGATCTGACTTCGGCCGACCATGACCTCGCCTTCGCCCCAATGGATCGGGTCGCTGCCCTTGAGGTTGCGTTCGAAGCGGCCCTTGAATTCAACCGACCTCGTCGCGGCTTCGACTTCGGCTTTGGTGGGTCCAGGAGGGGCTGTCAGGATCGGCAGATAATAGATGCCGAGCGCGAAGCCGAACGCGAGCGTGGCGAGGTGGGTCGTGGTCAGGATGATCCAGCGCATATGAGCCTCACGTGTAAAATCCGATGGCCTGCCCCCAAAAGCGCGGGCAGCATCTGATAGCGGCTGGACGACGAGGTCGGAACCCGAAATTTGGTGGCGTAACACTCAGCGTTACGCGCCTCAGCTCGGCGACGGTTCAGCTCGGTGACGGTTCAGACCGGCCGAAGCGTGGCTGGCACAATGATCGCGCGCGGCTTGGTCAGGACTTCGGGCCGCATGATGTCGTCGAGCTGCTCTTTGGTCATCAGCCCCCGTTCAAGCACGATCTCGGTCACGCTGCGCCCGGATGCGAGTGCCGCTTGGGCCACCTCGGTCGCGTTGACGTAGCCGATGTAGGGATTGAGCGCGGTGATCATGCCGATTGATCGCTCGACGCCGCTGCGCAAATGCTCGCGATTTGCCGTGATGCCGTCAACGCAGCGATCGGCCAACGTCAGGCACCCTGCCTTCAGGTGCGTGACGCTTTTGAAAAGGCTGTGGGCGATGATCGGCTCGAACGCGTTGAGCTGGAGTTGGCCGCTCTCGGCAGCAAAACTGATCGTGACGTCATTGCCGATGACTTCGAACGCGATCTGGTTGACGACTTCGGGGATCACCGGGTTGATCTTGCCCGGCATGATGCTTGAGCCGGCCTGCACTGCTGGCAGGTTGATCTCTCCCAGGCCAACGCGCGGGCCAGATGACAGCAGCCGCAAGTCATTGCAGATTTTGGATAATTTAACAGCAACGCGCTTGAGCACGCCAGACACCTGGACGAAGCTGCCGCAGTCTTGCGTGGCTTCGATCAGGTTGATCGCGGTGACGACGGGCAGGCCGGTAATGTGGCGCAAGTGGCGGCATACGGTTGCGGCGTAATCGGGGTGGGAGTTGATGCCTGTGCCGATTGCCGTTGCGCCCATGTTGATCTCACACAGCAAGGCGACGGCCTCGCGGAGGCGCATCTCATCCTCGCCCAACATGACGGCGTAAGTCGAGAACTCTTGGCCGAGTGTCATCGGCACGGCGTCTTGAAGCTGCGTGCGCCCCATCTTGATGACGTCGGCGAATTCGGCCGATTTAGCCTCGAACGCTCGCCGCAAGTGAGCCATGGCCTCGACGAGTTCGAGCACGCCCTCGTGGGCTGCAATCTTCAAAGCCGTTGGGTAGACGTCGTTGGTGCTCTGGCTCAGGTTGACGTGCTCGTTGGGGTGCAACGCCGTATAGTCGCCCTTGGCGTGGCCAAGGAGCTCGAGCGCTCGATTGGCGATGACTTCGTTGGCGTTCATGTTCGTCGATGTGCCAGCTCCGCCCTGGATCACGTCGACGGTGAACTGGTCGCGCAGCGCGCCGCCGTGGATCTCGAAGCATGCAGCCACGATCGCTTCGGTGCGTTTTGCGTCGAGCAGGCCCAATTCGTGGTTGGCGCGCGCGGCCGCCATTTTGATCGAGGCCAGCGCGCGCACGAGACCCGGGTAGATCGAAATCGGCGTACCGGTGATAGGGAAGTTCTCCAGCGCGCGCAACGTATGGATGCCGTAGTAGGCATCCGCTGGAACATCCCGGTCGCCGATAAGGTCGTGCTCGCGGCGGGTTGCCAGCGGTAAATGGGTTGCGCTGGGTAAACCGGTCGCTGGCGTATCGGTCGCAATATCCGGCATGGCGGGACTCCAGTTTTTGGGCTCCAGGTTCGCTGGGGCCGCACGTTACGTCCCGCAGAATGTGGCTTTCACGATTTCATGCGGTTGTGGCGGGGTCATCAGGTCGGCGTGTTCGGGCTGATCCTCGAACGGCCGCGCCAACACGGCCACAAGCCGTTCGAACGGGGCGTAGTCCTCGTGTTCAACGGCAGCGGTGATTGCCTGCTCCACGCGGTGATTGCGGGGGATGAACGCCGGGTTTGCCGCGCGCATAGCGGTGGTACGCCAGACGGGTGCAGCGCCATCGGCGGCGAGCCGTTCGCGCCATTCGGGCAGCCAATCGAGGATCCGGGCAGGGTCGTCGAACAGCGACGCAAAGGCGGCTTCACCGGGGCTGCCGCCGTAAGCGGCTTCCGCAAGGCGGCGGAACGTCAGCGTGAAGTCGGCGTGGCCCTCCGCCATCGCGCCAAACAGCGTCAAAACCAGTGGCCGGTCGGTTTCGCGCACCTCAATGAGCCCGAGCTTGCGGCCCCAGCCGGACCAGTATGCCGCGTCAAAACGGGCAGCGAAGGCATCGACGGCGCCTTGCGCCTCAGCCGTTGCCGCACTCTCGTCCGCCGCGAGCAGTGGCAACATCGCCTCGGCAAGACGGCCGAGGTTCCACTGCACGAGACGCGGCTGATTACCGTAAGCATAACGCCCGTTGTGATCGATCGAGCTGTAAACGGTGCCCGGGTGATAGTTGTCCATGAACGCACACGGGCCGTAGTCGATTGTCTCTCCGGCGATCTGGCAATTGTCGGTGTTCATCACGCCGTGGATGAAGCCGACGTGCATCCAGCTCGCGACAAGTGCCGCTTGCTTGGCAACGACCGCATCGAGCAGGGCGCTATAGGGGTTCGATGCAGCCGCCGCATCAGGATAATGGCGCGCAATGACGTGATCAGCCAGCACGCGCAGGCCGTCGGTATCCCCGCGCGCGGAAAAATATTGGAACGTTCCAACGCGGATGTGGCTTTGGGCGACGCGGGTCAGGACGGCGCCGGGGACGACGTAATCACGCACCACCGGCTCTCCGGTGGTCACGGCGGCCAAGGCTCGGGTCGTTGGAACTCCGAGCGCGGCCATCGCCTCGCTGACGATGTATTCGCGCAGCACCGGGCCGAGCGCTGCCCGGCCATCGCCACGACGGGAGAACGGCGTCGGCCCGGCGCCCTTTAATTGGATGTCGCGACGGATGCCATCGCGGCCGATCACTTCGCCGAGAAGGATCGCGCGGCCGTCGCCCAGTTGGGGCACGAAGCCACCGAACTGGTGGCCAGCATACGCGGTCGCAATTGGCTCGGCACCCTCGGGGATATGATTGCCAGCCAACGTCGCCACCCCGTCAGGCGATGCAAGCCACGCCGGATCGATCCCGAGTTCAGCGGCAAGGCCAGCGTTGACCTTGATCAACTTCGGCGCCCGCACCGGCGTCGGCGGGAGCCGGGCATAGAACCGCTCCGGCAAGCGGGCGTAGCTGTTGTCGAACGGGATCGGGCGGTTGGATAAAGCTGGTGTGTCGGAGCCGAGTGCGTCGGAGCCAAGTGCGTCGGAGCCAAGTGCGTCGGAGGGGCTGGTGGTCTCCATCACACGAGGTCCAACGCATGACGCTTCAAGTCGTCCAGCGTGACGGTGCGCAGCGCTGCCATGTGGGTCGAACGCAACACCACGCGCGGCGCCATCCCAGCAAGCAACGCCTCGCGCCAACGCTCCGCACACAGGCACCAGCGATCGCCTGGTTTCAAACCGGCGAACGGGTACTCTTCGCGCGGGGTCGAGAGGTCGTTTCCGCGGGACTTCGAGAATGCCAGGAAGTCGGCTGTGACCTCGGCGCAGATAACGTGGCGACCAGCGTCATGCGGGCCGGTCTCGCAGCAGCCATCGCGGAAAAAGCCGGTCAAGGGCGCGCGCGAACACGTCTCCAGCCGTTGGCCAAGGACATTGAGCGACGGTTCGCGGTTGTGTTCGGGGCTGTCGTCGAGTGGCATGGCTACCTCTGGCCGCGGCGTTTCGAATAGGCGAGTTCAACAGACATGGTGTCACCTGACGCAATCGCACGATAGCATCACGACACGGTCCGATCGGGTATCTCGAGTACAAAGGCTGCCCCGTGTTCCGTGTCGAGCAAACGCAACCGGCCACCGTGGGCAACCGCAAGTTCGGCTGAGATCGCCAAGCCGAGGCCGGTACCGCCCTTGCGATTAGACGACTGGAAGGCCCGGAACAACGTCGCTCTCGATTTTTCCGGGATGCCCGGTCCATTGTCGCGGACCTCGATCAGGGTGCGGCGGTGTTCGCGTGTTGCCGTGACGGTGATGCGGCCCGGACCGATCGAGGGGCCAGAAGGCGAGGAGCTGAATCCCGCGCCGCTTTCGGCCTCATGTTCGATGGCTTGAACGGAATTTCGCACGAGGTTTGCCAGGATCCGGAACAGATGGTCAGGGTCGGCATCGACCCGTAATCCGGCATCGAACGCGCTGACATATTCGATCGCCCGGCAATCGGCGGAGCCCGATTCGCTTGCGCCGTCGCGCGGCAGGCCAAGACCATCGCCGACCTCCTCGACGATCGGCGCCAACAGCAACAACTCGCGTCGCGGCGTCGCTTCTGTCGGTTTGCCGAATTGGAGCGTCTCGTTGCAAAAGCCAATGGCGCGGTCGAGCGATGCGATCAACTTGGGCGCAAACCGCTGGACCGTCGCATCGGGGATCGCCGTCAGACGGTCGGAAATGAGCTGAGCCGACGACAGCATGTTGCGCAGGTCGTGGTTGATCTTGCTGACGGCGAGGCCAAGCTCCGCAAGCCGCGCCCGCTGCGCTAAGAGGTCGGACAGTTCGGTCTGCATCGCCTTGAGTTCAGTTTCGGCGGTGCCAATCTCGTCCGACCGCCCGGACGGCGTGATGATGCGGCTGCGGTCTTCCGGACTGCGGCTGAACGCCTGCATATTGCGCGACAGACGTTCGATCGGACGGGCAATGAGCCAGTAGATCGACAGGTAGACAAGCGTCGCAGACAACAGCGAAATCAGAACAGAGACCCAAAAGATTGACCACGTCTGTTTGACGAGCGCGGCTCGAAGCGGCGCCTCGGGCAGGACGATCTCGATCAGGTCGTTGGCGTCCTCGCCGATCTGGCCAAGAACACGGATGGTCCGGTCGGGTGTCAGCAGGGTCGCGATCGTATCGCGGTACAGCGATAGCTCCGACAGCGTCTGACCAACCCAGCTGTCGGGCGATTGACGAAGGTCGAAGTGGGCATCGATTTTCATATCGTCGTCGACCGGCAGAACGAGCCGCCGCAAACCGCCGCTGCGCGACGCCACCGCCTTGACTTGTGCTGTACGCAGCAATTCTGCGCGGACGCCTGACGGGACAGCGCCGCCGGGGTAACTGTCAGCGGCGACTGCGGCGAGTTGGGCCGCTTGCAGACGCTCGTCGAGCCAGTTGAGGCGAAAAGCTGCGAGCGTCGGCACGAATATCAAAAGCTGGGCGAGCATGACGAATATCGCCGTCATGAGCAGCAGCCGGGCCTGCAGGCCGTTCAGCGCAGACGGCAAACGAAGCAGCAGACCGGCAAGTGGATCGCTGATCTGGCCTGCGCGCGGTTGTGCATCTGGCGCCGACGCTGGGTGCGGCTCAGGCGTCGCATCCGGATGCTCACTTCCGTCCCGAGCCACGACGGGGTCACCTCGCTCAAATTATCAGGTCGCTACAGTCGTGCCGGAACCGGTCTCAAATGGTCCGTTAACCCAGCCGAGCCAACAGTTTGCCCCAGGCGCGGCTGGCCGAATACCGTGAGATGGTCGTTGGACGGTGCGTAGCAGCTTTGCGGTTAATCTCGCCTAATGTCGGGTGCGGCGCGAGCCATCCCGCCATGTCGGCCAGCGTCATACGCTTCGATATGGCGAGTGACCACACGTCGATCAACTCGGCGGCCGACCGGCATGCGATGCCCGCCCCGAGAATACGCCCGGATCGGTCTGCCGTTACCTTGATGTGGCCATCGCTACGACGGCTGGCGACGGCGCGGACGTTCTCGCGCAGCGGAAAACGGTGGACCTCGATGCGGCCGTAGAATTTGCGTGCTTCGGCTTCCGTCAGCCCGACCTGGGCGAGTTCAGGATCCGTGTAGATCGCAACTGGGATCGTCCGGCCATCGACCGGCGCCGTCCGACCAAGGGCAAGGGCGGTGGCGAGTTGACGGGCGTGGTACTCGGCGCGCTGGTTGGAATGGGGATGGCCTGTCACGTCGCCGATGGCATAAATCCGCCGGTTCGACGTGCGCAGTCGGCGATCGACCTTCACACCGTCCGACGTGACGGCCACCTTGGCGAGATCGAGGCCGATATCGGCGATCACCGGCTTGCGGCCGCAAGCGATCAGCACGTGCGAACATTCGATGCGGGCGGGCTTGCCGTCGATCAGGCCTTGAACGTCGATCCGGCGCGGGGCACCGGCGACCGCTTCGACCCTTGCGTTTTCGTGGATTTTGATGCCTTCGGCGGTGAGGCCGTTGCGCACGACTTCGGTCAACTCCGGGTCGAAGCGAGCGAGAATGCGGCCTTGCTCGATCACGGTAACTCTCGCGCCGAGGCGGCGGTGGGCCTGGGCCAGCTGGCATCCGGCCCCGCCGCCGCCGATCACGACGAGGTGGTCGATCGGCTCACGATTGTCGAAGATCGACTCCGTCGTAAAGACCGGCAATTCGCGGAGCCCCTTGATGTCGGGCATGGCCGGAGAGGTCCCCGTCGCGATGACGAACCGTCGGGCTTCGATGCGGTGTTCGCCAGCGGCCAGCGTCTTCTGGTCGATGAAATGGCCAGCGGCCGCGATGACCCGGACGCCGAGCCCGGACAGGCGCTCTGCCGAAGCATTGGGGGCGAGAGCGGCAATGGTCTCGCGGGTGCGGGCCGCGACTTTGGGCCAGTCGACGACCGGCTCGAACGCGCCGATGCCAAATCCAGCAGCGCTGCGAAATCCGGCAGCGGCTTCGGCAGATGCAGCCAACGCCGCAGAAGGCACCGTGCCGTAGGACAACGACGTACCACCGGGCTTGTGTTTTTCGATGAGGACGACCTGCTCGCCGCAGGATGCTGCAGCGATCGCGAACGCCAGGCCCGCGGGCCCGGCACCAAGCACGCAGAGTGCTGGCTTCAGATACTCGCCGTCAGGCGCCGTCTCGTCACGGGCGTCGGGCGGGCTTTTCTTCAACATCATCGGTGCTCTCGGTGCTCCCGGGCGTGCCATTCGGTAAGCGATCGACGGGTGAGCGATCGGGTGGGCGCAATGCTGATGGCAAGCCATCTATCAGTAGCGGTAACAACGCGAGAATCGCCAGCGCGACAAGGGCCGCCGCAGTTTCCGGCGTCAGAAGTGACGCCGCCGCGATGGAATAGGGACAGACGGTCTCGCGACCGAGGTTTGCTGCGAGGCAAGCGCTGTACTTGGTATTCTCGGCCTCGATCACCGTACCCATGCCAGCGCCGGCCATCGCCAAAGCAATCCGTGATGGCACGAGGCCAATTGCCGAGCCGAGAAAATAGGTCTTGAACGGGACCGCGAGGGCAGCTGGCGCGGCGTTACACATGGCGAACGAGAGCCCGGGCGTCAGGCGCAAGAACAGCATCGTTCCAAGGGCGCGCCGTTTGAAGCCGCTGCGCAACCGAGCCAGAAGTGGCCAATGATCAGGCAGTATCCGCATGGCGAAGAAGCGCGCGACGACGTAAGCCGCGGTTGCTGCCAGCATCGAGGCAAACCACGCCACGAACGGACCCACCCAGGCGCCGAACAGCAGTCCGGCAGCTGGCACGAACAGGCTGCTTCCAGGCAAGAATAGCATTGCGACAGTCAGATACAGTGCCGCATACGCGGCGACTGCGGCGATCGGGTTGGCGTTTACCCACGCCAAAATTGCCGAATAGTTGAGCCCGAGCGTCTTGTACGACACGACGGCGTCGGCTTGCAGCACGGCTGCCGCGATCGCAATGGCGAGCACCAACGCGACCCACAACAGACGCCCGGCCCCCGATCCGGCCCCCGATCCAGCTGGGTTCGGCTGGCTGCGATCCGGTGGGCTATTGTCGGGTTGTTCATGATGATCGGCGTCGCTTTTGGGGAGGCTCATCGGGCGGGGGCGACCTTTAACGAGGGCTTACCAATGTGCATCACATACACACTCGTGGCCAAAGTATCTCAAGTCGACGAGGATTCCCCCCGAAACGGGCAGATAGCGGACTGAGTGTCTGGTCAAGTTGTCGGTCGAGTTTGACTTTGCTAGGCCTAACGCCTATACGCCGCGACTTCGCAATATCAGATTTCCATGCTGCGCCGATCGTTCGTGCGACCGAAATGGTCGTGGAACCGCGAGTCACATGCGAAACTTTTGAAATTCCGGCCTCGTTCGGGGCCAAACACGACGACGATACGGAGACGACCATGAAGCGTACCTATCAGCCAAGCCGCCTCGTGCGCAAACGCCGCCACGGCTTTCGCAAGCGCATGCTGACGCCCGGCGGCGTCCGCGTTCTGGCCCGCCGACGGGCCAAAGGTCGCAAGCGGCTCTCCGCCTGACGCCCCGCGTAATCGGAAGGCGATCAAACAGCCGCGCAGCCGAGACTGAAGCAGCACGAGATGGTGCGTCGGAACGCGAGCCGTCATGATCCCTGCGTCATGAACCCTGCGTTAGAGAAAAATCCGCTGCCGCTTGGCATTGTGACGTTGAAATCGCGGGCGGAGTTTCAGCGCGTTCGCGGTGGCGGACGTGCTGCCTTGGCCGGGTTTGTCCTTGAAGGCAAACGGCGAGTGCCCACAGACGCGGTCGACCAACCAGCCATTCAGACGGCTGGTCAGTTGCAGACTGACCCTGATGGCCCTCGGTTCGGGTTCACCATCACCAAAAAGCTCGGTAATGCGGTCGTCCGCAATCGAATCCGGCGGCGTTTGAAATCCGCACTGCGGGAGCTTGCGGGAACCCATGCGGCTTCCGACATGGATTACGTTGTCGTCGCGCGATCTCCTGCCTTTGATCAAGACTTCGCAGCACTCAAGACCGACCTGGCAGAAGCGCTGCGGCGAGTGGCCAGTGGTGGCAAAGGCAAGCCGGGTAATAATGGCGGTTCGCGCAAGCCTTCCGGAAAGGGCTCTACGGCTCAGGTCAAGCCGAGGGTCGCGATACCAGTTCCGGCTGGCGATGGGGTGCCGGAACGCCCTGATACTCGGCGGCGGGGACCGCGATAGTGCCGGCAACTGCCGATTATGGCCGTAACGTCGAAGGTGTGACAGTTGAGTTCTCGCTTGGTGACGCGCGATCTGCGATCACACCCCCGCAATCAGGCGCGCGGTTCCCGATTGGGGTCGCGCGTGAGAGTTTTATAGCCTATCGCGACGCAACCGCCTTAGTGCACCGCACGATGACGACGCAGACATTCGCGCACTCCGCCCCGCCCCCCTTCGAGCCGCAGGCCCATGAGACCACGTCCCGACGACAACAACACGAACTTGATTACGGCCATCGCGTTGTCGTTGGCCGTCATCATGGGCTGGCAATATTTTATCGCGGAGCCCGCCATGCGCGAGGCCCGCGAGCGTCAAAAGCTTGAACAAAAGATCAAGGCTGAGCAAGCTGGCCCCGTTGGCGTTGCGGTCGCGCCGGGCACAGCGGCGGGAGCGCCTCCGTCTGCAACCGTTGGAGCAACCGGCGAAGCTACGGCGCCGGTCACGGCGCCTTTGGCGGGAAGCGTTGCATCTGGCGGGCGCGTTGTTCGGGCTTCGACCCGCGATGTCGCGATTGGGCTATCACCACGCGTGAAAGTCGAAACGCCGACGCTTGAAGGGTCGATTGGCCTCAAAGGTGGGCGCATCGACGATCTCCGCCTCGTCAACTATCACGAAAAGGTCGACCCTAAGAGCCCGCAGATCGTTCTGTTTTCGCCGACCGAAGCGCCGTTGGCGTATTTCGCCGACTTCGGCTGGGCGGCCGAGCCCGGCACGACGGTCAAGCTGCCCAATCGCGAAAGCGTGTGGGCGAGCGTCGGCGCGGCGGCACTCACGCCGGCAACTCCGATTGAGCTGCGCTTCGACAACGGTGAGGGCCTCATATTCAGCCGCAAGGTTGCGGTCGACGTGAACTACATGTTCACCGTTACCAATACGGTGCAGAACAACACCGGACAGGCGATCGGGCTGCGCCCGTTTGGTCGCATTTTCCGCGACGGCCCAGCGGTCGATCTCTCGACTTATGTGCTCCATGAAGGTCTCATCGGCTGGGTCGGCGAGAAGGGGCTCGTCGAGCAGACCTATGCGAGTTTCGCCTCCAAAGACGATAAGGGAGCCGGTTTCCGCGATACGACGCGCGATCTGACCGGTGGCTGGCTCGGCACCACCGACAAATACTGGGCGGCCGCGCTGATCCCGCCGCAAACGGAAAAGTTCTCGGCGACATTCGCCGTCGACAAGCGCCGCATCCCCTCGGAAACGGACCAATTCGAAGCGCGCTTCGAGATGGCGCCGATGGTGATCGCTCCAGGCGCCAAGGCAGAGGCCGCCAGCAGCCTCTATGCCGGCGCGAAGAACGTCAAAGTCATCGATGCCTACGAGAAGTCGCTCGGCATCTCGAAGTTCAACCTGATGATCGATTGGGGTTGGTTCTACTTTATTACAAAGCCGTTGTTCTATCTGCTCGATTGGATCTATGGCGCGGTTGGCAACTTCGGTCTGGCGATCATCGGCGTGACGCTGATCGTCAAGCTTTTGTTCTTCCCGTTGGCTAACGCGTCTTATGCCTCGATGGCGAAGATGAAAAAAGTCCAGCCGGACATGGAGCGCCTCAAGGAACGCTACAAAGACGATAAAGAAAAACAGGCCAAGGAGCTGATGGCGCTGTACCAGAAGGCCGGTATCAATCCGCTCGCTGGCTGCCTGCCCGTTCTGCTGCAGATCCCGGTTTTCTTCGCGCTGTACAAGGTTCTGAACGGCACCATCGATATGCGGCATGCGCCGTTCTACGGCTGGATCAAGGATCTTTCGGCGCCCGATCCGACGTCGCTGTTCAACCTGTTTGGATTGCTGCCTTATGCGGTGCCGGACTATCTCGTACTCGGCATCTGGCCGATCGTGATGGGCATCACGATGTGGCTCCAGATGCAGCTCTCACCGCCGCCGCCCGATCCGATCCAGCAGCAGGTCTTCGCGTTTATGCCGCCGATGCTGACGATCATGCTGGCGACAGCGCCAGCCGGCCTCGTCATCTATTGGGCCGTCAACAACGTGCTGTCGATCGCTCAGCAGGTCTACATCATGAAAAAGCTCGATGTCGAAGTGCCGTTCCGTGAAAACATCACCAAACAGTGGTCCGACATCAAAGGCTTCGTAGCGTCGCTACGCGGCAAAAAAACCGAGACACCGCAGTGATGGTCCCACTCCGGCGGCTCTTCCGTTTTGATCGGTCGGCTCGGTGATGGTTGTAAGGCGTTCGGACGCCGACATCGCTGCCGATCTTTTAGCGGCAGGGCAGCGTCTGGCCGGGCGTCCTTGGACGTTCGTCAAAAGCGTTCCATCGCTCGAGTTTTTGCCCGATCCCGAGCGGGTCGAGATCGCATTTGCGGGCCGCTCGAATGTCGGCAAGTCGAGCCTGATCAACGCGACGCTCATCAACGGCAAGCTGGCGCGGACGTCGAATACGCCGGGGCGCACGCAAGAACTCAACTATTATCGGCCAGAACAGCCGAACGTATATCTCGTCGACATGCCGGGTTACGGCTTCGCTAAGGCCCCGAAAGACAAGGTCGATTCGTGGACCGCGCTGGTCAAGGACTACCTGCGCGGCCGGGCGGTTCTGGCGCGCGTGTTCCTGCTGATCGACAGCCGGCACGGCATCAAAGCGATCGACCGTACCATCATGGAACTGCTCGATACGTCGGCCGTCTCCTACCAAGTGGTGCTGACCAAGGGCGACAAGCTCAATCCGCACGCGCTGGCCAAAGTGACGGATGAAACGCGCGTGGCGATCGCCAAGCATCCAGCAGCTTTTCCAGAGGTCATCGCGACCTCGTCTGAGCTTGGCACCGGCCTTGATGCCCTGCGGGCCGAGATGGCTCGGCTTCTCGCCGAACGCGGACAGCCGGTGGGTATGTGAACACCTTTATCAGGCGACCGGTAAGACTTAACGGATCAATTGAATGACGCTCGCGACCATCGGATCGTAAATCTTGTCGCCAAATCGGGCGATGACTCCACCGGTGATGGCGATTGCCGACCAAGTCAGCGCGGTGGCGAACATCCCGCCATAGTTGGCGCCGAGGGTTACTTCGACGACTTGGTCTGGAAGCATGGTGTCGAAAGCCGCGCCAGCCGCGTCCGTGGTGCGCGCCGCAATTAGCAGCTGCAACCGCCGACGGCCGGATTTGACCGGTGTCACGGTCCAGCGCCACTGGGCCGGATCACCGCCAGCTTCAAAACCACTTTCGATCCATTGCGTTTCCCGCGACAGGCCGTCGATGATGAAACCGCCATCGGGCGCTCGCAGCTTGACCGATAGCGCCGGGGCCGCCGCACCATGGCCGTAGTGCTGAGCTCCCTCGATGCCGTCGAGCAGGCGCCTAGCGTCTGATTTGGCGATGCGGACTTCGACCGGGGACGGATAACCAGCGCGCATTCGCCGCGGAACGTTTTCGACAAGTTGTCCAGCCACGGCTTGGTCGATTGGCACGCGGCGGCTGCGCGTGTCGCCGCCTTCGATCGTGAGCGGCGCCATCGGGGCCGATTGATGAGGGAGAGTTTCGACCAGGGGTGCGGGTGGCAGGTCGCCCGGCGCCAGGCCCATTGATGTTAGGCCGATTGATGTTAGGCCGCTTGACGATCGGCCCGGCTGCGGAGCGAAATCCTGCCGGTCATAATTGGCTGCCGCTTCGATAGCTCCAGCCAAGTTCTGGCCGTCGTAGCCCGACCCGCCGTAGCCCGACCCGTCGTAGCTCGACCCGTCGTAGCCCGACCCGTCGTAGCTCGAACCGTCATAATTCGCACCGACGCGACGCACCCCGTCATAATCGATACCGCCGAAATCCGATCCGCCGTGGCCCAGGTCTGAATTGCCCAGGACTGCATTTCCCAGGTCTGCATTTCCTGGCGATGGATATGCGTCGAGAGGGGCGAGATCCGGGCCAAAGTCGTGGTCACGCGCGCCACCAGATGTCCCGGCAGACGGCGCAGGTCCGACGCGATACGCAGCTGTTCTGTCAGCGAGCGGCAACGGGGGTGGTGGCGGGAATGACCCAGCGGCAACGTTGGTGTCGGTCCAATGTGCGGCATCGCCCATTCCGTCGGGCAATCCCGCAGGACGTTCGCCGTAGTCACCCATGGCCGCGCTGGCTGCGGGGTAAATCAGCTCAGAATCGATCAAGACGGGTGGCGGCAGCGGCGGCGGCGCAACGGTCGCATCTGGTCCGAATTGGTGGGCTGGTTCCTGCTGCCAAGCAGGCCCGACGGGCGCCGGCCATCGCGAGCCGGGCTGGGGCGTTGGCGGCCGGGGCCGTTGAAGCGGCGTTGAAGCCATCGGCTGAGCGCTTGGGCGTTCGACTGGTATGAGGTCCTCGCGCGGGGGATCGTTGTCCCAGCGATGGGGCGATGCGATCACTTCCGGCTGCGGCCGAAGGATCGGCGGCGGAGCTGGATACGACAGTTGTGGCTCAGCCAGTTGCGAGTCGGTCGCGTCGTACGGCATTGTGTGCGTTGGGGGAGCGGCGCTAGGTGGCGCAGCCTCAGGATAATCGGGCGCGCTGGCAGCCCCGTCCCCATCGCCGTACTTCGACGCGTCCCCATACTCGGCGGCGCCGAAGCCCGCGTCGCTAAAGGCCCCGTCCGGACCGTTCTGTATCGTCGTTTCGGACGGCCACGGTACCGTCACCATCTCCGATGGCGGCGGTTGGAATGGCGCGTCGGTGCGACTGGGTTGCTCGACCGTGACCGGGCTAGGTGCCCGGTCGCGCACCGCGCTGACGACGGGGTCCGTCCGTGATGCACCCTGGTCAGCCGCATTATGGTCCGTTGCATCGAGTTCGGTCGACATGGCATCGCGAAAATCGTCGATCGCGATTTTTGACCTCAGTTGCGGCGGATGAGCTGGCGGTGGCTCCACCTGGGGTGGGCGCTCTGTGGGCGGTGGCTCCACCTGAGGCTGCGGCTCGTTCGGGGGCGGTATCTCGACTGGCTGTGGCGGCTTGGCCGGTTCCTGGCTGGCCGATACCATTGGTGCGGATGGTTCATCCGGCCGGACGTCTGTGACCGTCGCTGGCGAGGCCTTGGCCGGTCGGCCCGCTGTCGGATGTGTCTCTGCAATGCCCGGCATGCTGCGGTTCTGGACCCGCGCACGCGCCGCGTGGGCGCGTGGCGCCACGTGGGGCACGCGCGCGTGTACGTAGTGTTCGACACCATTCTTCGCTGGCTCCGCCGCCTTCGGTTCCTCCTTCTTCGCTGGCTCCGCTGCTTTCGACCCCTTCTTCTTGTTCGCGTCCTTCACCTTCGCTGCAGAGTCGAGCGGAGCGTCTGCACCGATCGGGGCGGG
>ENA-ORBV01010703-ORBV01010703.1-microbial-mat-metagenome-genome-assembly--contig:-NODE-10703-length-14596-cov-5.493836_pt1 | contig 14596 bp, 13 predicted proteins | sample MGYA00237777_ERZ505514 | MGnify/ENA primary metagenome ERZ505514 (study PRJEB26160, sample SAMN06269048) | microbial mat metagenome | isolation source: Oligotrophic lake microbial mat | place... | reverse complement strand
TTGTGATGTCTTGCTTTTGCGTGCACCAACAGAAGACATGCATCAAGCAACCGTTTCAGAATGAGATTCAAAACAAAGTCAGAGCTGTCACATGTGTCTTCATTTCGCGTGCATTGACAACTAGAAGGTGACATTGCTGAATGCCTTCACAAACAGAGATTTTGGAGGTTTGTTCTGAAGATTTGTGGTTGTTGTTGCACTCTCACTGCAGTCAAACTGTGCTTCCTTTGTTCAATGTAGCAAGGTGCAAGCAGGAATCACAATCCATTCTCAGTGGTGATCTTGTCCAAAAGACAACTTTTCATCTGCAAAATTGAAAGCAAGAGCATTGGGTTCTGTCCTCTGTGTCAGAGTTTCAGTCAGAAACATAAACGATGAATGCAGGTGAATTGTTGCATGGTCAGCTGATCATTCTTCATTTTTTACCTTCACGTTGTTGTGCAGATTCTTTTTCATTCAACTCACACTAAGTGTTATTTTGTCCTCGCAAGGGCATCATCTCTGTCAAACACTTCAACTAGTCAAACAATGTCATTGAACAACCATCCATGTTCGTTTGCAATGTTGGGTTAGAAATTCAGACTGTCTCAGCATGATGAATGAGTTGTCATTCAGGTCACACAATGATTGTGACTCAGACATGTGATGTCATCCAGTTGCATTCCAGTGCAGGAATTAGTAGTGATGTCCCACCGTAGAAAATCTGTCATGCCTCCTGTCACATGCATGCCTCCTGCCACATGCATGCGAAGCAACTGGCCAAATGATCACTTCCACAGCATTCATAGCACAAAAAAATGAGGGCAAAGAAGAGAACTTTTTTCTAGCATCCCAATTTGATGATCACACAGTCTTGCTTGTTCTCACAACAACGTCTCCCCCAAAATGACACAAAACCTTATGATCAATGTGTGCACAAAACAAGCAAATTGCAATCTGGACAATGAGATCAAATGGTTTTCGTCCAGTCATTCATTGAGGGTTCAAAGCAAAAGCAAAGTCACCAAACTTGTGCACATGGACATCCATGCATGCATCAGAAAGCATCGGCAAACCACACCCTTCAAGCTGTTCATTGAACAAGGAAAGCAACTTCACACCTCAACAACACCATTTGTCAGAAAGTTCACCTCCAATGAGGATGCGAACTGAGGCATTTGTCAATGTCAGTTGGGGTCTCTGATGACTCCACACGGGAGTGCTCTGGGCCACTGTTAGTTCTTTGTGAACGCAATCATTGTGTGATCACTTCTGACAAATCCTTTTTCAAGGTTGTTGACAAAGGTTTCCATAAAGCAATCATCTTTTTGACCACTTGTGCCATGACAATGGTGATGTCCACATGTCGGTCCTTTTGAAAACATCTTTCAAACAGCCGATTGGCAACATCAAGATGGGAAGATGCATTTGGACATGTTTTAACAGTTTTCATGAATTTGTTCTGTTGCAACTGTCAACATCAGGTTTTGCTACCAGACATCATCGAACTGTTTTGTGGCCTCCAGCAAGGAATCATTCTCATGACTGAGAGTTTGCAGGAAGCTTGTTGCTAGCAGCAGCATGACAGTGCCTCATTTCATTTTTTTGCATTTGGCTTAGTTCAGGCAACCGGTCAACACATTCAACATCAAACCCTGAAGCTGCTTCATCCCCTTGAACCAAAACATTTAGCAAAATGTTTTTTTGCTCTGGTCATCGGCACATTCAACAAACAGGGTTTGAGACAATGAGTGAACCAGCACAAGAAAAACCAAAAGGGGAGAATCATTGACACAAATTGCAGGGGACCACTGGTGAGAACCAAATAACAATTGAAACAAGATTGATGTTGTGACACTGTGGCAACAACAAGGAAAATTGGAGTCAATTGAATGTTTGAGAACATGTTGATTGGCAAATTGGTCCCATTCAAAGACAAGATGAGAAGCACAACCGAGATGTTGGCCACAGAAGTGACCGCAGAGCACACACATTGTGACATGAAGAAAAAGAGTCACATTTTAATTGAAATTGATGACTTGGCAGAGAATGTGAGCCATTGTGACACTCCTGGTCAACAAGCGCATCCTTTGTAGACTGACGCTGATCCAAATGTTCTTAGCAACCAATGTGCTTGTTTGCCAAAGGAAAGAACCAATGCCAACATTTGAAAGCATCAATCAACTCAAATAAAAAAAAATCTGAAAAAAATCATGCATCTTTGACGGATTGCCTCGTGAAGCAGCTGCACAGTGGCTGAATGAAAGAGTCATTTGCGCCACCCCTGCAGATGAGAGGGGAAAAAGGACAAACTTGACAAAGCACAAAATGAGGGATGTCAGTGACCTCAAATTAGGATCGCCCAAAGAGCTCACTCATGCAAGTGGAGTGGGAGAAAGAGACATGATTCAATCCTTGCTAACACACAAAAAAGATGCAGCGACAATGTTAGACAGCAAGAGCTGCACATCAATGAGGTGTGCATTGCAAGATGTCACAAGGACTCTTTGGAAGAACAACATTGCTGAGTGACTCTCAAAGCACATGACTAGCAGTCTGCTGGCACTCAGCAAGTCTGCATCCTATGAAATCACAAAACTTCATCTGATCTCCATCTAACTTTGCACATCTGTCAATAAAAAACTGTGCAGGGAAGCACAATTGTCCATTCTTTTGAACAACAGTAAGATTTCTCTGTCTGCACATCCTTTCCCTGCTTTTTTCACATTTGAAAGAAACACATGGCATGTAAACAGAGAGGCATCTACAAACTAGATGTAAATAACAATCAACAACTGGATTCCTATAGACAAGAGCTAGGATGAACTGAGCATCCTTAATTGCTATGTTGTTTAGGATGTTCCATAAACAATTCCCTAATGGAATGAGCAGTCGACCCAATTGATCCAGAATGGACTCACTTGTCATGGCAAACCAGATTGAGTTGTCTGTGAGAGGGATGCAACAAAAGTCATTGATCATTGCGAAAGACACAATTCCTGCAATCATGAGTCCAGACAAACAGTCTGCAAAAAGAATGTGGACTCCCCAATTACCAAACCTTAACATTGTAGCCATGCAAATGACAGTCAGTGTGGTCAATGAGTGCTTCTTTTGCAAATGTTAAGAATTCTGAACACAGAGTTTTTTAGGGTGATGTTGATGTTGTGACTGCAAGAAAGACCATTGTCATTTTGTTGCATTCTAGCACATTTGCAAGGACACAGACTGAATGTGTGTCAAGCCACGTGCCATCTTTGTGTTTTTTCTTGTGTCAGCAAAAAAACATCTTGACTGATGAGCATGCTTGCAAACTCACACAACTGACATTCAGTGTCCCAGAACAAAACGACTGTGACAACAAGAAATCATGGCAAAACAATGCACAACAGTCAACGTTGACAAGCTTTTCCACGCAATTGCTCAATCCAGTGGTTTGTTCAACACCATGCAGATTTTTTGTTTTGTGAAGTCCGCACATCATTTCAAAATTGATGGATTCCGGGAAAGAACAGTTTGGGTTTTTGTCACATGACAACTGAAACTTCCAATGATGTAAAAATGTCTGTGCTAGTCTTTGGGGCTTGATCCAATCAGGCAGTAAGCTAAAAAGTAGCTACTGGACTAGTAGCAGGCCTGGGAAAAAATAATTGCTTTCTCAGATGTTCAATCCTGCCAAAGAAGACAGCAATTACAGTAACAGGAATTGGTGAAACGTCGACACCTCACACAAACGCGAATGCGCGGTACACGTCATGACGAGCAAAAAATTCACCTCGTCACAATTTGGTCCCAGCCATCACCAATCAGCTGCGTGCTACTACTAGCTAGTCTATCATTTGTTCGGGCCGGGAACGGAGTTGTTATCCGTTGTACTCGTACACTATTAGTATTTATCATTAGACGGAGTTGATGGCTGCAAACAAGATTCGAATGGATTCGATTAGCTTCTAGTCAGTCACCATCAGCTAGCTAGTAGGCACCAAACCTCGCTAGTAATAGCTAAAAAAAGAGTTACTAGCTAAGTAGCTTTCAAGAAGTTACTTCGGAACAAACGTGAAAATACACCCTAGCTAGCAAGGATGGCAGTAGCAATCAACCAACATCTAGTTAACTAGCAGGTAATGCTTGAGATACTATCGTATTGCTGCTGTGCCACGGGACGGAAGAAGTTACAGTGGACGTAGAAGTTTTTTGTATGTACAAGGTCTATTTTTTATTTGTCTATGTTTGTATGATGTATGTGTGTATGTCTCTAAGTCCTCTATCCTGTAGGATGGTCGATTCCACTATGAATGCTCAAATAAATGGATCGTATTCTGCGAGTCCAAAATATATAGCAGTTTGAATCTGCTCTCGCTTGGGACAGCTCACTGAATATAGAGCCGCCTATGGAAAAATGTAGCTGGCCAGCGACACAAAAGAAGCCGGGATCTACTAGCATCCAATGCTAGCTAGAATGGCGGCAACGGGATCGATACATATGCTGGTCAGCGAAGTGCATTGGTTTGGTTCAAGTTGTCGTTGTTCGATTGTAGTTGTGTTTGTCGCGTTAGTTGGAAGCGTTGAGCACCATGAGGGCATCCAATTTGTCTTGCATTCCCTTAAAGGCCAATCGTCCGACCGAGTAGGTGAGTTCTTGGTCGTGCTTGAGGAGCTTTTCCAACTTGGTAGTGTTCATGCGGAGCAAGGTAGCTCCCGAATCTCCCGCCACGGCAGTAATCTTCTTGTTGCTCTTGCGGGTGCTGCTGGCGGTTTCCTCGTTGCTGCTGATTTCACTGACAGCCGCTGGTTTGCGTTTCTTCTTGCCAGACAAGGCATCGTCCAACAGCTTCGCCAACTTGGTCTCGCCGAGCAATCCCAAGCCAGCAACCTCTTGATTGGTCTTGTGGGTTTCGCCCGATACAACGTGGAGCAATTTGTCATTGCTGGAGACGTGGGCGTCTCCTTTGTAGAGCCAGTAAACAGCATCGTCTTCAGCATCGTGTTCTCGTTCTTCTTCGGACAAAATGACATGTCCTGGTTCGACCGTGATCCAATCCATGGAGGCCAAATACAATTCCTTGTATTGATGCCACGAAATACCCGCCGGCTTGAAGAGACGACGATAGGCTAGTCGATCTTGACTGGTGAGAAAGGGGGATCGTGTGGCCGACCACCAATGGGCGTGAATCTTGGGCATGACCGACTGATGCAGTGCGTGGCATGCCACAAGCAACATTACGGTTTGAAAGGCCAATTCATCCGGCAATAGTTCATGTCCCGGCGAGACATCTTGGGCCATGACAAGCACTCGGCCAAGGACGGCTGAGAGTCGAATGACAATCGTCGCAGCCCCGAAAAGACTGGTAAAGTCCAACAAGGCGTGGACCATGCCATTGAGAAACTCGGCTTGGATCAACGAAGAGTCTTTGGATGTTAGTAAGGTGGAGGATGACGATATAGAGGAGGATAGTATGCTACCCGTCATGAGGGCAGTGTTGACAGAGTCGAGAGAAATATCGGTAGGGATCATGGACAGAGCTGAGGACGAAGAAGAAGGTAATGATGTTATGGGCGCATTCCAAGGCTGATGGGTAAGACCAGGAGCATTGGTTCGTCCTTTGATGGTTCTTGTGGTTGCCGCGGCGGGCACAACGGCGAAGCCATTTGTGGGGGTCACGCAAATGCTGCTGCCTAATAACACTGATGCGAGCGTTGTGGCGAGTTTCATGTTGCTTCGTTTTCTAGTACGATAATGTTGAAGACTTTGACTGTTGACTGCGTGATGTTCAGATGATGTCATGGGAGGCTCAAGAAGCAAAAAGAGAGACGAGGAAGTTGATGGCTTCTAAAACAAATTTATGGTGATGTGTAAGAATGATTTTTGGCAAATTGTGAGGAAGTGGTCGGTTGATGGCTACTTCAGGGGACGGCCGGTGTGTGCTTTAGCGGAATCGGAATGATGAGAGCCGTTCATTCTTACATCATCTACACCACTGTGCACACTGCATGCTGTGTTGATTCCTATCTCCCGGCGTACTAACTTGTGTATCTACTAGTAAGCTATGAATATTGAAACGGTTTTGACCGATGCGCGACCCAAACGGCCATACCAGTACAATGGTAACAACACGTCAGTGCCACTTAGTAGAATCACGTGAACTACGATTTTACAGATCAATTCCCCCGATGGTCACCAGTTATGTGCCCTCGTGCTCCTCAATGTTTCAGCAACCCTGCTGTTAACCTGTTAGGCAATGAGAAGCGAACCGTGACACATTCACAACGACACGTAAGTCCCAATCCAATGTACTCAATGGTCAGAGCCTCAGAGAGTCAGAGGACAGTTCTATTGTTCACGAAAACTGATCTCAGTAGTTAGCTCTGCTCCTATTTTTTTTTCACGTGCGAGGCTTGTCGCTAACTCGTAGTACGACGTATTTGCCTTGATCCCTACTATGTTCGTAGATTTACCTTCCGGATCTTGATAATTTTTTTATACAAGCTCCACATGATGTCATAAAACTTCAGATCTCTCAACAAAAAGCAAACGCCTGCACTTTTTATCAGCCCAAAAGACCAGTAACTAAACTATGTGCAACATGATGAACACCATCCCCCAAATCATCCTTGTCCCAATTCTCCCTATTGCACGCAGCAACGATGCCGTCGCAAGAACAAGCCACACCAACAACTGCTGCAGTGACAGTGAAGACTTGACAAACTCTCTGTCCTCGTTGTATATCTCTTCCTCACGCTGGGAATGTACCGAACGTGAATGTCATAATCCAGCTCCGATTTGTCCATTGCGAACAAGTCACAACATTGGCAGTTCTACTCACACCGCTGCTACTACTGCTACTAGCAGCAGCAGCAGCAGCAGCAGTTCCCATGCCACGAAAAAGCAAGACTCAAGACCCAACAAGCCCCAAAGACGTCCCTCCTTTTCCTCCAGAAGAGCACCAGCCGCATGAATTACGACTCTGGAAACATCAAGCGTCGTCAAGCAAGGGAAGGGACACTGAAGCGTAAATCACTGATAGATCACGCACAGTTGATATCAATACATACCATACATGCAACCAAATATATATTACAGTACATAATGCAATAGAGATCTAAAAGTTATACTGAATGGAAAACCTGTGTAGTGCTTGTTCATTACTTCATTACAAAACTCCTAGTACTGGCTATTACTAGGAGATAAATTTCTGGAGCACCCCAGCTCAAGAAAACACCAGGTTACCCCAACAACCTCCTCCTTTGCCTCCTGCCCCCATCATGGATGGATGACATTGTTTTCATTCCGAACCGCAAAAGGGCCTCGGGGTGCCGTTGATCACATCATTCCTCCAAACCTTCCTCCGAGTCATCATCATCTTCATACTTTCGGGTAAAGTCGTTTTCTCCTGCAAAGATTGCGCGGCCCAGCGTGGATTGCCAACAGTTTCCAGCAGCCGTCGGCCTTTGGGTCCATATGTCGACTTGTCCAATGGCAAGGCCCCATCCGCCCCGTGCAATTTCACCCAACAATTGAATGCGGTCCCAGCTGGCACAACCCCAGTACACGTGCGTTTCCATCACGGCATTTGACGCCCAAGCGAGGGCTTGCCGAATACGATAGGGACCGTGAGAGTACCACAAGCTCACGTCGGCACCCTGTAGCACTTTCCAGCAATGTTGTTGTTCTGGTTGTTGGTCATTCTCGAGGCCCTTGATACAATTGTTGACTGCCAAAAAGAGAATGTGGGGAACCTCTGGAGAACACGGACCGCCAATAAAGGTTCGTGTCGTGGGTGGTAGACCCAGTTCCGCCAATGCCTTGGTTCGGAATGATACTGCACTTGGTGCCTGATTTGCCACTTCAATTTCGTTGCTTAGACTGAGCCCCACAATATGCTGACTTTTGCCATCTGGACTCGTCCAACATTGCGCAATCAAAAACACAGATTTCACCCAGTGAGACAATCTTTCTTGAAGGTCCTGATACTGTTCCATTAATCGCAATGTGTGCATGGAACTCTTTTCCGTCGCCACAAGCAGACAACCGGGTTCAATCATGTTGGCCATTTCGGCCCCTGTAAAGGAAACCATGACTTTGTCTCGTGAATACAATTTGGTTCGGAACTCGGCTCCACAGACATTGCAAAATTTTTCAGTATCGGTTTGATATTTCCGATGCGTGCTTTGACTCAAGATGGCCTGGTATTGCCATTTGGCCAAACACTCCTTGTGGGTCCATTTGTTGCTGCCCTGGCAATTGCAGGGACTGATCAACTCTCCACTACCGCCATCCGCACCTGTCATGCGGCAATACCGACAAAATGGTGTATCCTCGTCCTTCTTTTCTTCGCCTCCATTTAACATGTTTGTAGCAAAGGCTTCGGTGGTGGTAGTATTGTTGCTGCTGTGATGGTCGCCGCCAAATAACTGTTGATACCATTGATCCTTTTGGTTGAATTCGCGGGATTCCTTGGCCAGTTTCCGACGAGTCTCGGCAGGTGCCAGTATGGAGCCAATGGCTTCGGGACACTCTTCCTGAAAAAAGGATTGAAGTCCCACAAGGACGGACTCGACCCCCCACGAAGGATTCCATAGCTCGGGATGGTAATCACTAAAGCTGACGCAAATGCGTTCACCGACTTCGAAACGACCACTCGGCGTAAAAAAGGATATGCGCGGAGGTGCCATGGGATAATCCTTCGGGATTTTAAGTAGGCCATGATATTCTCCACCTGCGTACACACTAAATGCGTCATCAAAGAGAATGACAAAATGGCAATGATACAGATTGTCGTTTTCTGGTTGTACGCAAATATTGGGAATGGGTTCTTTGCCAAGCTTGACATATTCTTGCATCAATCGACGTACACCATACTTATTGTTGGATTTGCTGGCCGGCGGACTACTGGTGGCTGCCGTCATTTGACCAGCCTGCTGGAGCTCTTCGTCGCTTAGAACATGTAAGGCACTGGTTGTATCCACAAAAATCAACGCATCGTATTGACCGATTAAACTCGCGTCGATGTAATGGCTCTTAAGTTCCGTCTCGGCTCGATAATGAACACCAACATACCGCTGTGGTATGCGGGCTTGTAAGGTTTGGAGTAGTTGTGGTGGTGCATTTGCTATTTTGTGGGCTTGCAGAGGGAGCCAAAAGGCATCACACTGTAGATGCAGGCATACCCCATGACACAATTGTTCACTGGAACCATTTATAGATGGACGAAGCGTATAGGATTTCGATCCGCCACTATCGTCCTCCTGCATGTCGTCATCGTCGGTCAATGCTCTCACGGTACCCTGATGTGTATCCAAACCAATCGAAAAGCAGCAATTATCATTCTTATCATTGCTCGCAACAACATGCCGGATCATTTGACCCAAATTCCAATTTTCATTCCGAACGAAGTCGGAACCTCCTCGTGCCGTGGCAGCCGAATTTCCAATGTGACTATTATGAGCCCAAGCTATGACTTTGGTTTTTGTGGCACCAGCCTTTGCTGCAGTTGATCCCGCTTGGGTGATTCCATACAGCCGATCCCGGACCCGACTGACCGTGATCGCCATGTGCTGGTCACGTGTATTCCAACTAGCATTGGATCCTGCTGGTTCCAACATCATTTTTCGATAATATTCTTCTGCAAAGGTCAAGTGAACCACAAAAGAATTAATTCAAAAGGGAGTGGTGAGTGAAGATGATTCAAACAGATTGAAGATATTCAAGATGATCCCATAGGTGTACAATTCAATGTGTACAATTCGACTCAGGAGCACACCAGTACCAACACAATTAAGAAGGCCAGTCCAGTCACATTTAATTCCGAAGGATCCATCCCTTTTCAACAGAATTCAACACCCTTCAAGCGCATTCTTCTCCAACCTACCTGCATTGACCAACACCTCCAAATTTTGTTCCAAATTGAGCACGTCCAGACTGCCCAGGCGGCTATTATTGTTGTCGTGGTCCTCTTTTGAAGACGACAACTGCATTTGAAACCTCTCTAGATGGTTCCATTGAAACTCGGCCAACAAATTTTGTAAAATGGTAGGAATTTGTTCACTGCCAATCCCCGCCATGGTTTGTCGAGCATATGCTTTTTCATTTTCGTGGTATCCATGAAAAAAAGAGAGTCGCGATTTGATTTGATGGCACAATTTCAGGTCAAATTCGGCCAAAATCATGTACACGGCATGTAAGGATTGATAAATTTGTTGACAATCCATGCCAAAGACATGTACCATTTTGTCAGGAGAAAAGTTTTGAGACGCGTTATAATTTCGTATCCATTCTAGCAATTCCACCATTTCGGCGTTTTGCCACATGTACTGGCTCGCATTGCCACTGCGACCATGACCTTGAATGCAATGTGCCAAGGCGGCTACGGCATTGGGATATACGGAGTTTGGGCAAGTCAAATAATGGGTTGTAATGGCAAACAAATCCGGCCATTCCGCTTCGAGTAATACCGCACGAAAGCCTCTTTGACGAATCAAGTGTTGTATCACCTCACGCCGCAGTGTGTAAAATTCATGACTGCCATGAGTGGATTCTCCCAACAACACAACTTCGGCCTCTTTTGGGATCATGCGGTTGAAAACATCTTCTTGTGGTGATGGTGCTTGTACGCCGGAAGCAGGAGCAGCTGAGGGCTGGGGTGGACATGGGAATGGTACCACGAGACGACTCAATGATTCCACAAGCCCTTCATCTTCATTTTCTCCCTTCTCTTCAGTGCTTGTCGACAAGGATGCCATGGTTCAATTCAATACTACAGTATTATTGTCGATTCATTTGTTTGTCCAATTGATTGATTCGTATTCGTTTTCTCTAGCTAGAGTAGAGCTAGCTAATTCCATCTTGTTGCTGATTTTGTTCGAGTTCATCAATCAAGTAAGAAGAACCATCTTCTCGTGCTACAGTACCTGGTACGTCGTACCACTCACTTGACTGTCGCTGCATATTAGTAGCATTCAAAACTTGGGTCTCTGTGCTAAGTAGTTAGGAATCTTGAAAACAGATGTTGCATCAAGCAGAAGCGAATTTTCAATTTTTGCACGCGCCACAAAAATGAAACGTGATGACGGCGACAACAACCTAAATCGAGAAGACCCAACATCACTTTTGACGCCAAAACTGAAGGTCACATCGGATGACGTACGTACAGACGTGATCTACAGAAGCTAAGCACACTGTAGCAGAACACTTAGTAGGGGCTAGCTAGCTACTAGCTAGCTTGCTTGCTAGCAGCAGCCACTAGATAGAGCTACTAGCTAGTAGTTAAGTAGCTGCAGTGGAGCTGGCTACGCATGCTGGATGCTCTGCTGCAGCTGTTAACCGCAACCTCTCCATTTCCGATCCCATGTTTTGGTGACAGACACAAAGATGCACAGACATGAGAACAACAGAAACAGAAGCAGGTGAGAGAAACTGGTCAGCAAGCTTGACATGGTAAGAAAAAAATCCAACATCATCTGGATGACAATGCACATCACCAAAACATCACAGCAGTCTCTGAAAATTGCCGAGTTCACAGATTTTGTGGACAAAAAGTGGATGTCATTAGAAGTTGTCCATGTTGTTTTCATTGCAATCTGTTGTTTGTGACTGCTTTATGGATGAAGCAACCATCAGTCAAATGTTCTGCTTCATGAAACACTTGAGGTTGTTATTGCAACTTGTTGTTCTCTCTGCTCAAGGCTGATGCATGCTCACACAAGAACTGAAGCTTTCAATTGATGAAGTTTTTGCAGAATCACAAACACATTGATTCAATTGCAAAAAAAGTCATGAGAGATGTGCAGGAAATCTGGATGAAGCAAATGTTTTACTTTTTCTTATTTTCTCTTCTGCAACTGTTTCATTAAAATTTAGGGCAAGAGCGAGTCCCCCTGAGGTCAACCCTAACCCTAAGGTCACCTGTGTCCACCGATAGGGTCAACCCTAATCTTAATGTCACCGGTGCCCTTGGTCACAAGCAGCATGGAGGCAATTAATGCAGGGATTCACACCAACAAAAGCTGCATTCGAGTGCTGATTTGCTTTGCGAATCAGTTATGTGACGGTTGCGTCATGCTTGACACAGGGCAAACAGACTGTTGAATTTGATTCACATGCTTCGACACTTCAATCCACTGGTTCTCGAATTAACTCTCTTTTCAAGGACCTGGTAAGTGAAGAACAAGGTTTGAGCCAAGTGCAGAACTGCTTCGTGCTCTTCACTCTGCAGCATCGATCGTCCATCGACAGTCTTTGCTGCAACTGAAACTGTTGACACCATGTGGTTCTTGCGCTAGCCAACGCAATTGCACAAATGTCAAAACGCAACCATGAACGCACGATCACTGTTTCACCCATGGTGGCACGTGTGGTTTGCATGTGAATTTTGCCCTGCAACCCAGAACAAACAATTGTTATGTGATTCACTGTCATGGCATTGATTGATTGATTGTTTGGTAAAGAAGGAGAAGAGCTTCATGTTTCTCATAGCCAAAGTTTTTGCAATTTGTTAACATTTCAACATTTTGGAAATTTTCATCAAATCTTTGCACATCAGGATGCATGCTGCTTTTAAGGGACAAACAGTGTTAGCTAAGAACACAAACACACACACCTCCTTGTTTGTCCATGACTTTGCCTGACAACAAATTGATTGCACAAATGTGTCACTGCAGCCAGAAAACAAAAAAACATTGATCGTAGACATCTGTCAGGATGCATGTCGTGACATCATTTGCCCTGACTACAAAAACATGGTGGCAACGGCAAATCACTTTCGAGAACAACTCTTTTAGAGTCTCTCGTGTTTTGTCATTCTGGATTAGATCTCTGCCAAGACATGCAATTCAATGTCATCTGGATCGTGCAACAATGTTTTTGGGACTCTGTTTTTTGTCATGCAATGCACATGGTGATGCAAAGTGCAATGGGGCTTTTTTCAAACAAAAATGCACTGTCATGTCTAACTTTGTTTTGATCACCCCCTTCAACTTGGTGCTAGTCAATTTCTAACACCGCTAGCTACCAGCATGCAGTCAGCTAATGACAGTGCATGGATTTTCTTGGAAGCTGGGTTGTCTGGTTTGCTTCACTTCGGGGTCACCCTCAATCACTCTGCACCCTAGCTTTCCATGTGACGAACCTCCTTTGTTGCAGTAGGAAATGTGCTCGGTTCTACGTGGATTGCTCAAAACCGGGTCATCAGACCTGGGTTTTTGCTACAGATCGAACTGCACCTTGACATTGACACAAAGAGTTTCCGGTCTTTCTGTGTGAGGATTTTATTTAGACCAATTTTTCTTATGTAAGGGAACTCATTTAGACGGATGGCAAATCGGTTAGACAACGAGTGTGAAGCACTGTAAGAGCTCAGCCCGCATCCAACTATTCATGAATTCTAAAAAGGAGGATATGATTATTTGATCATTTCGCTTGGACAATAGAGAAAACATCATCTGCACATGGTCAACACCCGACTAGTAGCAGCGCAAAATCCAACCTACTGTGCACCCCGGCTCAATTTGCCTATTAAATTATAGTTTTATCTAGGTGTGCCACGCACCGCACATGTATATGCTTTGATGCATGCAGAGGTATGGAGAATAGTAAGGCCTGGCATCTCAGACCAAAAGAATGCTCATTTTGTTTTCGTCGTGAATATGGTGAATGGGGGTACCACCATCGGGGTGGTTTGTCACAGTCACATTCTCTTTCATGGCTGCCAGCTCTTTGACTAGTTCATTTTGCTTCTGCTGCATGGCATCCAGTTTTCGTGCTAGCTTCACGGTCATAGATGCTGCATCATCAATGGCATCCCATGCTACTTGGTGTTCCTGCCAGCGGGCGTTAATCAGACGAATGGAAAGGCGGACCCTGCCCTGCAGCTGGCGCTTTTGATTGTCAGCATCCCTTGTTGCTCCTTCCTCAAGAAAGCGATCCCAGCCAGTGCTCAACATGTCCGAAATAGCGGTACGAAGAACTACGGCTTCTTCGCCTTCGATGGCACACAAATAATCAACTACTTTTTTCATCAGAGTAATTGACACTTGCATATCCGCAAGAAGTGGTTTGAGGCCAGCCTTCACAGTAAGGTTTGGGAAACACATTCCTATGAGTGAATCAAACATGTCAGCGTCTTTCAAAAGAAAGTCGGCACATTCATGTTTCAGTTGCACTGGGTGTATAAACTTTTCCATGGCATCCTTTTGGGTAATTGCACTCCATTCCTCCTTGTCGGCGTAGGTTTTAAGAAGTGAGTTAAATGAAACTTTCATGGTAGTCAAACATTCCAGGGTATGATCGGGGCTGCCGCCCTTTACGAAGGGTGGAATGACGGCAACAACACACGCCATGAAAACTCCTGTGCATGTCGCGACAATTCGATTGACAATAATTGCATCTCTTGTTGCAGCACCCTGGAAAATCTCGATTGACAAAAGTGTTGTAACTGCCATGCCATACATGATTGTAAAACACGTATCAAATGTCGTTCCAAACCGGGATGCCAAACCTGGTTTCAACGAAAGATGTGACATTGTGGTCGAAACAATAGTGAGGTAGGTGTGAGATATAGTCATATGGAACGTCGGATCCATGACTGAATCGATCACGATCTCTAGAACGTCCAGCAGGCAA
>ENA-ORBV01010702-ORBV01010702.1-microbial-mat-metagenome-genome-assembly--contig:-NODE-10702-length-14597-cov-11.659229_pt1 | contig 14597 bp, 19 predicted proteins | sample MGYA00237777_ERZ505514 | MGnify/ENA primary metagenome ERZ505514 (study PRJEB26160, sample SAMN06269048) | microbial mat metagenome | isolation source: Oligotrophic lake microbial mat | place... | reverse complement strand
GGTGCTTGAATTGCGTAGTACTTACCAGCTTGCAGAATTGCCAGTAGGTGATCGCCCGTTGTTAGGCTAGCGAAAATTGAAAGCCCGTCGTAAACATTTGCGTCTATCGTCGTATCAGTAAATGTTACTCCGTCTATCGAGTAAATATCACAATTGGCAACTCCCGACGACCATGGTGCTTTCATCGTAACTTTGAATAACGATGTGCTGCCACCTCCGCCGCTTGGATAACCTTCTGGATGTTCAACATCGCCATTGCCAATCAAATGCACCAATGCAGTGGCATCAGTTTTATTAAATCCGTATGTAGATTCGTCACGAGGCATTATGCGTGCAGTATCCCTGTAGCGCTCACGGATAGATTGATTTGTGTTGCGCTCGCCGCAGTGCCTATCCTGGTGACATAATCGCCGGTAGTTAAATCTGCATCAGGAACAATAGAACCAGCAGCAGCTCCAACGAAATAGTTAGCACCAACCACTGCGGTTGTGCCGACTAAAATAATTCCTCCACCGGTTGCAATAACTCCATAGCCTGATGCGATTCCTGGTGTCATTGAAACGCCCTTGGCCGCTGCGATCGCGGCACTTGCGTTGCTGTCGGCCAGCTTCCATTGCGAGTCTGCTGAATCTTGATACACAGACTGGCCTGCTGCTATCGTTGCACCGTAGATGCCCAGCGTCGTAACCGTATCTGCTGTTGGCCGAACTGCTGTTATTGATGCGAGTGCCGCCATTGTTCATATCCTCAAGAATGATGCAAATGCGATCGGATTGTATTGATCGAATGACCTGACTCCAGGTGGATCACCAACTGCTACCTTAGCGCCCGTCGAACCGTCTAAGCCACCTAATATGACATTGCCGTTGTTATCAGTGTATGCAAGGTGATTCGATCCGCTCTTGTATACAGTGCCAACATCAAGCCGCTTGTGCGTCCACAGTCTTGAGTTGTATTTCAGGCTATACTTTGTCAGTCTTCTGCGCGAGCCGTAAAAAAAGCCTACAGAAGATTCCAGTATTGTGAGTAGTAAGGATTTTATCGCCCTGCCTTTAAATATTGCACTGTTTGTCGTCTCGTTGCGGTCGATAATTGTTTCATCGGTAACTGTCGCTGGTTCAAATTGATAGAATTCCCAGATCGGAATGAAACGACCAATGGTTAATCCAGTTTGGAAAGGCTGGCCAGCAGAATTTGCAATTGCGGTTCCTGAAAAATCTTTCGTTACAATTTCTTGCAGCCGTTCAAATTTTGTTTCGTAGATCGGTATCCACGCAACTGGATCAGTTTTTGGATCTTGATTATTTTGCTTCTCATCGACTTCACTGGAGAATGTACAAGTCACATCCCATATCAGTGGATTCTCTGATCGTCGTGATGCTTCCTTTCCAACACATACCGAAAAGCCAAATGCGGAAACGGTTAATCCAACAACTGGCAAACCTGGCGTTGTGATAATGTCCAGCCGAGAGTTATTTTTACTATCGCTACGCACTGTGAACATGTAAGATTCTTCTAGCACCGGCATGCCTTGACGCGATCGCAGGCTGCCCGATCCTTCTCGTTTTTCTCCTAGGATTGTATTTGCCATTAGCGAAGCCTCTTGAATCCATTCTGCTTGAGTTCAACAAGCACGTCTTTCAGCACCTTTGTTTGATCCTCTTGCTTTGCGATTATTTCCTGCTCGCCTTTCGTTGGAAGTGCATCGGCTATTGCAGCGTTGACTTGATCGGCCATGTATTTTGCCGCCTCTGCTGATCCGACCTCCATTCCTGAACCAGGTCCTTTTGCTACATCGTCACGGATCTTTGCTTGCCGCTTCTTATCGTCTTCCATCATCCTTTCTTTTGCTTTGTCATCTTCGACAAATTTTTGCAATGCGAGCCGTCGATTTGCTTGATCGGACGCGTCCTCAAGCTTCTGCTGATTGTCAAGCTGCTTCCTTAGCTTTTCGTCTTCGTCTTCCAGCTCTAATGCTTGTCTCGCTTGCTTGCGTTTTTCATCGGCACCTGCTGCTGATTCTTCTATCTGTTTGCGTTTTGCGTTAAGCGCATCTAGTGCTTTTTGTCCGCTGTCAAATGTCAGTGCCTCTGTTACGTCTTTGCCAATCCCGCTGAAATCCAGTGATGCCATTCTCGACATCACGTCATACTGAATGGTCATCAACTCATAGCCATCTTTCAGATAACCGACAAACATCACAGTATTGTCAACAACTAAACGGACAGCACCGTCGATACCAGCGAAGCCCTCAGATCCATCGAGAATATAATCGGCAACTAACTGCATTGCCGGAGCAAACTCGGCAGCAAGCTTTGCTGTAGTGCCTTCGATTAAATACGACACTCGTCCCCATGCGTCGTTGTTAGCTTCGACGCCAGCAACCTGAGCATCGGTCAGTGCTCCCCATTTCTGTTGGAATTCTACTGACTCAGCAATCACATCGCGGCCAGCATCGAGAGTCGATACAAAATCAACTCCAGATTTTCCAAATAATTCCATCGCAAGCTGAAGCTTTTCAGCGTGGTTTCCAATGCCTCCCATCGCATCCGACATTTGCATCATCGCTTGCGTTGGACCCATCGTTATGAGTTCACCTGCATCTAATCCAAGACGAGCAAAAGAGTCTCGCAGTCCTTGGTCACCGTTGACTGCTTTAGCAAGATTGATTTGAAATTTCTTTAGCGTTGTTTCGACTTGGCTAGAATCAAGCCCGCCGATTTCACTTGCTGCAAAACTCAAACCAGTAAAGTCGTTGTATGAAACGCCCAGTTTTGTGGAAGCCTTTGCGGTTTTATCAATTTCATCCTGCTGCCTTCGAAGCATCGCATTAAACGCTACACCGCCAGCAACCGCCGCAGTAGCTGCCGCTGCAACTGCACCTACCGCTGCGATGTAAGGCGTTAAGCTAGCCGACACCATGCCAAACTTTTCGCGCTTGCTATCGAGTAATCGGTTGTATGTGGCTTCGCTGATTGCTCCCTTATTCAAAGCCGCGGTTAATCGATCTTGCTCACGTGCAAAATTCTCTGCTGGAGTTCTTGCGGAATTTAGATCCCGCACCAGTGCCGAAGTTTCCTTTCGACTTAATTTTGCCGAATCGACAAATGAACTTGCATCCATCGCAAGGCTAACGCTGTATGCATTGATTGTTGTTGCCACGTTATCCGTACCTCGCTTCCATCTGGCGTTCCACTTCGTCCATTGACTTGCTTTCGTCCTTTTGCACTGGCTGACCAATCCAATCGCTAGGCATTAGGCCCGGCACAATCGCATCGACCATCTTCTGCACCGCATCAAATTCTGTGTGCTGCATTGCAATCGTGTACAACAGAGCCACAACTTTGGCCAGCAACTCGCGCTCGCCGCCAAATGGCTCGCAGCGATAATGCGCAACCCAATTTTTGTATACTCGCTCAGGCACTTCCTCGAGCCATTGCTCTGGATCTTCGACACCAAGTCTTTGACTCAACCTATGCGCAAAATTTAGCTCTCGGTTGAGTCTGAATCTTTTGGGTCTCGCTGCACGTCGTCCTTATCTAATCCGCATAGGTTCATGACGACGCCCATTAGCGGCCCAGTTACGCTGCGAGGTGCTTCACCCCATTCATCCGCAGTTGCTGTCGATGCGTCATCTGGATCGCACACGCAAGACGCCAGTAGCGTTCGGTCAAACTTGTCACCGTCAAGCTTTTGGTCTTTACCCTTTCGGCATTTTGCCAGAACGCTTGCAGTGTCGTTTAAGCTCAACCCTCTGACGCTGTATCGCTCTCCGTCAATTGTTACGATTTCTTGCGGGACTTTTTTCTTACGTAGCTTTTCGCTTAGACTCATTCGTCGTCTTCCTCTTCTTCTTCGAGTTCTTCAATTGGCGCACCACCGAAGCGTATAGGACGCTTCTTGATCTTGGTGCATTCTTGCGCAATTGCGATGCCCAATTCCTGAGCACCCGCGATGCCTAATTCCTTCCAAAATCCATCCAAGCCAGTTAACACCCACACCGTATGGGATATGTATCCAACATGCTTCCAGATTCCTTTCACGTTTTTTACATAGACCTTATCCTGGCCTGTCGAGCGTTCGATTGGTCCGAACTGGGTTGGCTTCGTAATTACGAAATCATCACAGCGTACTTCGAGTTTCAAAATTAGCCTCCACGTGTGTAAGCCGGCCCAGTATCACCGTCAGGCGAGAACACAATCTGACCCTTCATGACATTGCCGTTTTGTAGATCTGGCAACTTAAACTTTGTGACAACACCGCTACAAACGAACGTAGCGCCAGTGGTTGTCGTCTGCGCCGGTGCGATTGGAAACGTGATCGTAGCCGTATCGACCAGGCCTGTAATCGCGACAACCGTTGCCGATTGGCTGTAGATAAAATCGACAGTGATGTCACCGGGTTTTTGCAAGTCGCTAGGCATACGCTCGAGCATCGTCGATGTGCCAAGCGTCGAAATGTCCAGCATATCCAGTGATAATTCACCGATCCCAATCTTTTCGATCTTCATCGAAGCCGCAGCAGTCTGCGTCGTCAATGTAAATGTCGCACCGTTGCCGGTATCTCCAACTAGAGGCATTTTCTATCTCCTAAGTCCGAAGCCAATGAACCATTAAATCGAATGAGCATACGTGTCGCTGTAGGTCGCCGCCGTCGCTATCCTCATCCTCATATTCTCGCCGACCATCTTCCACCATCACGCTCCGAATTTGCAAGCTCGCATAAAGACCCTTGAGGGTATCTATACCGCACCAGATTATGGAATCCGCCACGCTACGGCACGACTCAGCCGTCGCTGCAAAGCACTCCAATTGAATCCTTGTCGATACAATTCCAGCCAATCCATCTAGTGCGTGATCGTATGACTCTGACAGTATGCTCATAGTCACTGCCGGTATCACAGCGTTTTGCCGCAGCCGCTTAACCTCAATGCGTTGCCCAACTAGATCGGTTATTGCCGTCTTATTTAGCAAATACATTCGCACGGATTTGATTACGTCGGCCATCAATTGTCTTTCATTACCTGATCAATTTTCGTACTGAGCGTTGCTTTCATATTGCTTAGTTGCTCCGATCTCGTTTCATCAAATGCCTGTACTATCCAATTGCGTATTTGTGCGACTACTTTTCCTGTGCGAAGGCCCCACAGTACTTGCCTACGACCTTTCGGACTCGTGTTCAAATATGCCTTATTACCTGCTGGATATTCTGGACCAACCACACCAAGCGTTCCCTTTTGATATTTCCGCACCACACGCTTGATTGTTTTCCAAAGTGGAATATTCCAATTAGCTGCGTTGACTTGATTCTTGCTGCGTTTTTTTGCTGAACCTGTCTTGCTGGATCTAGGAGCCAGCGCCCTAGCTCGTGTTACGATTGGCTGCGTACCTGCTTTGATTACGGCATCACCCACCTGCCAACGCTCCAATTTTGGCACCATGTTGAACATGCGTTCTAATTCCGCATCCGTTGGCAATTGCATTTTTACGTCGAGTTTATTAGCCACTTGCAGTACAGTGCAGTTCGATGAATCGTCTTCCGCCATCAACAGGATTGACGTACAAAATTCCGTATGTTGTCGAGCCGTAAAGGAGCCTCTGCGTAGTTAAATATCCGTCGCGAAAGTGAACTGTGAAAATTGCATTTACTCCTGCGTCAACTTGTCTGCCGCGAAGTGTTTCTCCACCTGAAATAGGATCGTAGCTCGCTGGTTCATTCGCCCATAACGCTGCCCATGTCTCTGTGCGATCGCCAGCGGAAGATACAGCAATCGTCAACGACTGAACCTCTACGCGCTCGCGCATCGCACCCAATCGGAATCCTCTGCCCGGTCGCCAAGTCATGGATAAGTTGGCCTCAGTGCTCTCGCAACCAAATTTTCATAAGCCCTCAATGTTTGCATACCATCACCTAGCAGCATGTCGCGATTCTCAAAGTAATGGCCGACCAGTAGCTTCATCGCTTGCTTGTGGTACGCCGGAACATTTGCCGCGCTCGAATAACCAGCCACGTAAGTTATGGTCATCGCGTCCCATCGTGAAAGCGTCGATGGCCAGAACTGTAGGTACTTAAGCCGCACTGATCGACTTGGCGCATCAAGCCCATAAATGGAACTCAGTAAAGTCTGCTGCGTATTTGTCGAGTCGTAATAAGTAATCGATGTGATTGACTGAATAGGTCTCGATGGTAGGTCAATTTCATCGTCGTTAGGGAATCCGACCGTCACCGATAATGTTTGCGTCAGGCATGTAGAGTCAGTGTCTTTTTCCCACTGTTCCCTTGCCGCCTGGATCAGTTCGTTGAGGTGGTCGTCGTGTGAGGTGTCCGTCGGGCTCAGTTCGCACTGCTTCGCTGCTTGCGCTCTCGTCAGCGGCTCGATTGTCGGCCCGGTTACTACTGTCGGCCTGCTGACTGATACTCCCGACATCTTTAGCGACCTTTCTGGAAATCAATAGATTTGCAACACCGTCCGACATTAAAGTAAATACGTGACCTGGACGAAAGCCATTCCAATGCACTAACAATTCAACTCGCATTTTGTTCCTCCCAGTCGCTTGGATAAATATGCCTTGCATTCATCCGCTCATCGTGAATCGCAACCATTTCCTCGAGGTGTCCAATTCTCGTTGCTGGATCGAAATAGACTGAGTTGCCCGCCTTCTTCCAGGCCATCCAAAACGATACATCGTCATCAATCTTGTTCGGTCCCCAGCTTCCGTTTTCGTCAGGCGTCGCGTGAAACCATGGCTTCGGAACGCCCTTCAACTTTTTAAGATCCAGGACAGTCAAACCAAAGTGTGCCGTCGTACCGAGTAGCGGCGAACCATCCCATTGAATCTGCTTTGCATCACCTACCTGCACGCCCAGTGGTGACGTGCCAAGCATGGCTAACTTGCCTCTTCGTACCTGCATCGGTGCGATTGCGTCGATGTGATCGTGTTCAACAACTAGCGCAATCAACCGAGTCAATTGTTTTGCAGTGAACAGCGAATCAAAATCGATTGTTACAGCGTACTGACAATCAGACTCAACTAACTGCTCGAGCATTATCTGCATGCACTGACCGTAAAAAACACCAAGTGAAACAGTCAGAGGAATCTGCAATTCCTTCAGCACTGCCTCAATTTTATTTCTTGCGTAGGTGATCTCATGCCTTGGTGCGGTCATAATCGCCGCAATCTTAATCAATTCGCTTTGTTCCATCTGTTTCGCTCCGGATGGTTTTTTACCCTACTTTGACATCAGCTCCGAGCATCGTCGCTGAGTCCGATATGACATTCTTGTAAACTGTCGCGACAACTACAGTGCCAGCCGCACCGTTAGTCGTGGTGTCAGGTGTCACCGTTACGTTCAAATAACGCTTGCGGCCTTCCATGTCGATCATCGTCGTACCAACCATCGCCGCAGTGTTGTCCAGCGTCCGGTTAAACGATGCGTTGAATGTCGCAAAGTTACTCGCAGTCGTGTCGTCAGATTCCTTGACAACGATCGCTACGTTAGTGGAATTCGTATTCACTTCCACGCCGAGGATGACGCGAAGAACAGCATAATTTGCTCCCGCACAATCCAAATTGCTTGAGGTTCGAGCTGTCGTTGCCGCCGTAATTGGTGCGAGGATAACGCTATCAGTTCCTAATTGTCCGATTTTCATTTTGTGTATCTCTCTATTTCGATTTGAATAATGTTAAAGGTGTGCCGGTCAATCCGAAGACTAACCGGCACGAACCCACCGGAGCGAACAGTGGACTAGGATGCAGCCGACTTCAGCGCAATGATTGGACGGTTCCGAATAGTCTCGCCGCGCTCGTGGTTGTTGATCGCGATGCGTTCGGTCGTTTTTACGCCGATCTGGTCAAACTCAAAGTAGCGCTCAGTGGCAATTTCGGTTCTAACGCTGCGGCGAGTTCCGTAACTTGAAGACAAGCGAAGGTCACCGAAGTAGGCCAGAATGGTCGAAATTAAAGTGCCACTTGTGCTTGGCATAACCTGCACAAATGAAACCGGATATCCGAGGAACATAGGTTGCATAACACCGTTTGAAAGCGTTACGTTGCTGTTCCCGCCCGCAGCATTCATTAGCCGATACGCACTAGCGTAATAGACAGCGGAATGCATGAACCAACGTGGTGATGCCGCAGCGTACTGTGGATACAATCCCAGCGCAGCTTCGAAGTCGGCAAAATCAAGAGTGGATGCACCCACGTTGCCAGCCAGTGCGTCTTGAATAGCGCCTGATGCAAGCGCGTTTTTCAAACCAAGTATGCCACCATACGTCGATGTTCCGTCACCGTTGAATGCAGCGTCGTCAATCTTGTCGGCCATCGAGTAAGCCATCGACATAGTGAGCATGTCACCGATATCGATAACCGCATCCTCATCAAGTTCGGAAGATATTCGAGTGAGCGCCGCCAACTTGCGAGCCATCAATTCAGCTTCGCCGATTACAGGATCGCTGGCAGTGATTTCTCCAGTGTTGGAGGAATTCGCTTCGCCGACCCAATAGGCAACAACGTCAGTCAGCAACCGAGGAACTCGTATGATGTCAGCGCCCATCGGAACCCTGTTCGCGAACTGCGGGAAGACACCCCTTTCCTCTCGCAAGCGAATCATAGCGGTCTGCATTTCCTCAGGCACCATGAAGCCACCCTTACTGTTGTCGCTGGTACTCATCGCAGCAGAGACGTCAAGCAATCCGTGGTTGCGGCAGAAATGAATTGCTGCCGAATTGCCGAACACCTTAGCGAGAATCACATTGCCAGCGATGTATGCGTTGCGCTCCGCATCTTCGCCTTTGAATGCCTTCAATTCGCTGTGCATTTTCGCTTTGGCCGGAACCTTGATCGCTGAAAAGCGATAGTTACTTGCTTCTCGCGAAACGATCTCGCCACGCTCTTTTTGCTGATCCGCAATCTCAGCGTCGATGCGTGCCGATGCTCGCTGATTGCGTTCGTGCTCAACCTTGATCGCTGTCTTCAGTTGCGCGTGGCAATTAGGAATAAGCTTTTCGGCAAGATCCGTTACTCGAACGGTTTCTTCCGGGGTCATTTCGCGTTCTTCGCGCTCGCCGACGGCTACAATCGCATCCAATTCGTCGCGATATTCGCCGATCGTTTCGTTAATCTGACTTGCAGTTCTCATTGTCTGGCCTCTCTTTAGTGAGCAGGCCAGATACGAAAAAAGCAGCTTGGCCTGCGAACGTGAAAACTAATGTTTCTCGTTGCTGCCGTGCTGCTTAAGAGTCTGACGGTTGAGCGAATCGATTTGTTGAAAAGTGCACGCCGGAAATGACTGTTCGCCGCGCGAACGCAATGCTGCAGCCATACCGGCCATGTGCCCGTCTATATATAAGCAAACTATTGTCGCAATGTCAAGCAGTTGCGCGAATAAATCCTCGACACTCACCTAAGGATTTAGGTTTATCCGTCAATTTCCAATACTCAATATCTTTGAATCCAGCCGCTTGCACCATCGACGCCCAGCACTTTATCGTGGCTACCCACCAGTTGCTGCGGTTCATTCCGTACTCTTCCCCTGGGTAAAACTCAGCTACCATTTCACTGCCGTCATAGACTTTATCCGAATAGGCCGACTTCATATTGTCCAGGATTGCCGTCTCAATGTGAATTGTTCCTCCTCGTCGCGTTAATTCGAAAAGATCCCGAAGTGCCTTGAATGGGTTTTGTAAATGATACAAAACACCAAAAAGGAAAATGCAATCGTACCGCCCGCCCTCATGTCCTGAAATATATTCAACGCCACGTTCAATTCGAGTGCATTTATTTCGATAACCTAATGCATCCGCACATAGATCAAATGTTTGCCACTCATTGTCACGGTCGGCATTGGTTATCTTCCCGCAAGTGTCCGAAAAATCATCAACTGCATAAACATGATCGGCACCACGCTTGATCGCCTCAAAGGTCCAGAATCCATCCCATGCGCCAACGTCAAGCACAGTCTTTCCAGTTAGATTATCTGGAATGTGATAGGCCCCGACGCTAATTGGTGCCCATCCAGGCGTCGTTATTCCATATGGCAATTCAATGCGATGATACCAGTACGGAATAGCCGCAACAGCCGCTTCTAGCTCTGATTTTTCCATCGTTTCGCTCCGATGTGTTTAGTTACTTGGAATTCTCGCAATCATACTTCTCGCCTCAGCTATCGTCATTCTCAAATTTGAAAACTTAGCCGCCTCGCGCTTTGGAAATGGTGTCCGATCTCCTGCTTTGATTTCGCGATTCTGGATCAGGCTAGCCGGTACATTGCGTGCGATGTGACGCAGGCCTGCCACCACCGGCTCAATTGCTGCACCATCCATTGTCGCTAGCCCATCAGCAAAACCTGCGTCAACTGCTTCCTGGCCAACGTACCACGACTCGTTCAACATGATGGTCTTGATCTCATCAACCGTCCGACCGCTTCTTGCTGCGTAATCCGGAATCATTCTCTGCGCGTACTTATCAAGCACGTCAGCATCTTTCCGCAGTTGCGTAGCATTGCCAAGACTGATTGACCACGGATCGTGAATCATCGTCATCGAATTAGGAGCCACCAGCCGCGTCGTACCAGCTTGCAGAAGATAGCTACCCATCGACGCAGCAAGCGAGTCAACTATCGTTGTTACGCCTCCTGGATGGCTTTTCATCGCGTTGTAGATGGCAATGCCTTCATCGACCGATCCGCCAGGCGTGTTCAACCGCACAGTTACGTGTTTGTCTCGCATCTGCGCGAGCGCCCCGATCACGGACGCACCGTCAATCAGTCCCCACCATCCTGGACCGATTTCGTCGTAAATTAAAATCTCTGAGGTGTCTAAATTAAACGAGAACATTTTTAACTCCTATTGAATTAGCACGATTGGACCAGCTTGAAACGCACTTCGCCACGTTTTCAGCAAGGTTTTCGTTAGTGGAATAGTCGCAAACCTCAAGTATACGCGCTCTCGACTCAGTACAGTGCGATGTCGCTTCGTCGCGATCGATACCTAGTTCTTCGATCGTATCAGCTAATTTAGGAAGCCAATTTGTATCGTAAAAAGAATCAATCCATTGCAGGAAATTCTTTCCCTTGGAAGTCGCTTGCGATGCGCCTTCGCAAACTCGCTTAGCTTCCGTTGAAATCATCTGCTTGAGCCGCGAATCTATGGCTCTACGTGCAATTTGCGTAGCGTTTCCGTCAGCCGGCGGTGCTTTTGTCGCAGGTAATGCGGCAGCACCTGGAGTGATAGCAGGGTTGCGGAACTCGTCGCCACCATCGTATGGATTCATATCGAGTTTATCTCGAGCTTCGTTCGGACTCATTATCGTAGCCGCGATCGCACCAGCAAGTGATGTGATAGAAGTTTGGAAGTCTGATTTCAGTAATGCAGCCGTGTTGAACCGCACAAAGTAGGATTCAGCGTCGAATTCTCTGCGAGGCAGCAGCTTATATTCGAGTTCTTCCTCCCATCGCTTCAGTAATTTATTCAAGCAATTCATTAAATACGCAAGGCTTTTCTGCTCTAACGAATTGTAACTGACACTAGTATCGTCACCTAAAATAGACTCTAGTCCGAGATACAAAGCCGCGTCTTGACGTTGAAACTTGCGGTTCTCAAGCATTTCCGCGTCTTTATTCGTCGAACCAAGCACGTTGGCAGTCATGCCATCGCGTAGCAGTCCAGGCAAACCCGCTTTCTCCTTACCATAGTGCCTCTCTTCAAAGGCTGTCATGAATTCCTGCGCGTCCTTCTCGCCTCGGAATGTATTCGGCCCAGCTTGCAGCATTAGAGAACCGCCAAAGCCCTTGTCGAGCTGCTTGGCTAGCCGCGTTTCCGTCGAGATCGATGCACCTAAGTTACGCTGTGCAATTTTCCGCAGTGCTAATCCATTTATGCCGTCCAGCGACAAACCAGGAATGTGCATTACATCCGCATCGTTGAGCTGAATCAGGCCGTCTTTCTTGCCATCAATTGAATTGAAAAACAGACGCAATCTATCATCTTCACTTGGCCGCGAACCATGTATCTTGATTCCGTCGATCATCGTCGTGACACTGCAATCAGGTAGCAGTGGAATTAACTCAACTGCAAGACCTCCACGCCTTACGATCGCAGCCCTACCGTTGCCATCCAGTAGACAATGAGTCGCCAACAACTCTTTGAAAACGATTGGAGTTTGATATGCGTTAGGCCGACGCATCAGCTTGTGGAGATTATGTTCGCGGTCTCGCTCGCTGCCTTTTGGTAGCCGCTTGTAGACGCATATCGGAAGCTGTCCAATGTGGCCGCTGATCTTATTCACACCGTGCCAAATAGGAGCGTAAGACAACGCCTTTTCGCTGCTAATTCGCTTCTCATGGTACGCATCACCATCATCAGACCAAGCACCACCAAGCAGCCTGGACAGCCAGCCACCGGTCAAATCAGCAAGTACGTTTATCATAGGTATAGTCTTCCTCTAGATCGCACTGGTTGAAGCATTGCTACCCGCAGCGCCATGGTCATCGAAACTATCGGATCGATTTTGTCCGAACTCGCTCCCTTGTCGTACATCCAGTGGTTTTCCTTATTCTTAACAATGATGGCGTTACTTGCGCACCATCGCAGTAATTGGCATCCACCGTGACTGAATCGCTTATCGTGAATGCAAGCGTGCAATTCTCGAATTGGCTCGTTAAACATGTGAGGCTTTTGTGTAAATCTCAACGCCTGCATTCCTGATTGCGTAATGTCTTCGCTGAATTGCTGTGCGTTATGTGGATCGTAAGCTGCTACTGGGACGTTAAGGTCGTAGCAATCCATTAGCATGTCATCTCGCATATCTATGACTGGCTTGCTTGTGACGCTAATTTTTCCAGTGTAAATCAACTCCGCAAACGGTTGCTTGCGCAGGTCCCGCACAGTATCCGATGCGATGTAAGCCCTCGCCTTCGCCTCGTATCTCCATATTGGGTTTTCGTCAGTACCACCAGCAAGAAATCTGGCAACGATCGCATAGGCCCCAAGGTCATCGCGTGCGCCTAAGTCTATACCGCACCCAAACGCATCCGCTTGCGACCAATCGCTAAGCGGCGCATTGCATAAGTCCCAATCCGCTATGTCAAACGCCCTTTCAGTAGATGAAGTTATTTTATTGCAATGTTTCGATACAAACACAGGATAAAACGATGGCTTATTCTTTGCATCGCGTGCGTTCTGCCGCATGTATTCCATGCTGACTGATACACCTAAGTTTGGATTTGCTTTTATCCAGCAAGCTTCGTCTAGCGGATCGTCATCGTCATCAATTTCTGCAATATACGCAAAGATCGTTTCGTCAACAAAGTCATTTAATACAACGCCTCTGCAATGATTGTATTCTTCAAGCCAAATGTGCGAAGACTCAGTTCCTGCTGTAGTAATTGTAAGCTGTAAAGGCTGCGTTCTAGATCCACCTCCAGTGGTCATAGTGTCGTGAAATTTACGCTGTGATTCAGTAAACGCATGCAACTCGTCAAATATTACAAAGTGGGGATTAAGGCCATCGAAAGGCCTGTCGCTTGACATAGGACGAAAATATGAATTAGTGCTTTTCACAAACAGGTTGTTCACATGGCTTGAAATCAACTTATTTAATTGCGGAGACGAATTCCTCATCCTCACTGCCTCATCAAACAGGCACTTAGCTTGCTCTTTTTTCGTCGCAGCTACATACACCTCTGCACCTGGTTCCCTATCTAGAGTAAGGCCGTAAAGCCCCACACCAGCAGCCTCCGTTGTCTTTCCGTTCTTTCTCGCTATCGCGATATGTGCGCGCCTGAACCGTCTCTTGTGATCGTCTCGTCGCTTCCAACCAAAAATAGACCACTTAGTAAACACTTGCCATGGCGCTAAATCCAATGGAAGGCCCGCGAATTTTTGACCCTTTGAATGTCTCAGTGCTAATGGGAAAAACCGGCAAACGTCATCGGCTTCCTTTTCATCGAAATAGTAGGGGAATTCTGCTGTGTCTTGATGGCTTAAGTCGCGAAGGTGCCTTTCGCACGCAGCTTTGACTAGCTTACTTGCCACTATATGCCCAGTTAGTACATCATCAACATATTCATTGACGATAGATTTATGACTCACTGCACAAATCAATTTTCACTCATCCTTCTGTTTAAAAATTCCACAAATGGATCTGCATCTTCCTTCTTTGCTACGTGCAATCGACTGCGTGCGCTAGGTGTCAAACCAAGTTCAACGAGTAGCTTTATCATCCGGTCTGCGTATTTATGAACCTGCTGAGACTCTGGAGACGAAACTAACGATCCACTTCCGGTTATCGTCGCGCAGTTGCCCTCCCTAACAACCTCACTTAGCCATTTCCACTGCGAATAACTTGAGCAGTACGCTTCCAGTATCGCGTAGTCTGCAACCGTCAATATTCCCATGTCATCGAGTGTCTTTGTCGTGCGGTCCCAGCACTCTCTAGCCACTGAATCCGACGCCACCGATGGCGGAACATCAGGGAATCCGACAGTTGCTGTTGGTTCTGACTGATTGCGACGCTGCGGATCTTTTGTGTATGCCCCTGATGCCTCTTTTGTTGCTGTCGGAAGCGGTTTTCGCCCTCTCATGAAACTAACCCTCCAAT
>ENA-ORBV01010700-ORBV01010700.1-microbial-mat-metagenome-genome-assembly--contig:-NODE-10700-length-14598-cov-9.389229_pt1 | contig 14598 bp, 6 predicted proteins | sample MGYA00237777_ERZ505514 | MGnify/ENA primary metagenome ERZ505514 (study PRJEB26160, sample SAMN06269048) | microbial mat metagenome | isolation source: Oligotrophic lake microbial mat | place... | reverse complement strand
CGAGTAGGCTTGCGGCGAGTAGGCTTGCGGCGAGTAGGCTTGCGGCGAGTAGGCTTGCGGCGAGTAGGCTTGCGGCGAGTAGGCTTGCGGCGCGATGCGCGCCGGGTTGAGCGCATCGCGGGCCAGCGTGTCGTTGCTGAAGCCGTCGCCGGCGAATTCGGCGCTCAGGCGGGTCAGATCCGCCGGGCTGGTCAAATTGGTAAAGGCCTGCTCGATGTCCTTGAAGACAGCGATATCGTAGCCGGCGGGCAGCTCGCCGCCGCCGGGGCCGCTCAGCGTGACCGCAATGCGGGTGCCGGGCGGCGCCGCGAGGGTGAACCAGCGCGCCTGGCCAGGCAGGTCGATCGGCTGACTGAACGGCTCGTCGGAGTCGAGCGCGTAGGCGCGCGGCCAAGAGTCGTTGCCGGGGCCGGCCGACGCGCAGTTCGAGAAGGCCGAGGTGACGGTGTTACCGGGGACACTTGGCCCTGTCGAGGTGGCGGTCACAAACTGGCCGAGCGGCACAGCGACCTCGGGCGTGAAGCTCAGGTCGAACTCGGCCACGCCGTCGGCGTTGGTAGTGACCTGCTGGCTGCCGAGGTAGGTGCGCCCCTCGCCGAAGAAGCTCGCATCGCAGCTCGGGCTGGTGTAGAAGTCAAGCGTGTAGGCTGCCGCGACCACGCCGGTCACCACGCCAGTAGCGCGCAGGGTATCCGCATCCGGCACGGCGCGCGCGATCAGGGGGACTGGTCGCTCCGGCGAGATAATACCGGCCGCGCCATTCAGGTCAATGCTGTTGGCACGGATGGTCGTGCCGCTGGCTCCGTTCACCAACAGCACGCCGGCCCCAGCGTTGAAACGGATCAGGTTGCCGCTGATCCTGTTGGGGTTGGGCCTTTCGACGACCGTGATGCCGTTGCCGCCGTTGCCGAGATCAAGGGTGCCCGTCTGGTCGGTGCCGATATAGTTGCCCGCCACGGTGGTGAAGCTGGTCTCGGTATCCGCGATCTGGATGCCATCGTTAAGATTGCCTCCGATGAGATTACCCTCGACAGCGTCCGCTACGCCGTCGCCGTTGGTGCCGATCCGGGTGTCGCTCGAGCCGCTCACAACGGAGATGCCGAAGCTGTTGGGGAGCGCCGCAGTGCCGGCGGCGTTGGTGCCGATGTAGTTGCCGGCGATCACGGTGTTTGGGCTGCCGAACACCTGAATCGCATCGGAGTTCGAACCCGCCAGGACGTTGCGCTCGTTGGCGTTGAAGGCGTCGTTGCTGCCGTCGGTGCCGATGCGGTTACCATTGCCGTTGACGAAGATCGATTGAAAGTGGGGAAAAGCCACCGTGCCGGTCGCATCGACGTTGAAGTAGTTGCCGGCGATCACGTTGTTACTTGAACCGGTGATAAAGATCGCCTGATTGCCGAGGATGATGTTGCGCTCGACAGCGTCCGCTACGCCGTCGCCGTTGGTGCCGATCCGATTCACCCCGGCGTCGGCAAGAACCACCACCTCATTACCAGGAACCAGGGCCACCGTGCCGGTTACATCGATGCCGATGTAGTTGCCAGCGATGATCGTGCGGTTCGCCTGATCGACCGACACGATCGCGCGGGCACCGCTGAGCAGGTTGCGCTCGCCAATGTCGTTGACCCCATCGCCGTTGGTGCCAATGCGATTATTGGCCGAGTCGCCCTGAAGCAAGATATTCTCAAGATTGAAGAGGAAATCTTCACCTGGTCCGACTGTCGCAGTTCCGGCGAGATTGGTGCCGAAGAACATACACTCGACCGCGTTGTTGTCGCTGTCGGTGATCGTGATCGCCCGGCTGGTGCCATCGCCGTTCCCGGTGTTGGAATAGCGATTGATCAACAGCCCCCTGATGGCGCTGCCCCCGGCACCGGTGATCGCCAGGCCGGCGCCGAAGGGGCTCACGCTGGCGCCCGACAGCTCAACCTTCAGCGTGGGCGGCCAGCTAGCGCAGCTGGCGCCCGGCTGGGTCGAGCCGTCGATGGCCACCTGATCGGTAATCGCGGGCAGGGGCGCCACAGGAGCGATGGTCCAGTGAATTGTCGCGGCATTGTAGCCCGGGTCGCTGGTCGGGATGTTGAAGCTGATCGTGTCTGAACCCAGGGTGGCGTTGGCGTCGATGATCGCCTGGCGCAGCGAGCCGGCGCCGCTGTCGTTCGTATTCGTGACGACGAAGCCGGCGGCGCGGGCCAGGGGCGCCGGGCCGACGAAGGTCGTCAGCAGGACGAGCAGCACGACAAGCGGCATAAGGCGGCGGGCGGCGGCAGCAGGCGAACCGCGCCGTGAGCGGAAAGCGTGGGAAGGGAATTGCATCAGCTTTGTCCTTGTTGGTGTGATAGCCTAAGCTTGCCACACGCGTCGCCGCGACATATCGTGAGAACTACTGGTTGCGCTACGTAGATCAGGGGAGCCGCGTGCGCGATCACGCTTCTTCGGTTTTCATGAGCGCCCGGTGCGACGGTACACGCTCCAGAAAGGCGCGGCGGGCGTGCTCTTCCTCGATCCTGGCGGCGCGCTCGGCTAGCAGGGCGCGGGCGCGCTGGAGCAGCGGCTCCGCGCGCTCGTCCCGCTGAGCGCGCAGCACCCTAACGCAGCTCAGGTAGACGCGGAAGGGCTCGTCGGCGCCCTCCAGCGTGCCGCCGTTGAGCAGGGCGAAGATCTCAGCAGCGTGGACGCCGGCCTGCGGGTGATCGCCGGCGCTGAGGGCAAGCTCGGCCAGGCCTGCCAGGCTCTCGGCGGCCAGATTCGGCTGCTGCAGCGCCTGTCGCAGCTCCAGCGCCTCCTGGTAGGCCGCAGCCGCCTCGGCCTGGCGGCCCAGGGCCGCCAGGCTGTGGCCGCGCAGCGTGTGGGCGTAGCCCATGGTGTTGCGGTCGTTGATCGCACCCGCCAGGGCCAGCGACTGCTCGGCCCGCTCTAGAGCGGCGGCCTGCTCGGCCTGCTGGTGCAGCAGCAGGCCGAGGCGCGCCTGGGCCCAGCCCTCCTGCTGGCGGTGGCCGAGGGCGCGCGTCAGGGCCAGCGCCGCGTCGTAGCTCGCCCGCGCGCCCTCCCAGCCGCCCAGGGTCAGCAGCGTGTCGCCGAGACTCGTGAGCACCACGCTCTCGCCGTAGCGGTCGCCGGTCTCGCGCTTGAGCCGCAGCGCCTCGGCGTAGTACCCCTGCGCGCCAGGGTAGTCGCTCTGCACGCCGGCGACCTCGCCGAGGTTGAGCAGCGCCAGGCTCTGGCCGTAGCGGTCGCCGATTTCCCGCTTGATCTGAAGGTCGTAGGCATAGGCCGCGCGCGCGGCGGCGTAGTCGCCCAGGTACCAGGCGATGATCCCAAGGTTGTTGCGGGTCGAGCCCGCTCCCTGGCGGTCGCCGAGCGCCTGCTGGATCTGGAGCGCTGGCTCGTAGGCATTGCGGGCCTCGTCGTAGTTTCCCTGGTACATGGCGGCATTCCCGAGGACGCGCAGGCTGTCGGCCTCCAGGCGCCGCTCGCCCACGATACGGGCCAGCTCCAGCGCCTGCGTCGCCTGCGCCCGCACCCCGGCGTAGTCGCCCTGGTACCAGAGCGCCCGCGCCCAATGCAGGTGGCCGGCCGCCTCGTCAGCGGAGCGGCGGCCCCCCTGGGCGAGCTCAATCGCCCGCCGGGCCGCCGCGATCATCGCGGGGTAGTCGCCGGTCACGTCGGCGTAGCGCGCCTCGCGCAGCGCGGCCTCGACGCGGCGGGCGGGGTCGTCGAGCTGGGCGGCCAGCGAGCTCAGGGCCGCCAGGTCGGCGCGCTGGGCCTCGCGCACGCCCTGAAGATCGTAGACCTGCTCGCGGGCCAGCAGCAGCGCGTAGCGTCCCGGCCCATCGGCGGCGGGCGTCAGCTCCAGCGCCCGGCCGTAGAACGCGGCGGCGTCGGCGTTGGCGTAGCGGGCCGCCGCATGTTCACCGGCCATCCGGGCGTAGCGCCGCTCCTGGGGCACGTCCTCGGCGCGCCGGTAGTGGTAGGCCAGGTCGGCCGCGCTGGCCGCCAGGTCGCCGCCGTAGACGCGCTCGAGCACCTCGGCCGCCAGGCGGTGCAGCTCGCGCAGCCGCGAGCGCAGCTGCATGGCGTAGGCCGCGTCGCGCAGCAGGGCGTGGCGGAAGAGGTAGCGCAGCTCGCTCAGGGCGCTCCAGATCGTCTCGCGCTCGGCCTCGCGCACCTGCGCGGCGGTCTGCGGGTCGTCGCGCAGCATGCCCGAGAGCAGCCGCACCTCGAACTCCTGCCCCAGCACCGCCGCCGTCTGCACCACGGCCTTCACCCGCGCCGCCAGCCGGTCGAGCCGCGCGATCAGCACGGCGTTGACCGTGTCGGGAATTTCGAGCGCCCCGTCGCCCCGCAGCGCCAGGATCGGCGCGCCCGTCGCGGGCGCCTCCTCGACCAGCAGCCCCCGCTCGCGCAGGTCGAGGGCCAGCTGCTCGACGAAGAACGGGTTGCCGCCGGTCTTCTCGGCCAGGAAGGCGGCCAGATCGTCGCTCACGGGCCTGCCCAGCACCCCCTCGGCCACCGCCCGCACGCCCACGGGGCTGAAGGCCGCCAGGTCGAGGGTCTGCCGGGGCACGCCCTCGTCGAGGGGCAGCTCGGGGGGGCTGCCGTCGTCGCCGTAGCGGCTGGTGGCGACGATCAGGATGGGGTACTCGGCGATGTTGCGGGCGATCAGCTGCAGGGCCGCCAGCGAGTCGGCGTCGAGCCACTGGGCGTCCTCGAGGTGGACAACCAGCGGCCGGCGCAGGCTCTCGGCGAGAATGAGGGCCTTGAGGGCGGCCAGGGTGTTCTCGAAGCGGAGCTTCGGCTCAAGCAGCTCGTACAGCGACCCAGGGCGGCGCACGTCGACCAGGGCGGCGAGGAAGGAGCGGGTGCGCTCGAGCTCGGCGACGAGGGCCTGGCGCGCCGCCCGCCGCCGCCCGCCCACACCGGCCAGGGCAGCGATCAGACCATCGAGGGCGGCGTTCAAGCGAGCCGCGTTGGCCTCGGGCTCGGCGCCCGGGTCCTGATCAAGGTAGCCCCGCAGCAGCGTGCGGAAGGGGTTCAGCGACTGGCGCAGGATCTCGTCGGCAGGCAGCGTCAGCCAGCCGACCTCGCCCGTTGCACGCCGGCCACCGCGCCGCCCGTGGGATGCGCTGCCCAGCCGGCGCCGCAGCTCGGCGACCAGCCGGCTCTTGCCCATGCCGGGCTCGCCAAAGACCGTGACCAGCCCGGCGAAGCGGCCAGCGAAGATCGGCCGGGCCAGGGCGAGTAGGCGGGCCAGCTCGGCGTCGCGGCCCACCAGAGTCTGCTCGCTGTCGGCGCTCTGGCGCATCGTCTGGATATTCACGAGCCGGGCCAGCGGCACTGGCTCGGCCTTGCCTTTGATGGCCAGAGCTGGCAGGGTGTCCCAGCTAAAGGCCGCGCTAACTTGGTCGCGTACGCGTCCGCTGGCGAGCACCTCGCCGGGAGCGGCCTGCTGCATCAGGCGAGCCGCCAGGTTGACCTCGTCGCCCAGCACGCCATAGGTGCGGCGGGTGGCGCTCCCGTAGGCGCCCGAGCGCATCATGCCCTGGCTGATGCCGATCCGCAGCGGCCGCAGAAAGCCCAGCTCCGCCGCCAGCCCACGTAGCTCCAGGCTGGTGGCCACGGCGCGGCGCGCGTTGTCCTCGTAGCTGGCCGGGGCGCCGAATGCGGCGTAGCAGTAGCTGCCCTTGTCGCCGATTGTCAGCTGGAGCAGCGTGCCGCCGTAGCGGCCAAGCACGGCCTGGGCGGCGCGGATAAAGCGATCAAGCTTCGCGCCGGCCTCAAGGTCTCCGTCGAAGTCGATCCCGTCGAAGCTCAGGAACAGGGCGGCGGCAGGGCGCAGCTCTGCCAGGAACTCGCCCAGCCCGTCGAGGAGCCGGTCGTACACGGCGGGGAGCAGCCAGGCGCGGTAGCGGGCCTCGTCGAGGCCGATCTCGGCCGACCAGGGCATAGGCGCCACGGCCACCAGCAGGCTGTCGAGCACGCGGTACTGCTCGTCATCGGCCTCGCGCCGCTCGCCGTAGCGGGCTCGCTCGGCGAGGCGCTCGACAGTTACCCGGTCGACGACGATCTCGCCGCGCTGGGCCAGGTGCTCGCCCGTGGCGGTACGGGCCACCGTCGCGCCGGCCAGCGCATCGATCAGCTGGATGGCCGGGTCGCCCACCACCAGACGGCGGGCCGGGCCGCTCGCGACGGCGACCTTCAAGTGCAGCGCGACCGTCCCGCCCTGCTGCAGGGGCACTGCGGCAAAGGCCCCCATCGCCCCCTGGAGGGCCAGTGCGCAGGCGACCGCGCGCAGCGTCGCCGCGCTCCGACCGCCGCTCGCCACGCTCTCAGGATCATCCGGCGGCGCCTGGGCGCTCAGGCCCGCGGCATCGAACCAGCAGGTGATCGCGTCGCCGGCGAAGCCAACGACGCTGCCGCCGTAGGTCTCGACCTTGGCGATCAGGGCGTCGTAGACCCGGTTGATCTGGGCGGTCAGCTCCTCGATGCCACGGCGCGGGCCGAGGGCGAGGGTCAGGGCCTCGGTCAGCGGCGTGAAGCCCGAGATATCGGCGAAGAGTGCCGCGCCTTCGACGCGCTCGGCAAGCTCGACGCCCCGGGCCAGGGCTATACGACGGTCTTGCGGCAGATACGTTGCCCCAGACTCGATCATCGTGATCCTGCTTTCAGGCGCTATGGCCGGGACAACCTCGTGCAATTCCAACCGAACGGCTGGGAGCGAGGAGATTCTTGGGGAGGCGAAGCCCTGCCCGAAACCCACTCTTCCGGCAGACCATGCTGCGCGAGGCAGCACGAGCGCGATCACAGCCATACATAAGCGAATGCAGTGTATACTATCACTATCATCAAGCTATCATCAGCAGCGGATTCCTTATGCGGCGAGCCGACCGACTCTCGTCAGAGGGAAACTGGCCATGTCGGGGCTACGGATCGGGCTTCTACAATCTGTCCTGATCACGCTTGATGGGCGCGCGATCAGCTTCCGTAGCCGCAAAAGCAAAGCGCTGCTTGCCTACCTGGCCGCCGAGCCAGGGCGCCCCCATACGCGTAGCGCCCTCGCCGGGCTGCTCTGGTCCGACCGCTCCCAGCTCGCCGCGCTCCACAACCTGAGCCAGACCCTGCTCTACCTGCGGCAAGCGCTCGGCGAGCCAGCCGGGCGCTTGCTGCGGCTGGTTGTGAACGTCCAGACCATCCAGCTACGCCTGATCGAGGGGGATTGGGTTGATACAGCCGCCTTCGCCGCCCACCTCGCCGAGGCTAACTCCGCGCCCCACGCCGACGTCGCCCACGCCGGCTGCGCCACCTGCATCGCCGCCCTCGAGCGAGCCGTCGCCCTCTGCCAGGGCCCGTTTTTGGCCGACCTCGTGCTCACCGACAGCGATCTGTTTGAGGACTGGGCGCTGATCAGGCGCGAGCAGATCCAGCGCGAGCTCATCAGGGCACTCGAGCGCCTGGCAGCGAGCTACGAGAGCCGGGGTGAGTACGGGCGCGCGGAGGATGCCGCCCGCCGCATCGTGGCGCTCGATCCGCTGCACGAGAGCGCCTATCGCGCACTCATGCGCGCACTGGCAATCCGCGGTGAGAGCGGGGCCGCCTTGGCACTGTACGACGGCTACCGTCGCCGCCTGAGCGCCGATCTGGCGATTGAGCCGGCCGGGGAGACCGTCGCGCTCGCCGCCCAGATCCGTGGCAGCCGCCCGGTGGCGATCTCCGAGCAGATCAGCGGCCGCCGCCTGAGCGCCATTCCGCACCCTGGCGCGGTGTACGGTCGCGACGACGAGCTGGCGAGGCTCGTGAGCTGGCTGGACGACCCTGCCTGCCGGGTTGTCGCGCTCCACGGCATAGGCGGCATCGGCAAGACGACCCTGGCCGCGCTGCTCTGCGAGCGCGTAGACGATAGGTTTGAGGCAATCCTCTGGCGCTCGCTGCTGAACGCACCGCCCCTCAACGAGGTGCTGTGCGGCTGGCTCGAGGCGCTCGATGCCGCGCCCCCGCTGGCGCTGCCCGATGACACCGAGACGCAGCTTGATCTGCTGCTGAACATCCTCGGCTCGCGGCGCTGCCTGCTGGTGCTGGACAATCTGGAAAGCGTGCTCAAGACGGGGCAGTCGGCCGGCGCCTTCAGGCCGGGCTACGCAGGGTATGGCCAGCTGCTCGCGCGCCTGGGGCAAGGCCGCCACCAGAGCTGCCTGCTGCTCACCGGGCGCGAGCTGGCCATCGAGCTGGCCCGCCTCGAGCGCGCCGGGGTCGGCGTGCGCTCGCTGAAGCTCGCTGGCCTCTCGGCCCAGGCTGCCAAGGACATCCTGCAGGAGCGGGGGCTGGATGGCCCCAACGACGCGGCCCCGGTGCTGGCCGCCCGCTACTCCGGCAACCCACTGGCGCTACGCCTCGTCGCCGACGCCATCCGCGAGCTGTTCGGCGGCGATGTCGCGGCCTTCGTGGGCGACCAGACGCTGATCTTCAGTGATGTCCGCGATGTGCTCGACCAGCAGATTGCGAGGACCGCGCCGCTTGAGCGCGCGATCCTTACGTGGCTCGCCGTCGAGCGCGAGCCAGTCGCCCTCAAGAGATTGCACGACAACCTGGCCGGCAACGTGCGCCGTGGCGACCTGACCGAGGCCGCCCAATCGCTGCTGCGTCGCTCGCTGATCGAGGCGCACGACGCAGGGGTTGGCCTGCAGAATGTGGTGCTGGAGTACCTCACGGATCGGCTTGTCGCCGCAGCTGTCGGCGAATTGGAGACCGGGGCGCTGGACGAGCTGCACCGCTACGCCCTGATGCGCCCCAAAGCGAAGGAGTATATCAGGCAGAGCCAGGAGCGCCTGATTATCCATCCGATCGCCGAGCAGCTCGCGGCCCACCGCGGCGCTGCGGGCGCCGTCGCGGCCCTACGCGCCGCCCTTGACGAGCTCCGGCGTAAGGCGGCGCCTGGATACGCCGCCGGCAACCTCCTGAACCTGCTGGTCTACCTGGGGGCCGACCTGCGCGGAGTCGACTGTGCCGGGCTGTCTATCTGGAGCGCCGACCTCCGCGGCGTCGCCCTGCCGGAGGCCAACTTTGCCGGGGCCGACCTGCGCGGCACAACCTTCACCGACGCATTCAGGGCGGTGCCGGCGGTGGCCTTTAGCCCCGACGGCCGGCTCCTGGCAGTGGGGACGGGCGATGGAGATGTGCGCCTGTGGCGCCCCGACGGACAGCTTGTCCACATCTGCGCGGGCCACAGCGGGCTTGTCTGGTCGCTCAGCTTTAGCCCCAACGGCGAAACCCTGGCGAGTGCGGCGATGGATCAGACGGTGCGACTGTGGGATGTTGGCAGCGGCGCCCTGCTGAGGACGCTCGTCGGCCCGCAGGCGGGGCTCGTCGCCGTCGCCTTTAGCCCAGACGGGGCGCAGGTGGCGGCAAGCGGCTTCGACCCCGCGATCTATCTGTGGGATGCGTGGAGCGGCAAGCTCGCGGGTACGCTCCCAGGCCACATCGGCGCGACGCTCGGCCTCGCGTATCACCCTGACGGCACCACACTTGCGAGCGGCGGCCTGGACAACCTCGTGTCACTGTGGGATCGTGCCACGAGCCGCCTCGCCCGCAGCTTTGCCGGCCACACCGCCGGCGTCCTGCGCGTGGCCTACAGCCCTGACGGCGCGACCATCGCCAGCGCCAGCCACGACCGCACCCTCGGCCTGTGGGACGCCAACACCGGCCGTCTGCTTCATACGCTGTGCGGCCACAGCGATGTTGTCGCGGCGGTCGCGTTCAGTCCGGACGGCGCAACCCTCGCCAGCGGCGCGTGGGATCGGTGCGTGTTCCTCTGGGAGGTGGCGACGGGCACACGAAGCGCGACCCTGCAGGGCCATAGCACCCACGTGGGCGGGGTCGCCTTCAGCCCCGACGGCGCGACCATCGCGAGCGGCGGCTTCGACCAGACCGTGCGCCTCTGGGAGCGGTGGAGCGGCCGGCTGCTGACGATCCTGCGCGGCCACACCAGCTGGGTCTGGTCGGTCGCCTTCAGCCCGGACGGGACGCTGCTCGCGAGCGCGCACCAGGATGGGACGGTGTGCCTGTGGGATGTGCGCGGGCACGCGCTGCACGAGAACTGGCGCGCTATCGCCGGCGGGGTCAGCGCGGTCGCCTTCAGCCCGGACGGGGCGCTCGCCGCAGGGGGGCGCGACGGCGTGGTGCGCGAGTGGACGCTCCGCGGCGGTCGAAGCGGCCGCGAGCTCTCGGCGCACGGCGCCAGCCTGAGCGCACTCTGCTACAGCCCGGATGGCGCGCTCCTCTGTAGTACCAGCTTCGACGGCGAGGTCCGGCTCACTGAGCGCCGTACTGGACGCTGGAAACGCCTCGCGCACGGGCAAGCTCACTCGGCCCTGCCGGCAGTCTTTAGCCCCGATAGCGGCTCGCTTGTATTTCCGGGTGATGACAACGCGCTGCAGATCTGGGATGCGCGCACGCGCACGCAAACTCTGGTGCTGCGGGGGCATCAGCAGACGGTGCTGGCCCTGGCGTACTGCGCCGACGGGTCGTCGCTGGCGAGCTCTGCGCAGGACGGCGCCGTGCGGATCTGGGATGGCACGCTGGGTGAGGTTCGCCACGCGCTGGGCGGCCACAGCCGATGGGTCTACACGCTCGCCTTCAGCCCTGACGGCGCCACCCTTGCCGGCGGTAGCGACGATGGGGCTATCTACCTGTGGGACGCCCGCGCCGGCACCCTGCGGTCCACCCTGCGCGGGCACAGCGGGTGGGTCTTTGCGCTGGCCTTCAGCCCTGATGGCGCCACCCTTGCGAGCGGCAGCGATGACGGGACAATACGATTGTGGGACGTTCCCAGCGGGGTGTGCCGACACACGCTGATACCGCCGCCGCCATACGACAGGATGCAGATCGCAGGCGCGACAGGGCTGAGCCGCGCCCAGCAGACGGCACTTGCCGCACTCGGGGCAGGTGGGTCTAGGCACAATGAGTCCGCAGACAAGGTTGCAGACGGGCTGATTATAGGTGGCAGTGTGGCGTAGCCCGCAGACAGACAAACTCCCTAATACCGCGTTGCTGTGATGGGCTACGCCGCCACCTCTTGCCTGGGCACATACCGACGAGGGATGGTCGTTTTCGTGAATGAAAGAGTGCACGTTCTCTCGTCATGCCCGCCTCGCTACCGGCAGGCTGCGGCGACTGCCACCAGCCACTGCGCGTCGCGCGCCGCCAAGGCCAGCCAGGCGCCCTCGTCGGCCAACCGCAGGGCCAGGGCCTCGCCGATGCCGCAGTCTGGTCGAATGGCTGAGGTAATGAATTGAAACAGGAAGGCAAAGCCTAACATTCGGGGGGTTTTGGAGGCCGTGTTCACGGCTTAGCCTCTTTCAGGTCTTTGGAGTATGACGCCCACATTTCCCTTTTTGTGGCCCTGTTCAACGTAGCGATACGCCTCGACCAGCTGCTCGAAGGGATACACCCGGTCAATGGCCGGTTTGAGCTGGCCCGCTTCGATGATTTCCTTGAGCGCCAGCAGGTTGGCGCGTGGGTTGCCGCCGTCTGAATCGCTATGAACGTTGAGATACACACCACCCGGCTTGAGCGCCTTTTTGCCCTGAGCAGGCGTGAGTTTGCCGACGGCGTCGAATAGCACGTCATAGGTCTCACCGCTTTAGGTGAATTCCTGCCGGGTGTAATCCACGACCCGGTTTGCTCCCAGGGATTTCACCAGCTCCAGGTTCGTGGTGCTGCATACCCCGGTCACGTCGGCGCCAAAGTGGCGGCTGGCAAGCTGCACCGCATTCGTTCCCACCGCGCCGGAGGCGCCATAGACGAGTAGTTTCTGCCCTGGCTGGAGCTTGCCCTTGTGGAGACAATGCAGCGCCGTCATCCCCGCTCCGGGGCAGCGGCAGCCTCCTCATAGCTGAGATTGGCCGGCTTGAGCGCCAGCACGCCGTTTTCGGGCAGGCATTTGTATTCGGCATAGCCGCCAAAATTGACGGCGAAGGTGGAGGCAAAGACTGCCTGGCCAGGCCGGAAGCGGGTTACGTTGCTGCCGACCGCTTCGATATCCCCGGCAAGTTCCATACCCAGAATGGAACGCCTGGGCGTGCGCCAACCCAGATAGAGGCGCGCCATGACTTTCTGCCAGCCAGAGACGGGGATGTTCAGGCTGCGCATGATCGTGTCGCCGATGGTGACGGTGGTCGCGCGCACCTTGGCCAGCACTTCGTTCGCGCGTGGGGCCGGTTTGGGAAGCTCTGCCAGGCGCAACACGTCTGGCGAACCGTACTCTGTGTAAACAAAGGCTTTCATAGTTTGCATTTGCCTCATGTGGAAGCGCTGGTTGCCTGATGCGGGAAGCATACCGCGCATGGCTGCCGGCGGGCGAAAAGGATTGCCCACCTGGGGGAACGGTTACGCTACCGTGCGCGCGCGTGCAGCGATCATTACGCGGTGTAGCGGCTTCTTTTCGCCGTGGCGCGCGTTTGCGGCATAGAATCGGGCCAGTTCTTGGCGCTGGCGCCGGTAGCTCTTCGGCGCTGCCCGGCGCGCAAGGCTTCAGGAGCGGCTGGAACGAACGCAACAGAGAGGGCTGATCCCGGGATGGGTGTTGCTGCGCCGGACTCGGACGTGATATGCGGCTTTACGAAGGAGACGCACATGACCAGTCAAGAACAGCCGAAAAAAGTGGTGACGAACGCAGGCGGCGGTGTCGACGCTATCTATGGCATCGGGATGATCGGCGCGTGGATCTATTACTTCAAGCGGGCCACGACCAACCAGGAGCGCGCCCTGGGCTTTGCCAAAGGCCTCGTCTGGCCGGCATTCCTGGTCTATGCGTTGCTCGTGTTCCTGGACAAAGAATAACCGAGGGATTCAACGATGAACCCATACAGAACGATCGCCATCCTGGTTGGCGCGTTGTTTCTGACGGCCATGGCGGCCCGTCTGGTGGGCGGCGGTCTGGTAGAGTCCGCCATCGCCGCTCCGCACTATCTGGCCACTATAGTGAAGCGATGGCCCGTGGATACCTGGGTTTCAGGATCGTTGAGGCCGTATTCTGCAGCACTATTGTCGTCGGGCCTTTGGCGCTCTTGATCCTCAGTCACCGCGCCGCTCTGGTGCAACTCGCGGAGCGTGCGATCATCGGTGTCCTCGTGGCAAACTCCAGCGACGCTGGCCCAAGTATAGCCGACGGCTCTCTTATAAGGTGCGCGCGGGGATCTGGTGTTTGAGCAAGCTGCCGGCCTTGGTGGTCGACTTCCCACGCGGCTCCCCGCGCGTCCGTGCCCGCGCGACTCCAACCACCGTTTAGCGTACACCTACCCGCTGCGAGCGCACGAACGAGAAACAACCAAAATGTTGACAGATGCGGATTGTGCTTCTATTAATTCAGGCGTTTCTGACCGACCGGTCGGTAAGTTGAGGAGCGATGAAATGACAAACCTTGACGAGCGCACACGAAACCGTCTGCTTGGCGTCCTTTTTATCGGCGTGCTAATGGCCGCCCTCGACATCGCGATCGTCGGGCCGGCGCTGCCTGTTATTCAGGCGACCTTTGGCGTGGACGAGCGGGCGATCGCCTGGGTGTTCGCGATCTACGTCCTGTTCAATCTGATCGGCACGCCGCTAATGGCGAAGCTGTCCGACACCTTCGGCCGCCGCTCGATCTACATCCTCGACGTCGCGCTCTTCGCGCTCGGCTCGCTGACGGTCGCGCTGGCGCCAAGCTTCGCGGTGCTGCTGGTCGGCCGGGCGATCCAGGGCTTCGGGGCGGGCGGTATCTTCCCGGTGGCGAGCGCCGTGATCGGCGACACCTTTCCGGTGGAGAAACGTGGGACAGCGCTCGGCCTGATCGGAGCCGTGTTCGGGATCGCCTTTCTGCTGGGGCCGATCGTCGGCGGGGTGCTGCTGATGTTCGGCTGGCACTGGCTGTTCGTGATCAACCTGCCGATCGCCGCGCTGGTGGTCGCCCTCGGCTACCGGCTGCTGCCGTCCAGGGGCGCCACCCAGCGGCTGCCGTTCGACTGGACCGGGATGGCGGTGCTCTCCGCGATGCTGGCGGCGCTGGCCTACGGGCTGAACCAGATCGACAGCAGCGCCGGCCTGCGCGGCATCGCGTCGCTGTCCGTCTGGCCGTTCCTGCTTGGCGCGCTGCTGCTGCTTCCAGTCTTTCTCGCGGCTGAGCGGCGGGCGGCCGACCCGATCATTCGTCTGAGTCTCTTCGGCTCACGGCAGGTGTCGCTGGCGGCGGCGCTCTCTGCGGGCGCCGGCCTGAGCGAGACGGCGGTGGTGTTCATCCCGGCGCTGCTCGTGGTTGCCTTCGGCTACAGCAGCTCGACGGCGAGCTTCATGCTGCTGCCGATGGTGCTTGCGATGGCGGTCGGCTCGCCGGCCTCTGGGCGTACGCTAGACCGAATCGGCTCGCGGGCGGTCGTGCTCGCCGGCAGCGGGCTGATCGGTGTATCGCTGCTGCTTGAGGCGCTGATGCCCGGCAGCCTGGTGATGTTCTTCGTCTTCTCGGCGCTGTTCGGCCTGGGCGTGGCGGTGCTGCTCGGGGCGTCGCTGCGCTACATTATGCTGAACGAGGCGCCGGCATCGGAGCGAGCGTCCGCCCAGGGAATTATCACC
>ENA-ORBV01010699-ORBV01010699.1-microbial-mat-metagenome-genome-assembly--contig:-NODE-10699-length-14598-cov-19.472832_pt1 | contig 14598 bp, 10 predicted proteins | sample MGYA00237777_ERZ505514 | MGnify/ENA primary metagenome ERZ505514 (study PRJEB26160, sample SAMN06269048) | microbial mat metagenome | isolation source: Oligotrophic lake microbial mat | place... | reverse complement strand
GCGTTGTGCCGGGTGTGGGCGGACGGGGGGCCGAGCGCGAGGGCGATCGCGGTGGATCGCGACCCGGCGGTGCTGGAGCGGGCGCGGCACGGGCGGGTGGCGACGGTGGCGGTGGATGTGCGCGACGCGGGTCGGCTGCGGGGGTTGAAGGCGGACGTGGTGTTTGCGGGAAACTTCTCGATCGGGTATCTGCACACGCGGGGCGAGCTGCTGGCCTATCTGCGGGTGGCGAGGGAGCGGGTCGGTGACCGGGGCGTGTTTGTCTGCGATACCTACGGGGGCGCTTCGGCGTTTGTGCCTGGGGTTGTGGAGCGGGCGCACCGGGTGCCGGCGGGGCGGTATCCGGGGGTGGCGGATGGATCGCGGGTGCTGTACTCGTGGGAGCAGCGGGAGGCGGACCCCCTAACGGGGCGAGTGAGGGACGTGCTGCACTTCCGGCTGGAGTCGCCGGGGAAGGACGGCCCGGAGATCGTGGGGGAGTGGCCCGAGGCGTTCGTGTATGAGTGGAGGCTGTGGTCGGTGCCGGAACTGCGGGAGGCGATGCTGGAGGCGGGGTTCGCGAGCACGGAGGTGTACAGCACGATGCCGGACGCGGTGGATGATGAGGGCGTGGCGTATGTGGAGCCGGTGAGCGGCGCGGAGGTGGGGGAGTCGTTTATTGTGCTGGTGGCGGGGAGAACCCGCACGCGGGCGTGAGCACGCGAGTTCTCCGGGTGCGTGTCTCGTGGGAGTTGGCGAGCGGCGGTTCGTGCGGGGGCTTGCGCACCCCGCCTTGTTGTGCGCCCGCGGCGTGCGGACGCCGCGGGCGGGGTTCATGCCGGCATGGAGCCCTGGACGGGGCGATCCTCGCGTGCGGCGGGGTTCATGGGGGCGGTGAAGACGAGTTCGTCGTCGGTGGGGTTGAAGCGCGAGCCGTAGAGCTTGAGGCGCTTGTTGGGGTTGTACTTCGGGAGCCAGGGCTGGATACCCATGACGGCCGCGAACAGGGCGAGGTTGACCGCGAGCATGGGGCCCCAGGAATCGAGGCGGAAATAGACCATGACCGCTGTGACGACGAGCAGCAGGATGGAGAGCGGGATGATCGCCTGCCACCCCATCATCATGACCTGGTCGTAGCGCAGGCGGGGGAGCGTCCAGCGCAGCACGATCATGAAGTTGACCAGGATGAGGACCTTGCCGAAGTAGACGGTGAACTTGGCGAGCGGTGCCCACCACATGGTGTCCTCGGGCTGCAACCCCGGAATGCCCGGCAGGTGGTACCCGCCCAGGAACAGCAGCGTGAAGAACGCGCAGCTGGTCAGCATGTGGCAGTACTCGGCCAGGAAGAAGAGCGCGAAACGCATGGAGGAGTATTCGGTGTGGTACCCGCCGACGAGTTCCTGCTCGGCCTCGGCGTTGTCGAAGGGCGCGCGGTTGGCCTCGGCCAGGATCGAGATGAAGAACACGACGGCCGCGATGGGCTGGACGATGATGAGCCAGCCGCCGTTGACCTGGTGCTGGATGATGTCGGTGGGCAGCAGGGAGCCGACCAGCAGGAGGACGCAGAGGAGGCTGGTGCCCAGGGGGATCTCGTAGGAGAGCATCTGGGCGGTGGCGCGGAGGCCGCCGAGGAAGGAGTACTTGGAGTTGGAGGCCCACCCGCCGAGGGTGACGCCGTAGACGCCCAGAGCGGCCACCGCGAGCAGGTATACCACGCCGATGTTGATGGGAGCGCCCGAGACTTCGACGGGCACGCCGCCCACGGTGCCCAGGAGGGGGAGCTCGAACTCGGGCATGTCCCAGGTGCCGCCCCAGGGGATGACGGCGAAGCCGATGAGTGCGGGGATGACGATGGCCATGGGGGCGATGGTGAAGAGCCACTTGTCGACGTGGTCGGGGGCGTAGTCCTCTTTGAGGAGGAACTTCATGCCGTCGGCGAGCGACTGGCCCAGACCCCACATGCCCTTGAGGGGGGCGAGGATGGGCAGGCCGAAGTCGAAGCCGACGCGGTTGGGGCCGATGCGGTCCTGGATGTAGGCGGAGATCTTGCGTTCGAGGTAGATGAGGTAGGCGGCGGCGATAAGGAAGACGTGGACCACGATCGCGAAGACCGTGACGCTGACGAGCAGCTGCGAGACGTTCAGTGTGGCCAGCAGTGGCATAGGGCGGGAGTGTAGGGCATGGAGGGTGGGGCGTGCGGGCGGGTGGATGCGGATGTAGAATGTGCTGATGCCGCGTTCGCTCCTGAAGATTCGTCTGACGCTCACGCCCGACGAGGACCGTGGGTTTGTCGCGACGTCGCCCGATCTTCCCGAGTTGGTGACAGACGGTGAGACAGCCCAGGAGGCACCGGCCAACGTCCGAGACGCGTTGGAGGAGGTTCGGGAGTTGTACGAAGACTTGCGAAAGCCGTGGCCCGCGTCTACGGCGGTCGCGCCCGGGATCGGGCCTGTGCAGCGTGAGGCGTTGATCGACGCGGCGTGACTCTGCGCCGTGCAGTTCTTGTTCAGTTTGACCTGAGAAACCTGTCGGCTGGTACGTTGGCCCGGCGTGGCGAGAAGCCGCGCGGCGGAGTCACCGATCCCACATCGCGAGGTCGCCGGGAAGCTCACCGGCTTGGGATGCGTTGAACCGCCGCGTTGGGGTTGGAGGCAGCCATCGCAAGTGGTTCAATCCATCGACGAATCTGGCGACCGTCATTCCGGATCACGGGCCGAAGGCCCTCAAGACTGGCACGGTGCGTGGGGTGGTCAAGCAACTCGGGATCGATTGGGACCGCTTTGACCGCGGGGAGTAAGGCTGTGTCGTGGCCGAAGCGCCGATGCGGTCGGCGGCGGTCACCGCCAGGTGGGAGTGTGCAGGTGAGTCAGGGGAGAGATCGCTTCCCGCGCGCGAAATGGGTCTTGGCCGTTAGGGGCCGCTACAATGGGGCTGCCCCGCTCTGTCGGGGCGTCGTGGGCACCCTCTGATTCGCTGGAGCGGATGGCGGGTGTCATGCGGCGACGGCGTGGCCGCCCGAGGGCGGCCAGAAGCCCGGATGGTTGTGTGATCCGAGCCTGCGCACCGTCGCCCCGCGGCCCGCCGCCTTCGGGCGAGAACTGGCCGTGATGATCGGGAGTCGGCCATTTGGCCGTCCCCGCCGCCCGCGCCGTTTGCGGCGCGAGTCCGTGTCCAGAGACCGCCAATGCCAGAGACCACTGATTCGTCCGCTTCGTTCGGGATTGACAGCAGCATGAACCATGAGGAGACGCCCGGCGAGGGCGGAGCCTCGATGCCTCACGGGCCTGCGGCGGGGCAGCCCGCCCCGGACGCCGGCGGTGGCGAGGGTGGTGAGGGCGGCGAGGGCGGGGGAGTCAAGAAGAAGCGGCGTCGTCGTCGTCGTCGGGGCGGGGTGAAGAAGGCGGGCGACGCGGCGGGTGAAGTGGCAGAGGGCGACGGCGCCGCTGAGTCGGGCGACGCGGTCGAGGGTGAGGAGAATGCCGAAGGCGACGCGGAGGTTGCGGCGCCGAAGCCCGCGCCCAAGGTCGCCCCGAAGCCCGCCCCGAAGCCCGCGCCGAGGTCCGAGCCGAAGAGGGACTCGAAGCCCAGCCCGCCGGCGCGGGGGCACCAGGCGCACGATGATGATGGCGACGACTTCGACCCGGCCCAGGCGTATGCGGACCCGGACGCGGCGCCGGACCCGAAGGCCGACGAACGGGACAACCTGCCGCCGGTGGAGCACCTGCCGCTGAACCCCGAAACGTTCGCGACAAACATGACGTTCGACCAGCTCGGGCTGCATCCGGCGATCGCGCGGGGCGTGGCGGACCTGGGGTTCCGGCATCCGACGCACATCCAGGCGACGCTGATCCCGATCTTCCTGAACGGGCGCGACATCCTGGGGCAGGCCAAGACCGGCACGGGCAAGACGGCGGCGTTCGCGCTGCCATTGCTGCACATGGTCGAGCGCGGCGTGTGGGGGCAGGCGCTGATCCTGGCCCCGACGCGCGAGCTGGCGATCCAGATCCACTCGGAGTTCGTGAAGCTGGGCAAGCACATGCCGGTGCGGGCGGTGCCGATCTATGGCGGCCAGCCGATCCGGACACAGGCGCTCAAGCTCGAGAAGGGGTGCGAGATCATCGTCGGCACGCCCGGACGCCTGATGGACATGATCGAGCGGCGCCTGATCGACCCCAAGGCCGTGCGGTTCGCGGTGCTCGACGAGGTCGATCGGATGCTCGACATCGGATTCCGCGAGGATATCCGGCGCATCCTGAAGATGACCTCGAGCGACCGCCAGACGGTGATGGTGTCGGCGACGATCCGGTCGGACATCGAGGACCTGGCGCGGCGCTACATGCGCGATCCCGAGAAGCTGGTGACGACCGCGGGCGCGCTGACGGTTGACCTGGTGGCCCAGCACTACCTGAGCGTCGAGCCCTGGGACAAGCGGCGCCTGCTGCACCACCTGCTCACGCACGAGGAGCCCGCGCTCACGCTGATCTTCTGCCGCCTCAAGAAGACGGTGGACGATCTGGCGTATCACCTGAACAAGCACGGGATCGAGGCGCACGCGATGCACGGGGACATGAGCCAGTCCAAGCGCAACTCGACGATGCGGCAGCTGCGGGCGGGCGACCTGGCGGTGCTCATCGCCAGCGATCTTGCGAGCCGCGGCATCGACGTCGAGGGCATCACCCATGTGATCAACTACGACCTGCCCGAGGACCCGGACCTGTATGTGCACCGGATCGGGCGCACGGCCCGGGCCGGGCGCGACGGGGTGGCGTGGGCGTTTGTGACCCCTCGTCAGGGCAAGCTGCTGTCGCAGATCGAGGACCTGATCAACGCGCAGATCCCGAAGATGGACTACCCCGACTTCGAGGCCTCGCCCCGCCCCGAGGGGTTCCGCGAGGAGGCGATGGGCGGGCGGCCCGTGTACGAGGTGCAGAACGTGGGCGAGAAGCCGCGGAATCGGTACGCGGAGATCGAGCGGCCCGACCTGCCCAAGGCCAAGGAGACGGCCGTGGACATGGCCAAGTTCCCGGGCGGGATCGTGCCGACCAAGATGCCGCCGAACCGGATGCGGGGGAAGATGAAGTCGGGGCGGTAATCGGCGCCCCGTGCGTGGGCACCCGAGGGTTCCGGTGTTTCAACGGTGAGCGCGTGGCGAAATGAGGCGGGCGGCGCGAGCCCCCGCACCAAGGCGCCGTTGCGCCCAGACTCGTTGCCACGAACCTTCCGGCGCAGGCGAAGCCTCGATCGAGGAGCAACGCGACGACCGTTCGGCGGTTCGCGCACCCCGCCTCGTGGCGACCAGGCCCGCACGCGTCAACTCGCGTGTTCACGCACGCGGCTCGGTTTTCTTCATGATGAACAGGTAGTTGAACCCGCGGAGGAAGAAGTTCTGTTCTTCGGCGGCCTTGTGCCAGTTGCCGCGGGCGAGTTTCTGGTTGTGGCGGACCACGGCGATGATGTCGATGGGCTCGAAGTAATCGCGCAGGATCGAGAAGAGCTCGAAGCCGATGGGCATGAACTGGCCGCCGCCCGCGCCCGGCTCGCCGCGGCGTTTCTTCCAGGAGTCCGAGACGTAGAGGGCGAGGTAGCGCCGGTTCTTCAGGACGCGGTGGCACTCGGCGATGACCTCTTCCATGGCGTCGTAGTACTCGGCTCCGGTGCGTTCGGGCGTGGCGGGGTCGTCGCGGTCGTCATCGCCCGCTGAGTTCAGGCGGGCGGTGTGGTCCGCGCGGTCGGTGGCTCCACCCGACTCGTCGTGGCGAGCGCTTGGACCTGAATCGGCCGGCTCCTCGCCGGCGTCGAGTTTGCCGATGCAGCGAGGGTCGTCGGAGTAGTCGATGTGGGTTGAGTAGGGCGGATCGATGAAGACGAAGTCAGCGGTCGAGTCCTCAATCGGCAGTTCGCGGGCGTCGGCGTGCTGGATGTCGGGGCGGCGTGGGGCGAGGTCGAAGCCCAGGCCGCGGCGGCTCAGGTCCTTGCACACGTCGAGCGTCGTGCCCGAGCCGCACATGGGATCGAGGATCAGGTCGTTGTCGCGCGTGTAGCGGGTGAGCACCTGCCAGATGACCCATGACGGCGTGGCACCGGTGTAGTTGGGGTCGCCTTGGAGCGGTGCGTTGGCGGATTCATAGTGCTGGCTTGGGTACTCCCAGAGGGTTGTGGTGAAAACCCGCAACGGCGGCTTCTTGAAGCGTCCGCCGTCGGATGCGCGGCGTTGGTCGTGGCTCATGCGGCGGCTCCAACATGGACTCGCGACCGCACGCCCGGGAGGGGGGAAGGGGATGTACCACAGAGGCGCAGAGCGCACAGAGGAGGGCAGGGGAAGAGCCTTCGCGCGCTGAAGCGGAGTACTGGAACGGTGGCAACGTGACGCGAGGAGGAACCGGCGGCGCGCCGGTCCCCCGGGCGGTTCCCAAACTTCGCCAGGTTGCCACTTCGCCACTCTGCCACTTCCGCTGCCTTTCTCTGGTCTGTCCGTGCCCGCTGCGCCTCTGTGGTGATTCGCTGTCTTCATTTGAGCGCGTCGGTGATGGCCGCGATGATCTGGCGCTTGGCCTCCTCGACGCCGACTTTGAGTCGGGCGCCAGCGGCCTGCTTGTGCCCGCCGCCGCCGAATGTGCGGCAGATCTCGTTGACGTCGACCAGTGCCGCGCCGGGCTTGCTGCGAAGGCTGATCTTGGTGATCGGGCCCGCGCCGCCCTCTGGGGGAGCCTCGGTGATGAGTGCGGCCACGCGGACGGACTCGACGGTCTGGGCGAGGTCGAGAAAGCCGCCGGTCTCTCCCGGACTGGCCCGGCACTCCTCGATGTCGCGCATGTAGATGGTCATGATCGAGGCCTGATTGGCAGCGAAGTACTCCATGGAGGACAACGCGCGGGCCAGGATCTTGAGGCGCGACGGCAGCTCGCGCTGCTCGATGAGCGTGTACAGCGCGGGCCCGTCCACGCCCGCTTCGAGCAGGTCGGCGGCCAGTCGATGCACGGCGGCATCCGTGCTGGCGTGCTTGAACCATCCCGTGTCGGTGGCGATGCCCAGGTAGAGGGGCGTGGCGACCTCGACGGGAAGTTGGGCGGGGCCGGTGACGCCCAGCAGTCGCACGCACAGGTCGGCGACGGGTTGGCAGGCGGCGGCGGCTGAGGTCTGAATGATTCGGCGCGTCGCGATGTCCGCGTCGCCGTGGCGGTGGTGGTCGATGATGAGGGTGCGCTCGGCGCGGCCTTCGAGTATCGGCTTGGCGAACTCGACCTGCGACCACGAGCCTGTGTCGGCGACGATGATCGCGTCGGGGTCGCCCCACTCGCCGTCCCGCGGGGGAAGGCTCTCCTGCTCGATCCATCGGACCTTGGTGTCGCCGATGACCTCGCCGGCCCAGCGGGGCTTGGGCCCGTGATAGAGCGGACGGACCATGAGGCTGCCAGCGGGAGCGTTCATGGTGGACAGGCGCAGGGCGCGGGCGAGGGCCAGGGTCGTGCCAGCGGCGTCGCCGTCGATCTTGGTGTGGGTGATGATGAGGACTTTGCGTTTGTCGCGGAGGAAGTCGGCGGCCTGGTCGGGGGTCAGGGTGGAGTGCCAGGTGTTGGCAGGGGCCGTCCCCGTGGGGGTCATGGACATGTGGCGGCCTCCTTGCCATTGGTGCGTTCGTTTGGGTGGCGTGCTTGCTGACTTGCGCAAGCATGGCTGGACGTGGGTTCGCCCGCGATCGCGGAAGGCGCGGTGCTGACTACCGCGAATCCAGCCGCGCCGATCGCCGGCTCCGGCAGCGTGCCAAACCGCGCGACCGCCTCGCGGGCACGGGCGCAATCGCGTTCGATCTGATCGACGAGCGCTGGAACGCCGTCGAATCGGGATTGATCGCGGAGGTAGGCGATGAGGTCGAGGCTGATCCGCCAGCCGTACTCGGGGAGGCCGGCGATGGCGGGCGAGCCGGGCGTTCGCGGGACGTCGAGCAGGAACGCTTCCAAGGTCCGCGCGGCGGGCGTGCCGGACGCGGTGAACTGCGGCTTGGTGCCGACGCTGACGGCGGCGATGAAGGGACCGATCGCACGTCCTGCGGCGTCGAAGGCGGTCGCGCAGCCTGCGTAGACGCCGTCCGCAGGAAGCATGGACTCGGCGGCGACGTTGGCGGTGGGATAACCCAGCGTGCGGCCCCGGCGGTCGCCGCGGACGACGACACCCTGGATCGCATACGGAGCGCCCAGGACGCGGGCCGCGTCGGCGACGCGCCCGCCCTCGATCAGCCGGCGGGCGATCGTGCTGGAAGCGGTGACGATGCTCTGGTCGCCCAGCGCGACCTCGACGGCGTCGACCACATGAATGGCGAACTGCTCGGCCTCGGGGCGCTCGCGCCCGCGCGTGCGGAGCAGGGCGATGTCGCCCGCGCGCTTGTGGCCGAAACGGAAGTCCGCGCCCTCGACAAACGCGACCGGGTTGTGACGGATCACGAGGCTCGTGATGAAGTCAGCCGGCGACATTTCCAGCAGGGCGGGGGTTGGTTGGAGGCGAACAATCTCGTGGGCCCCGACATTGCTCAGCAGCGCGTCACGCCGGGCATAGGTCGTCAGTCGGGCCGGCTCGGAACCGGGGCGAAGCACGCTGGCGGGATGGGGGTCGAAGACCAGCGCAACAACGCGCGTGGGCTGGCCGGTGCGATCCTGGTGCAGGACGGCGAGGCAGCGTGCGGCTTCGACCAGCGCTCGGTGTCCGAGGTGGACGCCGTCGAAACTGCCGATCGTGATGACGCTGCGGCCAGAGGGGGGCATCGACCAACAATAGCCGAATCGGGCGGGCTGTTCAGTCGTACACTTCTCGCCCGCGCCCCACCGGGCCGATCGGGCCGCCCGACTCCCCGCTGCATACCCCCGAGGACCCTCATGGCCCTGTTCTCGCGCAAGTCCGCCGTCAAGCCCCGACCGACGACCGTGGTTGTTGATGCGCCGACCGGCGGGGCCGGATCGGTCTCGACGGAGGCCCGGGTCCTGGCGCTCGGCTCCGAGATGCTGGACCGGGCCCGAAAGCACTCGTCGGGCATCCTCTCGAGCAAGTTCTACTCCGAGAAGCTCATGGAGTGGTCCATGAAGGACCAGGACTTCAAGGTCCAGATGTTCCGGTTCGTCGATGCATTCCCGGTGCTGACCACGCCCGAGATGATCCACGACCACCTGACCGACTACCTGACCCAGCCGGGCGTGAAGGTTCCCGCCGCGCTGGAACTGGGGCTCAAGGCCGGCGGCGTGGCCAAGGGGCTGATGGCGTCGACGATCTCCGGACAGATCAAGGGGATGGCGAGCAAGTTCATCGCGGGCACGGACGCGGCCAGCGCGCTGCCCGGCCTGAAGGACTTATGGAAAGACGGCATCGCGTTCAGCGTCGATCTGCTGGGCGAGGCCTGCGTCTCGGTCGAGGAGGCCGACGCGTACGCGACCAAATACCGCGATCTCATCACCAACTTGCCGCAGCAGGTGGCGGGGTGGGCGACCAGCGAGCGGCTCGAGCGCGATCAGCTCGGTGGCATCCCGCGTACAAACGTCTCGATCAAAATCTCCAGTCTCTCGGCCCGGTGCGACCCCATCGACACCGAGGGGTCGATCCGCGAACTGATGAGGGCGATCGTGCCGCTGCTGGAGGCAGCCAGCGACCGCGGCGTGCTGATCAACTTCGACATGGAACAGGCGTCGATGAAGGACCTGACGCTCGAGCTGTTCATGCGATGCTGCGAGGCGGTCGACTTCCAGGCCGGGCTGGCGATGCAGGCGTATCTCAAGTCCGGGCCGGACGACGCGAGGCGGCTGGCGGAGTGGGCCACGCGGACGGGCCGCGTCGTCACCGTGCGCCTCGTGAAGGGCGCGTACTGGGACTTCGAGACCATTCACGCCGAGGCCCAGGGCTGGCCCTGCCCGGTGTGGTCCGAGAAGTGGATGACCGACAAATGCTTCGAGGACATGACGGACATCCTGCTGGACTCGGCGGCAGGTGAGCCGGCTGTCCGAGCCGGACCCGCTACCCCGGCTACCGACTCCTCGAACTCCAAGGGCACGGATCGGCACCCAACCACAACCGAGCCTGGGAGAAGCGCTGGAGGGTCCGGCTCGGAGAGCCGGCCCACCTTGGGGCCCACCAAGCTCTCCCCCGGTCAAGGCGGAATCAAGCTCGCGCTCGGCTCGCACAACGTCCGCTCGATCGCGTACGCGCTCACGGGGCTCGAGCGCCGGAACCTGCCCAAGGCCGCCATCGAACTCCAGATGCTGCACGGCATGGCGGACCAACTCAAGCACGCCGCCGCCGAGATGGGGCTGCGCGTCCGCGAGTATGTGCCCGTGGGCCAGATGATCCCGGGCATGGCGTATCTGGTGCGGCGACTGCTGGAGAACACCTCCAACGAGTCGTGGCTGAGGGCCGGGTTCCTGGACAACGCGGACCCCGCGACGCTGCTGCGGGCGCCGGGGCCCAATGGGGCGTCTGCGGCGACAGCGGGGGTGAATGGAACGATGGGCCAGAACGGAGCGGGCGTCGGGCACGCCGGGTCTGCTCACGCCGGCTCTGCGCCCGCCGCAGTGTCCCACCGTGCCAAGCCGGACCTCTCCACGATCGGCCCCGAGCGGCACCAGATGTCGCCCGCCGTGTCGGGCGTGGGGGACTCGCGCCCGTTCTTCAACGAGCCGCTGCGGGACTTTTCGAAGCGGGCGGTGCGCGAGGCGTTCGCGTCGGCGGTCGCGGGGGCGAGCGTGCCATCGGTGCCAAGCGACAAGCCGGTGGGCGAGGCCGATGCCATGGTGGCGCGGGCCCATGCCGCGTTCCCGATGTGGCGAGATGCGGACCCGCTGGTGCGTTGCCGGGTGCTGACGCTCGCGGCCGACGAGATGCGTCGCCGTCGGGATGAACTCTCCGGAATCATCATCAAGGAAAACGCCAAGGGCTGGCGCGACGCCGACGCCGATGTGGCCGAGGCGATCGACTTCTGCGAGTACTACGCGCGGTTCGCGCCGCAGTTGTTCCGCCGCCAGCGCATCGGGCGGTTCATCGGCGAACTCGACCAGACGGTGTACAAGCCGCGCGGCGTGGCGGTGGTCATCAGCCCTTGGAACTTCCCGCTGGCTATCGCGGCGGGCATGACGGTGGCGGCCCTGGTCACGGGCAACACCTGCATCCTGAAGCCGGCGGAGCAGACGGCGGGCATCGCCAAGGTCCTGTGCGAAATCGTTCAGCGAGCCTTGAACAAGGCCGCGTCGGAGCCGACGGTCTCGCCCGCGCTCCGGCACGCGATGGGCACCGAGGTGCTGCAGTTCTGCCCCGCGCCGGGGGAGACCACCGGGGCGTATCTGGTGCGGCATCCCAAGGTCTCGCTCATCGCGTTCACCGGCTCGCGCGACGTCGGCTTGGACATTCTAAACGCCGCCGCCCCGCGCTCGCCGTTCGGTGGCGGCACGGGCTTGCAGCCTGTGCTTCCCTTCCATCTCAAGCACGTCGTGTGCGAGATGGGCGGAAAGAACGCGATCATCATCGACTCGTCGGCGGATCTGGACGAGGCCGTACTCGCGGTGCGTCAGTCCGCGTTCGGCTACCAGGGCCAGAAGTGCTCGGCCTGTTCCCGCGTCATCGTCGTCGATCCCGAAGGTCCGCGCGGCAAGCACATCACGACTTTCACCCACCGCTTCGTCGAGGCGACGCGGGCGCTGGTGATCGGCGACCCCACGAAGCCCGGCACCGATGTCGGCCCCGTCATCGAGGAGGCGGCCGCCGACAAGATCAGGTCGTTCATCGAGACCGCCAAGAAGGAAGGCTGCACGCTCGAACTGGCGATGGACCTGCCCGAGTCCCTTGGTGGCACAGGCTTGCACTCGGTGTCGAGTGGCCCAGGCTCGCAGGCTGTGTCGGGCGGCCCAGGCTTGCAGGCTGTGTCGGCGGCCCAGCCGCCGTCGTGGCGATCCCGCTTCGTCGCCCCCACGATCTTCTCCGGCGTGCAGCCCACGCACACCATCTGGCGCGAAGAAATCTTCGGCCCCCTCGTCGCCATCGCCCACGCCGCGACGTTCGACCAGGCCATCGACCTGGCCAACGACCACCCGTACAAGCTCACGGGCGGCGTGTTCACGCGCAAGCCGGCCCACATCGAGCAAGCCAAGGGCCAGTTCCGCGTCGGCAACCTCTACATCAACCGCGGCTGCACCGGCGCCTTGGTGGCCCGCCAGCCGTTCGGCGGCTTCGGCATGTCCGGCGGCGGCACCAAGGCGGGCGGGGCCGATTATCTGCTGCACTTCGTCGAGCCGCGGGCGATCTGTGAGAACACGCTGAGGCGGGGGTTTGCGCCCGAGTTGTAGAGCCAGGCTGTCCCCCGTATTCTGATCAAGTGAATCTCTCGTCTCAACCTCGCCGCATGTCCTCCGCCTCCGCCTTCCTTTCCTGCCTGATCGAGCTCCGCCCGCGCCTGTACCACCTGACCGCCGTGTCAAACGTCGAGGCGATCGTCTCCGGCGGCCTGCTGCACCCCGCGGCCTTCCTGCTGCGCGAGGCGGGCGAGACTCGGGCCATGCGCGAGAAGCGTCCCGATCACACGATGATCGAGGTCGCCGGGCGACGCGTCCACCTGCGCGATCAGGCGCCGCTCCACGCCGGGAACATGACGCTGTCCGACGCCTGGACGCTCGCCGACTTTGTCGCCCATCTCAACGAGCATGTGTTCTTATGGCCCGGCACAATCGCCGGCCCCAGCGACTATGGACGCCGCCACTTCGGGCGATACCAGGGCGAGGCAAACGCCGTGCTCGTGCTCGACACCGCCCGCCTCATCGCCGCCAACACCGATCCCGGCGCGCGCCTCTGCCGATACAACTCCGGTTCGCCGCGATGCAGCGGCGGCAAGCCCTCGCCTCGCGGCAAGCGCACGTTCGTCCCGCCCGGACAGTTCGAGGGCGGCCCCGCGGCGGTCGTCGAAGTCACCTTCCGCGGATCGGTCCGTCTGCACAACGCTCTGGTCGTCGTTTCAACACCCGCCAGGTTCCTGTGAACCCTGGTGCCCGAAGAAGTGGCCCCGGTGGGGGTCGAACCCACACGCCCTCGCGGGCCGCGGATTTTAAGTCCGCTACGTCTGCCAGTTCCGTCACGGGGCCTAGGCGCGAGCGTGCCGCCAGTCTACGCGCCCGGGTTCGGGCCGGCCCGCGCGATCGATCCGCCCTTACCGAAGCGGCGAGATCCCGCCCGGATCCACTCTCAACACCGTCAGGTCATCCCACCACTCCACTCGTCCCCGCACCTCGACGCCGCGACCCACCCACTCGAGCGCCCGCTCGCCCAGCGGTTGGCCCTGGTCGTCCAGCAGCAGACAGAACCCCTCGCGTCCCGCAGTCCCATCGGCGTTCGGCACCCCCGCCCAGATCAGACCAGCCGGGATTCCACCCGCGATGCACACCCGCGCGCAGGACCGATGCACCTCGCCCTGGCCCGGCCTCATCGCGCCAAGGTAGCACTTGGGATCAACGATCTCTCCCTCGATCGTGACGCTCGGCCCGGTGCGGATGTCCCATGCGTACGGCCCGGGGAGGTCTGCCTCGCGCCGCCCTGCCACCGCCCCGCGATCCTCGATCGCTCCCGCCCGCGGCGCAAGCTCGAGCACGCGCCGTCCGTTCCGCTGGATGATCGTGCCTCGGATCCGCGCGAGCCGCCCGCCCACTCCGGCCGCGGCCACCGCACGGTCCGCACCCAGCTTCCCGTACTCGACCAGCAGCACCGTGCTCGTCCGCCCATCCGGCTCCACGATCCGCAGCACCGGCCACGGCTCGCTCAGCACCACGCCCTCAAGCAAGACCTCATCGCCCGCCCACTGCCCCGAGCCCGGATGCCGCATCGCCAGCGCGACAACCCCCGCGACCCCCGCCAGCAGCCACACGACGCCGGGAACCACGATCCTCAGCGACCGCCTCAGCCGGCCGGGCACCGGCAGGTAGTTCACATAAAACTCGGGTTCATCTGGTGCCCTGGTGCTCACGCGCGCGCTCCGCTCTCGCCCACTGGCGGGGTCGGCTCTCGTTCCGCCGGTTCCAGCCCCGCCGACCCGGGCTCCGACGCCTCGACCAACGCCGGGTCAACAGGCGTCCCCGCCGCCAGCGGCCTGGGATCCACCTGCACACGCCCCGCCACCACACGCACCCGATATGTCGGGATCCGCTCCGTGAATGGCGGCGGCGCGCACCCGTCGCCCGGGCGATACTGCCACCCGTGCCACGGGCACGTCGCGCACCCGTCGATCACCTTGCCCTCGCCCAGCGGCCCGCCCTGATGGGCGCACACGTTGGTCGTCGCCGACACCACCAGCCGACCATCCTTCGGGTACTTGAACACCGCCACCCGCTCGACACGCCCGTCTTCGTGCCGCACCGGACATGGCCGCCCTCGCCCCTCAGGAATCTCGTCGATCGCGCACGCATCGACCCACGGTGCGTCGGCGGGAGTCGTCCGGCCCCGCGTCCGATCGCGCCGCGCCTCGCGCCACCCGGCGAACACGTGCAGCATCGTCAGCCCCGTTGCCCCGCACGCCAGCAGCCCGGCCAGCAGCAGGCTCCTGTCTCTTATACACATCTGACGCTGCCGACGAATAGAGAGGTGTAGATCTCGGTGGTCGCCGTATCATTA
>ENA-ORBV01010697-ORBV01010697.1-microbial-mat-metagenome-genome-assembly--contig:-NODE-10697-length-14599-cov-6.374948_pt1 | contig 14599 bp, 5 predicted proteins | sample MGYA00237777_ERZ505514 | MGnify/ENA primary metagenome ERZ505514 (study PRJEB26160, sample SAMN06269048) | microbial mat metagenome | isolation source: Oligotrophic lake microbial mat | place... | reverse complement strand
CTACACCTCTCTATTCGTCGGCAGCGTCAGATGTGTATAAGAGACAGATCATAGCCTGCACATATCTTGAGCATACAGGCACTGCAGCGCGTTCAGCCCAAACACGCCGAGCCACGGTGCTCTCGAGCCTTCCATAATACCTAGCTAGTGTCGGAAACAAAGAGACGGCCTCCAAAAGAGCCTCTGGGCATTTATTAAGAATGCCCGCAACAGTGAAAGCGCACACCATTCTCCATGGAAGCGACGCTGATAGCATGCCAATGCTCCACGCTTGAAAAAGATCTTGAAGAATTAGCGTGAAATGAGACTGGTTGATGGATGCCTCTACAGGTTTACTCATGAGCAAGCCTGTGAAAAAGGATGTGAGTCGAGCATCCGGCAAAGAAGAAACGTCAGGTTCGTCGCTCTCCTCCTCCTTGCTCTTCTTCTCACTAGTGGATGGGCTTCGTTCCGACTCAGGATCATCCTGTTCGAAGAAGTAGCGGAGGGGGTCAACCTCGGTTAGTAGAAGACCACCTGAACAACTCGCAAATCTACATCAGCACTGAAGAAGCCACTTACCTCGATCTGGTCAGATGCATCGGAGTCATCGCCTTCGTATTCCACGACAGCCAGAAGCCGGATTGATCGCCTCACGGCAGCAGCAAGAACACAACGGAGCTCGTGCGACTTGCAAACTGCACTCTGTAGCCCTTTTTGGAGGAACACCAGCACACCTCCACCACCATCAGTGCCAAAAGCTGCTTCTGCGCACGCAGCAAAGACACTTCCGGTTTCAATGGCGTCGGACTGAATATTGCTTCTCATCACGCTACTCAGCAATTGGGTTATTCCGCCGGCCGGAAGCAGCACACCTTCGTCAAGATCGCCAGCAGAAGCAATACCAGCACGCTCTGAGGAGCTTTGGCGAGAGTGTCCGTGATCATTGCTCGAAATGCCAAGCCCCAGAGCTTCTGCGGCAATAGCCATTGCACCAGCCTCGCCAACCCATCCAGCACAACGAAGACTGGCGCAAGCCTCGATGACGCCCCAGAGGAGACGTGCATTGCTGTTGGCTTCACTTTCATCAACAAGGAAGCACCTAGGGTCAAAATCCTCTCCCATGGTAACAAGCAAGTGCAGAACAAGCTTGCGCGCAAACAGAATGGCCAGAGTCACTGACTCGCTCACGAGCTGACGGTCTAGCTCCTTACCGGCTTCGGCATAACCTTGCTGTATTTTCGAAAACAAGTCCTCACGATTCAGATCATGCGGAAGTTTGGAGATCGTTTCGGTCGTCTCGCCACGGGAACCTTTTTCGGTATTTGAATCGCTCGTCCACACCTTCTCAAGACGACGACTAATGCAAGCTGAGGCTGGTGAGTCAGCAAGAGCAACGGAAGAGCTTTTAGGGGACCCCGATGGCTTTGCACGACCCGATCCAAGATGGACCGATGCATCTGACCCGTAGTAACGATGAGCCCAAGCCATAAGCTCGTGGCCGTGCTCCCCGTCTGAAAAGTCACAAAGAAATCGCTTTGGCTCGGGACGACTTCCTGCTGGTTTGCGGTCCAGAATATCTTCTTTAAGTGCAAGAGTCTCTCGCTCCTCCACAGCCTCGAGGACTGATTCGCCAACACCTTTGTACCCAGGTGGAGGCTGGTACTGAAATGGTTCTGAAAGCCTCACGCGCAACTTTTCGCGTCTATTGAAACTCACACACGCATAAACACCACCACACGGACGAAATCCTTCTCCGGCAAATGCAACGCCCATCCCGATTTCCTCTCCGCGGCCATTTAAGGTGAACGAGACCGTATGTTCATCCATGTCAACCAAACATCCAACGACATCTCCTTCTTTCCATCGACAGCCCCATTCAGTAGCTGTTGAGTGCCAGCGATATCTCCTCCAACCATCAAATGCCCAAGAGCTGCAGCATGTACAATGCGTTTGTCAAGAAAATTCAGTTAGATTGGGATAAATAAGAAAAGAACACGAACGGCCGATGCCGCCACCAAAACGCACCTTGGCCCGTCCCCTGTACCGTCGCCCCTATCCGCGTGACAATGACCAGCAAAACTTCCATCAGCCCAACCTATTTGCAAGCAACCCGCAGTTTCCAGCACTGCTTCGTAGTACCACTTCCCGGAACAAAGTAGAACGCCTTTAGTTCCTACTGAAGAAAAGCCTCCCGTCGGAAGACCCGATATAGATAACGTCTTCGAATCAATGTTGGAACGCCCAGAGATAAATCGCAGCGGAACAACAGATCCTGACCATGCCGGTGCCTCCTCGTCCTCAGTTTTCGACGCTGCTACAGACTCCTCAGGTGCACTAGCTCCTTTAACCGAAGCCGCTGCATCATCATCATCATCTTCATCATCTTCGGCACTGTCATCGTCTTCGTCCTCCTCAACATCTTCACCATCATCTTCGTCCTCCATTGCTTCGTCCTCCTCGCTGAGGCGCTCGCCATGTGTAAGTATCCATGTCAGAGCCTCATCAACATTATTCCCGGTTGCTGCCAATGCCTCAGCGCACCATCTACTAGGAAATCCCATTTCTAGCAACTGCCTGAGAAGATGATTGGATGATCCGGTTTCTCCTCGATAACCTCGCCGCCGCGACGACTGCCCTCCACCAGCTTGTCTCTGCATAAGCCGTTCTCTTTCTCGTTCCTCTGCAAGCAATCGCTCCATCTCCCCACCTCTTTCCAAGCAAAAATGCACGGCGGCCTCAATATCATTGCCCCCTGTGCGCCTTAAAGCTAGTTCAGACCACGACCGGGGCAGCCCAAGTTCCGCCATCTGCGCTATGGCTGCTTCTCTGAGATGGGCCGCAGCAGTAGCAGCTGCTTCGCTTTCTTCCTCGTCTTCACTGCCGCTGCCCATTGTGGACTGTGATACTGCTCGATTGGTGGATTCAGCGTTTCGGTTGCCCGAGTCGTCGGTTGCTGACGCATTGTTGGATGAAGCTCCGGCAGCAGCTTCGAACCCTCCAACACCAGAGACAGAAGGAGCTGAATCAACTCTTGTGTCTTCCGAAGCACCTTTCTCAGGCGGGTCCTCTTTCTCCTCTTGATCACGTTTTGCCGACATACGAACCCTCAATTCTTCGATACGTTTTGCCCATACATCCTGTGGCACATTGCCAAGGGCCTCGTCGCGTAGCGACAACTCCCGTAAGAGCGCGACAAGGTGTCCATAACGCGCTTCGTGTACCGGTAGGGAAGATAAGTAGCGTCTCTGTGCTTTGATTGCGAAGTCAGACACATCTTCCTTCTCGATTTCTGAGGGCAAAGCCAATCGTAGAATTCTTGCCAGGATTGCCTTGGAAGAGCTGCTTTTCAAAAAAGTAGTAGCTATCCGTTTGTCCGAAAGTATTACAATAGCCGAGCGAAGCAACATGATTGCAGCAGCAACGCTACCAAGTCCTGCCTTAAATCTTTTGAGGAGTTTTTCTGCGCCCTCATCATCACCTCCCTCCTTTGCCTTCCCAAGTCGCCCAAGACTTGCATTAGGCTTCATTGCAGAAAACAGAGATTCCAATGCGGGCTCGATCAAGGAGCCAAATAATTTGTCGAATGTCATTGTTTCGTCAAGGTAGAGCGGCGCCTCCTGAGCGTGCACAACATCTGACAACGCCGTACGCAAGGCTCGGACAGTCAACGAGTGGCGTTGATTTGCTGATCCAGTGGAAGTGTTCGACAGCAGCAGGCTTTCCGCAGCATCATCGTAGTCGTCAGGGTTGCGTGACAGCAAAACTACTTCACAAATGCCATTTTTCATGTCAATGTTGCTGATCAAGCCAGCCGCGGCATCGTGACGGCATAATCCAGCAACAACCCCTTCGGTACCATTTCCAACAATGTGATGCGGCGTTGCGCCGATTCCAGAGGCTCCTCCTGCCCCGCTAGAGTGTCCTTTGCTTGAAGGAGAGGCCTGCTGGTCGACGGACAAAGGGATGGCGGCTGCTGGTTTCAGGAGAACGTACGACCCCCGGTCAATGGCCTCCAAGCTGCCAGATACAAAAGACAACAAGCCTAGACGGTGCAAGAGTCCTTCCGATCCATCGCCACCAGCCGCAATTGTCAAGATAGTTCGATTGACAATCTCCCTCCATGCGGGACGCGCCGGGGAGTGAAGCTGGCGCAATAAAGTTACCGCCTCACGCGAGACAAGCTTTTCGTCTTCGTCCAGGCTAGGAGGCATGGAAGGCACAGTCATTCCTGCGAGCTGCAAAAGTCCTAAAACAATCTTGTCGTTAGGTTCCATGGTATCGAGAAGCGGCAGAAGAAAGCGCATGATTCTAGACCTAAATCGGCCAGGCAATAAACTCTCGCTTCCCGCCTCAGTCTCCACCCGTCCCTCGGAGTCGACGCCCAAAGACAATCCAGCGGCATTTAGAAGAAGGGATATCCATTTTGGGTCGTCTTTGAGGAATGCTAAAGAAGGTGGGGAGTTCAACACGCCGCACAGAATGTGGAGCCATTGTGATAGTAGCTGGAAGGTGAAGCCACTCTGAAATTTGGCCTTGCTATCGGTCGATGTTATAGAAAGCGCTGATGGCGTGCTATTCTGACGTGACGAGGTCTTCTGGGAATTTGCAAGAACGCCACAACTATGTGTCGTGCCATTTTCTAGCAGATAAAGCAATCCTGCACCCCCAACCTGGCGAACGCTTCCCTTTTTCTCTTCATTCCGTGTAGTTTGCGTAGAATCTGTTAAAGACGCCTCGCGCCATCTCTCCCAGTCGTCATCTTGGCGCCTAGTCACTGCCGATTTACTTGTTCCAGCCACAATGTTTTCGGTATTGTCTAATGCTTTCTTCAACTCCCCGAAGAGAAGCTCGAAACAAATGGCCATCGTCGCTGTCTCCTTTTCCGTTTGTTGGTTAGTGATACGCGCGCTGCTGGAGTTACTTTTCATCCGGTGCGCCGTCTGGAAAATCACAGCGTGGGCAACGGCAACAGATGCACTCACAACAGACCTTGAAATTTCCCTTTGGCAAACTGCTTGAACGGTTTTCACAACTGATGCCTTTGAATCGGCGGGTTGTGAGCAATCTTCTGCTACAGAATCGCCGTGCTGAGAGAGAATTTCCTGGATTCTTTCGATAATCTTGCTGCCATGAACCACTTCGTCAATAATCTCATCCTTCAACGTAATAGTGAACACTGTAAGAACAGAAAGAACCAAGGAATCGACCGGCATCACTGCCTCGCTCGAGGTTAACTGACTTCGCAATGTCATAGATCGAGCAGCAATACGACCCAGCAGCTCAAATAATTTGTGTACATCGCTTTGTAGAGCTCGACGTGTCAATTTGTCGGAGCCGGCGGTAAAAAGTGCATGGGACTCCACGGGCCGACTTCCATCCTGCCGGTTTGGATTCTGCTTCCGTATGCGTAACAATGATTCTGTCGGGCTTCTGCCAAGCAAACGAGGTAGCCCGACAACCAACGCCTCGAGGGCAATGAATTTCTCGATGTCGCGACTCAACTCTTCCGATTCCAACAGCAGCCGGACCACTTCTCGCACCGAAATAAAGCGTAGAATCGACCGACGCGAAGCTGCTTCCATTTCTTTTCGAAAAAAATCAAGGTCTGATTTCCTTTCGACAGCTTCATAAAGTGAGGTAATTTCTCTTGCCGCGTCTGAGACGATGGCTGGGTCCCAAAATTCAAGAGATGATAGAAAGCTTGAAATATGATTGAACAGATGACAACACGCAGTGCACGACTCTTTCAAACCCTGTCCTTCAGTGGGATTTGACATTGCACGCCGGAGACCGTCTTCCATGATGCGCAAGGATGCTTGCCAAACGGGCTCAAGCTGAGCAGTATTTTCGGAGCTCAGATCGTCGAAGAGGTTGCACGGTGCTATGAAAGCACCAATGACCCTTTTCCTGGCCTCGTCATAAACTTCGGAGCACAGGCTCCTGAGCGATCCCATTCCTCCTGTTTGCATAGCAAGGCGCTCATAAAGAACAGTCACTTTTTGGTTTATTTCATCTTGTGTTAGCGACGATTGAGAATCAACTGAGTTATCAGCGATACACTTTTCAACGGCAGCGGGGTCCAACAAAGATAGCCTGTGACAGCCGTGAGGGTCCTCGAAACTATTTCCCCACAAATACTGTTGACGCAAAGACTGAATTTGTTCCAGAAGAGTGCTCTTTGCCGGGCCCAGCGAGGCTCCGCCGAGAAGCTTCCCGTTCAGCAATTTCTTCAGTGAGGATTCGAGGGTTGCATCCGCATTTCCGCTAAGAGAGGAATCATGAACTTGGTCACCCGCTGCATCTTCCCCAATAATGGTGGCCATGTGATTGTATGCCAAACACAAGACTGCTTCGCCCATGACTACTCCGTCTGCAAGTTCAGCACTCTGTTTGGAAGAAGCCGGTGCATCCTTCAGGCGAAACTTCGAAAAGGCAGACAGCTCATTGCGAAGAAAACCGGCAATTTGACCAGTTGTCCCAAATTGCACATTTCGATAAGTCCCCTCAAATTTTGTGCCATCCAAACTGAGACGAGCAGCTACCACACAAGAAGAGGTTTCATCGGGAGAAGATCCGAACCCCTCGTCTCCGCCGTCAGACCATTCTTCGACGAAATGAACGGACGAGCCCTTCGTCGTCCCGAAGATTGTGACCAGGCCATTTTTAGACTTCCCTGTTGTTCCAACGCCAGTGCCCTCGAATCCAACGTCCATTCCGGGCTCGTTTGCGGATGAAGAAAAGTCGACGACGTACTCCTCAAAGTCACTGCTCTCCACAGACGAGCCGGTTGCGCGAATAATCCACTTTCCGGGTCGCATGCCTGTCCGGAACAACTTGTGGACAATTTGACGCTCGCTGCGATAACGGTCTAGCATGAGCAAAAAACTAGCCAGGTGTGGTAGGATGGTTAGAGCAAATCGCTCGGAGAGGACTGGGATCGAGTTCGGCACCAGGCACAGGGAGGCCGACAGGCTTGGGAGCAACGTTGCAAGAACAAATTCGTCGTTGTTCTCTGCAAGGCAAGTGCTGATATATTGTAAAGTTTCCAGTACATATTGAACTCCTTCCCAGGAAAGAGTGTCGTTGAAACGACGAATCCTAGTTCTTGCTTCGGAATGCTGCGAGTCACCAAGGGAATCATAGATCGGATAGTAACAAATTCCAGCCGAAACGTCGAGAGCCCCTTCGCGACCTGCGCTTCCACTATTTTCGACTGTTAGCAAAGTGACTCGGTCATCTCTCTGATAGAGACCAACTGCAGGATAGAGGCGAGAATCGAGCGGGAGTCCTTCAAATGCGACGCCCCAATCATCAACTGTGCCCCCAATGTGACCATGACGTCGTGCCGCCGATTGATTTTGAAGAAGCGGGTCCAAGGAAAAGGAACTCGAAGAGCTGCTGTCCTTCCATGAGCTGAAGCTCAAGGTTCCGGCGTCTGTATCCAAAGTAACGATAATGGTGGAGCCAGTTCGAAAGGTTGCTCCATAGTCACCACGAATCTATAAGTACAGAATATATAACCCGCAAAGTCAGTCTTCAAGAAGAACTCAAGGATGTGGGAAAGGTTATGCAACATAAACTTACTTTTCGCCGATCATGCCAGAGAGCTTGTGTTCCTATCATCCCCCAACCATATTTGTCTCCGCCAACGTAAGTACGCATACTGGCCTGAGAAGTGGCAACCCCAACAAAAACGTGGCCTCGTTCACACTTATCCAGTCGGACTGCCCAGCGATGAACTCCCGTCTTGGGGCTGTAGTGGTGGGTAGAGAGTACTGCGCCCCAAACTTTCGAAGCACGTTGATGCACCGAAGACCCATTACCGCCAGTGGAGGATTCGCCAAGAATGGCGATCGAGTCGGAGCATTTTGTGGCGTCAAACTGCAAGCTGGTGGAGGGGTTGGCAGATATGCGCACCAAATCGCCGGGAGCTGTCGAAGCCTGTGCGACAGCGCCGCCAGTAACGTCATCCACATCACTCTCTGAGCTCTCATACAGGCCGCCCCAGAGCAAAACACGAGAATGAAAACGGTGACAGAGGGCCAAAAAGAGCCGTTGCAGCTCCCCTTTTCCGCCACAAACACCCTTGGCGGCGGACGCGATAAGCGAAACCACTCCGCTGGACCGAAAAGGTTCTCTGCCATAACGTGGACCGAAGTCATCAGCGCCTTCATCGCTATCAGCATCACCACCAACAGATTTGGCATCGGGTATATAACAGGCCGGGCTAGCGACAAGCGCGTCAAGCATGTCAGCAACACGCAACCGCTTGCACAAATGCTGGAGACGATGTACTTGCGGCTCGATTTCCTGCGATGGCATGGCGCTCAAAGACTCCAACGGGCGAATGTGAAGTGCCAGTTCTTTTCCCGATTTCGGAGAGCATTCAGATATCAAATTTCTAAGAATTTCTACCTGCGCATTAACGGAAGGGTAAACAAGAGGCACACACTCTCCCCATGTTGTTACGGCCTCCTTATACAATGTCAATGGTAGAAGAACGTCGTTCATTTCGACTTCGTTTTCGCTAAACATAGCGGCAGAAGCGCTGTGAGAGCTGATTGACATCAAAGATGCTAGCGACATCGACAGTTTTGACCCAACGAGTGCTGGAAGATATTCGGTAATATCGGTCAATGATTCTAAAGACAGCAACTTCGATCTCCGGTCGTGCAGGCGTTGCCGTACTGTGGATTGTAAAAACATCCGCATGCTTTTCAGAGCGTAGAGGGCGCAAAGGGAGTAAAACTTGACATTCTCCTTCCATGACTCCGTGCGGCGCCGAAGAGAATTGAGCACGGCCGCTGCATCGTGAGCAGCAGCTGCAGCCTTTCGCATCATCCCCTTCGCCTCCAAAGACTCCGCGGATTCAGTCACTGCGTCCTCGGCGTAATTCATGGCAAGAGCGATGGCGGGGTCGTCTTCTTCCTCCGAAGACAAAGGGGACTTGACATCTTGGTTGTCCTCCTCTGTCGCGGCATTTTCCTCATCTGCATCGTCCCCCTGGGCCTGTCGCTCTTCTTGGGACAAAGCTTTGCGAAGCCCCATAATCGCCTCGTTTCGCTTTTCGATAACCTGTAGGAACAGCACGACCAGTAGTTGAAGTGTCACAGGCGCCCCTGACACGTCGGATGAATCACAACTATCGCTGCCAGCCATGATTGAATCGAAGGCTTGCTGCTGCGGTGGAAAAAGGGACGTCCCCATTCCACCTGGCACAGAAGATGCGATGGCATCCGAAGCAGTGCCACTGTCACTGGAGGCCGCGTTGGGGGATTTGCTGTTTTCAATAACCGCTAAGGTGTACCGCAGCAGATGAATAAGAACATTCACCGTTGGTATGGAACCAAACTTTCCAAGAGCCGAAGGGTCAAAGTATGGAGCAAACATACTTTCAAGTGACATGGCTTGGTCAGAGTCGACATCCACTGGATGCCCAAGCAACGTAGCGTAGGGACGAACCGGTGGCGGTGAAGGCAAAGGTGGAAGTTCATCTTCTTCGTCCTCGTTGGATTCTGTTTTCGTGGGTTCTTCCGTCAAGGCGTGTCCGTGACTAAGCTCCATGCCTTCACTTTCATTAGAAGCAGCACTTTCAGTGTTAGGGGTGGGAGATACTCTACCAACCGAATGTTCCGCATTGGATTCTTCTTGAGACTCTGTTCTTGTAGCCTCGTTTTCTGTGCCATTGTCATTTGCACCTTGAGCCTGGCTGTGCTCATTAAGACTGAGGGCGAGGGCTTGTTGTAAAAGGTCTTCGTCGTCGTCCGGGTCGTCGACATCGCCCTGCTGTTCCGCACCATCCATGGCAGCCGCTCTAGCTTGCATCATAGCCCAGTCGTCGCCGCTGGAGGACGAAGATGATTCTTCATCTTCCTGTCCGTCCGCTTCGTCATCCGTTGCCGGAGACGATCCAGTTCCAGGTGCAGGCTCCTGCACTTCACCACCAGTGCCTTGGTTCTCTGATCCAACGACAATGCTAGTTCTCACCCCACCGGCACTCGCATTGTCTTCTTCGTCAGATTCACTGCCACTTCCGCTTCCACTTCCAGAGCTTGCATCTGCATCAGCGTCGGCATCTTCATCATCTGGCCCAGAGGACGTTTCGTCCCCAGTTCCAGCTGCGTTGATGATTCGCTCAAGAGCGGTGGCACTTGTGAGCGTGGCTTCAGCCAAGCGTTCCAACTGGCCAGCAGCGTCCTCTTCTAGAATAGCCACTTGGTCGGCAAATGCAGATGAAACATCGCCTCCGGTACTGTCGCCAGTGCTTGGATTGTTGTTGTCGTCGTTATCGTTTGCATTTGCCTCGACATTCTCGGTGTCCTCGCCATCATCGTTATCAGGAGCATCAGCATCCGTTGAAGGCCCTTCTTCCGCAGAAGATGAAACTGCCGATGTGCTCCTGGGTGTGGTCAAAGCTACTGGTGTGACAGGACTTTCCGCCCCTGGAATAGTAGGCTCCGATTCGGCGGCACTCTCAACGGCCGAAAGTGCAGCCGCAGCAGCAGCGTCTTGTTGCAGTTTAGCCAATAAACGCGCCTTTTGAATCTCGATCCGTCCTTCGTAAGCGACAGCTGCTTGTCCAAAATAGTCAATCAGCTCGGGGTCCAAGAAAAAGAGGTCGTTGTTGCTGTTGCTGGTGTCGGTGGTATTGTGGATGTTAGTACCGTCGTCCATTTTAAGCAGAGACAACAGAGATCCGACTTGAAGTGCGGGAGCCACTGGTGGATCTTCTGCTGTGGCTTTCTTGTTGTTGCTAGGTTTGTTGCCCTTGTTCTTATTTTTGCTACCATCAGCGGTGTCATTGCCGCTCCGAGTATTTGTAGGACTGTTTCCCTTGTTCATCTTTTTGGGATTATCCAGATTGGCATCGTTGTCGGCATTTGCATTCGAGGGGACTGTCTGTGTGAGCACACTAAGTGATGCCACCAACAGACCTTGGAGAAGTTGGTGATCCTTATTACTGATGCAGTTCTTGCCCTTGCTGTTAGTGGTTTGGTCCATCAAACGACACACGTTCGCAACAAGCGATTCGACAAGGGCAGGAGGTGTGCTGTTGTTGGATGCTGTGGTTGCTGAAGATGCAGTAGTAGAGTCACCCTTGTTGTCATCTTCCCCAGGTTTGTCTGGATCTGTTCCAGAGGATGACGATGATGTTTTGGCCGTTGCCCCTCCTGCATTTGTTGCTTCGAAGATCTTGTGATCCATAACCGATTTGAGCAAGGCTGGGAAATTGAAGCTATTGCTTGAAGTACTAGAACCAGAGGCCGAGGTAGACGAAGCGTCATCAGCGGCATTGCCATAGACCTGCCGCAAGGCTGCCACGAGTTGAGGGGAAGGCGTAGTGGCAGTTGTGCCGGCACCCGATGGCCCTAAAGAAGCGCCGCCGTGTGAAGTCGCCTGGCGTGTTTTATTCGACAGCTTTCGTTGCTGTTGCTGCAAAATACTGCATTGTTTAGCATGGTGTCTTAGAATCCGTTCCTTGGAAATTGAATTATTGTTGAAATTGTTGAGATTGCTGCTACTTCCAAAGGCAGTAATGGTTGGTATAGACGACGATCCAGACGTTGTATGACTTGCGCCAACGCCCACGCTACTGATACTTCCAGAGCTTCCCGCAGCATGCTTGTTCAGGTCTCGCGCTACACCCGAGGCAGAAGAAGAAGACGTCGACAACTCCGAAACAAAGACATCGTCATAGTTGGAAAGATCAATTTCGTATTCCGACAAGGAATTAGCTTGTTCCACTAAGGCTCCCTTGGTTACCACATTAGGTCGATTTAGCAAAGCCTGCGGAACCACCTCATCCTATATGAATTCGAAGTAAAGAAAAGCAGCAAAAGACAATGATTATTAGTGAAACATCAAGGAGCACGACAAACCGGGTTTTCAGTGTCAAAATGTCTTAATTCCTACGTAGAACCAGTACTCAAGCTACGTACCAAGACTCGTGCCGCCCGATAAAAGGCTCCTTGTGGTTCCTTGTCGATCAATGTTTCTATAGCTCGTTCTCGACCAGAGGGATGAGCATCGCCCCACACCATGGTTGCCTTGTTGTGTTTTAGTTGCTACTTGTATGTTTTGGTTTGTGGTTGTCGGTAAGATCGATCCTTTTTGTTTGCGACAAAACCAACCGTAAGTGTTGTGTGGTAGCTACGAGAAAATGCTTGGCTCGACTCACTCACCTACTCCGTACTAATAATAACAGCTGAAAATCATCGATGATCGATCCACGGCGCGATCGTGTCACACGGTGACGAGAGGCTGATAATAACATGTGCCTCAATTGGGACCGAATTCAATTACTATATAGAAAACTGTACAAAAGCACGTTTCAATGCATAAATCCTTGCCTAGAATTTTTATCGCTACAGTCTTTGGGGATAACTTGATGAATGCCATCGCGGGTCACTCCGAGTTTCTAAGAAGACGCACATAATTACGAAGCTTTGAACGCGACGATGACCAGTCGTCAAGAGTGTCTCCGATCCGGCACGTGCACAAAGGAACACTTCGGAAGTCTGACGAACGAAATTGCAGCTGCTCCTTGTGCCAACTTGCTAACTGCTAATGCTGAAATGCCAATAAGGCAGCGGAGCTGGAGAGCTCAGCTAGAACATTCGTTTTGAGTGTGGAGATAAAGTCATGATGACAGGAGATGACGAACATCTTTCTTTCCAGGCTTGAGAGGAGAGTCCCCTTTGTGCTTGCCAGTTGCAAAGGCACTAGCAGGCTTGATCTTGTCAAGGGCAGCCGCAGCTTTCTTGCTTAGGGCCATGGTGGACAAGTGAAGGTGAAAGAAAAAAAAACAGGGGGGCGAGGGGCCAAAAGATCAAAACGGTGCAGTTTCTCAGGAAAAACTGAAAAGTGAGCTGTTGGAGTCAATGTTTTTGGTCTGTTGATCACATGGGACGACCTGTGGTCAGTTGGGATCAGTTGGGGGGTCCCACTTACTCAATTTTTGGTGAAGGCAATCTTGTTTGGAGACAAGAGCAGTTGAACTGCTTGAAAAATGGACACTTAATGGGCGAACTTGTAATTGTTCATCTATCAATGCATTGGGGTCATGAGAAGATGATAGCAGTGAAAGCAACTTATTTAGATGTTAAAAAAGATATTTAGAAAGTGTTGTCTCTAAATGCCCACTGGAGAGTGCACATCTGTTTAGAAAGGATAAATTGGTGCACAGGTGCACATTGGCCACCATGCTCCATGTTGGTGGTTGAAATTATGGTTCTGTGGTAAAATGTGACCCCCCCATTGACCTGGTATGCCCCTAGGGCGGCTCTATGGTGTTTAGGTCAAATGTTGTCAGTTGAGTCATCCAGTGAAGGAATTTAAAACAAACCAGCTTTTGCTAAACAAATTATGGCATTGTGATCAATTGATGTTTAAAGCTGTGTGTGTTTATGTAGGTGAACATGCATGCATCTGCAATGAAGATCATGTGTTTTGGAGATGAAAATGCTTAAATAACACATGACTGTAGCTGTTACATGACATCTAAGTGGTAGACAAGCTGCTCTAAATAAAAGTTTTCAGTTATTTGGTAATTAGAGAAACATGTGTTTTTTGGAGATTCAACTGTCATAGCCAAAAAATGAAGTGGTATACCCAAAAAACCGACATGTATTCATTTCTGAGCTCACAATGCAAAACTGAACAACTTTTGTAGCAGCTAATTTGGCCACAAATTGAGTTTTCTAGGTAAGTTTGAACATTAGTTAAATTTTTGCACCTGTTGCACCATGATGAAACTATTTATCTAACCCCAACCCTACTATGTCTTTCGTCTTTTTTGATGATGTCATCCTATCCTTCATGACCCAACAATGGGTTTTGATCTTTGAAGCTCTCTCATCTGACCGACGGTTCAAAAGTTACGCTCTTTCCAAGTCGCAAGCCAACATGACCACTCCCGCCCAGATTCAGCGCGTCCAAGATTTTATTGACAGCATTGCTGATCCGATGAAGCTGCTCGACAACTTGAAGATGACGGATCTTGGTGGAAACCATTTTGGCAATGTCGCCCATGTTTCCTATGCGGATGAGCATCCCGATGGCAGCACCTCTGTCAGAGAGTTTCTCATTCCAGTTGAGGTTAGCATGGACTGGAAAAACCACAAGCGTGAAGACACCGCTGGTTCGATTTGGAAATTTCCTTTGACGATGACAATTGACATGACTGAAACTGATGGCCTCCTGATGTCTTGTCCCGAGTCGTCTGATGATGAGAGCAGTGATGACGAGAGCATGACACAGCCCGAAGTGTTCAAGAACGGTTTGTTTGGTGAGGACACTGACAGCGAGGACGAAGGAAGTGAAGAAGAAGAAAGCGACGACGAAGAATGCGAAGAAGAAGAGAGCGACGACGAAGTTGAGCCCATGTCCGAGTCGGAAAGCGAAGATGCATGTGATGATTCTTCCTATGAAACTGATGCTTCTCTCCCCAAGACGAAAAGGTGGGCAAATGATGATGTCCTTGTCATTGGAAAGACCACTCCCGAGTTCAAGAAGGTCGTGACGAACAATTTTTTGAGGCATGGAACGGTTGGAAGCAACGCGTTTCATGTTTGCCTTTCTTGTGTCAAGGGACATCAGGGCAACTGCAAGGAATGTT
>ENA-ORBV01010696-ORBV01010696.1-microbial-mat-metagenome-genome-assembly--contig:-NODE-10696-length-14600-cov-4.239689_pt1 | contig 14600 bp, 11 predicted proteins | sample MGYA00237777_ERZ505514 | MGnify/ENA primary metagenome ERZ505514 (study PRJEB26160, sample SAMN06269048) | microbial mat metagenome | isolation source: Oligotrophic lake microbial mat | place... | reverse complement strand
CCCGCAACCCCCTGCACGGCACCCCACTCACACGCCTCCCGACCAGAAGCACCACTCTGAAGCCCCAGAGTCGTCAGCCACCTGTGAGCCACCGTATTCATAGCGTCCGGCCCTCCGGGGAGCGTCCCGCGCGACGGCACATCCCTCCCGCACCATTGATCAGAGAAAAAGGAACCCATCGCCACGGGGAAACGTGGCGCGGAAAAAACACAACAATCTCGTTCTGGGGAATCATACCGACCGTCTTGGGTTCTGCCTTTCGCTGTAGCGAAAAGGCCGGGGCGGGGTCAAGCGGGATTTTTTTACGGAATTATCCGTCTAGGCCTTTTTCGCTGCTGTTAGCCCAAACTTCGCCAACAACCATTCCAGCACCGCCTGCTGGTCGTCGAGCGTCGCCCGGCGCACTTGGCCGAGCAGATGAATTCGATCCGGCTTGGGGAGGGCGGTGTTTTGCAACCCTTCGTTGCAGTTCGTGCAAACGGCGCGCAGGTTTTGCGGAGTATCGGCGCCGCCTTTGGATTTGTCTTTGATGTGGCCGAGCGTGAGTCGCACGGGCCGCGAGCCGCCTAGCGGATCGGGATCACCCGCAGCGACACCGCACATCTGGCAGGCCGTGGGTAGCTGCTCGCTCGCAACGCCAACGGCGTTTCATCAATCAGCCCAAGGTTGGCACGACGCAGGAGTGCCTACCTTGGGTTGCCGGCGAAATTAGCCAACCCCGAAGGCGGTTGCATCACCCGTCCCGTCGGTGGCGGATTCAACCCCGCTGGGGTTGTTGCCGAGTGAATGTTTCTCCCAGGGTAGCTCGTGCCTCGCAACCCTGGGCTGAATGATGGAACGCCCTTGGCGTAACACGGCTGGCTAGCTGGAGAAGCTGCGCCCGCTGTTAGTCAGTCGGCTTCCTAATCCCTTCAGCCCGTTCTGGCACTCGTCGCAAATATTCCAGAGATGCGGGGCGTCGCCAAATTTCGGTTGCAAGCTGATGATGCAGCTTCTGGCGGGACGGGTTTCCCATGAATCGCCGTGAATCGCTCCGCACATGGAGCAAGGAGCCGCGGCTGGGCCAGGATCAAAGCGTTTTGAACCAGTTTTCATCGACGATGATATTTTCCGTCCGCTCGATGATGATGCCGAGGCCAAGCTCCTTGAGCTTTTCCGCCAACTTTTCTCCATCGACCAGATCAATAGCGGTTGCGCCGTCACGCGTGGCTTCTTTGACTGCGTCGCGCGTGAAGTAGCCCGTCGTGATGAAGAGACCTTTGTCCGCACGCCCCTGCATCGCGCCCTGAAAGTCTCTCACCTCACTTGCACCTACCGATCCACGGTAACGCTTGCATTGGAAGACGACGCGAAAACTGAGGATGCCATTGATCTTGGCGATGCCTTTCCCATCAATGCCGCCATCGCCTGTTTTGCCGAGGACTTCGACTTGGGTGAAGCCGGTTTCCCGCAGGATGCGTTGGATGAGGCGCTCGAACGCATCGGGAGAGAGAGTCTCGACTAGGTAAGAGTTGACCCGTTCACGCCAATCGGACGGTGGCGCAATCGGCTCCGTAGCAGCGAGCCGGATCGAGTCATCCTTGAGCTCCTTGCCGGTCAGCACCCAAACGCCGCGCGCGGAGTTGTCGAGGATGCCAAGCTGCTTGAGGTAAGTGCGCGCCCACGCGAGGCCATATTCAAGCTGGGTTCTCCCATCTTCATTGCCTCGCTTGGAGATATAAGGCTGCGAGGCCAACGCATCTGGAATTCCAAGCAGCGCGATAACCTTCTCAACGATTTCGTCGTTCGCAGCGGAGCCGCCAAGCGCCCTCACCGCCTCGACCGTAGGTCCCATCAGTTCATTCCGGGGCGGCAGTTCGTTCATGCAACTTGGCTGCCACCAGCGCAGAGTTCGATTGCGGAGTAAGTCATGAACGTGCCGGAGCAGAGCGCAAACGAGCGGCGGTCACAAGTCCATCCGCCACACCGGGCGAAATGGAATATAGAACAAGGCAACCACCCGGCGGCAGTGCCACGATGTGTCCGGTGAAAATTTCCCACTCCCCTGCGCCACTACCAATGCACCAGAGCGAGCGCTCGCGGAACCGACGCGGTTGAGGAAGAAGGAGATCAGAGGTCCTTCGGCGGCGCTCAGGATGACAGGCTGGAAAGCGCGCGGCGCTTTACGGCTCCGCCACTCGGGCCACGTCCACACTCACGCCGAGGCTGTGGCCGCGACCGCCCACGACCACGCCGCGCACCGGGCTGACGTCGCTGAAATCACGACCCCACGCGACGGTGATGTGGCGGTCGGCGGGGAGGAGATTGTTTGTCGGGTCGGCGTCGATCCAGCCGTGGCCGGGGCACCACACGGAGAGCCACGCATGCGAGGCGTCGGCGCCGACGAGCCGCGCTTTGCCGGGCGGCGGCTGGGTTTCGAGATAACCGCTGACGTAGCGCGCGGGCAGTCCGAGCGAGCGCAGGCCGGCGATGGCGAGGTGCGCGAAGTCCTGGCAGACGCCGCGGCGCTTTTTCAAAACATCGTCGAGCGGCGTGGCGACCGTGGTGGCGCGCGGGTCGAACTTGAAGTCGCGGAAGATGCGCGCGGTGAGATCGATCACGCCTTCGAGGAGCGGCCGGTCTTTCGGAAACGAGGGCGCGGCGTAGTCGGCGAAGGCGGGCTGGCGAGTGATGTGGGGCGAGTCGAAGCGGAACTCGCCGACGGCGCTGTCCGGCGTGAGCACATCCTTGGCGCAGCGCGCGCGCACTTGCTCCCAGACCATGGTCTGTGCGGCATTGGGCAGGAGCTGGGCCTCGACGCGGATGCGGCTGCGCGCGGTGACGACGAGCCGTTCGTGCGGCGTGCCGATGGTGAAAAAGCTCACGCCGTTGCCGTAGTAATCGACGTGTTCCGACGCCGCCGTGGGCGTGGGCTCCACGGTGACGCGGTAGTCGGAGACTTGCTGCCGCGGCAGTTCCCGCGGGCGCAGATGCGCGAGGTGATGCGACACCGAGACGTCGGAGCCGTAGCCGTAGGTGGTGCGATGGGTGAGGGCGTAAAGCACGGCTTAGCTGACGCGCGCGGCGACGTGGCTGAAGTAGGACGCGTTCAGGAGATCGGAGAGCTTGCAGCATCCCTCGAAAAGATCCGCGAGGCGGCGGTCGAGACGACCGAGCGCGGCGGGGCCCTGCGTGGTGAGATCGTGGACATCGGTCTCCACGAGCAGCGCCGCGAGATCGCTGAAATGCTGATCCTCCGCGCGGCCCTCACCCGCCCCGGGCAGATCCGCGAAGTGCTGCCCGAGCGCCTCGAATTGAAAGGCCAGCGAGCGCGGATTCTGGCTGTCGGTGAGGAGCAGCGTGAGCGCCACGGGGAGCTCGGGACGGGCGAGGTGGCGTCGCCGATAGGTCATGGTGCTGTCGGTGTAGTCGAGCAGCGGCGGGAGCGCGGCGCCGGTCGTGTCGGTCGCGAGCACGGCGCGCACATTGGTGATGAGGTTGATCGCGCGCTCGAGGCGGCGCCCGATGCTGAGGAAACGCCAGGCATGGCCGCGCGTCATGTTTTCCATCTCCATGCCGCTGAATGCCGCGAGCTGGAAGATGAGCCGGTGCAACGCCTGCAGGATCGCGCCCGGCGTGGTGCGCGACATCGCCGCGGGGAACTCGGTCTGGAGCTGATTGAGGATGCGCCAGGTATCGCCGGAGAGGCGGTCGCGCACGCCCGCGGTGAGAAAGGCGACGCGGCCGAGCAGCTCGCGCACCGTGCCGGAGCGGTTGCGCTCGAAGACGAGCTCGCGCAGTTCCGAGGCAAATTCCTGCGGCGCGAATCGGCCGGAGAAGTAGGCGGGCAGAAGATCCGCGCGGGCAAACCAGCGCGACAGGGCGACGAGTTCGACATCGACGGCCGGGCCGCCTTCACCCGCGATTCGGCCCAGCGCGACGCGGAGCAGGCGCGTGGTGTCTTCCAGCCGCTCGGCGTAACGGCCCAGCCAGAAGAGATTCTCCACGACGCGGCTCGGCACGTGTGAAACGACGCGTTCAGGACGATCTTGGGCCGCTGTCGTGTCGAACTGCGACGCCATCTCCATCGGCGTGCTGGAGCGCACCCACGTGTCCTTGCTCCCGCCGCCGTAACGCGAGGACACGACCGGCGAATCGGCCGAGGTGGAGACGCGCGTGAGTCCGCCGGGCATGACGGCGAAACCATCGGGCGTCGCGCAGACATAACAGCGGAGAATGAGCGGGCGCGGTTCGAGCGCATCGCCGCTCCAGACCGGCGCGGTGGAAAGCGCGACCCGCTCCTGGCCCACGTAAGCATGCGGGTTGCCGCGGATGCGGGCAGCGAGCTCGTCGATATCGGGGCTGGCGAGTTTTTCGCCGAAGCTCGGCTCGCCGTGACCGCCGACGAAGGCGCGTTTCACGACCAGCGATTTCAGCGCCCAGAGCGCGTAGTTGCGCTCGCTATCCTGCCCGCACCACCACGTCGCGACATTGGGGATGCGGAGTTTTTCCCCGAGGAGGTGCTGCGCGAGCGCGGGGAGAAAGGCGAGGATCGCGGTGGTCTCGACGGCACCGGCACCGAGCGCATTGGAGATGGCGACATTCCCCGCGCGTGCCGCTTCCACGAGACCGGGCACGCCGAGGATGGAATCGCCGCGCAGCTCCAGCGGATCGCACCACGTGTCGTCCACGCGCCGGATGATCACGTCCACGGGCTGCAGGCCCTCGATCGTTTTCAGGAAAACCCGCCGGTCGCGCACGGTGAGATCGCTGCCTTCCACGAGTTGGTAGCCGAGATAACGCGCGAGGTAGGCGTGCTCGAAATACGTCTCGGTGTAAGGCCCCGGCGTGAGCAGCACGATGTTCGGCGCGCTGGTCCACGGTGCCAGCGAGCGCAGGCCAGCCTTGCGTCGGTCGAAGAATCCGCCGAGGCGCTGCACGTGGCTTTCGCGAAATTCATCCGGCAACACGCGCGAAAGGATCGCGCGATTTTCCAACGCGTAGCCGACGCCGCTCGGCGCCTGTGTGCGGTCGCTCATCACCCACCAGCGGCCGTTCGGCGCGCGCGTGAGATCGACGGCGTGGAGCGTGAGGAAGAGATCGCGGGGGGGACGGATGCCGTGACACGGGCGGAGGAAGCCGGGATTCGCGTGGAGCAGCGCGGGCGGAAGCAGGCCGTCTTTCAGCAACTGCTGCGGCCCGTAGATGTCCGCCAGCACAAGGTTCAGCAGCCGCGTGCGCTGGATGAGCCCGGCTTCGAGCGCGGCCCATTCCTGCGCATCGATGACGAAGGGCAGCGGGTCGAGTTCCCAAGTGCGCTCGGCGCTTTCGCCATCGGCGTGGACGTTGTAAGTGACGCCATGTTCGCGGAGCAATTGCGTCGCGCTTTCCGAGCGGTCGCGCAGGCCATCGACGCCGAGCCGCTCCAGGCCTTGCACGAGCGGCTGCCAGTGCGGGCGGATGAGCCCGGGCGCCGCCCGCATTTCATCGAAGACCTCCACTCTCGGACGATACCCCGCGAGCAAACCGGAGGTCGGCGCAGCGGGAGTCGGCTCGGTGGTTGGGGTCATCTGTTTGGGAGCCTACGGTGTTTCACGCGTCTCACGCAATCATGCCGCCAAACGTCAGGTGCGCAGATCGAGCGTGACGGAGAATTCGCGATTCGGTTCCGGCGCGGGTTCGCGGAGTTTTCCGGGCGTGTGTCCCTGGTCTTCTCCGGAAAGACGAGCCGCGCGAGGTAGTTCGACTGCGGGTCCTGCTGCCAGTTGATGAAATGCTGCTCGGGCGTGATCCGCAGCGAGTAGCTCAGGATATTGCTCCGGCAATACGGCGCCGGGCGGAGCCGGACGGCTTGCGGCCCACTCAGCGCCGCGCTCGCGGGCGAGGCGGAGGAGCGTTTCGCGAATGGCGTCGGCGCTTGGGTTCACCGGCGGTCGAGCGGGTGTTTCCCGCGGCGGCAGGCGTCGCTGCAATACCGCACCTGATCCCAATCACGCGCCCACTTCTTCCGCCACGTGAACGGTCGGCCGCACCCGGCGCAGGTCTTTTCCGGGAGATGCTCCTTTTTCACCCCGCGCATCGTGCCTGCACCTCCCCGGCTTGTCGGATGATCGCCTCCTTCTCCGCCGCGGAGAGCCGCTGCAGATTGCGCACCTGCATGACCATGCGCTGGTTTCCCGCGAGCCGCTGTTCGTGCCGCAGCAGGAAGTCCCAATAGAGCGTGGTGAAGGGGCACGCCTTTGCGCCGGTGCGCTGCGCGGGATCGAAGCGGCAGCCGGCGCAGTAATTCGACATGCGCTCGATGTATTTGCCGCTCGCGATGTAAGGCTTCGAGGCCATCGCGCCGCCGTCCGCGTATTGCGACATGCCGAGCGTGTTCGGCAGTTCGACCCACTCCACGGCATCGACATAAACCGCGAGATACCACTCGTGTACGCGGCGCGGATCGACGCCGAGCAGCAGGGCAAAAAGACCCGTGACCATGAGCCGCTGGATGTGATGCGCGTAGCCGAAGTCGAGCGTCTGGCCGATCGCCTGGCGCAGGCAATTCATCTCGGTCTCGCCGGTCCAGTAGAACTTCGGCAAAGGCCGACCGGCGCCGAGCGCATTGCGTTCCACATACTCGGGCATGAAGCGCCAGTAGACGCCGCGCACGTATTCGCGCCAGCCGAGGATCTGCCGGATGAAACCTTCCACGCTGGCGAGCGGCGCGCGCTTTTCCCGATACGCCTGCTCCGCCGCGGCAAGCACCGTGCGCGGATCGAGGAGTTTGAGATTCAGCGCCACGGAAAGATGCGAATGCCAGAGCCACGCCTCGTCGGTCCACATCGCGTCCTGCCACTGGCCATATTCCGGCAGTCGCTCGGCGATGAAGTGCTTGAGCGCGCGGCGAGCCTGCGCGGGAGTCACCGGCCAGTCGAAGTGCGCGAGCTTTCCGGGATGGTCCGGGAAACGTCGCGCGACCATCGCGAGCACCTCGCGCGTGATGACGTCGGGCGGGAAGCGTTTCCGCGGCGGCACCAGCCCGGGACCGCTTTTGCCAAAGCTCGCGCGGTTGTCGTGATCGAAATTCCACTGCCCGCCGACCGGCTTGTCGCCGTCCATGAGCACGCCGGTTTTCCTGCGCATTTCGCGATAGAAGAATTCCATGCGGAGCTGTTTGCGGCCCTGCGCGTGCGCGGTGAACTCCTCGCCGCTGCAAAAGAAATGCCGATCCGGACGCGTCTCGAGCGCGATTCCGGCCTTCCTCGCCACGGCGACGATTTCTTCGCGCACGCTCCACTCGCCAGCTTCGACGACGATCAACTTCTCCGGGCGCGTCTCGGCAATGGTGCGCGCTAGTTCGCCGCCGAGCGTCCCGATGTTCGCCGGGTCATCGAGCTCGCGATAGCAAACACGGCGCCCACGTTCCCGCTGCTCCGCGGCAAAGTGCCGCATCGCCGCGAGGAAGACCGCGATCCGCGCCTGATGCGTCCACACTTTCGTGGACTCGCGCCCGACCTCCGCCATCCAGATCGCGTCGCGCCCTTCGTCGAAGTCATCGAGCGCCGCTGATTCACGATCAAGCTGGTCGCCGAGCACCACGACGAGGTGCCGGATCGGTGGAGCTTTGGTTCGCGGGCGGGTGGAGGACATGAGCGGTGGATGATTCGCACGCGCCCGTCCGGCGGACGCGGGACTTGCAGCGCGCACCGACAACGGGTAGCCGCTTGGGGATGCGCCGATTGTTCCTCCCCCTGCTCGCTCTTCTCACCGTGATCGCCAGCCGTTCGTGGGCCCAAGAATACGATGTCCTCGTCTATGGCGCCACGCCCGCCGGCATCGCGGCGGCCATCGCCGCTGCGGAAGATGGCGAACGGGTGCTCCTCGTAGAGCCTTCGCGCCGCATCGGCGGGCTGGTGTCGAATGGGCTGACGCACACGGATTTCCGCTCCTTCGAAGGGCTCACTGGTTCCTTCCTCGATTTCAGCAAACGTGTAGAGGCGCACTATCGCACGACTTACGGCGCCGACTCTCAGCAAGTGAAGGACAGCTTTCGCGGGACTCAGTTCGAGCCGAAGATCGCGCTCCGGGTTTTCCAGGAAATGCTGGCTGCGCAGCCGAAGATCAAAGTGCAAATGGAGTGGGCACTGGAGGGCGTGAAATCGAGCACGAACGGGAATGGCGAGGGCCCGGCGTCGGCGCGGGCCGTAGAGATCGCGCTCTTCAGCGACAGCGCGGGAGCCTACCACTCTGTGCCCGCCTATTATTTCATCGATGCCAGCTACGAGGGCGACCTGATGGCGGCGGCGCGAGTGAAGTATCGCGTCGGTCGCGAAGCCGGCGAGGAATACGGCGAGACGCTCGCGCCCGACCAAACCGATGACCAACTGCAGGCTTACAACTTCCGCCTTTGCATCACACGCATCCCGGAGAACCGGGTCCCGGTCGCGGAGCCACCCGGCTATCTGCGCAAGGAATTCGCGGGCCTGCTGCCGCTGCTAGCCAGCGGGAAGATCAAGGGCGTGTTTGGCAATGACCCGACGTTCCTAATGAAGGCGCAGGGGCCGGTTCCGAATGGTAAGGCCGATGTGAACGATCAATCCCGTGGACCCGTGCGGCTCTCGCTACCGGGCGAGAATGACAACTGGCCGGAGGGCGAGTCGGGCTTTGCCGCGCGCGTGGTACAAGGCGGCGCGGTTGCGCCATTCTCCCGCACCGGCCTGCGGCAATCGCGCGATCGCATTTTCGACGAACACCTGCGCTGGAATGTGGGCTTGCTGTATTTTCTGCAGAACGATGACGAAGTGCCGACGAAGTTTCGCGACGAAGCGCGCGAGTGGGGCTGGGCGAAGGATGAGTTCACCGAGAACAATCACCTGCCGCTCCAGCTCTACGTGCGCGAAGCGCGGCGCATGATCGGCGAGTATGTCTTCACCGAACGGGACACCGATCCTGCGCCGGACGATGCGCGCGCGGTTTTGCATCGGGAGTCGATCGCCATGGGCGACTACGGCCCGAATTGTCACGGCACTTCGCGCGAAGGCTCGCGCTTCGATGGCCAACACACGGGCGAATTCTATAAACGCGTCGCGCCCTACCAAATCCCCTACGGCGTGCTGCTCGCGCCGGGCATGGAAAATCTGCTCGTTCCGGGTGCGGTGAGTTCCTCGCATGTGGGCTTCTGCGCCTTGCGACTGGAGCCGATCTGGATGTCGCTCGGCCAGGCCGCCGGGCACGCCGCACATCTCGCACGCTCGAAGCGCCAGGCGCTCCAGCGGGTGTCGATCCCCGAGCTGCAGGCGCGGCTGCACAAGGCCGGTTCGGCGACGGTCTATGTCAGCGACGTGCCCCCGGGGCATGCGGATTTCTCGGCGGTGCAATGGTGGGGAACGGCGGGCGGGTGGCACGGCCTCGCGCCTGCGTTTGAGGAACAGGGCAAGCGCGGGAAGAACATCACCGGGCAATACTTCGAAGCGTTCGCCGGTCACGCCGCCGAACTCGACAAGCCGCTGGATCCCGCTCTAGCCACGCGTTGGCAAACACTGGCTGCGAAGCTAACCCTCGACGTCGCCAAGCTTCCAAAAGCGGATGGCAGGATAACGCGCGGCGCCTGGCTGCGCGCGGCTTGGGCGGTGGCGAAGTCTTAAGCCGCGCGGCGGCGCGCGAGCGGGGCGGTCGCCAAACCGTGAAACGCGTTTCGCCTGCGCGCGGGGATTGGAAAGCGCTATTCGGGTTCGAGGCCGCTTTCGTGCGGATCAGCGCAGCGGCAGTTCCGTCGCGTAGTGCGCGTCGCGATCATCCACACGCTGCCAGCGATTCTGCAGGACCAGCGCAGGTGGGAGTTTCTCGGCCAGCGCTGGCGGAATCGCGATGAGATCCCCGGGCACGGAGAGCACGCCGGCCCGGCGAGTGATCACGCGGTAGAAATGAAATGTCGGCACCAGTTCGATCTCCGGTTTGGCCACCGTGGCCACGAGGTTTTTGTTCAGGCGCCGATGCTCGACGGCCTGCTCGCGCAAGGTGACAATTTCGGCTTCCGCGAAGGGCTCGGGGACGAAGTCCAGGCGGTTGCTGCCGAAGAGGAGATATTCCGCAGCGGCACCCGCAGCGGGCCACGAGAGCCGCAGCTTTGCGCCCTGCACGGCGGCTGCGACCGGCGTCGGACGCGCAGGTTTTTCAACGCGAAACTCCAGCGGCACGGACCATTCGCTCCAGACTCCATCGCGCCGCACTTTGACGCGGAGTCGATACGTCTGCTCGGGATTGAAGAAGGTCGCCGTGAGTGGATCGAAGCGGAGGGTATCGGTCGCGGAAATGACGGCGTCGAAGTTCGGCGCCACGCAGGTGAAATCCTCGCTCGCGGAAATCTGCCACCAGAGCAGGTCGGCGCCCGGCTCGGCGCGCAGGCTAAAAGTCGGCGTTGCATCGATTTGCTCGGCCGCGATTTTCGGCACGACCAACTCCGCCGGTTTCTCCCAATCGATCTCCAATTTTCCCACACCACTCGCCGCGCTGGCCGCGAGGAGCAGTGAGTTGCGGCCTTTGCCGGGCAGCGGCAGGGACGCCCGCGAGCGCTGGCTGTAAACGGAAATGCGGTCATCGAATCCGCGGGTCGGGAGGGTGATCTCAAACGTCGCGCGGCCAGCGGGTGGCGTGACGACTTCACCCGTGGTGTGATTCACGGCGCGCCAGATCGGATAGCCTGTGGCCACCGTTACCTTGCCGCTGGCATCGCGGCGAGCCGCTGTGCTGATGACCCATTCCACCACGCGCAGCGTCGTCTCGCGCACCGGTCCCCATTTTTCCAGTGCCGCCAAACCGACGGGCATCTCCGGCGCCTGCGCTGCGTGAACGATCCACTGCTCACCGGGGAGAAGTGTCTCGGCCCGAACGGAGGCCGGTGCGCTTTTATACTTTGCCGGCTTCTCCTCCCTCGGTTCGATGAATTCGTGCAGCGCGGTGTTGAAAGCCATCGCTCCCTCATCAACCGGCGCGAATCGCCCGAGAGCCTTGGTGCGCCGCGCGAGGAACGGATCCGCGCGAAGGTCGGCCGCCGAAGCAAGGGTGCGGTTGTCGAGCCGCAGGTAGGTCACGGCTTGGTCGGTATCGAAGATGTGCCACGCGGAGTCGTAGAAGTATTCGGCGGCGACGTGGCCATTGAGCGGGATCTTGCGCGCGGGGATGCCGTAGCTTGTGGCGAGGCGCATCAGTGCGGAGGTCGTGTCGCCGCAGAGCGCGTAGCTCCAGAAGTTGAGTAACGCGAGCGGTTCCTTGGAGCCGTCGCAGCGATTGTCGGCGTGCGAAAGGTGATCGCGCCAGAAGTCGAAGAGGCGAGGCATCGACGACGACGGAGCAGCGGCGAGAGCGAGGCTCTGGCGAAGTGTTTCCGAGCTACTCCAATCGCGCCCATTGACGACAATCAGCGGGCCGGTGAGGGGCACCCTACCAGTGTTGGTGAGTGTTAGTTTGCGGATGAACGTCCGTGTGCTTGCGCCGTGATGCTGGTAACCGCGCGGGTCCTGGAAGTGTCTGTCATCGACTGGGGAATCGAGCACCACTTCCGTGGATTGCCCGGCACGGAGATTGGTGGTGAGCGTTTCCCCAAATGCCGGCACGCTGAACAATGCGACGGTGACCGCGAAGGAACGCACGGAAACGAGGGCCATGCGGTGGGAGAGGGCGCTGGCCGAATAGCGGGCTGCTTAGAGCAGCAGCAGCGTCGGGCTTTCGACGAGCTTGCGCAGTTCGGCGAGGTATTGTGCGCCGACGGCGCCATCGACCACGCGGTGATCCGCGCTCAGACCGAGGGCGAGGCGCTGACCGACGACGATCTCGTCCTTCGCGTTGACGACCGGCTTTTTCACGATTGCGCCAACGCTGATGATGAGCGCCTGGGGCGGGTTGATGATCGCGCTGAAACTGTCGATGCCGTAGCTGCCGAGGTTCGTGACGGTGATGGTGCCGCCGGCATATTCGTCAGGCTTGAGCTTTTTGCCACGGGCGCGGGCCGCGAGGTCTTTCACGGATTCGCTGATCTCGCGGATCGACTTCTTCTGCGCCTCGCGGATGACCGGCGTGACGAGGCCATCGTCCACCGCGATGGCGACGCTGAGATTGACGTTCGCGTATTGGATGATCGAGTCGCCGGTGAAGCTCGCATTGACCGCGGGCACTTTCACCGCGGCGGCGATGACCGCCTTAAGCACGAAATCATTGACCGTGAACTTCGGCCCGCCCGCCGCTTCGCTTGCGGCGTTGGCTTCGGCGCGGAACTTCATCAGCGGACCCGCATCGACTTCGATGTTGAGGTAAAAATGCGGGATCGTCGTTTTGCTCGTGAGCAGGCGCTCGGCGATGATGCGGCGCATGCCGCTGAGCGGAATCGTCTGGTCGCCTTCGCCCGCCGGAATCGAGGCGACGGCAGCAGGAGCGGCCGCTTTCGGCGCTACGCCACCGGCCTTCGCGCCTTCCACATCCTTGGCCACGATGCGGCCGCCGGGTCCGGTGCCGGCGAGGCCGGAAAGTTCGACGCCCTTGGTCTTGGCGATCTTTTTGGCCAGCGGCGAGGCCTTCACCCGTGAACCGCTCGCCACGGGTGCGGAGGCGGCTGCAGTCGGACGGCCAACGCTCGCTTCCGTCGCGCCGGCTGGGGCGATCGTGTCGGCTTTGCCGGCCGCTACTTTCGGAGAATCGGGAATCGGCGCGCCGTCCGCCGGAGCCGCTTCGCCCTTTTGCAGGAGCAGCGCGATCTTGCCGCCGACGGGCGCTTTACCACCAGCGGGAACGAGGTGCTTGTGCAGCACACCGTCGTCGAACGCTTCCATTTCCATCGTCGCCTTGTCGGTCTCGATCTCCGCGAGCACGTCGCCGCTCGTCACTTTCTCCCCTTCATTTTTGAGCCACTTGACGAGGGTTCCCTCGGTCATGGTGTCGCTCAGTTTCGGCATTTCGATGTAGATGGCCATGGAATGAAAATCGGTAAGTAGAGCGGTCGTCCCGCTAGAGGCGTCGGACTTAAACGCAAAACCTCCGGGAGGGAAATAAAAAGCTGGCTGCAGCACGAACGAACCTCACCCCGCGCTCAGAGGCGGTCGATAACCTGCAAGCCGGGCACGCGGCGAAAATCCGAATCGAGGGTGAGGAGGAGGGCGTCCGATTCGAGGGCGCAGACGGCGATGATGAGATCGGGGACATGCACGAAGCGACCCTGGCGGTCGAGTTCCCACGCCAGCGCCCGGGCGCGCTCCCAATGGTGGTTGAGCGTCGGCACATAGATCATCGCACCCATCAACGCGGCCAGCCGATCGTGCGCTTTCTTCACTTTCAAGCCGCGCAGCACCTCGATCATCACCACTCCGCAGGTGAAGAAATCGGCCTCGTCGGCATGCAGGGCAAACTCCTCGAAGGGATCTTCCCCGGCCCGCAGCCGATCGATGTAGTAGCTGCTATCGACGAGGACGTTTGCGAACATTTGCCGGTGCTTCTTCCGCCGCCCGCAGTGTCTCTACCGGAAACGGATCTTCCCACACGTCTTTCAATTCCTCGGAGGTCAAGCCGATCCCGGCCTTGGCGAGCCGCTTGAATTTGCTCTTCCTGACCAACTCCCGGAGCGCGACCTCGACCGCCTTGGTCTTGCTCGCGACACCGGTGATCCTCACGACCTCCGCGAGGGTTTCCTCGTCGATGTGCATGGTCATTTTCATGCTCCGAACGTATGGCACGCATGCCATACTCGCAAGCACTTTTTCCGAGCTGGATGGCGGCGGGCGCGCCCTAGCAGATGCTCAGCACCTTCTCGATCACGTCCTGCGGACGCGGGAGCTGCTTGGGCTCCAGCTTCGGCGAATAAATCGCGGGGGCGTCGAGTGAGGTGACGCGCAGGACCGGGGCGTCGAGGTCGTCGAAGCACTTCTCCTGGAGCATCGAGGCGATCTGGGCGCTGACGCCGCAGAACGGTTTGTTTTCATCGACGCAGACGGCGCGGTGCGTCTTGCGGACGCTGGCGAGGATCGTTTCCTCGTCAAGCGGGCGGATGCTGCGCAGGTCGATGACTTCCGCATCGATGTCGTGCTCGGCGGCGAGGAGTTCGGCGGCTTTGAGCGCGGTGAGCGCGGCGCGGCCGTGGGCGATGAGCGTGATGTCTTTGCCCTCGCGCTTGATGTCGGCCTTGCCGAGCGGGATGAGGTATTCCTCTTCGGGCACCTCGCCTTTTTCGCCGTAAAGCAGCGTGTTCTCCATGAACATGACAGGGTCGTTGTCGCGGATGGCGGTTTTCATCAGGCCCTTGGCGTCATACGCCGTGGCGGCGCTGACGACCTTGAGGCCGGGCAAATTGGCGAGCCAGTTTTCGGGCGTGTGGCTGTGCGTGGCGCCGACGTTGGTGCCGCCGTTGGCGGGGCCGCGAATCACGATCGGGCAGTTGATCAGGCCGCCGGACATGTAGCGGATCTGCGCGGCGTTATTGATGATCTGGTCGTAGGCGACACTGGCGAAGCTCCAGAACATGAGCTCCATGACCGGGCGCAGGCCGAGCATGCTGGCGCCGACGCCCATGCCGATGAAGGCAGCTTCGGAGATCGGTGTATCGACGACTCGTTTGTCGCCGTATTTTTTCCACAGGCCTTTGGTAACTTTGTAAG
>ENA-ORBV01010695-ORBV01010695.1-microbial-mat-metagenome-genome-assembly--contig:-NODE-10695-length-14600-cov-5.654686_pt1 | contig 14600 bp, 14 predicted proteins | sample MGYA00237777_ERZ505514 | MGnify/ENA primary metagenome ERZ505514 (study PRJEB26160, sample SAMN06269048) | microbial mat metagenome | isolation source: Oligotrophic lake microbial mat | place... | reverse complement strand
ATACGAGATTCGCCTTAGTCTCGTGGGCTCGGAGATGTGTATAAGAGACAGGCATGGTGTGCGGGACCGCGCGATCCTGGAGGTCCTCTATTCCACGGGCATGCGCAGACAAGAGCTCTGCAGGTTGAACATCCACGACGTGGACCATGGACGCGGGGTGGTGGCTATTCACCTGGGAAAAGGCGGCAAGGACAGAGTCATACCCATTGGCCTGCGTGCGTTGGAGTGGGTGAACAAGTATGTGCATGACCACCGGCCGCGCTGGTTGACGACGGAGAATGCCGACGATCCCGCGATGTTCATTGGCGAGTACGGTGACCGGCTGATCCCCAATTCCATTGGCCGGCTGGTTCACCAGTACGTGCAGCAAGCGGCTATTGGAAAGACCGGCAGTGCCCACCTGCTGCGCCACAGCATGGCGACGTTGATGCTGGAGGGTGGCGCGGACATCAGGTTCATCCAGCAGATGCTGGGCCACACGCAATTGGCGTCGACGCAGGTCTACACGCATGTCTCGATTGTGAAGTTGAAAGAGGTTCACAGCGCCACGCATCCCGCGGCCAAGCCGGGACTTGTGGCGGCCGCCCTCGACGAGGAGACGCGCTCAGAGCTGGCGAGCGCACTCACCGGCGAGGACTGAAAACCACGATGACAACGAAGACCACGAGGGGCTTCAGTGAAATCCACTGTGGTTGGCCAGGCCTTTTCTATTCAGCGGCTCGCCTTTGCCGTTGCCCTCAACGCGGAAACAAAGGCGGGCATCTGAAGGAAAAGGCAGCCGTGGCCACCTACGAGGCGCTGTGCGAGGATTCTGCGCAATGACCCTGGGCAACCACCACCGCGCCGGACAACCGCTCTGCGGGGCGCCTGGCGCGTTTCTGGGGCCTCTCTGGGCTTTTCCGACGACAGCCGGAAAGTGCGTCTGGGTCTTGGGCATGCGGGACGGAAAAGTGCGTCTGGGGGTTTCCGCCAAATCAGAGTGTCATTTCTGCTCGGTGGCGACGCGTAAGTCCGCGAAACCACTGAGGAAAAGACCCTTCGCACACAGAAACCCACGACGCGGGCCGTATAACTTCACTTATACGCCGGTGGACCTTGAGGAGACCTATTCACCGCCGGACCTGGGCTTCAGTCCGCGGGATACGACGCTTGATTACAACTTGGACCGCCAGTTGGACCTGGAAAGCCGGCCGGATGGGCGCGCGGTGGACAACGTGTACAAGCCCAATGGGCAGCTGGAGCGGGTGGACCACAGTCAGGGTTCCGTGTCGTTTGTGTATCACCCGGTGACAGCGCAAGTCAGTGGCGTGACCAGTCCGAGCGGCGAGACCATGTCTTATGTGTATGACGGGAACCTGGTAACGGAGGAAACCTGGACTGGACCGGTAAACGCGACAATTGCGCGGACCTATGACAATCACTTCCGGCTGGCGTCGCGGTCCATCAACGGCGGCACGGCAATCGCCATGGACTATGACGATGACGGGATGCTCACCCAGGCGGGGTCACTGGTGTTGGTGCGTGACAGCGCCAATGGTCTACTCACGGGAACCACCCTGGACGGCGTCACGGACGGATACGGGTACAACGGATTTGGCGGGGTGGCGTCTTACAACGCGCAGTTCATGGACGTTCCGCTGTACCAAGTCAGCTATGTGCGGGACGCGCTGGGCCGGATTACGCAGAAGACTGAAACCATTCAGGGCGTGACGCATGTGATTGGGTACGAATATGACTTCGCTGGTCGGCTCAACAGGGTCACGACGGACGGTATCCTCACCTCCGAGTATACGCATGACCTTAATGGCAACCGACTGAGTCATTCCACGCTCAGCGGGACGGTGACCGCGGACTACGACGCGCAGGACCGGATGCTTCGCTACGGGGATTTCAACCTCACATACACGAAGAATGGCGAGCTTGAAACCAAGGTCCATGTGCCCACGGGAGACACCACCACGTTTCTGTATGACGAATTCAGTAACCTGATTCATGTTGGGATGCCCAGTGGGGACCAGCTGGATTACGTCGTGGATGGTCACGCCCGCCGCATTGGCGTGAAACTCAACGGCGTCGTGACGCAGGCGTTTCTGTATGAAAACCAGCTTCGCGTGACGGCCGAGTTCGACGGGACGGGCGCCATCGTCAGTGTATTTGCCTACAGCGGAAGCCCGAACAGCCCGGACTACCTTGTGAAGGGTGGCGCGATATACCGCGTCTTGAAGGACCATCTGGGAAGCCCGCGCGTAGTCGTGGACGCTGCAACTGGTGTTGCTGCACAGCGCATGGATTTTGACGAGTTCGGGTCAGTGACTTTGGAAACCCCCGCGGCCTTCCAGCCGATGGGGTTCGCGGGCGGAATCTATGATCAGCGCACCGGGTTCACCCGTTTTGGTGCGCGCGACTACGACGCTGCGACTGGGCGGTGGACTACCAAGGATCCAATCCGCTTTGGCGGAGGCTCGCTAAACCTCTGGGAGTATGGCGGAGGCGATCCGATCAACGCGATGGATCCCACTGGGCATTTCGCGTTCCTGCTTCCAGGCCTCGTTGGCCTTCTCGACCTGATTCTTCCGGCGGCTGTAATTGCCGTTGGCGGGAGTGCAATCATCGCAGCGATAGCGACGAACATCGGACAAATTCAGGCGGGTGCAGCAGAAATCGGGCGCCAAATCCGCGATGCAATCGCAGCGGAGGGCGGGGTGGATACATGCAGAGACCCGCGGCTTCCTGACCCCCGCCACCGACGCTGCAGAGATGCGTGCGAGGTTGGCACCGCCCTGCTAGCGACCCTTTGCTTCTCATTGGCGGGCTCCTCGACTGCGTGCGAGGAGGTTACACTCGCGTTTGACCGCAACTGCAAAGCGGCTTGCTCGTTTGGGAGGTGATGCCGTGGCGACAGAGTCAATGCTCCCCACTTGGGAAGACCTCAACCAGTTCCTCGGAAAGGAGCGGGCGAAAAAGTTGCGGCATATCTGCGAGGAGCCGTTTGCCTCGGCTGTCGCTCCGCTAGTTCGTGAAGCGCTGAATTTGACGCGTGACGCCCCCGTAGGGCTGCAGGTGGTCACGCTGCTGGAGGCACTTCGCCGAATCCCAGACCCGGCAACCGAGTTGGAGGTGGCAACCCAGCTGGCGGCCGCAGAACCTCTGTCGTCGATGCGTTGGCTCGATCTCGCTCATGCCGCGGACCTTGCGGGAAAGCCGGTGCTCCGGCGCCGCGCCGTTGAGCAGTGCTGCGTTGTTGCGCTCCAGATGCGCGAGCACAGCATCGTTGAGCAACTCGCTGGCCGGTTCCCCGCTGTGCGGGCTAGAGCACAAGGGTGGTGGGGCTGCGATGTCGGGTTTGAACAATGCAGCTGGTGCAACAACAAGCGGAATCGCTTGGTCCATCACGCCGGACTGAATGCTTCCGTCTGTTGGTACTGCCTGCAGCGTGTGGCGTCGGTGATTCTGGCGACGCCAACGCAGATTCTCGCGGAGCATTGGGCGCTGCGCTTCCCCACACCGGATCGCCTCATCTCTCCCGGCGTCCGCCCGCCAGATGCAGAGCAGTTCCACGGTGTCTTCGGCGTAGCTGCCCTCGAGAAAGCGCGGGAGCTCAAGTATCCTGACGCTGGATTGTATTTTGGTTGCTGGATCATCGTCGATTGGACAGATGAGGAAGCCGTAGGGGCCGCACTGGGAGTCTTTGTCGACGAGGACTTTCTACGCGCCACTTGCGAGACGGCGAGAAATGCACTTGCGTGCTTTGCACGACTCGGTGCTCTCAAAAAAAGAGGCTGAGACGGAGCTTTGCTGGAAGATCCCGTGCGAGTTGGGATTGTCCTACGTGGGAGCGCGGCGTGAGGAGTCACTCGTCCTGACAACCTGATTCTGGCACTGGCTGACGTCCACGAGCGCGGCGCAGCCCGAACTTGGTCATTTTCTGGGGCGATCTCAGGTTATGAGTAGGTCACTACTCATCACCTGACAGCCCGGTTTGCCCTCCAATCCATGGTTCCCCCTGAAACCGCCCTGGTGCCCGTCCCTTCCGCGGAGCTGCTGCCCGCCGGGATGGACGCGCCCGCGGACAACCGGAACCCCGCGTTGGTCTTCATCCGCGGCCAGGTGAGCCCCCAGAGCGAGCGCACGGTGCGGGCGGCCCTGGCCACCATTGCGCTGCTTGGAATGGGCCAGGAGCCGTCTGGCAGCCTCAAGGAGGCGCGCCGCACCGCCCTCCGAATCTTCCCCTGGTGGCGCGTCACCTACGCGGAGGCCAAACGGCTGCGGGCACTGCTCAGTGACCGCATGACGGCGCAGGCCATGGGCCCGGGCACGGTGAACAAGCACATCATGGCCCTCCGCGGCGTCCTGAAGGAGAGCTGGCGGCTTGGTTACCTGCAGGCTGATGAGCACGCGCGCGTCCAGGACGCGTTGCGCTCCATCCGCTACGAGCGGCTTCCTGCGGGAAGGATGCTTTCACGCACGGAGCTGCAGCGGCTCTTTGGAGCGTGCGGCTCAGATCATTCTCCAAGCGGTGCTCGTGATGCCGCGTTGCTGGCGCTGCTGGCAGGCTGCGGTCTTCGTCGGAGCGAGGCGGTTTCCGTCGGCCGCAAAGACTACCAGCAAGACGCTGGTGACCTGGTCATCCGCCATGGCAAAGGACGCAAAGACCGGTTGATTCCCGTGGGCCCCGGTTCACGTGAAGCAATTGCTGCATGGCTTGCCGTACGCGGCAATGAGCCGGGCCCATTGCTTCTGGCCGTCGACAAGCACGGCCATATTCGCCATCGGGCCATCACCAGCCAGGCCGTGTGGAAGGCCCTGGAGAAGCGGGTTCAGCAAGCAGGCCTTTCAGATATCTCACCGCATGACCTTCGGCGGACATTTGCATCAGCGCTTCTGGACGCCGGCGCAGACCTGGGCGTTGTTCAGGACCTCATGGGCCACGCCAGCCCGGTGACCACGCGCAAATATGACCGTCGTGGTGACGAGGCAAAGAAGCGCGCTGTGGACTTGGTGAACGTCCCCTACCAGACTGAACGCCCAGACGCCTGAACACTCAGACATCTACGCGCTTGAACGTCTAGAGTCGGAGCGGAAGCCGCGGCCTGAAAATCAGTGGAGCACTCCCGGGGCGCATCGCGAATCTGTTGTCCTCGGGAAAGCCGAGAAGCACGAAGAACTCCATTGCATCCTCAATGTGGCTACGCGTTACGTACGGCGCATCCAATTTGACACTGAGGTACACCCACTGCTCCGCGTGCGGCGTTCCCTTGGCGCGGTACTCAGGCGCGCCAAATCCTTCTTCTGCGTGGCACGAGAGGAGCGTGGCGTCTCCGGAGATTCCCCACCACGCATCAACGCGGACACAGTCCTCGGGCCGCAGCCCCAGACGCCTCAGAACCTTTGGCTCATCTCCAAAGGGGTGAACGGGGACGTACTCACAGTTCAATCTCGGATGTCGGTAGACATCCGCAGGCGCGTGGTCGGCGCGTTGACGGAACTCCGCCCAGCGCACGGCCCTCCTCCTCCGGCGTTTACTGATGGGCATTGCTCCCTCCCGCGCAGCGTGAACATTCAGACATCCAAGCGCTCAAGCATTCAGACCCCCAGCCGTCTAGCCATCGTCAAGTGACGACGGGGATGTCCCATCAGGGTCTGGCTCATCAGCTACGCGTTTGGCTTCCAGATCGCCTTCCGCGCTCCCAGGAATTGGGTGAGTCCTCCGGCGAGCAAAGTGCCCTGCGATGCGTGTCATGCGCCCACCAGCCTGAAGCGTCACAACACGGGTTGGCACGGAGGTTTCCGCAATCTGGCCATTTGGCGTGGCGTCCTTCAAATCTGACTTCTTCCCAAAATTGATCTGAGTGGCGGAGGGGTCAGGGGCTTCTTGCAGCGCCTTCCGTGCCCGTTCGGGGGCCTCTTCTGGCGAGGACTGTTCTGCAATGTGCAGTGCATCCCGCGTTACGGACGCGCCAGGAAGCTCCCCCTTTGGAAAATCGGGGGTGGCGGAGGGGTCAGGGGCTTCTTGCTGCGCCTTCCGTGCCCGTTCGGACGCGCCACTCAGATCATTTTCAAGCTGACCAGGGGACACGCCAAATCCCGACTTTTTTTGCTCATCCGCACCGACTGGTGTCATGGCGCCCGACGGGAAGAACTCCTTCCGGAGAAACTGCTGCCAGATGGGTCCTTCCGCACATTGTCTGCACCAGACATCCATGCGCACGGCGTGAGCGCAGGGAGTGCTGGCCCGCGTTTCACGTTCCTGGTCAACGGCCAGCTCCGTGGCTGCAATGAGCTTCTCGGAACTCTTCCGGCGATTTTCTTGCTCCAGGCGCTTGGACGTCAGAACCTCCAGACGCTTGAAAGCGTACGCGTCTGGGTAGTTGAGGCTTGTCCGCACGTGCAGTTCTCGTCGAACCAGCTCGATGTCTGCAGGGTGGTAGATGCCTTGCCCCAGAAGACGCGCCGCGAACGCATCCGGGAGTTCCTTCTTGGAAACCCCCTCCGCCTGTGGACCAGCGGCAGGACGCTCCAGGGAGCGGGGTGGGGTGGTTTTAAGATCTTGATGGGTCTCTATATGTGACACCTTTGTCACCACCTCAGATGCCACTGGTGTCACCACCTGGCCCTGAGAAAACGGGTGGGACGCAGGCCTTGCGCTGCCAGCAATGTCGTACTCGTTCACACGGACGCGGTAGGGGTCGCGGGCAATGACAATGACCCCGTGGGCCTGCAGCTCCACGAGGTAACGGCTGACCTGGCGCGGGCTCTTGTTGAGGCGCTTGGCCATTGTCTCCCGGCCAATACGGGCCTTGCCGTCCTTGTCACGGACCCTTCTGATTTGGCTGAGGCACTGCAACGCCTGGAGCGACAGAGGCTGCTCCGGTGCGGGATTCATAGAAAGCTGGATCATGTGGATAGGAGGCGGGCCTGACCCGTTTTGACGACGGGCAGTGAGCCGCAAGGGGAAGGGGGTTGAAACTCCGAACCCTCACCGCTGATCCACAAGCTTGGCCACGTTCGATGACGATACATGACAACACGTGGAAGCCACGTGGCGCCGTGCGAATCGCATGAACATCCACTTGCCAAGCTGCAGGCATACGGGTATCCGTACGCTCACTCCGGGGTCGCAGCCGAAGTAGCGGTCAGAGTTCAAAGCAAACCCTGGTGCGTCAACACCGGGGTTTTGCACTTTCTGGGGGTGCGTATACTCCTGGGTGTGGGATGGCTCCAAGCTGATCCCCTGACGTGCGCACCCTTCAAGCACCACGTGAGCAAGTGATCATTCCCCGAAAATCCGACGCTGCATCGTCGCTACCGGCTCTCCAAACACCGAGCCGGTTGCAGTTTCTGCACGTGCCTTGGCGGCTTTCACCTCTTCAGGTTCATCAGCCACAACGTGAATCTCGTCGGGCGGTGCCCTCGGCGGTTCACGCCTGGCGGGTGGCTTCCGGAGACGTTTGCGTGACATGGCTCCCTCAGGGCGTGCCGTCGAACGCCAGCGTCTTCACAGCGACAGGGACACCCGCGCCGCTGCGCTTCACGAAGTAGTTGGTGGCCGCGTCCAGCTGCATGGAGCCTGCTGGCCCTGACCAGGACGCGGTGTTGTAGAAGTTGCAGCCGTTGACCCCTCGTCTGAGAGAGGGCTCTGCCGCGGCTTCAACGCGGATGGCGCACGCCACAATGCTGTCCGTCATCCCCGCAATGGCCTGGACCCGCACCTGATAGGGGAGGCTGACAAACGCACACCGGTCCGCCTGCAGGATGAGCCCGGTGCCTGCGCCAGCTGGGCCGGCCTCGCCCCAGAAGCCCGGGCCGCTGAACGCACTGTCCCCCAGCAGGCAGACCGGGCTGGCCACGTTGTGACCGCCTGAGGCGTGGATGAGGCCCGTGCAGTCCACGTGCTGCAGCCCGAGAACGAATGTATGTCCTCCGCCTGGTTCACCATGCAGCGTGATGGCATTGGCGCCATCGCCAACGCGGCACACGCCAGGGGACATGCGCTGAGGCAGCAGCCGGTTGAACCATACGTTGCCGGCGTCTCCACGCACGTGCAGCTCAGCGGGGGCACCGCTTCCAAACTTGAGCACCTTCTCCGAGGACATCCGCAACGGTGGAAGGACACAACCAGGTGCATGAATGGTAAGCCGCCGCGTAGACGGCAACGTCACCACAGCCGCACCTTCGTCGACGGGACCGCCATGCTGCACATGGATGGTCCATGGCGTGAGGAAGTCTTCCGCAGAAACGGGCGGGCCAATCGCGTCCGCGGCGGCAGCCAGCGAGCGGAAGGGGACGTCAAAGTTACCGCGGTCCGCAGCATTGTCGTTGAGGCCAGCAGCAGGACTCACCCAGACATGCCGCCCATACCGCGCCGCATGAGAAGGTGTGTTTGCTGAGCCATTGGGCCGCAGCAGGCATTGCGCAAGGAGCGTGGCCTCAACGTCCCGCTTCCATCCCCAGAAATCGAAGGACACCATGGTGCGTGCCCGTCACTCGTAGTCTTTGGGATTGTACGGCTTCCCAGCAACGGCGTGAGCTGGGAACTGGGCGTTCCACTGGGTGATCAGTGCTTCCGTGCGCTCTGCCACCTTGTCCCGGCTGGCCTGGTCCTTCACGCGCACAGCCGCGGCGTCCATGGCCACGAAACGCTGGGTCAGGAAGGCTGAGATGAGTGGTGCCATCACGTTGTTGGGGTTTCCGGTCATGGGTGTCTCCCGGCGCCTGAATGTTCAGACGTCTGAATGTTCAAGTGTTTGGGCATCTCAGCCCACAGCTTCTTCTTTCACTGATTCATCGACGTCATCGACCGCCTCAGTTTGCTGTGACTTCAGCATGTTGAGGAGGTCCCGCATCACCAACGTCTGCTGGTGCATGGCAGCCGTGGTCTGGTTCTGGGTGTCCTTGATGCTCACCAGGTCGGCCGCCACGCGCCGTGCTTCTTCCAAGGCTGTGACCGCGCGGGCATTGGATGTGTCCAGCATCTGCTGAACTTCCGCTGGCAACGCGTAGGGCGGCGGAGTGGGGGCAGCTACCGCCATTGCCGGCTGAGGTTGTCCGCCGGCCTGATGCCCCTGTTGCTGCATCATGGACATCATCATGCGCACGGTGCCCTGGTCCTGCGGGGACAACTGCGCCATCAGAGGTCCAACGGCGGCCTCCATCTCTTGCGGCGTCACGTTTGGCCTGCTGGATACGGCCATCAGGGACCGGATGTGCGCCGCCCTTTGTGGGTCAAGCCCGCCCAGCATGCTCTCAAGCATCTGCTGTTGCATGCCGGCCTGCTGCGCATTTGGAAGCGCGGTGGCACGCGCCGGCATCGGCACGACGTTGTTGGGCGGCTGGTTCGGCACTGCTCCGCCTCCAGCGACGGGGCGAAGCATGCTCTCCAGAATGCCCAGCTGCGTTTGCAACGCTGCTACCTGACGAGGGTCAGGCATGTTTCTCGTCGCCATGTGCTGCCTCACTTCTTCAGCAACGTGATGAGGAGGAGGGGCATCATCATGCCCATTTGCCCGTTGCCCATGCCTCCGCCACCACCCATGTTGGGCATCATCATCATCATCGCCAGCGTCGTGGGATCGAAACCGGATGAGCCGCCCGTGCCGCCGCTGCTGCCACTGCCGCCACCGTTGCGGGTGAGGAGCAGCGTCATGATCACAGGCATCCACATGTTGGTGTCACCTCCGCCCTGCTGTGCTTGGTACTGGTCCCAGGTCATTGCGCCGTCCCATCCTTGCGCGCTGCCACCCTGCTGTTGCGTCAACATGCCGGTGCGGAGCTGGGCAATCTGGCCGGACAGCTTGGCGATGCGCTTGGCCAGGCCCTCCATGCCTTTGTTGTATTCCTCCACCGTCACCACGTGCTCATCGAACGTTGCGGTGCCCTGTGCACCACTGGGTGAAGTGACGGTGGCCTGGTTGGTGCCACTGGCGGCCCCGCCGCCAGAGATGGTTTCAATGACGTCATTCGCCGTTTCGCGCAGGGCATCTTCCATGCGCGCAAGGACAGTGCCGGGACCAGGAGGCAGCGGAAATCCGTTGGGACCTTGGACCGGCGCGAAGGGAAACATGGCCATGGAGAGGCACTCCTTCTGCTCTCACATGGAGAGCGGTGAAGCCTGCGGGAACGCGCAGGCGGTCAGGCAGACATCGAGCCCTTGCGGGGCTGGATGCCGAAGAACTCGACGTCAAAATTGTTGGGTTTGGGGAGGACAGGTGCTGGAAGCTGCGGCGGTTGCCGCATCCCAAAGTCAGCATCAAAGCCGCCGCCAACTACATCCGACGCGGCTTTTATTGCGCCGCCCATGCCAGTCAGGACCGGCCCCACTGCAGCTGCAATTGGCCCGCCCACTTGCGCAGCGGTGGCGAGCGCCGGTCCCACATACGGAATCCAGCCTACGAGCATGGGGCCAACCGTGGACGCCACGGTGCCACCCAGCGCCATCGCTGTTCCCGCAAGCCCAGCGCCGCCACCCACAAGATTTCCAGCAGCTCTGAGGCCCTGCGGTGACGTCAGCATCTGGAAGGCTTTGCCGGCGAAGTTGCCAACGCCCTCAAGCACCTTGCCGCCCATGCCCAGGAGCTGCTCCGGGATGCCCATCAAGGCCGAGCCAACACCGCCCTGTGATGCAGAGAGCGCTGCACTGGCTTGCGCACTCATTGGACGGACTGGCGGAGCAGCACCTGGTCCAAAGAAGTCCGTGGCTCTGCCAGCGAGAATGTCGTCGGCACCGCCACCAGTGAATGGCATTGGAATATGAACCTTGGGAGAAACCTGCACGGCAGTGCCGTTGTTGAAGATGAGATTGCCATCGCCACCAATTGTGACGCTGACGCTCTGTCCGTCCTTTGAGCCCGGCTGTGATTCAATGATGGCCGGGGCAACCTGCATGAGGCCTGGTTGCACCGGACGCGCTTGCATCTCGCCCTTGATGACCGGCTCAGGGATGACGGCCAGCGGGTCCACAAAGACCCGTTCATTGATTGCCTTGTTGTCGATGAACCACTGCACGCTCATGTGCAGATGCGGACCATTTTGGCGGTAGCCCGTGTCACCTGAACGCGCGATGGCCTGTCCTGCTTCGACGACGTCTCCTTCCTTCACGATGACGTCAGACAGATGAGCAAATGACACACGCCAGCCGGAGTCATCCACGCCAAACTCATCCATGGGAACGGTCCCGTCCGGCCGCTCCACGACGAGCTGAACAAACCGTCCGCCACCGCCCTCTGAATCAAAGCCCACCTTTCCAATGCGTCCCCGCCGTGGCGCCACCACAAGCGTTCCAACGGCGGCCCGCAGGTCAACGCCCTTGTGCACGGTGCCGTCATCCCGCACCCGGTTGAAGCTGTCTGTCACGACGGAAGGAACTGTCAGCGGCGAAAGCCACACGCCCCGCACCACACCGCTGTTAGCGGGCGAGGCCTGAACGAAAGGGACAGGACGGCCATCGGGATAGACATCCCGCACCAGCCGGTCGAAGACGACACGCCACTCATCCTGCGTGATGTTGAAGTGCACGATGGCCTTGCCAAAGTGCTTCAGAATCTGGCGCCCCAACTCCCTTTCCTGGGCCAGCTCGCGCCACTGGACCATTGCCTCCGGAGCCATGGCCGGTGGGAACATGGACGACGTGTCCGGCCCGACGGGCTCACGCATGGCGCGCACAAACCCTTCCAGGATGGCGCCCAGCTCGCGCTCGTCATACTGCAGCACGGTGTGCGCGTGGACGAACGCCTTCAGGGCGCCGGTTTGGCCGGACGTGATGCCGCCACCGCTGCGCGTTGGCATGACACTCTCTCCTTGATGAGGGGAAATCTTTCGCCGGACAGTCTGCGGTGCGTGGTTCTGCCCGCCACCGTCGAGGCCCGCTGCTCTGCGCGCATCCGTCTTGCTCATCCCGGTCTTCATCAGCTCCCGGACGGCGCGCGCCTTCTCAAGGTTTGCGTTTGCTTCCTTCTTGCTCGCCATGGGCGCTTGCCTCCTTGGGGACGCTTCGGTGGATGACTTCTTGGAGGGCGGTGCAGGCTTCCTCGGCTGCTGTGCCTTCCTCTTCTTTGGAGCGGGCTTCTTGATGGCCGGTGGTGGTGCCTTCTTTGGCGGTGCGGGCTTCTTGGTGGCCGTGGCGATCGCCTTCTTGCGTGGTGTTGGGTTCTTTGCCGCTGGCGTCTGCTTCTTCTGGCGTGCCGCCTTCTCCGACCGAGCTCCCGCAGCAGCCGCTGCTGTGTCGTCGGAAAGCCCCCCTGCGAGGAGCCGACGCGCCTCCTGCTTTGCTTGCTCTTGTTCACTGAGCTTCTTCTTGGCGGCCACGTGCACAGGATGAAGCGCGCGCGCAGAAGATCAACGCAGGTTTGCCTGCACTTGGTCACCGGACTCCGGTCAGGTGTATGAAATTCGGACAGCTGTATGAAATTGCGACAGGCGCGTGGAGCAACTTGTGACGCGCAAGCAGTGGCATCCCAGATGCAGGTTTGCCTGCGGGGCCGGCTGTGAATCTATCTGATCGGTCCCGTACGTCCGGCGTGCCCACTGCACGCGGATCACCGCGGGGTTATGCATGCGACACATTGAATCTATTCTCGTCGTGGACGGTGACGAAACAGTTATGTGTGTGGTCTTGCTGTTGCTGCAGGAGCTGGGATTCAAGACCCTCGAATGTACAAGCGTCGCGGAGGCCCGCCGCATTCTTCCGGAAGCGCGCGTTGACCTTGTTCTGAGCGATTACCTTTTGCCGGACGGCACCGCACACGATGTGCTTGATGCGGTCCACAAGACCTCTCCGGTGCCACTGGTGTTGGTTATGAGCGACCTGGTCACCGCGGAGGAGGCGTTCATCCTGGGCCACTCCGGGGTAGCCGGGTACTTCCCAAAGCCCGTCACCAAAGAGCGCCTGAAGAAAGAAATTGAGGCCGCAAGCAGCGTCATGTTTCCAGTGGCACTGATGGCCAAATCTTGCGTTGGCAATGTCTCCGTCCGTGACCTGCAAAGAGATATCCGGGACTCCATGACGGGACAGGCCATGGCATTGGCACAGGGCAACCGGACACGCGTGGCGCAGCTCCTGCGCATTGCACGTCAATCACTTCCATCTCGGTGAGGCCATGAAGAACACCACCAACTTCTGGATCCGTGAACTGCCGGGCGTGGCGCTCACCATCCACAAGAGGCAGTGGATTGCCCACGTCATGGAGCCGTATCCCATGGCGCCAGGCCGCATGCGTGAGCGGCGGGTCAACATTGGTGGCACGGCGGATGGTGAGCCGGACCACCGGCTGGTGGCGCTGCTGGCGCATGAACTCTTCACCGCCGAGCACGACGCCTGCCACGTCTGCACTGTGCAGCAACGGGTCCGCAGAGACACCAGGGAAGCCCACCTGCCGCCGGACATGCCGGACATCTCTCCGCGGCCGCGCGCAGCATCAGCGAATAGGGGAACGCTGCCACTGTCGAAGGAGCCGCTGCGGCTGGAAGAGGCCGGTCCTCCTCGTGAAGTGGATGCTGAAGACATCCAGACATTCAAACCTTCAAACGCTCAGCCATCCAAACGTTCATCAAAAACCAAGGGAGGTCCGCCGGTTGCAGCAGCCAGGAAGGTCCGCTCAGCATTCAAGCCACCGCCTCAAGCGCCCGCCGCCGCGCCTGAAGACGGGCCAACAAGCCCGGTCCTTGCGTGCCCACCAGGTGACCCAGCCTGCTCGCTCGGTGTCATGGGCGGTGTCTGCGCCATCCCTGCACCGTTGTTTGTGCCGTCCGCTTCAGGACCGCCAGAGAAGCAGGTGGCCCGCTACTGTCTTGTCGACGCCAACGAGCTGGTGCCATCCCATGTGCCGTGGAAGCGGTTTCAGCCGCACCCGAAGTACCCCGCCGCGGTCCAGGAGCGCCGCTATGACCGCGACAAGGGGGAGCAACTCAAGGTGATCAACGTGGCGCAGCGGCTCAATCCGGAATTGATTTTCACGCCTGCGGTGGATGCCATCCAAGGGCCGCCGGTCATTACAGAGCGCGGCATTGTCCTGGGCGGTAATGGGCGCAGCATGGCGCTGCAGCTCCACTACCTGGCGAGCGAAGACGCCGCGGCCAAGGCTGGGGAGTACCTGATCAAGAACGCCGGGCAATTTGGGTTTACGGAAAGTGCCGTCAGGGGAATCCAGCGGCCGGTGTTGGTGCGCGTGGTGAAGGTCCAGGACCATGAGCCCAAGACGCTGGCCATACTGGTGCGCCGGTACAATGAGAGCGCCAGCCAGGGACTGGACGCCAAGGCGCAAGCCGTGGGCGAGGCCCGCCGCATGGATGAGGCCTCCATGGCCATCTTGGGGGACCTTCTGCTGGACGACACCACGTTGACGGAGTTTCTGACGTCACGAGCGTCCGTGCCCTTTGTGGAATCCCTCCGTGCCGCCGGCATCCTCAACCAGCGCAATGCAAGCACGCTCCTCGGATCGGATGGCCTGTTCAACGACGACGGCCGCCAGCTTGTGGAGCGCATCCTGACCGCCGCCATCATCCCGGAGCCCAACCTGCTGGAGGATATGGGGCTCTCCTGACATACGTGTGGGGGAAAATGACGACGGAAGCTGGGTCGGTGAAGGGCGTCTTGATGGCGGTGGGCG
>ENA-ORBV01010694-ORBV01010694.1-microbial-mat-metagenome-genome-assembly--contig:-NODE-10694-length-14600-cov-7.158025_pt1 | contig 14600 bp, 7 predicted proteins | sample MGYA00237777_ERZ505514 | MGnify/ENA primary metagenome ERZ505514 (study PRJEB26160, sample SAMN06269048) | microbial mat metagenome | isolation source: Oligotrophic lake microbial mat | place... | reverse complement strand
GCATACGAGATTCGCCTTAGTCTCGTGGGCTCGGAGATGTGTATAAGAGACAGACAATGCTCCACATTTGATTTGTGTTTGTGTTGTTGGGGCCATGATTCCTGTTTCCTAAATTGTGTCAATTCATTTTCGACAACTCTGCGTTGTGTTCAGTTCATTTTCAAGGAATCCCAGAAATTTCAGATGAAGCAATTGTCATCCAATGTTTCTCAATTTGTCATTCCTGACAAATGCAGGACTGAATCAACAGTCCCATTGGCAAACAACAGTCCAGTGCCCACATTGCTGCTGTGCTGTTCAATCATTGTCCCAATCAAAAATGCGGGCTGTGAGCAAGCCAATGATGGATCAAATGACCAACAAATCAGGATGCCGGCACCATGAAAACAGTGTTGAAAAATGCATGTGGCGGTTTTGTCGCAAATTCAGTGTCTAATGTTTTGTTGCCACATTTCATGCAATGCTGATCATTGTTGTTTCAGTTTGTGAAATGAACTCACACAAGACGGAATTGTCATCTTCACAAATCACAATTTCAATCAAACAAGATCAGCAAACAGACTCAATGGCAGCATTTGTGTCTCATTTGAATTCAACACCTTGCTGGACAAAACAAAGAGAAACATCACAGGATTCGAAGAGCCAAATGCAACACTCTTGCCGTCAGAAGACAACCTTTGAGTTTGCCCAAAATCAAACAAAAAGCTAATTTGTTTGAATGTTCTCAACAATCACACTCACACATGCTTCAAAGCAATCTGATCAGGACTGGGTCCATCACAATGGCAATGCCTACCAAAACAATGACCTGCAACAAAATCTGCCCTCAGTGCATGCATTGCACCTGCAAACAGAAAGTCCAATCTTGTCATCATTCTTGTTGCCTCATGGATCATTGCAATGTCTTGGTCACTCTGAGGCTGACAAAGATTTTCGCATTTGGGTGAAGTCAAATGCATGATGAGGTTCAGGCTTGTCATTCCGATTCTAAGTGATCTTCATTGTGGATCAAAGCAAACAACATGCTCTCTCAGTGTTATGACGTTGACTAGGCAATTTGTCATGAGGTGTCAGCGGGCCAGTTGTGCGACCTACGGACGAGACCCGTGCACGTTGCTTCGCGAACGGCTATCTGCGGATTCAGCACGATCTCAGACGATGCAACGGCATTGAGATGATCTCAAGTCGATCGCTCAACAAGAGCTCACTCTTTCGACATTTCACACTGTGCGCAGTCTGATTAGATTAGTCTTTATTGCATCACATCTCGCACATCACTCGACCATGACCAGCCTAGATTTGTAGTCTAACAAGGAGCCATGGGACAACTCCAAAGGAGGACTTTGGAAAAATTGCAATGACAAATCCAGCTTTGGAAAAATTGTCAATCGGATGCAGGTTCTGACAGCCAGAAAGCCAACAAAGTGACAATGCTCAAAAGAAGGCTTTCAAATGTCGAATTTTTGTCAACATTTTAAAACTATGAAGCCAGTTCTTTTTCAGATGTTTGAGCTGCTTGAGGAACTGATGGTTGTTGGGATGTCCAAAGCTGACACTGATTCTGACATTCAAGCCGACATGCTTAACAACCGCAAACTGTGGAGGCTTGATGACAGTGTTCAGTTCATGAAGGTCATCAAAAAATAAGTGGCTCATCATGAGATTAGGATGCCTTTGTTGTCTTGGATTCTTACCAACTGCACTGTCTACTCTTAGGACAAGCGTGCGTCGAAAGTCAAACTGTCCGATTTTGTTCTGACGGACAGTCGTTTGGAATATCCTCGTCTGTCCCCGTTACAGTTTGTTCTGGATAGTTAAACCTAACAGCATTCCTACTTTGTATGTCCTCGTGCGTGTTTAAAAAGAATGAGTCAATTTGGTCTGGACAGGTTACGAAGTCCTGCATTCGCTCGTTGATGTATTTCCGCGTGCGTGTTTAAAAAGATGAGTCAGCTTGGTCTGGACAGGATACGACGTACTGCATTCGTTCGGGGTATGTCCTCGTGCGTGTTTAAAATATTGTTGTATCCGTCTGTAAATATGCAAGTGCTACATTTTTGTAATCCTTGGAGATCGAACTTCGAATGGACTGTCCTTCTTCGAACGATTTGACTGACGTTTTGTAATGCTGTGTACCTACTTATCGTGTTAGGGATTTCACTGTATTGTTTGCTTCTTTTCCCAAGGTGCCCGGGAAAGTAATGACATTTGGAAATATTTTATTTATCCAGGAACAGATGCTGCATGTCGCAGAGTTCCCAGTTCAAATCTCGGAGAACAAAGAACCTGCTTCTGCGATTTCTTTTGAGTTTCTTTTTTTTCAATCAATTTCCGTTGTATCGTTTGTTTAGTGAAACCTTTACTTAATAACAAAATTCAGTATTAAGCATCTATCAGAAAGTATTATGTCTTAGTAATCATGTCAGATTTTGTACCGCACGATCTGTAGAAATGACAAATAAATATTCTTAGTTATCGATTCTCCAAGCGTTACTTTGCTTCCCTCTTGTGCCCAGCGTGAAAACCTTCCTCAAATATGTTGCCAACAGGTACCGGTAACGCATGTGGCCACTGCAGGTTACCCGCGATGTTTCAAACGGAAGTAACCATCAACTGGCACAGTTTCTAGCTAGCGCTCACAAAAAAAACACCTTGTAAACACACAATGAACCACAGCCACACCACCTGCAGCAGCAACAACGAAGGACAGAGACACAATTACCAAATAGACGAAGGCGTGAACAACAACAACATGCAGGTCAATAATAGGATTAGTATTGGGAATGGCGGATATGATGTAGAGGACATGCAGATAGCAGCTGAGGCCTTGTCGGTAGGCATTGCAACGACAAACGCAAGCACAAACGCAAGCACTGATAGGATTGCGGCGCCACCAAATGCCAGTGCCATGGGATTGACCCAACTCCAGGAGTACATGGCTGCTTCCATGCGAGAAACGCCCTCAGCTCGTCTTCCTCATCAAGACTTGTCCCGAGCACTCTTGGTAGACACGGTGAAGGACAGCCATTCGCAACATACCCATGGTGCCGAGGGAGCCACTGTGGGTCCAGACAGTAACCCGAACGCCAATGGCTCCACGAACAACCCCAGTCTTGCGGACCCGGAACAACTTCGAGCCGTGCTGAGGTCCATGTTGGGCCGGAACAACGACGCGCCTTCTCACAATCATAGAGCAAGTGGCAGTAGTAGTAGCCGCAGAAACCGCCGCCACCATCGCCATAATCGAAGGCCCCCCAACGCCACTACAAGTGGCACTGGTACTGGGTCCACGACAAGACTCCACGATCAGATTGCCATCATGATGGTCATGCAGAACATTCGTGAAGCAAGACGCTTGGGGCAACAGCCACTGCAACAGCCATCGCTACAGCAAGCCTTCCTGCAAGGGTCTGCGCCAGACGCAGAAGATCGACCGCTGCCTAGAGTCATTTCGAGTGATACCAGGCCCCGGTTGACTGTTCCTGGTGTCTTACCACCCCAAGTGGCAAACATTGTCAACAACATCATGGCGGACCGCCGACCTTATGACCATTTGCCACAACTCAACGAGGCGGATGTTGTCAACATTCAAGAAGCGCAAGCCTCACTTCAACAAGGATTGGAGCTCTTGCGGCAACAAGCGCAACAGCTTGGATATACGAATGGGAGCGGCAGTACGACCGCTTCTAATGGTGCTCACCCAGAGGGTGGCATGGAAGGAGTTACCAGTACCGCTGCCAAAGTTGCTGCCGTCGTTGCTTCCAACTCCGGCTCGATGGACTACGAATCCTCTTCAGCGTCTTCGTCGTCACCCACCGCGGCATTTGCTCGGTCATCAGCGACAAGTACAGATAGAGTAGCCAGCGCGGTAGAACAGCCACTGCCCATAGGACAGAAGCAAGATCTTATCAGCAATAGCGTCGGCATGGATGATCATCAGGGCAACAACAACCATGATGATGCCTTTCTACAAGCTCTGTATCGAATGTTGTTGGCCCTTAAGCAACAAAACCTGCAATACATGGCTTCTTTTGACAACCTTGGCAATGCTACTACGTCTTCTTCCTCAGGGGCGAACGCAACATCAGGTGATGAGGAGAGGAGGAGGGTTGTTACGAGTACCGTCTTTCGATTTACCATTCACAATCCATCCATCTTTGAAGCATCGTTCCTTCCTTTGTATTTTCCAAATCTCAAGAACTACGATGAATTTGAACAAAGACTGCTCCAAACATTTGTTGCCACGACCTCTTCGGTTGCTACCGCGCCATCGTCCTCCATGACGAAAACCTACTACACTCACAGGACGATGAGGCAATTGCCATCTAATAACGTTGCCACGTTGGCAGCTCAAACAACACGGCCGTCACGATGGTGGGCATCACCAGCCGTTATTAGTCCTCCGGAAAGTTCCACGGATGCCAGTAACAGCAGTGCTTGGGAAACAACGAACACAAGTAGTAGTAGAAGTTCCGACTCGGATGCTTCGACGCCAAACGACAATGAATAAGAATAGCCAGTCAGTGTGTGGCAACTTATAGCTTCATCGATTTCATGAAAGCAATCATGACGCAAATTCTTGACACTGTTTCAAGGATTCTTCGTCAGTACTGAATTAAGGATTGCATACGTTATCTGAAAAATACACTATCTAATAAGCATGATCCATTACATTTTATATTCTTAGCAGTTTCTCTGTTTGCATTTACTTTAGTTAGAATCTGTCACCTATCTATTACAATAGCTCTTAGTAAGCATGATGAATCAATTTTTTTTTACAGTTACTAGTTATGTATGGAACGTTTATGAAAAACGGCGCAGGAGTGTGCCTGCATGAAACAAAAAGTTATTGTTGGTTGTCCGCATTGCGTTTCCCGCTTGTGGATCCGAGCACTCCTTTGAATCTGCGCATGGCTTTGGATGTTTCTCGACGACCAACTGTCTCGTATGTTGTTCGGAACATTTTGGCAATCGCCGTGAGGCGCTTATTGCTTCCTTCCTTCTTTGACGAGGACGTAGACGTTGCGTCTTTCTTAGTTGTTGACTTGTCCTTCTTGGTTGTTGACTTGTCCTTCTTGGTTGCTCTTTTCTTTCGCTTCGACTTCTTCTCTTTTTTGCCAGATAGTTCCGCTTGATTTGGATCTGCCGCTGTTACCTCTTCGGATGACTTCTTAGCGGTCTCCGCTGGCGCTTCGCCTGTCTTGATAACAGCCCGCCTGGACTCGAACACGTCATTGACCAAGCGTCGTGTTTCCTCTTTCCAACTGTCTAGGTTCTGCCGTAAGATTGCCTTTTGCCACATGGAATGAGAGAATGCGTATGTCGTCCCCTGTGTATCTGCTTCCGACATGGTGAGAAATCCATTTCGTACGGCTTCGTTCAAATGCTCCCGAATGGACTCGTTAATAACGGATGACTTCTCATCGCGGTTTTTCTTTCGTCGCTCCATGACATCAATGAAGTCAGCCAGATAAAAAGGTGACCCAAGTATGGCTCCAAGGTCCAACGCGGATCTCACCCCTGGTGGAAGCGCATCCAAACGATTAAGGATGACTTCTTCAACGTTTGTGCACTTGCCGTTCGAGTTATCCATATTTGGGCATAGAATGTCGAGAAATTCCATCGCAATCAACGGATTTCCCTTGGACTCCAGAAAGACAGAGTGGGCAACATCAAAATACAACGATGGATCAGGTTTGAATGGAGATAGTCGTTCTTTGACAAGCTTGATCACATCGGCCTCGTCCAGTGGTTCCAATGGCATACGGTGAAATCGCTGCGCTTCTCCCTGGTCCACAGTATTCAGATCAGTCCAGCATTGGGGGTTGATGTTCAAATCGTACTCGTTCCTTGCTGCTCCAAGAATTAACACGTTCTGGGCGCAGTAGAAAAGACCCTGGCAGACCTTCCACGACATTTCATCAAGTCCGGACAGGTTGTCAAGCGCGAGTAGCACCAGTTTGTGACGCTTGATACAACTGAGGATTGCGTATACCAAGTACTTCGCAATCATATCCCAATCACCGATTTTGGGGTCCACGTCGCAAAAGGATCCAATGTCACTCAACATGGTGGAAAAAATCAGGCCTCCCATGACCTCCACATAATGCAGAGGAATCTTTGCCTCCAAGCATATCTGCAAAAGTGAAACATACATCTGAGCTTCTTCCACTTCACTGGCTTCGTGTTGGGTCGAGTGCCCTACTAGTTGCACAGAACCCAGATATTTTTCTCCCTGGATCTTGGACCTCAGGATTGCTTGGAAGAGTGGCCCAACAATGCTGAATGGCTTGAAGGAATCCTCGTCGCAACAGACATGTCGAAAGACAACGCCGCTGGTCTTTTGAATCCTACACATACTCTCCAAGTTTTTGGTTGCCAACGACAAGAGAGAGCTTTTGCCAATTCCACAAGCACCCTCGATGAAGACCATTCTTGAGTTCGTCTTTTTCGGGCGACTGGAGAAGTCCATGACAGCAGCCGCAGTACATTGGATGCGAGCCAATTCTCCAGTCCCGCCCACAAACAGAGCCGGTGGGTCCTTCCATGCTTGCCGTGGGGCATTCGCTGGGGAGTAGATCTTGACCAAGTCGGAATATCCTTTTGCTTGAATAGGACAACTAGACAAGAATTCTCGGTTTCCGGCCTTGGCCTTGAAGGCTTCGTCCACTAAAATGCCAGGATTTCGGGCATGTGACATGAGACGCGCTGCCTATAACCACAGTGAACAACAGAGATGGAGCAAAATAAAATAAATGTTGATGAGGATAGTGGACATAGAAAAAGGTGACCACAAGAAGGAGCAGGCTCGTCTGCCAATAAATACGCACCAGATTGACCGACGCTCCCAATACCGTGTACTCGGTTCGACTGCCGTGATCGGCAGTTACATACCCACAATAGGCTCTCGAATACGTGGATCCAATCTTGCATTCGATGCCGAGTTCACTCTTCATTAAATTGCGAACATTGACCATGAGGGGCATGGCACGTTCTTCCACCATACCAGGAAAGGTCGACAGTCGCAACCCAAAATTGATAATCACGACCAAACCCTTGTCATCGACAATGAATTGCCGCAAATGAGCTCCAAATCGGTGTACCTCCGTCATGGTGATCCACATGATTTGATTCAAATGATGAATGGCTTCTTTGCTTCCAGCCCCCGTTCCTGTCACCCACTCTTTGGGGAGCTGTGGCTGCAGAAAGATGGTACATACATCCCGAAGTTCAGCCAAGGGCGGTGGTGTGGGTGGCGGGGATGAAATTTGCTTGCTGCGACGTTCGGCGGCTTCCGTCAAGGCTGTGACTTCTTGCGTGAGTGGGACGGTGTGAATGTAGGGCGCCAAGAGTCCCAGCAAATCCTCTAGCTCCTTGACGGAATACTTGCTGCAATTGCCTCGAATGAGTTCTGGGGAGGAATGCTCCAGAGGTTTAATGGCGGAGGTGCACAGAGACACGGCTTCGGGCTTCATTTTGATGAAGGACTTGGTTTTGGAGGCTAGCACACGCTTCTTGTCGTCATCATCATCGTCCTTTGCGTTTTGAAACTCGACAATTTCCTCCAGAATCTCCAAAGCACTGGAAGAGGCGACAATTTGACCCGATTCGGCGCCATGAATGGCCGTCGTGACTTGTTCCAGAGCTTCTCCCAAGAGGACGTATTCCACATGATCCAATACGTCACCGACATGTGTGGCCACGACTTCTCCATATCCCACGGCAGCATGGACATTGAGCGTCGTCGTGGTGGTGGTGGTGGTGGTTCCCTCGTGACTATCATCGTCCATCGAATGGGCGGGGACATGTACTTGGAAATCCGAACACAAGTCGACCAAATTGATACCACACAGCGTGGCTGCCCAAACGGCTTGGGGAGGAGTCAAACCTTGGCGGGTGGGTTTCCATTCGGCAATAATGGCATCCCCGGCAAACTTTTGAATGTCACCCCCGTGCATTTCAATTTGTTGGACCACCTTTTTGAAATACGAATGAATGATTTCGGAAAACTTTTCGGACGAAAGGCGCGTCGACAGCTTGGTAAACCCGGAAATATCACAAAACAACAGTGCGGTAGGATACCGTTGGGTGGGCAATTTGTGCAGGATGGAATGTTGGCCATTCGGGTCCAAGTCACCTTCGGTGACAATGCTACTCCCACCACTGCGATGAGAAGTTGCGACACTGGCACCACTTCCACCACAAGCATTGGCATGCCGACTGAGATTGCTCATGAGACTATTGCGCGTCATGACGGATCGCTGATCGTCTCCTCCTCCTCCTCCTTGAGCACCAAGAGTTCGATTGGACGATGCCCTGGAAAGCCTTCCTTGTCGCAATTTGCAGACACTTCTCTCCTCTTCATTGTATTCCGCCATACTACCCGCCTTGGTCAAATCCAAACCCTGTGGCAAGTTGTAGGATCCCGTGCTACTACTCTTTCTCGGCGGAGGTCCACAGGACCCAGCATCCAGACCACTGCCATGCAAGGAACCGCGTTGTTGCAAACCTGTTTTGCGGCGTCGGAGTCGTCGGTCATCATGGGCCTTTTTGGGATCCGGACCGTCCGTGCCGGTACTGGCGGTATGGACGCTCTTTCCAGAATGGCGATTCAGAAGGGCGCCATTATTATTTCCTCCATTATGATTATGATTATTCATGGCTTGCAAATCAAATTCCAAATCCAATTGATATTCCATGCTTTCTTCCGAGGAACTCGACAAGTCATCCAAGGAATCGTCCGAAGACGACGTAGAACTTTCACTAGAATTGCTACTGCTGCTCGTACTCGAGAGAGACAAGTCTTCGTCCATCAAGAGTCGTTCCACGGATTCCAACGTTTTGACCATTTGGGCAGGAGTTACCGAAGACGCTCTCGAGATGCTTCCGAGTGATTTGCCGGATCCCAAGGACTTGTGGGAGACGGATTTGTTGGCAAAGGACACGACCGAAACACTGTCGTCATCGCCACTCTCGTGTTTGCCCAAGATGGAAGAAAACATGCTGTTCGTATGGCCCGTTGTATTGGGACCCGTGGCGAACAAATCCTTACTGGACTGGTAGCGATGCACAGTGTGTTCGGTAGAGAAGCGTTCTTGTCGTGCTTGAAAGACGGATCGTTGAGATTCATCGTGAAAGATGGCAAAGGAGGGAAGACTGGCTCGTTTGGGGTCATTTTTCAGTGGCGTAGTTGAGGTAGAGGTGGAAGAAGTATTGGTAGTGGTAGCCGAGATATCAAGAGCAAAGGAATGGTCTCTCTCCATGTCATCTTCCTCCAGTGTCTGGTGTTTCTTTTGGACTTGGCGAATGCATTGTCTTAAAACACTTTGGGGCAAGTGACTCGACAAACGAGACAAGGACTCTAGGAGGGCCACACGAGTGGCTTCGTCATCTTGTAGGACGGTACTAGTAGTAGTGTTGTTGGCGGTGGTAGAGGGAGTGTTGCTCGTCATGGTTCTATTCTATTAGTTTTCTTTTGGCTTTGCTAGAAATTGCAAGCTATGTTTTTCTTGGTTTCGAATTATGTTTCACAATGTTTTAGTAGCAGCTGCTTTCCACACAATACAGTGTATGTTATGAAGACTGCTTCCTTTCTTTCGTGGCTAACCTTTTTGCATACAGTCATTCAAACCCACTCCAAAGAAAAACGACAACTGGAGTTTTAGTTGCCATCAGCTGAACTGGCCGTTTAACTACCGTAAATGTTGATGGGCATACAACGATACAAGTGATGAATGGCATTGGTTGACTACTGGCCGGTCTATTGGGTCGCGTACTAGCTATAGTACATCTATACTTGCTAATAATAGGAGAATGATGGGTGTTCCGCTGGAACATGTCGATGGTTAGACATAGGGCCTCGGTGCCGTTTTAGTTCTTGCTAATGATGGAAGTCAGTATACTAGCTAGCTATTACTGTAGCTACAGTAGCTACTAGAGTAGTTTTTTCATTTGGTTGTACATGTAGTAGTCTATTAGTAGATGATGTAACTACTGCACAGTGCTTCTCGTAAATTAGAAGGGCACTTAGAATTCTGCTTAGGATGACCTTTGTCGTACCTTCAGACAGTCTAATTCATACTGTAACGATTTCTAGAAAATGATTTCGATGGAATATTTTGTTAAACTACCGAGTTATCACTGACGTGGTTGGTGTTCCCGAATTGCGCGACTGCCTCAACGTTTCGAAGAATAAGATTAGGTGGTGCAAATAATTATTTTACTGGAGGTTTTCTCTAGCTAGTTACGGTATCGGCGCTTCGGCGGGGAGCTTCATCTCTAATTCCTCTGCCGAGATGTATAACCACTCATAAATTCCTTCTGATGCGTACGTGGCGATCGAATCAGCGGTCAATGGTCATAATTCTATATTTAACCCTATCCCTTAACATATATATTTTTTTTCATTAGATAGGACTGAATACAGTACCTAATTACCAAGATGATTGCGAGCAGGCAAGCCCAAAGCCTCTCCAAAAAGCCTCACATTATCGATAAAAATCCAAATACTTAGCTATCCTTAGCGTTGAATTATTATATAGCAACATCCCTGCAGTGGAGTGGCGTCGATCATGCATGCTCCAATATCTAGTAGCCGTGGATTATGAAACTTTGTAGCTATCGATCGACGAGACTATCCATTATTCATTGACTGTCAAAGTGGTTCTGATAGCTTTTGATTTAGTTTCAAATTCATCCATTGACATACTACAGTACAGTGCTACTCTCATCATGCTTCCCACCCAAATCTTAAGCCAACGACTACTAGTACCGAAGGATACTACTAGTAAGAGTTGTAGAAACAATCACCATGCCTTTGTGGCCGGCGTTTCGTCCTTTCTCTTGGTTTGTTTGTACTTGAATTACCATGCCATTATGGAAACTCGAAGCGAAATGCTCTTGCTGTGGAATCTCAAATCCTTGGGCACATCCGTGGATGCCCTGTTTTTGGACCTACCAAAGATGAAAGAATCCACAACCACAACAACGATGTCAAAGACGATACCAACAACCGACGAATTATGGAAGGCAAGTCCACAAAACGAAAATAGGATAACCGCCACCACAACCACAACCAATACACCACCCAAAGCAGCAACCACACAAGATACATTGTTTCCTTCCGTCTTTCGCAAAACTGCCGGCAATGGTTGGAAGCTTTGGCACGATTCGGATACTCCCCTCTCGGTACTAGATACATCCAATTGGACGTGCCATTGGCAGACCTTTCGACCCTTTGTAGCCGACAAGAAACGAAGAATGGTCTTTCACAAAGACCAACAACTCAAGTCCAATACTACGGATACGAATACCAACACGAGCAGCACTACTCAAAAAAGTTACAGCTACTCTACCAACCACAACAACAGCGCGACCCACAATACTACTAGGACGGTACAAATGTGCACGCACGATCCCAAATCCGAAGATATTTGGGTCAGCCGTGGCATCCAAGCCTTGGGCCGATGGAAGGATTGTGATTCCCTCACGCATTGGTACGAAAAATCGCAGCCCCAAAACAACATCACCAACAACAACACAAGTAGTGGTTGGTACATTGACATTGGTGCCAATATTGGATCTTGTGTATTGCAGGTGCTGCTGACTACCAATGCTCGCATTGTCGCATTTGAGCCTGATCCCCGCAATTTGTGGCACTTGACTTCTACACTCGCACAACTCGAACCACACTTGCGGAAACGCGTGTACGTCTTTCCGGTAGCCTTGGGGGATGCCACGGGGACTTCGGAAATTCATGTGGCGGCCGACAATCGAGGCAATGCCATTGTGGGACAATCCATACAAGATCGGGATACGACAAATCAAACCTTTTTGGAACCCATGTCGATTCAAGTCGAACGCATGGACGATTTGATCGACGGCAGCAACCAACAACAAGACAATAATAGTATCCGTCTCGTGAAATTGGATGCACAGGGCTACGAATGCAACATTGTTCGGGGTATGCACGAACTACTAGCCGTGATTCCTACCGTGGTCTTTGAATTGGAAATGGCCATGTTGCGAGCCTTTCCCAATTGCAGTGAACAAGTATTGTGGGATACCTTTGCTCAAGCTCCTGCTCCTGCGGAGGGGAAAAAGTTTGCCATTTACAATGATTTCCTAGTTGCTTCGGGTCTGCCCAAGGTTTTGGCCCAAGTCAAGAGTTTGCCCACGTCCAACGGAGTCAACTTGGTGGCCACTCGATCGTAGCTAGAGCAGCACTGTCGGAAACAAGGCAACCGGTAAAAGGACAGCGGCGGCGAGAAGACGGCAACTCACAACAAGACAGATTGTGAGGGATACTGGCGGCAAGATGAGGCAAACAGCAATTAGTCAGTGGCTGTCAGTCAGTCCAGTTCAGACTGCAGTGCAGACGGCAGTCCAAGCCCGACGATACGACCCAAGGGGATGCTGCTGCCCCCATGAGCATACAGTACATCGTGACGAGCAGAATGACGAACCTACTCTGACCGTGACTAAAGAAGGCGGACAGATGATACGTTTACGCCCACCAACGACCGTGATTATGGTGATGATGATAACTACATTGGCCGCAGCAAATGCAACAATGGACCTCATCATCACCGGCAATGAATCCTAAAGACCAAACCATGGCTCTCATTCCTGCCAATGCTTGACACTACGAATGTAGAATATACGCGCCGACTTGCGCCTTTCTTGAACATGAATGAAACAGTTCGTGATGAAAAGATGCCAGCATGGTCAAAAGCACACCCAAATTAAATTGAGAGGCAATGAATATGCTTTATGGTTCGACTCGCTGGGCAGCATGGTTCTCTCCCCCAGAACAAAGAGGGGCGGCATCAAATAGGATAGTTACATATTGAAAGACTAGGAAGCACATACTGTTTGTGATAACTACTAGGGGTAGAGTAGAAATTGAATGTCAATCATTTGCTAGCCACTAGAAGTTTGGTTATTCCTGTGCACCATGGTAACACTCTTTTGAGTTGCATGAAAATAACAAGTGTGAGCTTCAGAATGGGGTAAAACCAAAAGCATGCATTTGGGGCAGAGATTTGATGATGAAGATTTAACTTAATTAACGCACTCCATTGACATTAAACATGTCCCACCGTGTTTCTTAAAATTAACACAGTGTGTTGAGTAAAACGCATGAAAATCATGTCGGTTAAAACACTCTTTGTGGTTTTGTCAATTAGATAGACCTTAGCTAATTAAAACATGCAAGGCAGTTCGAAACACATAGCAACATCGCAACAAAACACTGCAAATGAAGTTCGGAGCTAACTACAACTGTGTCATTGACTGCTGCACAATTGTTAACACTTGCTGTTTGTCGTTTTTCCAAACCACCTGTTAGCTAAATCTGCACTTTGAATGTTGTGTCCATGCATTGACATGTAGTCAGAGACATTGATGCAGTTTGGTTTTCTGTTAGCTATCTGAAAACAGCTTTTGTTGACCAGTCACTAGTCATTTGTTGCACCCGTGTTGTTATTGAAAATATCACAGCAAATCACACTTGTGATTGTAATTTTGGTCGCATGTCATGGGAGCACATTGAGCATCTTTGTGTCACAGTGGTGTTGTGTTAGCTTTGCAATGATGGCATTCACATTTTGTGTTGTTTTCAAGAGTTTGAAGACTCTCAGAACACTTGAGATTTGAGTAAAAGCACAAAGAAAAGCATGTGAACTGTTTGCTTGAACTGTGGTCCCCAGTCTCAGTGGATAGGTTAATGGATGGACATCAGCATGTGTTGCTCATCTGCAAAGGAAATGGGTGCAATCATTTCAGAAAAGAGAGGTGTTTGTGCTAGCAAGCTTGTCAGCTGGAACAGCACCAAGAGTAATGACACAAGCACGTCAATGCATGTGATGGGTTCAGCTGACATGAGAAGCAAGATGTGTTCAAAATTTGTTGACATTCCAGAAGTGGTAGAAACTCACACAACATTTTGGCAACATGTGACTTGCTTGCACAAAACTTTTTCAAAAAATGATCTGAGTTGATTCAAATTGTCATTCATGTTCACTGTGGACGTGCAAATGTGTGCACTGGGGTTGTCAAGAGTGGAAAATGGCAAAAACAGCAGTGATCAAAGAGTGCACACAAAATGATGAAGTCTTTTTATCAATCGATGACAACATGCCTTGTGAACCACATCAAAGGACAAAAAGGGATGTGAACAATCATTTGTCATCAATGTCTTGAATCACACATTTGAGTTAGGTTGATTGAAGCCAAGCCTTGCTAAAAACAAAGATCACAATTGTTCTGCTTTGTGACAGATCAACACTTTGTCACAAAAGTTTCAACTGTGCAGAAGCAGTTGCATTGGCAGATGACACTGCATCTTTGTGTTCACTGACTGGAGGGACCCACGTGACTGGCATCATGCCAGTCACATTTCTCACCTGCATTGACAAGATTTTGTGCATTGTTGCAAACATTTTGTTTTGAAGCCTTGTTAGGTGTTTTCATTGCAACTTTGCATGTGTTGTTGCACTTGACCTTTTCATGCAATTTTCAGTGCTGACAATGGTGCGATTTCACCCGTGATTCAAACCACGAATGGAAGTCGTGTCCCGAGTTCTAGACCAAGAACTGAT
>ENA-ORBV01010693-ORBV01010693.1-microbial-mat-metagenome-genome-assembly--contig:-NODE-10693-length-14603-cov-5.689935_pt1 | contig 14603 bp, 7 predicted proteins | sample MGYA00237777_ERZ505514 | MGnify/ENA primary metagenome ERZ505514 (study PRJEB26160, sample SAMN06269048) | microbial mat metagenome | isolation source: Oligotrophic lake microbial mat | place... | reverse complement strand
CATCTATGCCGATTGAGTGCCACAAGGCAGTGTTTTACTGTAGTAACCAGCATCTGGTGACAGATAGAATCCGTAATCAGTATCCGTTTTACATTGCCGGGTACGTACGCACTGGTCCCACCATCTGTCCGTACAGTTTAAAATGCAGCAGCAAGCTACTAGTAGCACACTGGCACCAGACTCCTACTATTTTTGTAGTTTGTTTGGAGGTGCAATTTCCTGATGATTAGGTTCTTTCATCTTACTACTGCACCACTGCTGGTTCAACTACCAGTGACTGCACCTCCATTGACTTTTGCGAAACAGCTTTCCATTCAAATCTGCAACTCAGTCGACAAACGGTCCAAACCAAAATTTGGCATTCTCGCAAGAGAGATGGCAATGAGAAATGTTTTTTAACGCAGCATTGTCAAGTTGTCCAGTGCAGGCTGAAAACAAAGAACATTGTAGGTTGTCAACAATGGTTGGCCCATGCTTTTGTCTGCTACAATTTAAATGACGGTTGCACATGGATGTGATTTAGTTTTCAATTCTGTGTGCACCAATGTCTGGATTTCAAATTGCAAGTGTAAATGCCAGTCCTCTTAGAGACATCATGTTCTTTTTTTTCTCTGCACTGTCAGGCCAATTGTCTGTCCAATTGTCTGTTGCAAAGAAGAAGAAACATTGGCCGACACAAATGAAAATTGAAGCAATTTGATAGACATGACTGCAAACTTTCTTGTGTCAGTCACGTGATCTGGATGTTCATGCAGCACACATGCAAACAACTTCTCATGGAAGGTGTGGTTAGACGTGACCAAAAAACAAATGTGACAGTTTGCAAAACATGGTGGGAAACAAACTCGTGATCTTTGTCTGCTATTTTGTCTTGGTTGCAGTTCACTCTTCGGGTTGAAGTTTCATATGTCTGCAAGGGACACAATAGACCTTAACGTTTGGCATGGTGCTGTCTGATCATGTGCTGCAGTAGTTCATCACACAATCATGGCACTGCAGGAACATGCATGGTCCGATGCAGTTCAAACTAACAACCATAAATTGATTGCTTCCATGCATGCATTTGCCCGGACGGTGTCGGTCGTTCGTGCGAAAGATCTATTTTTATAGCTCGGCTGGCGTAGCAGCTGCTGCCGTCGTCATTTTTCCTTGGTTAGGAAGACAAGCTAACAACATGAAGTAGGACCGTTGCCCGTCTAATTTTAGTGTACTATCACATGCAGCAATTGAATTGGCATCTGTCCATTCAATAATAATGTTAATGAGTCAGACAGGCGAGTTAGATCCAACATTTTAAAGAAAGCAGAAAAAAGGGAGACAGAGAGAGAAAGAAGAGAAAGAGTGGATCTATAGCGTCACTTTCTTCATCAAGATGTTTGTGGCAGCTCGAGCCCCGTTGCTGTTGGGACGATCCGTCGTCGCCCCAATTTCCAAAGCTGCTGCCAATCATGCTGGTAACAGCAGTTGTCGCGCCATGAGTACGAGCAGTCTAGCCCGCCGTTTGGCCGCTCAGTCGAGTCTTTTGCGTTTGGCAGCTGCAACTGGAGGAGGACTCGTAGTCGTTGGTGTGGGTGTGGGTGGAACACAGCTATATAACTCTAGCAACGCCAACGCCAACACTACTTCAGGTAATGGCATTACTATGGGTAGTATCACGGAGCTCTTGTCTTTGAGCAAGTGGTGGCAAGCCACTTCTGCCGCCATGACAAACAGCAACAAGACTTCGTGTGACGCTAGCAGGGATGAAAATGAAAGAAACGACAAAGTGGTACGAGAAGAGCGCGATCGTCAAACCTGTCACAGTGGTCCTGGAAAGCGTGTCCGAATTCCATTGGAAGATTATCTCGTGAACGAGTTGCCCGTCATGTCCTTGAAGGAGGTCCAAAAATGTACTTCCGATAAGCAAATGCTGGTGACCTATGAAGGCATTGTCTACGATGTAACACAATTTGTGCACGATCATCCGGGCGGTGCCGAATTGATCAAGACGGCGGCCGGTTTGGATTTGGATCATTTCTTTGGCAATTATACCGTCCACGGTGACACCGAAAAGGCGGCCCATTGGTTGGCACCCTTGGCGGTTGGAAAATTGTCGCCGGAAGAAGCGGAACAATCCCGGATCGAAACCACTCCCGAAGTACATGTGCAACGTCGAGCTCGCATCTTGCGAGAAAAGGTAAGCCTTGTTTGGTATTGTTTGTTGTTTTGTGTGATTACTTTTCAAAACGAATGACAATTTTAAATTTTCAATGCGACTCATCTGGATGCCCCGAAATGGCGACCTGTCAATCCACACCATCAATCTACGGATCAACACGCAATCCCTTTTTGCATTATAAAAATTGCAGCGCCGCAAGATTATTGTTGTGGCGTCGACATTGCCCTTGTGGATGACCATTCGCTCCGTCATTGGATGGATTGGATTTTTTGTTCCCCCTCTTGGAAGACTCTTAGCGTGGGCTGTCCCCGTCACGGTGCCGGGATTCACCAAGGGATCGGAAAAATTAACCGTCACAGAAGGAGACGAAGAAGCAGACAGGGAAGCCGTGCGACCCAAAGTGGCGGTCATTGGAGGAGGCATTGCTGGTTGTGGTGCTGCCTGGACCTTGCGTCAATCCGGATTTGATGTTACTCTATACGAAGCTCGTGGCAAGATCAGTGGCAATGCTAGAACCTTCCGCTGGGATTTCTCAGCATTTCGTGGTATGGGCGAAACCGTCGAATCATGTGTGTCCGTCACAGCCTGGCCTCCCCTTTTCTACAAGAACTACACCTGTTTGTTGGACTACCTCGGCATTGAAACCGTCCATCAACCCTTGTCTTGGTTTTTAAACTCCAAAGTTCCCGGTTATGAAGGTATTTTGTGGGAGAGCGACCCAAGAGACAACTATCCGAATTCTCTGAGAAAAGTCTTTGAAAAGGACTTTGCTCGATACGGAACGGTAGTCAATTTTTCACGAGCCGTCACGAAATTCTTTACCCTTGCCTGGGCACCCTGGAGGTGGAATGATTTGCCATCCATGTACGACACTCATCAAGGAGTAGGGCTCTTGAACCCCTTGTGTGTAGTGCCTCTACACTCACTTTACAAAATGATTGGCGGAAGTGATGCCTGGTGGAATATCGTTTTTACACCTCAATACACAGCATCTTTCTTGGTGGATGAGTTGAGGCCTTTCCCGGCCGTTTTGGGGCCTTTGATTGAAGCTCAAATCCCTCTACTTCCCAACAAAACGAACACTCGGCAAGGCCCGTCTTCCCGATCTCCAAATGACTCGACCATTACCACATGTGTGACCTGGAAGGATGCCGGAAAGGGAATTCGCAAGGTTTTTGATTTGCTGGTCAAAGATGTGACTCTGAAAGAAAACACCAGAATCCGCGAGGTGCAAGTGCTACCCAACGGGAAGAAGCGCATTTTCGATGAACATGATTCCTACATTGATGTAGATCGAGTTATTTTTGCCTGTCCCTCCAATGCCGTCGGAAATATTTTCAAAAATCACACCAAAGTTATGTACGCCAATACAATTCTATCCACCCCCGTCTACGCCGATGATCACCATCCTTCCACGGGACACATGCACGCTGTCATGCATTCGGACGGAAGCGTCATCCCAAAAGAATTTAGAGACGAGTGCTTGAAGCGTGCCTCGAATTACGTCGAAATTACTCAACTCAAAAACGGAGAACTGAACATTGAGAATCAATACAATTTTGGAGTTCAGACCCCCGGTCCTGGAATCTATGATCTGCCTCTGGATCAGAAACCTGTCATGTTGATTAGCCACGCGCTAGGAGAGGGCAAGAAAATTGACCCCTCATTGGTGCGGGGAACTGGCAATCATGCTCGCGCTCATCCTCTTTACAGTGGGTGGAATGTAGCAGCACAATTGAGTCTGCGACTAATCCAAGGGCGTGATGGCATCTACTACTGTTCCAACTGGACGACGCCCGGGAACTGTCATGACATGTCTTTGCTGTCGGGGATTATTTGCGCGTATGCTGTAGGTGCCAAATATCCGTTTGAAGACAACGCGGAAGCCAAGAAGGACTTTTATCGATTGCGGGATCTCATGGGCGTGTAAAACGGAGCGCATCCTGGCAAATCCGGTTGAGGTTTCTGTATGCTCTAGCCAGTTGTACGCAGTACAGTCAAATGAGGGAGCGAGAAAGTAGAGCCGCTACTAAACATAAACTAAGAAATCCTATTATTATATTCGATTATTTATGAAGGCTTTCTAACTGCGGTATACTCACACTTTGTTCAACTAAATGTGTCGTCTTGTAGAAGCTCCATTTTTGCCCGTCGACGTTCACGCAGCTTGCGTCGTCGTTTCAGTGCCGCAGCACGGCGTCGGTCTTTTCTAGCTTGTTCCCTCTCCTCTTCCGTCATGTCACGGTCCATAGAATCGGCATCGCTCTCTGAGTCTTCGCGGCTCTCATCTGCCACTACTGGAGTGGAGTTTCGGCTTCGGCTTTCAGGTGCTCGCCTACGAGCACTTTTTGAGCTTCGCTTGGTAGTAGCTACTGCAGCCACCGAGGCTGTCGCCGGTTCCTTCAAAGCTTGATCTTTCCCTCTACTCTTTTCCTTTTTGGAACTTTTCTTAGAAACCTTGCTAACCAGTTTTGAGGAAGTAGAAGCTGCGTTTTTGCTGGAGACACGTCTATGCTTCTTCTCGACAGTGCTGGCTTGTTCGCTGCCATGATCCACAGGCTTAGGACTAGGAGATCGTCTTCTCTCAGGACTTGGTGACATTCTAGCATCTTGAGTACCTGGAGAAAGTGCCCTTTCGGTTGTGTTGGGGGGTCTTGTTTTCTTACTCCTGCTGGATACCTTGCTGGATCGCTTCGATTTGCTCTTTGCGTGTTCAGCGTCGAGGATACTTTCCCTGTGCTTCTCGTTGTGCTCCTCCTTACCGAGTGATGCCATCTTTTCCTTCGAGATTGCATGGCTCTTTGTCGGAATAGGCTCAACAACATCCTGCTCCTTCTTGCGCCCTTCCTCTATCGGCACAGCTTTCACCCTCTTCTTAGCGCTACTTTTTCTCAGCTCCTTCTCTGCTCTCATTTCTTTCTCGACTCTTCCTGAGTCAGAAGCGGAAGCCGGTTTGACGGCGAGAACTTGGACTGAGCTAGAACCGTCAGCCTCCTCGTCATCGGTGCTCAGGAAATCAAAGTTGTACGGCCCGACAGTCTCCTCGGCTTTTGATTTGCTTCTACTAGCTTTTGGTTCATTTTTGTGCCCGGTGGTGGCTTCCTTCTGGGGAAGCCTCTTTTTGTCGTCGTTGCTCTGTTCCATTTCAGCCTCTTTCCTCTCCACTGTAGTAGGGCTTTTCATTCTTGTATCTGTCGCATTCTGCCTAGCCTTTTCTGGTTTCCCGACAGCGGCCATTTCAGATTCCTTCTTTCCATGTTCGCCCTTTGCTTTTGAAGCCTCTTGCCGTGATGATGAACGGGTCCTTTTAGCTTCTGCCTGATCGGCCCGCTTGCTTCGCTTCCTTTCGTCGGAACCTTCAGCGCCGTCGTTCTTACGAGAACCTTTCTTAGCGTGGCCACTCCTTGACTTCTTCTCACTCGCAGCAACCGCGCTGGCAGCTGCTGATAAAGGAACAGTAGCGCCGTCGCGGCCGTACTTTGTCGCTACTGCGTTTCTCAATCCTTTCATGGCCTTCTTATTGCGATGTTCGTTAGCAGCTTCTACTTCTGCTTTCTTCTGGCGCGTCATGGATTGACGGAGAAGCGACGGCCCTTCGAAGTCTCCTGACTTGAAACCGCACACAAGCTGTTCCTGCTTCTTCTCGAACCAACCGAAAGTTGAACTGACCAGATTAGACATGAAATTCTCTGCAAAGCCTTCTTGATCGTCGAAAAACTCAAGGTCGGATTCATCCTCAGTCTCAACAATTGAAATGAAGGAATCATAGCTCGAGTCAGAGTCAGAACCACTGCTTGATTCAGATATATCGCTTGAGACATTGCTGCTACTTGCAGAGCCGTAAGTACGAGCGGCGTATTCCTCTTCCGGATCTTCGTCGTCTTCCTCCTCCTCGTCTTCCTCCTCCTCTTCGTCGTCCTCTTCCTCTTCGCCGTCCTCGTCATCTTCATCCTCGTCAACGAAGCCCTCCTCGTCAACCTTAACCTTATGCCGAGGAGACATCGGGAACTCTTTGAGATCAGACGCCGAACTTGAACTCTTCGTCGCTGCACTCATAGCCAGATTGAAGTCGTACTCGACGGATACATCATCCGCTTCGCCAGTTGGCTTTGCCTGCTTGTCCCCATCAGCGATAGCGTCGTCCTTGTTTTCTTCATCGTCCAATGCGACTAAGCTGTCCTCGAGGTTGCTCTCTGGTGCAATCACTTGGCGAGGACTTTGCGGCTGGCTCTCGTCTCCTAGCGATCCTGCGCTTAGACTTAGACTGCTCGTGATCTTGGGTGGTTCGTCGTCTTCTGCAAAAAGACTACCATTGCTGAGACTATCCAATAACGCGTTTGCTTTCTCCTCTTCGTCTTCTCTAGACATTGGAACAACTTGTGGAGATTTCGTCGCATTTGGTTCAGCAGGCATTTCAGGTTTGACCTGACCCTTATCCGCGGGCTTCTCTGTCGCCTTTTGCTCCTTTTCCTGCACTTCGAGCTCCTTTTGCCGTGCGATGCGGTCGAGGGTTTCGTCAATGTTGTAAGTGACTGGTTTCATGTCATTCTTTTCGGGTCGCGATCGTACCACGAGCTCAAATTCCTTGTCAATGTCAACGTCGTCGTCGTCGTTTTCGCTATCACGTTGTACGACTTCAAGCCCTTCACTTGTAATTTCTCCGTTGCTCCGTTCCTCCTCCTCTTGTTCTTCTTGTTCTTCCTCTTCCTTAGAGGTATTGTCAGAGAGAATATCGTCTTGGTGATTCGATTCGCTTCGTTGCTTTACCGCATCTGATTCCAGCTTATCGCCGTCTGGGTCAAGACGGTCCTCGTGGTCGTCTACCTCCTGATTATCACGAACAGCTTGCGGTGATTTCGGCTGCTCATGTTCCACTTCATCATTAGAAGAACAAGAATCGACTTCCTCGGGTTGCCTTTCTTTGTCAGCCTTGGTTTCATGAACGACGCTCTTCCCATCATCATCTTCGTCAATGACAAAAACTACATCATTATCGTGGCTTTCATCCTGAGCTATAGCCTCGTCGTCGCTACTAAGGTATGCGGTTGGGCGCTGGCCCAGGCTTTTTGGACTACCAACCTCTGCATTGGCAGTACCGAGCTTCGGGCTCTGGGGTTTGCTACCAAACGTTGGTTTGAGATCCACCTTACGGAGGTCTTGATTAGCGTTACCTTCGGTCTTGACGCTAGCCACAGGTGAAGCAGCCATGGCCCTTGCTCTTGGGCTGACGATCGGTCGATCAATATCGACGATTTGGCTGGCGTTACCTTCGCTCCTGACGCCAGCCACGGGTGACTGAGCCATGTTCCTTGCTCTTGGACTGACGATTGGTCGATCAATGTCGACGATACTCTCTCTTGCATTATGAGTAGCTGGTCGCGCACCTTGAACAGGGGCCACAGGTAAATTACCTCCTTGATAAGAGTGGCCACCTCGAGGCGTACCACTGGAGCGATATGCCATGGGACTAGGAGTGATTTTATCAAGTTTCTCCATGGCGTCTTCGTTGTCACTACTGTCGTTGACTCTCTTGATAACTTGATCATCACCTTCATCCACAACAACAGTCCGCTTTGGCTTGTCACCTAGGCTCACAAGATCAAAGGTTCCTCCTTCTTTTTCCGGAAGCCCAGCCTTCGACCCTTGCTGTTTGTGCTTCCTCAAGTCAGCTACATGCTGCTGTACTTCTTCAAAAACGGCACGGATTGCCTTTTGTCTATTTTCAACGCCATCTTCTCGTTTGACTATGTGATCAAGTCTATCGCTGATATCATCATAGACTTTTGTGACGCGCATTTCTTGGCTTCCGCCGCCTTGCATCTTGCGATCAACTCCTCCTCCAGGCGAACGTGGAGATAAACCTGCCCTGCTGGCTTGGTTTGGGCTTATCATCCGTGATTCGGATGCAGCGACGCTGTCGGCATCTATTGATTCTTGAGGATCTACCGGGCGAGGACTGGTCGGATTAGAAGTCACTTTCTCACGAGGGCTTCGTACCGACCCTCCCCCCCCTCTTGGGCTCACAGGATTGGTCTTGCTTCTTTCTTGAACTGACTCCGTGTCTTGATCCATAGTGGAGTTAGGCGACAAAGTGCTTTTCTTGTGTTCAGCCGGGGGTGACCCAACGCTTGGATTTCGGCGGAGGTGAGTTCCGCCATTTTCTTCCCTTGGAGTGGTACTTGTCGTCACGACGTTCTTTGGCGGACCTGTTGGCAGTGGCGTAAAGCGGCCAATTTCGGCACTAGTATCAACGTAAAGGCTGTTTCCGCCAACACTCTGGCTATCGAAACGTCCGCCATATGGTTTGGATGCTTTGGATGCATCATCAGTAGCCGTAATAATTGACTGGTCATTGCCTTGAAGTCCACTTGGGGTTGTATCTAGGTCCAGGTTAAACACGCTCTTCTTTGACTTTCGCTTTGCTCTGTTTCTACTGATCCTGCTGCGTGCGTTCTTGGCCTTTTTCTTTCGAAGGCGACGGCTCAAATCTTGATCTCCGCTGTTCAAAAGCCGTTGACTGAGGTCGTCAATGTCGAAGTAAAAAACTTTCTTTTCAGCCGTCGCTGCTGTGGATGGTGCTACGCTCATGCTGTCCCTGCCTGTATCGTTCGCCGCACCCTCATCGCGAGGACGGTTCATGACACCCGTAACAGTGTGCATGTCATTATCAACAGCATTATCAAAGGTGAATACACTTTCTTCTGATCGTTTCATTCGGTCGAAAACCGGGAATGTGGCTCCTTGCAGACTATTGCTGTCCATCGAAGCTGTGTTTTGATGGTGGCGGTGATTACTAGGAGAAGTGATGGCTTCTATGCGTTCTGCACCCACGCGATCCGCGCCCATGCGATCCGTACCAAATCTGGTTGAACTTCCTCCAATAGTACTGTAGATCGGCATGTCATCGTCATAGACATCGTATCCTTTCTTGGTTTCTTGGGGTGGAGCACGATGGTTGTGGTGTGGCGAGGATTGGTGTTGGTGATGATGCTGATGGTCCTGTGAGCGATGCGAAAACGTATCCACCTTGACAGGTCGTTCCCTTGCGTCCACTTCATCCACCATTCTGAAATTAGAGCGGCCAGGGCTTTCCCTATATTCGTTCTCGATTCCCTCGAAACCAGAATTGGGCATGTCAGTTGCAAACTCATTATTATAGTCACCAATCATGTCTCCCTCATCGGGTGGCTCAATGCGATATACTTGGTTCGATTCCATGTCATCCTCGGGGTACACTTCCTCGACCTGCTCTTCTTCTTGATCGTCAAATCCACCCATCATGAAGCTACGTCGCTGAGCAAAGTTGTGCATGTGCACTGCTTGGCGATTGCCACTTGATGCGCTAGTGTGCCTGGACGAGTGTGTATGCGCTGAAGCACCGCTGGAAATGCGTGCACTGTTGTGGCGACGAGGACTGGAATGCCTTGAGTTTGTCGAGGCGGCGCCCGATCGGCGAGGGCTCACAGGTTTGGGGCTTGCTGCAGAGTGGCGGGGACTTCCACCAACCGAATGATGGGAGCTTATGCCATGGCGAGGACTAGAATGCATCGAACTAGGCACATGGCGAGGACTCTCGTAGTGACTGCTAGCGTATGTAAAATCATCCGCAAAGTCATCATTGCCGTAGTCTACCATGTCAATGACAATTGGTGCATGCTCTGAGCGACCATATCTCCTCGGTGAATAACTACTTCGTGTACTCATGTTGGTGGTTGACACGGGTTAACTTAACCTTGATATAAGCTCGAAGAAAAGCCTTTGGCACTGAGCCAAGTAGAGGGCAACGAGAAAAGGGAGGTGGAATGACGATCGGCAGTCAATCCAATCACCACGCTCTCGATCACTTCTGCTGCGCCGCTGTGTCCTCCAACTTGATATATCTAGGTATAATTGCTGTGTATTGCTTTGTTGTTTCAACTATGTTCGTGGTTTGGTCCAATGCTTTGGTAATAACAAACTTCCATGGAGAGGTAAATTGCTATGCTGTAGAATCTATCCCTCCCAATGGATTGAATTGATGGCAGCAGTCAGGGTGAGGGTCGTTTCCTCTTAGTTTGTTGGCACACAGTTAGTTCATGGAGGGACATCGATATTATGCAGGGGCGAGTTTATGCGCGCATGGCAATATTCCAGCGAATGTGTTTTTCTAAGTAACCATATATTTTTGCCTAAGTAGTTAGTCAGAGATATTCATGCTGAGATCACTTAGAGAGACGTAATGAAAGAGGTATATGGAAATCTTCGCTGCTTCGCCGGCAAAGTCACGCCGGCCTAGCATTCTTCCGCTGATAGCTATCCCAGTTAACCGTTTTGTTTCCGGATTCATTTATTTGCTATAGCTCGACCCCTAAAAAACGTAATTAGGGTCATTGTGGCTAGGCCCGCACACGAGAACGTCCAAGTGAGTCACTAGTAGAATGAATCAATCACTGCAATGGATGGATCTTGTTGAAAATCCACACTTACTGTGTATCTTGCATGGATATTTTACAATGTTATTTACACCCTTCTTTTATAATTATTACTCAAAAGTAGCTATTCAGTTGAGTATAGTACACAGTCGCATGCGGTCCGATCCATACTCTGAATAACGCTACTGTGGTCTAATTGAGTTGACACCAAAGCTCATTACTTTATCTATCCTCTGGTAGTAGCGAGGTCTCGGTATAGGGATACTGTACCACTATAAAGTGAATATATCATGTCCGACATGCAAACAAACAAGGATACGAAGCTTCCTACTCGCGTGATTGACGCCCATCATCATTTTGTGGATACGCGACCCGCACAAGACGGTGGCAATGGCGATGATTTTCAAGCCTTTTTGGCTTCCTTGCTTCCCAATGAAGTTTATTTTCCAGGCCAGTATTACATGGATGTCGTGAAGCCTCTCGCAGAAAAGGGCGTAACGTTGGCGGCTTCGGTGCACATTGAATGCATGCCCAATGATGGCGCCCAAGAAGTGGCGTGGGTAGAATCCTTTACTACCACAGGCAATGATGATGACAAGCCTTGTACTGTTCAGGGCATGGTAGCATCATGCGACTTGAGCAGTCCCACAGTCGAAGACGATCTCCAAAAAATCATGGCAGCCTCTCCGACTGGAAAAGTCAAAGGCATTCGTTGGATTTTGGATTGCATTGGCAAGTTTGAACCCAACACGGCCACTCATGTCGGCACGAAACGACATGATGGCATTGACTATTTGCGAGGAAGTCATGGTCCCGACACCTATGATGGAACAGTTGTCCCAGATTTTGAACGAGGCTTTGCCTTGCTAGAAAAGTACAATTTATCCTTTGATTTGCAATGCGCCCCCGTCCAATTGCACCAGGCAGCCGAATTGTGCAAACGTCATCCCGAGGTCCTCGTCTGCATTGATCATTTTGGCAAACCTCGTACTGTCTTGGGACCGGACAAAAATGATGACGAGACCATCAATCCCAACACGGTACCCGATGCACAAGACTTGGAAGATTGGAGAGCAGGAATGAAAGTCATGTCGGAATGCTCGAATGTCTATGTCAAACTTTCGATGATTGGATATGCCATTCCGGGATGGATTCGAACGCCTGAACGCCGAGCTTTGATGCAAACGTTGGTACGAGAAGTTTTGGATATGTTTGGTCCTCAACGATGTATGATGGCATGGAACTGGTGGAAAAATGGAGCCGTTTCTGACTCCGACTTTTTGAGTGATGTTGGACCCACCCCATTGCAATATTTGGAATTTATGGCCGCTTGTTTGGAACCCTATACACCCGAAGAACAAGATCGCGTATACTATGGCACCGCGGCGGAGTTTTATAAATTGTCCATTTAATAAACAAAACCAAAAGAGAAACAATCAACATTCCCAGACTGGCAGCAAAACCAATTCACCCATAATTGACGACGGGGAGTGGGTGGAATGTTGTTAGCCATTATACTGCATCCAATCATATCATTAACTACCCAGTTACATTTTAATACGCTACATCTTTTTCGTAGCACACTTTCTTGAATTATTGTATAGATTGTTAATGTATCGTCGCCTGTTAATTTAATTACAGACATTGAAATTCCGTCCACAAAATGACATGGTCGGATGCATGCAAGGAACTTGGCAAAAAGTCTTCCTTTTCGTAGGTTTCTGTATCCAATTCGAGCAATCGTAATGGAAGCAATCGTCTGGTATCATAAAAAATGTAATCAATGGTATTGGCAAAATCGTGGGTCAAGTTGGTATATCTGGGATGACCCTTTTCACCTCCTCGATCGTCTTCGCTGTTGTGATTGTCATCGTTATAAGCAGAGTAGACACTTGCAAAATTTCCACCGTCGTTTGGTTCCAATAGGGAAGAAACAACCGAAGCAGAACCACTAGTATTGTTATATGTTTGTTGATAGATTTGTTGATACAATGGGAACCACTCTTGTTGACGTCGTTGTAACCACTCTGGACGAACCATGGTTTCTTCTTGAAGGGATTGTAAGGTGGGTGGTTCTCCCATGATGAGTCGATACACTTGATTTGTTGGTTGGGCATTGAAATCACCTGCAAAGACAACATATACGACAGGTCTGTTATTGTCGCCGTTGCTATCGTGGTCTTTGTTCGTAGATAATGGCTGATGTGCCATATGGTTTATGCAAATCTGTTGGTAAATGACATTCAATTCTTGTAACAGACCACTCATCTCGGCATATTTGATGACATCCTCCAAAGGATTGTGATGTAAATGTGCCATCATGACGAGCAAATGATGTTGTGGTGATGGCCGAAAGGTGAAATGATTGCAAATCGTATGAAACTTCAATGCTTGAAAGTTTTTGATCCATTCACTATTATCATGTGGCAATGATAGATGTGACAAACCCTTATCATGAAGATTGATATCATAATGTCCCTCCAAGTGGAATTTGGAGGTATTGTAAAACATGGCGTTGTGCAATGGACGATTCCTTTGTCGTCGCATCAAATGTCCCTCAAAATGAACTTTCTTGTTGTCGTTGCTGTCATGATTCTTGTTGTCATTGAGAGCCTCCAGAAAATCTTGATAGGATTCTGGACAGACTTCTTCCAAACAAAAGATATCGGTAACAGGTCGCATTTGCTGCAAGTCTCGTTGGATCATGCGTCGACGACGATGGCGATCAAACACACGTTCGTGGTCGACAACAGTGGGGTATCGTTGGGGACTGACAAATTCTTGAATCAATACATTATAGGTACAAAGAGAAAAGGTTGGTTTTGTGGCTGCTGCGACATCACTAGCTTCATTCCTATCTTGACGTGTTGCCAAGGAACGGAATTTTAATGTTTTTGGCGGTGGCAAATTTGCACCAGACGCCTCTGATGTCACCATGCTGATCGTATTTGTCTAGTCCACAAGCTATACCCGTAGCTACTTGACTAGTGAATAAAGTTGAGCGTTCTCACTGTTTGTTATCGATGAAGATAGTTAGTGATGGTTGGTCGGAAGTGGGTTGTTTGGATCATTCGAAGGGTTTTCTTAAGTTTGAGGCTCGATGATAGAGATCGGGTTCTAAAATTGATGCGAAAGATCGCAATTTTCTATCATCCAATATTAGTGGATGCCGGACAATAACCGTCATTGCATGATAAAGGAAAACGCCAATCGACATAAGAGCTACTAATAGACAAGATATTCCACCCCCAGGGAGGTCAACCTTCGAATCATATGATGAAGTGCCACCAATTCACACTGTTCAAGGCAGCCTTGCTTCTTTTGCTACTACAAAATGTGGTGACCTTGGCATCATGCTTCCTGGCACCCGCGTCGCCAGCACTCAAGACCACGACAACGACTTCCCTCCCGGCCAAGAAGCCAAACAAGAAAAAGCCAAATAAAAATACTGCTTCGAGCCAAAAAGGATTTGGAGCCGCACCTCCTACATTGGAAGAAGTTACCAGCAATTTTCCTACCCGACTTCCCGACAATGCCGATGAATTGCCGTGTCCTTGTGGTGTAGGTGGTGAAAATTATGGACAGTGTTGTGCTCCCTATCATCGCGGAGAAAAAGTACCGGAAACGCCTTTGAGGGTATTGCAGTCGCGATACAGTGCCTTTTGTTATCGATTGGTCAAGTACATTATTGAAACCACCCATCCTACCAGTCGGGATTATCGCGAAAACAAGAGTGTTTGGGCACAAGATTTGAATCAAAAGGGCATGTTTGATTCCTTTGATTTTATCGAGTTGGTTCCGGGTGCCGAAGAAGACAACAATGACAAAAAGGCCTACATCAATTTCAAGTTGAAAATGCGCGGAAAAATTAAATACGGTGAAACCGTCATTAGCGAAAGATCACTCTTTATGAAAAATCCCGACACGAATGGTTGGTTATATGCCAGTGGGGACGTACGATCCGAGGTGGAGGGATTGGAAGATGTCCAACTGAATCAATAATTAACGTAGAGTTAGTATTATAATGATACTTC
>ENA-ORBV01010692-ORBV01010692.1-microbial-mat-metagenome-genome-assembly--contig:-NODE-10692-length-14604-cov-4.035795_pt1 | contig 14604 bp, 13 predicted proteins | sample MGYA00237777_ERZ505514 | MGnify/ENA primary metagenome ERZ505514 (study PRJEB26160, sample SAMN06269048) | microbial mat metagenome | isolation source: Oligotrophic lake microbial mat | place... | reverse complement strand
GCGTCGGCTTCGCGGTACTGGGCATCCTGACCCGCTGCCGTGAGAATCAGACACGGAAGCTGTGCCCAACGGGGATCGCGTCGCACCGTGCGGAGGACATCGATGCCGCTCATACCCGGCAGCATGAGATCCAGAATGAGCAGTCGCATCTCGGGCTGTTGCTCCAGCGCCTCGAGCGCGGCTGGTCCGGTCTCCGCGAGCGTGACACTGAACGGCCCTTGTTCGAGGCGCGTCTTGATAATGCGGCCGATGTGCGGTTCGTCGTCGACGACCAGCACGGGACTGGGAGGTTGCACGATCGGCTCGCCCGTTTCAGATGAGCGCCGCAATCTGCGGACGGTGCCGTCGCAAATCGAAGAGCAGCTGGGCGAGATTGGCCTCACGCCGCACAAGGACGAGCAGAAACGCATCAGCCGACACGGCCGCGACGACCGCAAGCCCGTGCTCATACTCCAGCACGGACAGGCCGAAGGCGCCACGTCCCAGCGCGCTGGCAAGCTCGGTCGCCGCTCCGACGAGCGGCGGGACATGTGCGGCCAGGCCGTCGGCGTCGAGCCCTGCTTCGACCGCGCCGTCAATCAGCAACCCGTCGCGTCCGAGCACAACGACCGCGTCGACGCCGTCTCGGCGCCGAAGGGCACTCACCAGATCGCGAATCGTGGCCATACAGACGAACTCCTGCTCGGGGAAAAGACCAGGCCCGATAAGCGGCGACCGTCATTTCCGCGACAGCGCCGTGTGGTCAGGCTAGTGATTGTACGGGTAAGGCGTCAAGACATAGCGCTGAGTCGATGGCTCCCACGAGCAGGCAACGCTTGCTCGGACCCCGTTTGCTCGGTAAGCTACCGGGTCTGTCCGTGTTGTCCTTCTCGCAGCTTCCAGAGGCGTCCCCTGCTGCTCAAGATTACCAAATCGTGGCGTGCGATGGTTGGGGTGCTCTGTCTCATGACCGTCTCTGCCTGTAGTGATGACGACCCGTTCCGCGCCTCGGCAACCGTACCGAACGTCACCACCGGCATTTCGCTCGCGTCCTTCTCTACCGGCACCGTGGCGCCGTCGGCCATTGATCTTCTGAATCTGCGTGCTGTGCGTCCCGAGGTCACGAGCACGGGGCAGGTGAATTTCCAGATCGCGGTGGACGTTGATGCCGGTGGCCAAATCCGGCTGCTGCCTGTGCTCTCGTTGCTGAGTCCGCCGGGCGGCGCCATTTCTGTCGGACTGGGGCGTTCCGTCGCCGACTTCGATGATCTCGCGCGCGCGCCCACGGGCGGTTTTGTGGCCGATTCCGCGGTCACCACGAGGGTTGGTGAGACGTGGCTGGTGCAGCTGCAGTCCGGAACGTGCGTCAACCGGGATCCGCTGTACGGCAAGCTCGTGGTTGATGAAGTGAACACGAGCACCAAACGCGTTTTCGTGCGCTTGATCCTGAACCGTAACTGCGGCTACCGTGATTTGACTCTGGGCTTACCGCGAAACTGACCTTCCCATGCACGATATTCGTCTCCTCCGCGATCAGATGGACCATCTCCGCGAGGGGATGCGACGCCGTGGCAAACTCGATGAGCTGGGCCCGCTGCTGGATCGCGCCGAATCGCTCGAAAAGGAACGGCGAGACGCCATCCGACACGCCGAAGAGGCGCAGGCGCATCGCAACAAACTCTCGCAGGAGGTGGCGCAACTCCGGCGGTCCGGCGAGAACGCTGATGCGCTGATGGCAGAGTCGCGCGCGCTTGGTGAACAGCTCACGGAGCTGGAAGCGCGGCGCTCGGCACTCGACAGCGAGATGCAGCAGATCCTGCTTGAACTCCCCAATCTCACGCTCGACGAAGTCGCCGAAGGTGGCGAGGACGCAAACCGCGTCATCCGCACGTGGGGCACCACGCGCGAAGGCGACGCGGGTATCGCGCCGCACTGGGAGGTTGGCGAGCGGCTTGGCATTCTGGATCTTCCGCGCGGCGCCAAGATTTCAGGCAGCGGATTCATTGTGTACCGCGGGGTCGGCGCACGCCTGGTTCGCGCACTCATGAACTTCATGCTGGACGTGCACGTGGACGAGCATGGCTACGAAGAGTTGTGGGTCCCGTTGGTCGTCAATCGCGACACCATGACGGGTACGGGCCAGTTGCCGAAGTTCGAAGACGACATGTACGCCGTCGCCAACGATGATCTCTTTCTGATTCCGACGGCTGAGGTCCCGATCACGAATCTGTACCGCGACGAGATTCTCGACGCGCACGATATGCCGCGCAGTTTTGTGGCGTTCAGTGCCTGTTTCCGCCGTGAGGCGGGTTCCGCGGGCAAGGACACGCGTGGCCTGCTGCGTGTGCACGAGTTCGACAAAGTCGAGCTGGTGCGCTACGCGACGCCGGAGAACTCACGGCAGGAGCTGGAGTTGCTGACGAGCCATGCGGAAACCATGCTGCAGCGTCTTGAGCTGCCGTACCGGGTCCTGCAGTTGGCCGCAGGCGACACCGGGTTCTCGAGCGCCATGACGTACGATCTCGAAGTGTTCTCGCCGGGTGTGGGCAAGTGGCTTGAAGTCTCGTCGTGCTCGGTGTTCACGGATTTTCAGGCGCGGCGCGCCAACATCCGTTATCGCAGTGCGCCGGGTGAGAAGCCAAAGTTTGTGCACACCCTCAACGGCTCGGCGCTGGCGTTTTCGCGCATCATCGCCGCGCTGCTCGAGCATCATCAGCAGCCTGATGGTTCGGTCGCTGTGCCCGCTGCGCTGCGGCGGTATCTGGGGCGCGACACGCTGAACTGAGATGCCTCGTCGCGCGCCGCCGTTCGTGCTTGTGGCGCTTGCCGTAGCGTCGCTGTTGGCGTGGTACGTCGTGTACACCAAGTCGGTGGTGACGGAGTTGCGCCGCGCCGCGGAGCTGCAGGGTCGCATGGCATCGCGCATTTACACGGCGCTGGCCGACACCAGCAGCGATGCTGGATCGCAACTCGAACTGCTTGCGCTCGTGCAGCAGCTGCGCAACTCCGGTGTGCCGCAGGTGCTCGTCGCACCCGACGGAACCATCGCAGACACGGCGAACCTTCCGTCCCTGCGCGACACGGCCGAGTTGCGCGCGTACGTCGACAAGCTCGATCGCCAGAACATGCCCATCGACGCACCGGGCGCCGGCTCCATTCACTACGGCGACAGTCGCCTGGTGCGTGGTCTGAGCACCATTCCGCTCTTGCAATCGGGGGCGCTCGGGCTGCTGCTGCTGGTGGGTTTGTGGGGACTGCGAGAGCGTGGCCGGGCGGAGCGCGAAAAGGTGTGGGCCGGCATGGCCCGCGAATCGGCGCATCAGTTGGGCACGCCGCTCTCCTCGCTCGGCGGGTGGCTCGAGCTGCTTGAAGATCAAGGCGCTGAGAACCCCTCGCTCGCCCGCGCCGTGTCGCAGATGCAGCAGGACCTCACGCGTCTTGATCGTGTGGCGCATCGCTTTGAGCGCATCGGCCGTCCGCCGCGCCGCGACGAGGTGGATCTCGGGCAGATGGTCGAGCGCATGGCGACGTACTTCGCGGCTCGCGTGCCCACGCTCGCGCGCAAGGTCACCGTGCGCGCCGAACTGCCGGATGAACCGCTCCTCGTCGCTGCTGATGGTGTGTTGCTGGAGTGGGTGCTGGAGGTGCTGGTGAAAAATGCCATCGACGCGTTGGGCGGGCGTGATGGCAACGTGGTGGTGAGCGCCGAGCCGGTGGCCGAAGGAGGTGCGCGCGTGCGTGTGTCCGACGACGGCCCGGGCGTTCCGCGCAGCATGCGCAAGAAGATCTTCGATGCCGGCTTCACCACGAAGGAACGTGGGTGGGGGATTGGTTTGTCGCTGGCACGACGCATCGTTGAGGAGAATCACGGGGGCAAACTGTTGTTGGTCGACACCGACCGGGGCGCGACGTTCGACGTTATCTTGAACGCATGACCTCTGTCTGGACTGGTTCCCTGTTCGATCAGCCACCTGCCGCGCCGGCGGTTGATCTCTCCCGCATGCTCACCGGGCTGAATCCCGCGCAGCGCGAAGCCGTCCTGCACAACGAGGGGCCGCTGCTCGTGCTGGCCGGCGCTGGCTCCGGCAAGACGCGCGTGCTCACCACTCGTATTGTGCGCCTGATTGCCGAACGCGGTGTACCTGCGCCGGCGATTCTGTCGGTCACGTTTACCAACAAGGCCGCCGGCGAAATGCGCGAGCGCATCGCACGACAGCTGGGCGAAGCACCGCGTGGGATGTGGAGCGGAACGTTCCACAGTATCGGCGCGCGGTTGTTGCGACGCATCGCGCCGCTGGTGGGGCGTACCGCGGCGTTCACGATCTACGACGAAGATGATTCCATCTCGCTCGCCAAACGGGTGATGGAACGCCGGCGCATCGATCCGAAGCTGTTCGCACCCAAGGCGATACTCGGCGCGATCTCGGACGCCAAGAACGCGTTGGTGTCGGCGAGCGAGTACGGTACGTTGGCCCGAGACCCGTTCACGCAGGCGGCGGCCGGCGTCTATGTGGATCTTGACGATGCGCTGCAGCGCGCGAATGCGGTGAGCTTTGACGATTTGCTCGTGTTGCCCGTGCGCGCGCTGGAGCAGCACGAGGCATTGCGCGATGACTTGCAGCAGCGCTTTCGCTATATCCTCGTGGATGAGTATCAGGACACGAATCGTGCGCAGTATCGATTCATCCAGCTGGTTGGCGCGGCGCACGGCAACGTGCTGGTGGTGGGTGACGACGATCAGTCCATTTACGGCTGGCGTGGCGCGGATATCCGGAATATTCTCGACTTCGAGCGCGATTTTCCCGGCGCGGGCATCGTGCGCCTCGAAGAGAACTACCGAAGCACGCCGCAGATTCTCGATGTTGCGAACTCGGTCATCGCCGGCAACACCACCCGTCGCGGCAAGACACTGCGCGCGACGCGGCCCGCGGGGGAAACAGTGATGCGTGTCGGCGCGCTCGACGAGCGGGACGAAGCCGATTTTGTGGCCGACACGATTGTCGATCGCACGACGCGGGGCGGCATGGGACGCCGAGAGTGCGCCATTCTGTATCGCACGAATGCGCAGAGCCGCGCGTTTGAAGACGCGTTCCGTCGGCGCAGCATTCCCTATCGTCTCGTTGGTGCGGTGCGCTTCTACGACCGCCGTGAAATCCGTGACCTCATGGCGTATCTCAAGCTCGTCGCGAATCCCAATGACGACGAGGCGTTTCGGCGCGCCGTGTCGGTACCGAGGCGCGGACTGGGCGACACCACGATCGCATTGCTCGCGGAGGGCGCGCAGCAGGCGCGGATCCCCATGTTCGAGGCCGCGTCGCGGCCGGATATCGTGGCCGGTTTGCGCGGCGCCGCCCGCACGTCACTGGGCGATTTTCTCGGGTTGATTCAGCAGTTCCGCGAGAAGGCCGTTGAGGCGTCGGTGGATGAGTTGCTGCGTGACCTCGTGGTGGCCATTCGCTACGAGGTTCATCTGCGCGCCGAGGGGCAGGAGGGGCTCGAGCGCATCGAGAACGTGCGCGAGCTCATTGCCGGTGCGGCTGAAGTGGTGGCGGATGAGGGCGGTGAAGTGGGCCTCACGCCCCTCGACCACTTCCTGCAGCAGGCGACACTGGTGGCCGGCACCGACGCGCTCGATCCCACGGCCGATGCCGTGACCATGATGACGATGCACAACGCCAAGGGATTGGAGTTTCCGCTGGTGTTCGTGACGGGGCTTGAGGACGGCCTGTTCCCGCTCGCGCGCGCGGCCGAAGATCCAGCGCAGCTCGAAGAGGAACGACGTCTGTTTTACGTGGGCGTCACCCGCGCTGAGCGCACATTGTACCTCACACATGCGGAGCAGCGCCGGCGCAATGGCGAGTTCATGGTCTGTGTACCGTCGCGCTTCCTGCGTGAAATCACGCCGGGCCTCGTGAAGCGTGCGGATACCAAACGCGTGATGATGGAAGGACGCGGTCGCTCGGCGTTTGGCGATGCGGACGATGCACCGTTCGGTGGTCGCAGCAGCAGCAGCGGCTGGCGCGACCAACCGCGAGGCGATGGTGATGCGCGCCGACGCTCGGCTCCCGGTCCGTACGGCAGCGTCGGATTCGGAAGCAACGCCTTCGAAGGCAAGAGCCGGCTCGACGCCGGTCGCTCCAGCGGACGACGCGTCGAGCCGTCGTCGTGGTCGGGACGTGGCGACGCCGATGCCCACGCGCCTGAAGATGAATCGCAGGACGCTCCCGAGCTGCGCATTGGCGAGCGTGTCAAGCACGCCAGGTTCGGCGCCGGCACGATCGCCGAGTTTACCGGCAGCGGCCGGGATGCGAAGGTGCGCATTGATTTCGATGACGAAGAGATCGGTCGCAAGACGCTCGTGATTGCGCAGGCCAAACTTGAACGGGGATGGGAGTAACGTGGCCGTTTCGGAACAGGATGTTCGACATGTGGCCGCACTCGCTCGGCTGGGACTCGCCGACGATCGGGTGCAGTCGCTTGTGGGTGAGCTCAACGGTATTCTCGAGCACATGGACGTGCTGCAGCAGGTGGATATCGGCGGTGCGTCGCTCGATCCGGACGCTACGCACGGTATGCGCATGCGCGACGATGTGCCCAATCCCATCGTGCTGAGTCGGGCGCGTGAGGAGTTTGCGCCGAGTATGCGAGACGGCTTCTTTCTGGTGCCGCGGTTGGCAACGCACGGAACCGCAGAGAGTGCAGATGATGAAGGTGACGAATGAGTGATTCGCTGTTGCTCTCCCGCTCCGTCGCGGAGGTTGCGGCTGATATTGCGTCCGGACGGTTACCGCGCGACGCGGCACTCGACGCGTCGCTGGCGGTGATGGAGTCTGCCAACGCCGGACCCGGTGGATTGAACGCCGTGCTCTGGAGCGATGCGGAAGGCGCGCGTGCTGGCGTCGCCGCGCTGACGCTGAACCCGGAGCAGCGGCTGGCCGGCATTGCTGTTGCCGTCAAGGACAACATCGCCACGCGCACGATGCCGACCACCTGCGGCTCCAAGATCCTCGAAGGCTACGTGAGCCCGTTTGAGGCCACGGTCATCGCGCGGCTGCGTGCGGCCGGTGCGGTGATCCCCATGAAGACGAACATGGACGAGTTCGCGATGGGTTCGTCGACGGAAAACAGCGCCTATGGCGTGACGCGACATCCCATGGATCACACGCGCGTTCCAGGCGGCTCGAGTGGCGGTTCCGCCGCGGTGGTGGCGGCCGGTGTCACGCGCATCGCGCTTGGCTCCGAGACCGGCGGATCCGTGCGACAGCCGGCGGCATTCTGCGGTATCGTGGGGGTGAAGCCCACGTACGGCCGCGTGTCGCGCCACGGGCTGGTGGCGTTCGCGTCGTCGCTCGATCAGGTGGGCGTATTTGGCACGACGGTCGATGATGCGGCACTTGGCCTGCAGGTGATTGCGGGAGTGGATCCGCTCGACAGCACCACGCTGGATGTACCCGTCGCGGACTATCGCGCCGCACGTGGCGCGACCGGTGACCAGCCACTGGCTGGTGTCGTGATTGGGCGACCAGTGGAATACTTCCCCGAGTCGCTCGATCCGCGCATGCGTGCGCTGCTTGATCGATCCGCCGACCATCTGCGTGCGCTTGGCGCCGAAGTGCGCGATGTCTCGCTGCCGCACACGTCGCTCGCGATACCGGTGTACTACATCGTGGCGCCCGCCGAGGCGTCGTCGAATCTGGCGCGCTTTGATGGTGTGCGGTACGGCTTGCGCGTGGAGGGAGACGGGCTGCGCGGCATGTACGAGGCCACGCGGTCGCAAGGCTTCGGCCCCGAAGTCACTCGGCGTATTTTGCTTGGCACGTATGTGCTGAGCGCCGGCTACTACGACGCGTACTACAAGCGCGCGATGGCAGTAAGACGGCTGATCGCTGATGATTTCACGAAGGTGTTTGCGGGTGGTGTGCACGTACTGCTCACGCCCACCACGCCGTCGACGGCGTTTGTGGCCGGCTCCAGGTCAGATCCGTACGAGATGTACATGAGCGACATCTTTACGGCCACCGCCAACCTGGCGGGCGTGCCGGCGATGTCGCAGCCGATCGGCCGCATTGACGGCTTGCCGGTGGGCGGACAGTTGCTCGCCTCGCATTTTGACGAAGCGACGATGTTCCGCGTGGGGTATGCGCTCGAGCGCGCGCTGGGCACGGAGGCACACACATGAGTGCGAGCGGGACGAACGTCGCGGGGGGTGCCGCCGGCGATGTCACGGACGGCTACGAAATGGTGATCGGGCTGGAGGTGCACTGTCAGCTCAAGACACGTACAAAGCTGTTCTCTGCGGCGAGCGCACAGTTTGGTGATGCGCCCAACGCGAATACCGATGCCGTATGTCTGGGATTGCCCGGCGCGTTGCCGGTACTCAACCGGCACGCGATCCTGCTCGCGACGCGGGCGTCGATCGGGCTCGAGTGCACCGTGCATGACGTGTCGGTGTTTGCGCGCAAGCATTATTTCTATCCGGACTTGCCCAAGGGTTATCAGATCTCGCAGTTCGATCGGCCGCTGGCCACCAGCGGGCGTGTTGTCATCGGCACAAATACGGATGGGTCGGAGAAGGTGATTGGCATTACGCGCGTGCACGTGGAGGAGGATGCCGGCAAGTCAGTGCACGATCGCTTTGCCGGCTTCTCCGCGATCGATCTCAACCGTGCCGGCACGCCGCTCATCGAAATTGTGAGCGAGCCTGACCTGCGTTCGGCGGCTGATGCCGGTTTGTATCTGCGCGCGCTCAAGCAGATCATTGAGTACACCGAGGTGAGCGACGCGAGCATGGAAGAAGGGTCGCTGCGTGTCGACGTCAACATTTCCGCGCGTCCCGTGGGCCAGGTTGCGTTTGGGACGCGTACGGAGATCAAGAACCTCAACTCGTTCAGCGGGGTGGAGCGGTCGATCGAGATTGAGTTTGCGCGGCAGTGTGGGGTGCTTCGGGCGGGTGGCGTGATTGAGCAGCGCACGATGTTGTGGGACGGGCACAAGGGTGAAGTGCGTCCGGCGCGCGCGAAGGAAGGCAGTCATGACTATCGCTATTTTCCCGAGCCCGATCTTCCGCCGCTCGTTCTGGACGCGGCGTGGATTCAGGAGCAGCGCGATGCCCTGGTAGAGTTGCCGGCCGCAAAGCGTGCGCGATTTGTGTCGCAGTATGGGTTGAGCAATCACGATGTTGATCAGCTGACGGCCACGGTTATTCTGGCGGACCGCTTTGAACAGGTCGCGAAGGCGGGCGGTGATGCCAAGCGTGCCGCGAACTGGATGTTGGGCACGGTGCTCGCGGCCGTGAACGTGCGCGGGGGTGATGTGACATCGCATCCGGTGTCACCGCAGCGGCTCGGTGCGCTGATCACGCTTGAAGTCGAAGGCGCGGTGTCGAACACCGCCGCCAAGCAGATCTTTGCGATGCTGGAAACGGAAGACGCGGAACCGCGCGCGTTGGCCGAGCGTGAGGGGCTGCTGCAGGTGTCGGATGACGGCGCGCTCGTGCAATGGATCGACGAGGTGCTGGCGGAGCTGCCGGAAGAAGCGGCGAGATTCCTGGCCGGCGAGAAGAAGCTGCAGGGCGTGCTGGTGGGTGCGGTGATGAAGAAATCGAAGGGCAGTGCGGATCCGAAGAAGGTGAATCAGCTGCTCGGAAAGCTTCCCGACACACAGTAAAAGCGCTACGAGTGTTTGCCGAGGCGCTGGGCGAGCGCCAGCGGCGGGTTGTCGAGCAGTCGAAGGGTAGTGCGGATCCGAAGCACCTGAATGGGTTGCGGGAGTTGCGCTGCGGCACTTCATCGCCATGCGAGAGAAGGCGGAACCGCAGTTGCAGCGCGCGGTTACGGCTGCGCGTGAGAGACTCAAGCGCCTTGAAGCGGAGAGTCGCGGGCGCTGAGCGTGCGGCGTTCGTGAACGTCAGACGCGTCGACTACACCATGGCCAGCGCTCGCGGTGCCACCGGAATGTGCGAGTACCGTTCCGCGTTCTGCTGGAGCGCCTCAAGGATGGGCACGAACAGGGGATGCTCGAGCAACGGACGCCACACGGAACTATGCTGAGTGATGGTATCGTGGATGCCGAGACCGAGCTGTACCGATCGCTCAAGCCACCGGGCCGACTCGTCCAGCTCACGGAGCAGCGCAAAGCCCTGCGCGACATACTCGGCGTATTGCCAATCCTTCCAGAGGCCCTCGACGACGCCCGGCACGAGCACGCGGCGCGCCGACGCGACATCACCTCGTACGGAATGGGCGAGAAATCCGCTCATGATCGTGAACACATCTGGGTCGAGCGCTGCCGACCGATCAAAGACGTCAACCGCGCGCGCGCGATCACCGGCAGCCGCATGCGCCAGTCCGGTGAAGAGCAGAACGACAGCGGCCGGAGCGCTCTTCGGCACTGTCGCCAATCGCGACACGGCGGCCGCATGTTGACCAGAATGCAGCAGTGCCAGGCTCTCGCCGCCCCAGCCCAGTGCATGATCGGGCGCGGCGCGAATGATCGCGCGTGAGGTCGCAACTGCGGCCGAATATTGCCCGGTGAATGAGAGCAGAATCGAGTACCACGACGCGACGTCGAGATCTTCCGGCAACTGCTCATAGGCCACGGCGAGCTGCCGCACCGCTTCCGCGACGTTGCCCTGCAGCGTTGCCACCAGTCCACGGATCTCGGCGCTGTACGGGCTAAAGGGCTCATGCTGCTCGATCTGGTCGGCGTATCCGAGCGCACGGAGGAGCAGCTCCTCCCGATCCGGACGTTCGCCGGTGTTTGCGGCGTAGTAGCAGGCGAGCCCAATCCCGCGCAGCAGGATCACGTTCGTGGGTGCCAACGCAAGCGCAGCTTCGAGGTGCCCGAAGGCCCGCTGCACACCGGTCAGTGACATCTCGTGAAGCGCTTGCCGCGCACGCAGGAAGTGATCATACGCCTCGGCGTTGTCGAGCGGACGCTCCACGAGACGTCGGGCCTCACGTGGCGTGAGCACAACGTCAAGCGCCCGCACGATTGACGCCGCGACGCGGTCCTGCATGTCGAACACATCGGCGAGCACACCGTCGAAGCGATCGGACCACAGTGATGCATCGTTGTCGGCGGCCACCAGGGACGCCGAGATGCGCAGGCGATCCCCCGATTTGCGTACGCTACCTTCGAGCACGTGCGTGACGTCGAGTGCGCGCGCCACATCACCGATTGACTGTGTGCGATCGCGAAACTGCATCATCGTGGTGCGTGAGATCACGCGCAGTGTCCCCACCTTGGAAAGCGTGGTGATCACTTCCTCCGTGAGTCCGTCGGCAAAATAGGCGTTGTCAGCGTCAGCACTGAGGTTGGCAAACGGCAGCACGGCCAGTGAGTGCCCGCGACGTGCCCGGTCTTCGTCAGCTGACTGCAATGTCTCGGAACCGAGCGCGGCAGCGAAATCCCGGGCACTGGCGAATCGCGCTGCAGGATCACGCACCAACGCTTTGCTTACGGCCGAGTCGCACGCGCTCGGCGTGTTGGCGCGTCGACTGCGCAGCCGCGGTGCGTCCTGGGTGAATCGCTTCACCAGGATCGCTTCGAACGTGGCCCCTGTGAATGGCGGCTCACCAATGAGCAGCTCGTAGAGAATCGCGCCAAGGCCGTATACGTCGGAGGCCGGCGTGAGTGTCTGCTCACCGGTGGCCTGTTCGGGGCTCATGTACGCGGGCGTTCCGAGTGACGTTCCCGTTTGTGTAAGCCGCTCCAGCGACGGATCGCGCATGGCACGAGCAATACCGAAATCCGCCAGCAGTGCATGCCCGCGGCTGAGCAGAATATTCTCGGGTTTGAGATCGCGATGCAGCACGCCCTGTTCGTGCGCATAATCAAGCGCACCGGCGATTTCCCGAATGAGCAGCAGTGCGTCGTGTAGCGGCAGCGGCCCCTCGCGATCGAGACGTGCGCGCAGCGACTCGCCTTCCACGAGCGGCATCACGAAGAACAGGCGTGTCTCCTCGTCGATGTGCACTGCGCCAGAGTCGAATACGGGCACAATGTGCGGATGCTGCAGGTTGGCCGTCGTTCGAATCTCGAGCAAAAACCGATCAGCGGCGAGCGCCAGGCTCACCTCCGGTCGCATCACCTTGATGGCCACGTCGCGCTCGTGCTTGAGGTCACGCGCACGGTAGACGGTGGCCATACCGCCGGTACCGAGTTCGCCGCCCAGGCGGTAACGGTCGGCGAGGGCCGCGGCGAGGCGACGGGTTGTGGACTCCTGGCTCACGAGGGAATCCAGCTGCTGGCGACAGCCAACACACGTTCATCGACGTCCGGAATCGCGGCCAGCCTGCTGCGCAGCACGTCCGGTGCAACCATGCCGCGTTGGAGCAGTGCGCCGCAGAACTCGCGGTCCTTCTCCCTACCGGCCACCGCCTTTGACACCCAGAGATCGTGCAACTCCAAACACCACGCCGTCACGCCACGCATCGCGGGTGTCTCAAAACGCACGAGTCGCTCCGGCCACCCCACGGGCAGTCGCGCCGTCGTTTCGTATCGCTCTGCTTCCCACGGCAGGTCGTCCACGATGCTGCCATGCACCGCCTGGCTTCCGCTGACGAGCAACTCCGAGACACCAAGGACGCCGCCAGCCGCCCGCACCGCGTGCTCAAACTGTTCGCGAGTCAATACGCGTTCCGCATCGCACCGGAACGGTGCGTTTGCTCAGCCCGTTCGGCGTGTGCAAAGTCGCGATAGACACGCGTACGCTCCGCCGCGGAGAGCACGCCTGTAAACGGAGTGACATGTCGCAACTCCCGTGCCCACGGCGACGGGTCGCGGAGCACGGGCAGGAGCGCACTGAGGGGGCGCCGCAGCAGCACGCGCCACTCGTCAAGCAACGGCCGCGCTCCGGGATGCAGGGTACGCATGCGGGCCAGAGACGCTCGAGCTATGAGCAGAACGGGCACCGGATTGTCGCGCAGCCGAACAGCGATGGCGGCGTGCAGCGCTAACGAGCGACGGTCCTCGCGCGTGAGTGGCGGCACGTACTCGACGTGGACAAGAAAACCCGCGCCGTCGGCAAGACGCTCGAGCGTACGCAGCGTTGGGCTCTTGACGCCACCTTCGTAGGCCGCAATAGTTGGCTGTGACGTACCGGCCGCGTGTGCCAACTGCTGCTGCGTCAGACCGCTGGCCTCCCGGAGTCGGCGGATCGAGTTCATAGTCAAATATATCCTGTCGGATATAAAAACCGCCAGTATCAGCCGTGGCGGGTTTGTACCTCGCAGGCGATCACGGCGCGGATTGAATCAGCGAGAAGGACGAGCGACAGCGATTCCATGGGCCCCCGCGTTGTGTCGCACGGCAAGTGATGCGTACGCACAACCCGGCGCGCCAGCACGCGTTGCGGTCGTGACGGGCTGCTTCCTCACGACGGAGGTGTGTGCCTGCTCTCCGCCGCCGCCCATGGCGTGGCTGGCTGGCACCGTTGTCAACGGCACGGGCTCACCGGTAGCAGGCGTCACCATCTATGTGTATCCAACGCCTGACGCGGAGCCCCCGCGCCTGGTACGCACGTCGGGACGGGGCGCGGTGACGGACAGCCGCGGCGAGTTTCGGACGGAAATCTATTTTCCGGGCGCGCAGCCGGTGTGGCTTCATGCCACCATCATCCGCAACAACGCGACAGACACGGTGCGCGCCCGTGGCGGCACGGTCGTTCTGTCAACTGACCCCGAGCAGCGCCCGACGGTGCGTATGACGTTTCAGCGGCCGTAGTCTGACGGGAAGGCGAGCGGATGCGAACTGTATGCGTTGGGCGTATCGTGACGTCGGCGTTACCGACCCGTGCGGCGTCGTGCACACTCTGTGCGCATCCTTGGGTTCTCCTCTCGCCCAACGCTCATGCAACGTCGCGATTTTCTCCTGCGTACCGGTCTGTCCCTTGGCGCTCTGGCGATCCCCGAACGGCTGAGCGCCGATCCGTACGCGCCGCTCCCGTCACTGCCACGATTCTCCTCGCCAGTCCGCGTGCGAGGCCGCGTTACCGGCGGCGGTCGTGGCCTGCCCCGTGTGCGCGTGTCAGATGGGCGCAGCGTGGTGCAGACGGCGGCCGACGGGTCCTACACACTGCTCGCGGACAATGCGCAGCCGTTCGTGTTCGTGTGTACCCCCGTCGGCTGGCAACCGGCACGCAACGCGTCCGGTACCGCGCGCTTCTATCTGCCGATCACGGCCGGGAGTGACGAACAGACCGCAGATTTTGCATTCGTGCCGCGCCCTGCGGACAACAAGCACTCGCTGCTGGTGCTCGCGGACCCACAAACGGAAAATCGCCGCGAGACCGATCTGCTGCATGCACAGACAGTGCCCGATGTCATCAAGACCGTCGGTGCGCTCGGCGATCGCGCCGTGGTCGGTGTCGCCTGCGGTGACATCATGTTCGACGACCTGTCACTCTACCCCGAGTGGGAACGCGCCGTGCAGCGCATGGGCGTGCCGTTCTATCAGGTCATCGGCAACCACGATCTCGACTTTGCATCGCGCACTTCGGAGGGCGCCAGCGAAACGTATCGCCGGTATTTCGGTCCAACTGCCTATTCGATGGACATCGGCGCGGTGCACTACATCGTGCCTGTCTCTTATACACATTCTGACGCTGCCGACGAATAGAGAGGT
>ENA-ORBV01010690-ORBV01010690.1-microbial-mat-metagenome-genome-assembly--contig:-NODE-10690-length-14605-cov-10.676349_pt1 | contig 14605 bp, 13 predicted proteins | sample MGYA00237777_ERZ505514 | MGnify/ENA primary metagenome ERZ505514 (study PRJEB26160, sample SAMN06269048) | microbial mat metagenome | isolation source: Oligotrophic lake microbial mat | place... | reverse complement strand
AAGAGACAGACTCCGTAGATTGACTTCTCAAATCGTTTATGCCGCTGATATATGTCGGTCACTACGGCTTCACAATAAACACCCAATCGAAGCGCTCGATTTAGGCGCCATACTGTATAGAATGGCAACACAAATGCAATAACACTGCCTATGAGAAGGGTTAAAGGCACGATGGTGCCAGTCCAATAGACCGGTAAAGGGCGAAAAGCATACCAGCCCATTATAGCGGATACAAGAGCATAAAGCCATAACAGTAGCATAACAGGATCTAGGAGAACGTGCAGAAACACGAACCAATCCAATGATCTTGGTGGATATGGTTGGTTACGTAGCAACTGCTGTGCGTAGATGTCGAAAGAATTACGTCTGTAGTTCACAGCGGTCCTTGGCGCACTACTCCATGCGAGAAGAACGAGGATTAGGGCGAGTAGAAGGGCTGATCCTGGCGGGAGGACGTTGGGAGTTAGTAACCACCTGCCGTCCCATTTCAAATACACCACCTATTAGCTCGCTTACAGCTGCCGCTACCAGTTCTGTTCTCCGATTATATGCTGCCGTTGAGGCCGCACTATTTGCAACTCTTTCAGCACCAATCATCCATGCTGGTCGTGGGTCGAGTGCTGACGCTTCGGGTTTAATAGGCACAGCAATACCATCTGCTGCACCAGCCACAGCACTTTTAATGGTTGAAGGCTCTTCCCCTCCAAGCGCCTGACCAACAAAAGAACCAGCGGCGTCACCAGTCATACCCGCAAGTCCCTGGCCAATGGCAGTCGCAACACGGCCACCGCCTGCCATCCGTGCGCCTGCGCCGGCGAGGGGACCAAGACCCATTGCAACACCTGTAGCAACTCCACCTACGACAGCCTCTGTGCCAAGCTCAGACCAGCTAAAGTTGTCGGTTGTAAACGCGTACACACCCGCATTTGCAGCCGCCCCTAATAGAATAATACCTCCGACAACTAGTGCTGGATGATGTCCTGTAGGATCCGTATACCGAATAGGGTTGTTCAACGCATAGCTGTACCTATTGAGATCTTGAGGATTACTTGGCCCTATACCCACTGTGCTCCATGCTCCACGCGCCACTGCGTCGAGCGGTGTGACCGTGAGCGGGCTGCTCCCCGGTACGATGGTATCCGCCGAGATGAAGCGGCCGATAGCAGGGTCGTAATACCGCGCATTATAGTACAGCAGCCAGGTGGCCGCTGTTCTGTTTACCAACTTCTGCGCGTGATACAGCTATCTTGTGAATTCCTTCACGGAATGTTGCCCCTGGTGTCACGAATCCTGGTTTAGGGCCAAAGGGCTCACCGCGCGAACGCGACAAAGGCCGGGGCCTCAGGTCGCAGGACATCCCATCAAAGCGCTGAAGCGCTCATGCTCTGATCGTGCGTGTGCTCGCTCGACAGCGCAGCCATAGCTGTCACCAGTGACAGCTATGGCGCGACAACGGGCAATCCCTGCTCGACGGCCGGCTCCAGCGTCAGCAGCGTGCGGTGTGTCCAGCCAACCTTGCCCCGAACGTTACGGATCTGTAGCCATGTGCCGTCCGGCGAGCGGCCCAGCAGCGTGACGCTCTCACCGGCGTTCACCTGATCCAGCACCGCTGCCTGAAGGTCAGGCGCGGAGCGCACGTTGCCGCCATTCGCTACCGGGGCTGTTGGCGCTCCTGGCTCACGCACAGCCGGGGTGACGGTCGCCGCCGCAGTCGGCGCTGCGGGTGCCACGGTCGGCGTCGCTACGGTCGTCGGCTGGCGAGCGGCGCGCACGGCCTCGGCCGGCGAGATCCGCAGCGGCGGCCCGGCGGCGGCAAAGGCATACGCCACCAGGACGCTGTTGACCAGGACGCCCGCGTAGAGGACCGCGCCCCGACGCCGACGCCGCGCCCGCACGATGACCGGGTCGGCGCAGAGCTCGGCTGCTCGGGTGATCTGCTCCTCCAGCGCGTCGCCGTCCCACAGCTCGACCGGCTGATCGCGTGCCTCGTCGTAGCCCTGCTTGGTGAACCCGCTCGTGGTCACGAGCAGCGCCCGGTCGGCCTGCTGGATGGCGCGCGTCCCCACCAGGTCGCGCACCATCGCCGGCGGCACCTTCTTCGTGTAGCGCTTGCACTGGATGACGTAGCGCTCGCCCTCGTGCTGGCCCACCAGGTCTACGCCACGGTCGCCGCTGCCGCCTCGACGCTGAAGGCTTGTCCAGCCGAGGTCGGCCAGCAACCGCTGCACGCGCGCCTCAAACTGCGTGGGGCTCAGGGCCAGCAGCTCCGCTCGACGCCGCTGGCGCCGGTGGAGCCGCGTGGCGAGCGAGACGAGCGACCATGCGACGACCATGACGGCGGAGAGGGCAAGGACGCCAGCGGCGATCTGCCAGGGGCGGGGGAGGGCCTCCATCCAGCGGGAGATGGCAAGGAGGCCAACAAGAAAGAGCAGGGCGATACCGCCCTCGCCCTCGTTCGACGATCTGCGGCGGTAGCTGCGACGGGGCATGGGCGCATTCCTGGCAATATCGGGCTGCGGAGCGGCGAACTACGCAGCCTTCGGCGTCACCAGCCACGGGTACTCCGGGGTGCCCGACACACCACCTGCCTTCCACACTCGATACTGCGCCTGCATGCAGTGCCCGCAAGGCCGATACCCAGCGGCAATCGCTGCTGCCTCGTCGGCAAAGAAGACACGAATGTTGGGGTAGCCCTTGGGGATGGCGGCAATGGCTGACCAGCAGTCGAGCCGGCCGTAGATCCTATCCTGGCTGTTGCCGCCCAGCTCGCCTGGTTTTGCACGCTCATAGGTCTGCCCATCGGCGCCAAGGAGGCGGTAGGTCTGTGCGGTGGTGGTCATGGTGGGTTTCTTTCTGTGCACTCTTGTCTACAGATGACGCGCTCGGCTCATACCGGCGGCCCAGCGGCGCGCCGTCGCCCGCCCGTCGATGACTGGATTGGGCAGGCACGCAGCCACCGCGAATGCCAGGATCAGGCAGATGAGCGGCATATACCACATGGCCTCGCGTCGGGCGGCGACGACAAAGCCCCAGGCCACTGCCGCCAGGCAGAGAGCCAGGTCGCGCCGGTCGCGCACGCGCCTGAGGCCTAACACACCGCACACCACGATGCGCACGGCGATCCAGAGCCCGGAGAACGAGGGGTCGAGCCGGCCGACGAGCGGCGCGTGCAGCTGGGCGAAACTCAGCCAGCGGCGGGGAAAGCGGTCGAAGGCGAGGTGGATGGCGACGGCGAACGAGACGCCGGCCGAGCCAAGCGTCAGCCAGCGCTCACGGCCCCTCGCCAGCAGGTACCGCCCGAGGGGGAGCAGAAACGAGTGGATCAGGATAGAGCGGTGGACGAGGACCAGCGTGAAGACCTGATCAGTGTCGGGGAGCTGAAGCCCGATGAGCGTCCCGACGCTGAGGGCGACGACGGCGAGGAGGGAGCGCATGGAGATGCCCTGGCGTAGGTGATGAGCGGGTGAGGGCGAGGGGCACGGTCAGGACGGCTGGGCCTGAGCAAGCTCCAGGTGTTTGATCGCCTGGGTGAGTGCCCGCAGATCCTCCTCGACCTCGTGGAGCACGTCGCTCTTCATGCCTGAGAGGATCAGCAGCGCAATGCCCTCGCGGGCATCCGTGAGGGCCTGCTGGAGCTGCTGAAGCGTCAGCTCCTCCTGCTGGAGTCGCGGGGCGACCAGCGCATAGGGCACCCGCTGGAGCCCCACCGCGTCCACTTTGCTCGCCAGCTGCCAGATCGTCTCCGCCGCCTGATTCAGATTTTGAAGATAGCGCGCCATCATCGACGCGGGCACGCCTTCAGCCTGCGCGCGGTAGATGCTGCGCTTCAGCTCGAACAGCGTGTCGGTCGTCGCCTGAAGCTGCTGGGTGATCGGCCAGGGCGGGAGGGTCGTAAGTGCGTGCTGGAGCCGGCGGGGGTTGTTGCGCCGAAACGCGGTGGCGAGGCTGTCGCTGAGCTCGCGCGTGCCGCGTGGTGCTCCCAATGGAACGCTCAGGGCCGGCGGCAGCGCAATACCCTTTTGGGTCGCCAGGTAGCGGTACGCGACGAAGCCCAGCACGCCGATGCCACCCAACACCAGCAGCGTCGGGAGCGCGGTGATGGCAAAGACCAGCAGCAGCAGCACCATGCGCGCAAGGGTGTCGCGGAGGGCAAACAGGAGCACCAGGGCTATCGCCGCCGCTACGATGATGGAGTGACGCTTGAGAGGCATGGGATTTCGTTAGTGGGGGTGATGTGTCTCTGCCAGCAATTGTATCAGTGTTGCGTTACGTGGCCTTGGTCTACCGGCGCACGCCGCTCCGTCGATGTCACGGGTACGTGAGGCCGTGGTACGAGCAGGACCCCTGTGCGCGCGCACCTGACCGCTGCGCCATGGGGCGCCGCTGGCATCACAGCACCCATTCCCGCCCGTTCAAGCCGCTCGGAGCACGACCAAACACCCTTTGTACGTTGCTACGCACGGTGCGCGCTGGAAAAGACAACGACGGCCCTGGCAAAAGTGCCAGGGCCGTCGTGCTGTTTACGCCGCTCCCCCCTGGCTGCGAGCCTGCTGGCACGCCGTATGCATAGCATGAGGCAGACACGCGCGATGGTCGCGGCGGCCATCGCCCCAGGAGCACCTGTCCTGGTCATCCCGCACGCCGCCCCCTATTCCTCATATTCCCCACGGTCGTCGTGAGACGGCCGTTTCCGCGTCTTACCGCCTCATCAGCCCCTCAATTGTGGCTCGTGAGATGAACCGCCGGGTGGCAATACCCACCCCGGTGCGGTATACCCGCAGCCGGTCTACCCGCTGATCGTCGTGCAGCAGCCGCCAGCCGTCGTTCGCGGACACGTCTGGGTAGCGCAGGGCGCGCGCCTCGTGATAGGGAATCGCGTCGTTCGGGAGAACAAGCGGCGGGAACACGGCCGCCTCCTGAAGCTCGTCGGAGCAGAGGGAGCAACCGTCCTCGTCGAGTGTGCCGTCCTGGGCCGCAACAACGCGCGCCGCCCGCTCGGCCAGCTGCCCTGCGTTCGCTGCCGGGACGAGCTGTACCTGATCGCCATCAAACTCGCAGCGGGTGACAATGGCGCTCCCACCCTTCACCTGAATGACGATCATCCCGATGTCGATCATCGCGACTGCCTCCTGCTCACGATCTTTCCAGTAGCACAGATGGACGACTCCAGCATACCCCCGCCGGCGCTGCGTGCGCTCCAGCTTCCGTATCACCTGGCGAGAGGGAGACACCGTGGTTCCTCCCTCCGCGTCCGGCACTGGGGAGCTCCCCACTGGTCGCTGTTGGAGCGGACGTTGGGGGGCAAAAACACCACAACTAAACGTATTTAGTTTCGTCGAAGCGTGCTATACTCCCCCTAGCGACGACCCCCCGCCCCGGAGCTGGCTATGCCTGATGCATTGGCCCGTACCGACCCCGTCGATCTCGCGTCGATCGCTCATGATCCGCTGGACCTGGCGATCGCGGCCTGGATCGACAGCAAGCACGGGCGCAGCGGCAGCACCCGCACCCGCGACAGCTACGCCGCGACCCTGGCTGACTTCCGCGCCGCCCTGGCCGTGGCGTCGCTCGATCTCACCGCCGCTGCGGCGGCGGTGGCCCTGGTGGCCCAGGCCTGGGCGAAGACCAGCACGCGCGGGCGGGAGGTGAAGCCCACCACGGTTGCCCTGCGCCTCGCGATCGTCTCCAGCTTCTACGCCTTCGCCCTGCGCCGACGGCTGCTGCCCCTCGTCGAGAACCCGCTGGACATGGTCGAGCGCCCGAAAGTCGAGAGCTACGCCGAGGCCCAGGCCCTCGATATGGCGACCGTGCGCGCCGCCCTGGCCGCGCTGAAGACCGAGTCCGCCCGCGACGGCCGCGTGGGCGACCTGGCCGCCCGCGACCTGGCGCTGCTGCGCGTGGCCCTCACCACCGGCCGCCGGGTCGCCGAGCTCGCCGGGCTGCGCTGGCGCGACCTCGTCACCGACGGGGTGCGGGTGACGATCACGGTGCAGCGCGCCAAAGGCGGCAAGGTCATGCGCGACACGCTGGCTGCCGACGTGGCCGCCGACCTACTGCGCTGGCTGCATCGCTCCTACGGGGCCGAGCTGGGCGCGCTGGCCGCCGACGCCGCGATCTGGCCGGTGCTCAAGGGCGGCGGGCTCGCGGGCCGTGGACGGATCGGCGCGGCCCTGAGCGCCCAGGGCATCGGCGAGGTGGTCGCCCGCCGCTTGGATACCCACCCCCACGCCCTGCGCCACTCCTTCGCCCAGGCCATGGAGCGCAGCGGCGCGACGGTCAGCGCCATCCAGGCTCGCCTGGGCCACAGCAACCTGGCCACCACCGGGCGCTACCTGACCCAGCTGAGCAAGGCCGAGAACGCCCACGCCGAGGCGCTGGCGCGCCTGTTTGCCGCAGAGGAGGAGGGGTAGCCCGCCGAGATGATGTATGGGCCGAGTCTGCGCCACTCTGCGCGATCATCCTCGTTATGCAAGAGGCAACCCTATCCGATAGGCTTTGGGCAGGTACTTCAAGACGAGATACGGTTCTCGCCCAGATTGACTTGCGGTGGATTCCGCACGATCAGCGCGTTGCCAGGCGCCTGAGTGCTACCAAAATGGTACGTTCATCTGGCTACCTAGACGCCTGAACATACCATATTGGTACGTTCACCCAGCCAGGCAACCGGGTGAACGTACCAATATGGAAATATCCGCTTGACGGACGTGAACATCCCTGCTACTGTTTACCGTATTGGTAATACACGAGACGCCTTCCTGGCCTGGAAGGGTGCGGTGATAGCGGGGTACGCTTGCATGGATATGGATGACGATACGCTCAATCTCCCCACGCCACTCACACGGGTGCAGACCGTCGAGTTTGAGGGCGACCGGCTGACCGCCGTGGTGCTAGAGGGTGAGGGGGTGGCGGTCCCGGTGCGCGAGTACTGCATGGCCTTGGGCCTTGATATAGATGCCCAGAGCGCACGCCTACGTGAGCACGAGGTGCTCTCACGTGGCCTGCGCGTGGTTCGCGTCCGGGTGGGTGATCGCATGCGCTCGGTCGTCGCCATCCTGCACAAGTACGTTCCCTTCTGGCTCGCGACCATCACCCCCGGCCTGGTGAAGGAGGAGGTTCGCGCAAAGCTCGTGCGTTACCAGATCGAGGTGGCGGAGATCCTGGCCGGCATCTATGGCGGGGCTGCGGAGGCCGAGCGCCGGCCCACCGGCGAGGACACCCTTGACCCGCTGCGCCAGCGGCTCATTGAGGCCATCCGTGAGGTGCGGCTGGCCCGCGACTCGCTTATTGAGTCACGCCAGCAGGCCCTCGCAGCGCAGCACCAGCTAGAGCAGCGTGTGGACGAGCGGCTGGGGGAGCAGGGGCTGCGCTTTGACGCCATGGATGGGATCATCGACGCGCTGCGCGCGCAGATCGCGACCCACACCACTATCACTGGCCCGCAGCAGGAGCACCTGAGCCGCGCGATCCGCCACCTGGCCCAGCGCTATGAGCGGAAGACGGGCCAGGCGATCTATGACCGCCTCTTCGCGCAGTTTCGGATCGATCTCGCCACGCCGCGCTATAACGCGCTGCCGGCCGGGCGCTATGACGACGCCCTCGCCTGGCTGCGCCAGCGCGCCGCCGCTCTGCTGCCGGATGACCCTGACGCCTTGCCGCCGCAGCAGGAGGCGCTGCTGTGAGCGGTGATCGGCGGGCGTTTGACAAAGAGCTCGGCTCGCGGCTTCGTGAGGCGCGCCTGACGCTCGGGGCCACGCAGGCAGAGCTGGCGCAGGCGCTGGGCGTGTCCGCCGTCACGGTCGCCCGCTACGAGCTGGGTGCGCGCAGCCTGCCCATCGCCCAGCTCTCCCGGATCTCCCGGCTCCTCCGCTGCCCCGTCACCAGCCTGCTGCCGACGGCGGAGCGGGAGGCGTCGGCAGCTTCGCCGCCCGACCCCTTCCCTGCGCCGGTGACGACCATCGCGCGACTCCTGGTCGAGCACCCAGAGATGGTGCCGCCGCTGCTCGACATCATTGAGCAGCAGCTGGAGCGCCAGCGCGCTGACGACCTACGATTGAGGCCATCATAGCCCTGCGCTGGCGCAGCTAGATGGCAGCGCAACGGAGGATTCGCTGCCCGTTCTTGCCATGGCGATGCAGAAGGGCGGGGTGGGAAAGACCACCACGACACTGGCGGTGGGGGTTGAGCTGGCCCGCATGGGTCGGCGTGTCCTGCTCATCGACGCCGACCCGCAGAGCAACCTGACCATGATCGCCGGCTATGATCCGACGACGATCACCAGCTCCATCACGGAGGTGCTGGTGGAGGGGCCAGCGCATATCCATCCCGCGATCATCCACACCGCCCACGGGGTCGATCTGCTCCCGGCCACGCTGGCCCTGGCCGGCGCAGAGCCGATCCTCTCGGGGCGGATCGGGCGTGAGCTGCTGCTGCGCACCGCGCTGAGCGCGGTGCGCGGTCAGTACGACTACATCCTGATCGACTCGCCGCCGGATCTGGGGCTGTTCACCCTCAATGTGATGGCGGCTGCAGACGCGGTGATCGTGCCCTTGTAGGCCCACGTCCTTGCGCTCAAGGCGCTCCCACAGCTGGAGCAGACGATCCGCCAGCTCAACTCTACCCTCCAGATCCGGGGGCATTGTGGTGACGATGATGGACAAGCGCACGATGGTGAACCAGGATGTCGAGGAGGCGGCCCGCCAGCGCTACGGCGCGCTGGTGTTCGAGACCGTGATCCCCTTCACCGTGCGCCTCGTCGAGGCCCCCGCTGCGGCGCAGCCGATCAGTGTGTACGCGCCGGATAGCGCGGGCGCGAAGGCGTATCAGGCGGTGGCGCAGGAGGTGGCACGACGCTATGGCTAAGCAGAAGCGCGAGAGCATCCGCTCGCTTATCGCCCCGTCGCCCGCCGAGGCGCAGACGAGCGCCCCGTCGGCCCCGGCCTCTATCTATCAGCTCTCCACCGCAGCGCCGCCCAGTGAGCTGCCTGCGGAGGCGCAGGGCCTCGGCGCGCAGCTCTATGATCTCGCGCGCCGCTATGTGGGCGCCCGACGCCGCAGCGGCGAGGCCCTGATCGAGACGGGCTGCTGGCTCAGCGAGGCCCGGTAGGTCGCCGAGGAGGGGACCTGGTACCTCTTCCTACGTGTCACCGAGACGAGTGAGGATGTGGCCGAGCGGCTGCTAAATATCGCACTCCTGGCGGCGCGCCACCCGAGCTTTGAGTCCGCGATCATCAATGGGCAGATCAATCAGTTGGTCGCGGCCCTGCTCGCCCGGCCATCGACGCCGCCAGAGGTGCTTGAGGTGGTGCTGGCCGACCCCGCACCGCTCAGCGTCGCCGCCGTCCAGCGCAGCATTCGAGCGGCGCGCCAGGGGGAGCTGGCAAATCACCACCCTGTGGAAAATGTGGAAACCCCGCTATTAGCGGGGGCATCACCGGTGCCACAGGGGGAGCCATTGCGCCGCACGGCCCAGCTTAGCTCCGGCGATTTCCTGGAGCTGCTCCCTCGCGACGCCGTGCCCACTGGCGGCCGCACTGCCTCGTGGCGCACCCCACCGGCGCCGACGCCGCGAGGCGCATCCCTCGCTGCGCCCGTAGGCGCAGCGCGGCCGCGCGCTGCTCACCGATCCCGCGTGGTCAGTCGCTCGATCAGCGCAGCCTGATCGTGGAGCTGCTGGCGCACGGCGGTGCGCTCGCCGCTGAGACGGGCGTGATCGGCGACCACCGTGCGGGCCGTCTCCAGCGCACCCTGCTGGTGTACCACCTGCTGCCGCAGGTCGGCGATCTGCTGCTCCTGCTCGGTCGAACGGGCCTCGGCAACCCGCGCTGCGGTGTGGGCTGCGTCGCCCGATGCACGGGCCTCGGCGAGCTGCCGATGCAGATCAGCGAGCTCCCGCGTCGCCTGGTCTGCGTCGGCCTCCAGGTGGGCAATCGTCGCTTCGGCTGCGGTGAGGGCTGCGGTCGCCTGACGCACCTGCTGTTCTGCGGTGGCACGTACCTCCGCGACCCGCTGCTCGCTGATCGTAGCAGCACTGGCCCACACGGTCTGAATAAACGCCTGGCCGCGCGTCGTCAGATCGGGCGGCACCTCGATGGCCGGTGCCGCCGTTTTCCGCTCGGTCTTCCAGATATCGAGGTACCGCTTGATCGTGGTGTAGCTGCCGGCCCCAATGCGTTCCTGGACTATGAGCATGCTCGGCTCATCGCCAGCGGCGGCCAGGGCATCGGCGGCCTCAAAGACCGCCTCGCGTGTGACGAGTGCCTTTGCCATCGCTGCGCTTTCATAATTACCGTAATTACCGTAATTATGATAATACTCGTGTCAAGCAGTGTGTTCCGCTCTTCCTGTCAGGAGCGAGCGCCGCACGAACGCCATCACGATACGTGCTACGGTGCTTGCTCAGCGCTGCGGACGCTCGCCACCCAGCCGCGATGACGCACCTGCGGGGACGCGCAAAGCCTGCTGCGCCGGGCGCATATGCGACGCCCTGATCGCGCCTGCGGGACGTAATGGTGGCGCCTCTATCTATACCAAGGGTGTTAACCCCATCGACACCCGAGACGGCGCTGGCCGACCTCTGCGAAGCCCGCGTGTTTTCGGGGTCACCTTGAACTCGGTTCGCCATGCACAGGGGGCCAGGCGTCTGCCTAGCCCCCTATGCCAGCAGCGTGCGGGTGCGCCCACGGCGGCCACCGTCAGCCACAGGCCTGGGCTTATGGGGAGTGGTCGGGGATGGTCGCCACATAGGCGCGAAGGAGTGCTGCGATCTGGCGCTGCTGGGCGGAGCTGAGCCCATCAAGCTTGGCCAGGGCGGCGGTCAGGTCGGGGTCAAAGCGCGGGGGGAGGGGGGATGTCAAGCAGGAGTGAATCCACAGGAGTGGTGAGCGCACGGGCAAGGGCGACCAGCACCGAGGCGCGAAGATCGTCCTGAAGACCACGCTCAAGGCGTGAGACGACCGATGGGTCAATGCCGGCGTGCTGGGCGAGGGTCTGCTGATCCCAGCCCTGGGCCTCGCGCAGCGCGCGGAGGACCCGCGCGTCGAGTAGTTCTGCCATGTCGAAGGCCCCCCTGTAACGCTAGCGTAGCAGCGGGGGCTATACTTGGCATGGCTCACGTAAAATTGTGTATCTCCAATTAGAAAGCATGCAGTATGCCTGAGTAGCCGCACCAAGCATATGCCCGTCTCAAACATCGGCTGCGCACGTCAGGCCATAGCGCCACGCGTTACCACCGCTCCCACCGCTCCCCTTCCCGCGAACCATCCCTCGCCGCATCGCTCTCCCCGTTCGTTCTGGAAGGACTTTCATGCTTGTGCGCAACCGCTCTCTCCGCTGGCCGCTGCTCGCCCTCCTGCTGCTCGCCCTGTGCGGCGGCACCACCCTTCCGCACGCCTACGCCGCCGACACGCCGCCGCGCCTCGTGCGCGATCTTTTCCCAGCACCCGCATCGCTGCTGGGCTATGCTAGCCAGCTCACCTCGGTGGGCCAGGCCGCGTTCTTTGTCGGCGGTGATGCGGCTCACGGTACCGAGCTCTGGCGCACCGACGGCACCGCAGCCGGAACGACCCTCGTTCGTGAGCTCGTTCCTGGGGCCGGCTCCCTGGGAATCGCAAATCTCACGGCGATGGGATCGCAGCTCTTCTTCAGTGCCAGTACGGCGAGCAGCGATGATCTCTGGGTCAGCGACGGGACGGCGGCTGGGACACGACTCGTTGTGCCGTCCGAGGCGCTGCGGCCGCGTTACATCGAAGAGCTTGTGGTGGTCGGCGATACGCTCTTTTTCAGCGCGGGTAACGCCGCGTTTGAGCGAGAGCTCTGGCGCACCGACGGGACTGCCGCCGGGACACAGATCGTGCGGCCCACAACGGATGGCTCCGCGCTTCGCCCGTACAACCTCACTGTCGTCGGCGATCAGGTCTTCTTTCTGCGTACTGACAGTACCAGCTGGCGCGACGAGCTTTGGGCGAGCGATGGGTCCGCAGCGGGCACCCGCCGCATCAGCATGTTTCCTGATATGGTCAGTGGGCGACCCAAAGTGATCGGCCTAGCAGGGACGACGCTGCTGCTGCTCGTGGATGATCCCACCCTTGGCTACGATCTCTGGGCGAGTGATGGGACGACCGCAGGGACGCAGCCCCTGCGCGAACTCGCCCCTGGAACGGCGCGGGTTGAGATATATGATGCGGTGTCGGTGGGTACGCGGCTGTTTCTCAGCACCGACAACAGCCCTGAGGGCAAACTCTGGGTGACCGACGGCACGACCGCCGGAACGCAGCCCATTGCTATCGCGACCAGTGTGCCGCTCCAGCTTACGGCATTCGGCGATCTGGTCGTTTTCACGGCGAGCGACGCAGCGAGTGGCGGCGAGCTCTGGCGCAGTGATGGAACATTGGTGGGGACTACGCGCATCGCCGATCTCGTTCCAGGGCCGAACAACAGCGCGCCCTCCGACATGCTGGCGCTTGGCAGCTCGCTCTTCTTTCTCACACGAGGCGTTGCGGCAACCACTATGCTCTGGCGCTCTGATGGCACTGAGGCCGGAACCGTGTTCGTGCGCGATCTTTCCGACACCTGGCTGCCCTGGCCAGGCGGCCTGATGGCCTTCGGGACGCAGCTGCTGTTTCTCCTCCAGAATGCCACGACGAGCGACCTCTGGCGTTCCGACGGCACGACCCTGGGGACACAGCCCCTCCGCATACAGGCGCCCACCGGCCGCGACTCCTCACCCACTGGCCTCCTTGCGACCACGGAGGCGCTCTATTTCACCGCCGACAGCGCGGACCAGGCGGACGGACTCTGGCGGAGTGACGGGACAGCGGCGGGGACTACGCGCCGTGCGGATACCTTCGTTGCATACGGCCGCTCCCTTGCCAGCGCAGGCAGCAAGATCTTCTATGTCACATATGGGGCGAGCGGGCAGGAGCTCTGGGCGACGGATGCCGCCCTCGGCCCTGCGACTGCATTGGTGCCACTTGACGATGGAGACCAGAATATCTTCGATCACGAGTTGACCGCTGCGGGCCAGCAGCTCTTCTTTCTGCGCGAGCACGCCCCGAGCCAGCACTCGCTCTGGGTCACCGACGGAACGCCCGCTGGGACGCGCATGGTGTACGATCTTGGGGCATTCGTGAGCTATCCACCCGCCGCCGAACTGACCGCCGTGGGCGACACGCTCTACTTTGTCGCCGATGACGGCGTTCACGGGCGCGAGCTTTGGCGCAGCGATGGGACGGCTGCGGGCACCCGCATGGTGCGCGACATCAATGCAGACGGCGGTGGCGCTCCGCTCCAGCTCACCGCCAGCGACGGTCGGCTCTTCTTTTTTGCCTATCCTGATAGCAGTAGTCACCGCGCCCTCTACGTGAGCGATGGTACCGCCGCAGGGACGATCCGGCTTACCACACAAGCAGCTGGACATGCATGCGTGAACTTTGGGGGTATTTGGGAAACGTGCCCGCCGATCACCAGCGCGGCAGGGCGAGTCTTCTTTGTTGGCCAGACGGCGGAGGCACAGGTGCTGAGTCTCTGGACCAGTGACGGCACGCCAGGCGGGACGACGGCATTTGCGCCAGACCTTCCCCTGCCGGGAGCCGACGCGCGAGCACCCCTCACGTTTATGGCGGCAGCGCTGGGCGAGCAGATCCTGATCGTGGGCGCACTTCCCGATGGTGGCCGGGCGCTCTGGGTGAGCGACGGGACCACGGCCGGCACGCGCCGGGTAGGCCCCGCGCTGCGTGCGATCACCGAAATGGTGTCCGCCAACGGGCGGGTGTTCTTCGCCGCCGCTGACCTGAGCGCAGGCGAGGAGATCTGGGTCACGGACGGCACCGATGCCGGCACGCGCCTGGCGATGGATCTTGTCCCTGGCACCGGCGGGAGCAGCCCGGCCGAGCTCACGGTGCGTGGGGACGAGCTGTTCTTCAGCGCCTTTACCGCCGCCACCGGCCGTGAGCTGTGGGCGCTCCCGGTGGGCGTGCGGATGACCAGTGCGCCGGCTCCCGCCCAGGGCCAGGTCGGCGTGCCCTATCAGCATACCTTCACCGCGCGTGGCGCTGCGGCCCCGCAGTTCCAGGTAGTGGCGGGCACGCTCCCGCCAGGCCTGAGCCTGTCTGCGGCCGGGGTCTTGTCCGGCACCCCCACCCGCGCCGGCGTCTACCCCGACATCCAGATCCAGGCCGCCGGCCAGGGCGACCCCGCGACGGAGCGGCTCACCCTGACCATCGCACCGGCAGGGGCCGCGCTCGTGCTGACCAACGCCAGCGGGCAGACGGTCGCCCCTGGCAGCACCGTGGCCCTGCGTGGGCAAAGCTTCACACCAGGGGCGCGCGTCGCGCTCGCCCTCGACGGCCGCATGCTTGGCAGCTTGCTCGTTGCTAGCGACGGCAGCTTTACCGCAACGCTGTCCTTCCCCACCAGCGCGCCCGAGCGCAGCTACACGCTGACGGCGACCGAGTTGGCCGCATCGGAGACAATGGCCGAGACCGCCGCCGCCACCCAGGTTGGCCTCACGATCACACTTGCGCGCGGGGCCGCGTTGGTCACCGCCCCAGCGACAGGGGCGCCCCAGTTTCAGGCGCTGCCAACCCTCTACCTCCCACTGGTACGGCGG
>ENA-ORBV01010688-ORBV01010688.1-microbial-mat-metagenome-genome-assembly--contig:-NODE-10688-length-14607-cov-5.191810_pt1 | contig 14607 bp, 7 predicted proteins | sample MGYA00237777_ERZ505514 | MGnify/ENA primary metagenome ERZ505514 (study PRJEB26160, sample SAMN06269048) | microbial mat metagenome | isolation source: Oligotrophic lake microbial mat | place... | reverse complement strand
CAAGCAGAAGACGGCATACGAGATTCGCCTTAGTCTCGTGGGCTCGGAGATGTGTATAAGAGACAGCATTTTTATCACATCCTTCTCCAACCACATGAATCAATCAAATGAACGAGTAAGAAGAGACCAGCTATCTATGCGAGTATCATCATCACTGAACCACACTGACTGCTGCCATCTTAGCTTGTTACTACTGTACTACTAGAGCTTGATACTGTAGAGACGACAAGAGACAAGTGAGAAACGTTACAGACGATAAGAACTTGCTGATCTCTAGAACCTAGTACTAGTAGTTAGTTGTATTGAATTGAATTTGTAATACAGCAGCTGGCGATTAATTAACCAGTTGTGTGACAGGATGAACAGCAACAATGACAAAAAGAAGGCCTTAACCATCAACACTAGTATCACTAGCAGCAGTGGTGGTCTCAACCCGGCGGCGGCGGCGGCAGTAGGAGCTTCTCCTCCACCATCCACCAAACCTCAAGCAGCAGCCGTGCAAAGGGCTAATGCTACTACGCCACAAGCGACTACTGCTGCTGGAGGTGGCACTGTGGACACGTCCATGCTCCAGTCCCCCATCAAAGCCACCGACTCTTCGGACTCGCAAACCTTTCACAGTGCTGGAAGCAACCCATGGAATATTTCGCCAGCCGTCACGCCGACGCAGTCTGGGGATGGTTCTAATTCTCACTTGGGGTTCACAGCATCCCAGGGTGAGGATAGCTTTGCGCAGTTTGCCCAGCTTGCCAGTACTACACCCGCAACAACAACCACAGCAGCAGCAGCGGAAACATCATCAGGAGGATTACCAAAGATTGCAGAGACGACTACTCCCACAACGGCGGCCAACGACAACGACAACAATAACAACTCTCTATCTGAACCCACCAATGCTGACGCTGGACAACAACCGGGAGACCAACAGCAAACACAGCAACAGCAGCAGCAACAGCCTCTGATTGATTTTCCGGGAGCTACTCCAGCCGTGGATACTAGCAACGGCTCTCCACAACAGCAACAACCTGCGCTAGCGAGTGCTACGGGGGAGGAACCATACTCACCCACGGCTGCCGGAAATATGCCCACCACGCCAAGGACCATCACCTCTCAACTCACCGTCGATACTGCCATTCAAGAAGCAGGAGATTATCAAATGATGCAAGACCACCACAAAAGTCCTCAAGGAGGTCTGGCAACAACAACAACAACTGCTGGATTGGATCCACCCGCATCCTCCCAAGAGGGGCAACAACAGCAACCAGAACAAGGAGGACGTTTGTGGGAGGCAGCTTTGAAGGAAGCGGAAAAAGAGAAATCTTCGACGGGCAGCAAAGGGGAACGATCGAGGTTTGCCGAATCCATCATGGAACGAACGAGAAGTCGAGCCGATCCCGATGCTTTGGTATCTTCCAGTTGTGCTACCACGGCCAATACCCCTCAAACACCCTATTATTTGGGAGGTACGTTACTCTTTTACATTGGATCAAACTACTATATAGTAGTTTGTTCGAAATCGAGTGCTTGTGATGCATTTTTTGGAGTCAATTTACTTACACGCTTTTTCTTTGTCGACATTTTGACACGAAACAAAACCACTGCAGCCAAACCCTCCATGATTACCATTGGTGGCGACTCGGAGGCATCCTATATTCTCAGCACTGCGTTGGCCAAGAAAAGAGTCCGCGTCGTTCAACTATTACTGATTGGACTAGTCGGTCTTCTTTTGGGGTTGTTGGGCAACTTTTTTGTCAGTGCCTCTTGTAATTTTGCGACCGTCCAGATTCAGGTGGGACAAAGCAAAACTCCCTTTGATTTTCATTTTGGTCTTTGGAAGTATTCTCCCATTGACAGTGTCTTTCAGGGGTATTCCTACTGCTTCAAATACGACCAAAATTATGCCATGGACTCACCGATCGTAGCCCGGATAGCTAACATTATCGCACTTGCTGCGGGCCTCCTCTCGATGAGTATATTGTGGATCTATTTGATTTTTGGGTATACCGATAAGCGTCGCTGGAAATGGGCAGTGCGATTTGGAATCTTTGCTGGTCTGGTCCAATTGACGACGCTCTACTTTTTCTTTGGTCAGCTTTGTCAAGAATACACGTGTACCTTTGGACCTGGTGCTTATTTGTCCGTCTTTACCAGTGTCGTGTGGTTTGCCATGGCCTGTGAAATGCACTACCATATGCCAGTGGCACAACATGCCACAGGATATTCTGAGAATCCCAACGTTGGAGCCGCAATGGATGAACCTCGGGCCTTGGTAACTACCATGGAAATGACTCATATTGATGAAGTGACCCGGGAATACATTACTCGAGTGACAGGAAAGACCAAAGAAGATGAAATGCCACAACTCAACAGAGATTTGAAAGGAGTTCGTCCTCGGTCGGGCATGTTTACACCCAAATCGACAAATGGCAGTGAGCTATATTTTCCAACTCCAAAGGGTACCTATCAAGCCCCAGACGATACCTCATTTGTGTAGCAACTAGACTTGATTTATAGCTTCTTTTGCATATTTATATAGCACATGTGTTGGCTTCTCTCATTAAGCTATCTGCATCCATAAGATCGGCAAGGCTGCGTGCGCGTCTTTCGCCCAGTTACAGTTGTCTCTCAAAGCTTCCTCCTCCATTACGATATGTTGTTTTTGTTAGTTAGTACCGTTTATGATTTTCGTTTTCTATCTACTCTACTAGCGTCCAGCTAAAGTTGTTCTGTACGAAGTAGAATTATCTTGAATACTAGTACCTCTCAGGCTGCTTTCTGAAGGAGTATCTGATGCCAGGAGGCAAACCATTGTCAAAAACTAAATCGACATCTAGTGCCTGGCATATTTTGTACAGTCAGGATACCTCTTTGTACTCCAGTCAGACCCTCCTACATTCAGCGGTCAGTGGCTTCTCATCGTACCATATTGCCTACACTGCCAATAGCAGCCTTTGGCGAGTTGGCTTCATTTTTGAAAGCCTTCATCATCTACAGATTCTCACACTCTGTTTTGTGTAAAAAGCAGTCGGACAAGACAGGATAGTCACCAAGCAAGAGACAAAGAGCAGGACGAAACAACACTTTCGGAACGAGTAAGTGGGTCCTTATTTAGAGGTCACCCCAGCTGCTCGCCGTTCCTTTTTCGTTCCTGTTGGCGAAGTGTTTGATCAGCTGGACCTCATCATCGGCAAGGGTGGCTGATGACAACTCGGATGGAGGAAGGCCCGGTGGGGTACCATGTTTCTATGGCTTTGACGATGAACCCGACATTCAGTTACAGATGCACCGATATTCAGGTATAGAAGAGGGTCGCCATTCTTGTGTTTGGATAAAATCCTGGGGATGAAATCGTCCATCTTCTTGTGCTTTTCTTGGATTCGGTTGCTGATCCCGAGGAAAAATGGCTACACGGGAGCAAGACAAGATCAATCTTGTTCCTCCATTTTCGCGTCGCCTCTCTGACCTGTCCGGCACTGCACTGTGCCAACACTCCGTCCTAGCAGATTGTACCCAAATATATTGGCTCGAGGGCAACTTGGCATCTCATTCCCTCATCTTCATTCGGAGTGTCTGTTTTGTCTCTTGGCGTTTTTTTAAATGCTGACATTGTGCATCAACCATCTTTCGAGGCGACCCTACTTCTTATCTTGCAGCGGGACATTCTCTACGAATGAGGAAGGACGATTCTCCTCCTCGTTTTTCTGCTCGGGCGGCGGGATTGGATCGCACCTTTTGCTACAGGGAGAAAAGATACTATTTTCAATTTCCTCGGCCATCTCCCACGCCACACGAGCTTGTGGAGACGTTGGGCCATATTCTTTGGAAGCCTGGAGTGCTTCTTGGATGGCCCTTTGGTGTGGTGATCTCCTCCTCGTCGTCGGCTGCCTCTGGATGGCGTTCCGAGAAGTAGAGGCGGGCCCTGCCTGGATGCTTGTGTGGAATTATTTGAAGGACTGAGAATCCGTGGCATCCATCCATGTTCTGCACTATTAGTATGAGTAGAGAAAGATACAGAAGGAAGGTCATGGTGCTTTGGAGGTTGTAATCGAACAGGAGTGCGACAACGTTCCGTTTGCCTCCAATTTGATTCAAATCGTTTCAACAGCGTTTCGAGGTGGTAAAGAGAAGCAATGGGGAGAAGAGCATGTGCTATTGCTGCAATGCACTGCAACCATGCCTGACTAATTTATTGATGGATTGCTTTAGCTTCTCTGAATTTGATAGGAAAGACAAAACAAAACCTTGGCAAAATGATTTTATGACTAGAAGATTCCAGGTGTTTTTTCATTTCCAAATGAAACATGAGGTGTTTGAGGTTGCCCCTGCTCTTGGCTTGACGTGCTTGAAATGACCGGGTCATCTTGAACATCTCTTGATGATGAAGTCATTCTCAATTAGGCATTCCATTCATTGTGGTGGTTTGCTTCTCGCGGCTGCAACTGTATGTGCTGTATGTGTGGACTCTCATCTATGTTTCTCCTGTTCGTCTTTGCTTTCACAGAAGCTGTTGAAGATGGCGGACGAACGGAAGAAAGACCAGATACCCCATCCTCAACCCCAAGGCCAACTCATCGCCAAACTCAAAGGCCACACCACTTGGGTTTACGGCGTCCCCATAACCTCAGACGGAAAATTAGCCAGCGTCAGCGGTCGTGAAATTCGATTGTGGGACATCGAATCCCAAACATTAGAAACCACCCTCAAAGGTCACTCAGATATCATTTTCTCCCTCGTACTCAGCCCCGATGGCCAAACATTGGCAAGCGGCAGCTCGGATAAAACAGTCAGACTCTGGAACCTTAACAACAAACAGCAAATCTGCACACTCGCAATGCGCAAAGATCCAATCCATTCAGTCGCCTTCAGCCCAGACGGTCAAATCCTAGCCAGCGGAGGCGATAAACCATACGTAACCAAAAACGGCCCAAAAAGAACCATTAACCTTTGGGATATCGCCAGCCAACAAGCGATTACAACCCTCTCCGCCCACGATCTTCGAATCAACACCCTTGCCTTTAGCCCGGACGGCAAAACCCTTGCCAGTGGCAGCAACGACAACACAGTGAGATTGTGGGACATCGCATCCGTCCAGCAGCTCAACATCTTCGAAGGACACACCAAAAAGGTTGCAGCAGTCAGCTTCACAGCAGATGGCCAGCATCTCATCAGCAGCGGTGGCGGTGGCATCAAGATCTGGAATCTACGCACCGGACAAGTCCAAAACTTCGTCGAAGAGCATGGCTATATCAGCTGCTTCGCCATCCACCCTGATGGCAAAACAATCGCATTTGAAGTACACATTGGCGTTGAAATTTGGAATCTAGAAAAGCGCGAAAAATCGGCCTTCTTAGACTCCAAATCGCCCGTTAGCCTCAGCTTCAGCCCCGATGGAAATCTATTAGCAGTTGGCGACACCTCAGCTTTTAGTGACGACTCTGGCTCGGTCAAGCTGTGGAAACTCTCCAACGTTATTGAAATTGACGCTCAAGGAGACACAGTAGACGACCCCATCATTATCAACGAATCCACTAGCAATTCCGACAGCGACACGACTGGTCTTGTGGCGACAATGGATGTTGCTGCTGGAGATGCTGCTCCTCCACCCACCCAGGACAACACTTCCAACACGGGCGCCGTTGTTGTCAAAACAGAAGACTCGGTTCCGGCTCTAGCCACTAGCAGTGCAGATGCCACCGCGACGACAGCTACTACTGGTGGTCCTCCCGCTCTTCCTAACACTGCCATCATCAAAGATGAAGATGATCTTTGGTCCACGCCCGAAACTCCAACAGCCAATGCTGCTGCGAACTATGGCACCGGTACTGGCGCAAATGATGTTGTTCCATTGGTCACGCCCGGCATCCGAATCCAGCAAGAAGAAGAAACGGATTCACAGCAGCACAATAATTTGACGGTCTTTCAACGTTTGGAACGGATTGACCTACAATTGACTTGCCCCAAGAAGCGTCAAGCGTTGGCAGCCATGAGAGCTCATGAACGATTGAGACACCACGAACTGGAGGCTGGAATCGTGTCGCATGCGGGACAATCGGCCCATCAACGTTTGCTTCCCATTGAACAATTTTATGGATGCCTGGACCCTGCCTGTAATTGTTCCCGGGGAAGTTGGTTCAGGGGAAGTTGGTTCAGCACGGTCGAAATATCAACATCTTGGGCCCCTTCTTCGTCATCCTTAAGGGCGGCTGCCTTCTTCCTTTTCTCCGCCGCCGCTTTCTTTTTGGCATTCAAGTGGCGTGTGCTCACCATTGTATCAGTTTCTGACTCAGATGATTCCAACTGCTCCTTGTGGTGGTAGGATTGGTGGTTATCAACGCGACGTAGGGGTTCGCGATTATCAAGTTGGATGGAACGATTGGCTTTGGCTCTCTTCTCCTTGTTCTTGGCTTGACGGATGGTGCGCTGAGTCCTGGGAGCAGTGATGGGTGTGTTTGGCTGTGCGTCTGTGAACTGATCCTCGTCGTCTGCAATTGGACTGCGCCATGGTGGAAACAATTTTAGAATAGTTAAGTTAGAAATCAAAGTCGAATCAAAACGACGAAATAGCAGTGTGCACTTACCAAAAATCGATATTATGAGAAGAATTTGAACTGCAATCTTTGCGCCAAGTGTCGAGCAATGATGTTGACTCCGTCTGTGGTTAATTTGGTGTGTGTGAGACAGGATAATCTCTCTCAAATATGAGCAAAACCTCACACATCAGTTGCATCTGCGGCCTAACAAACGCATCTTTGGACTTCATCGTGAAGTAAAGAGAGGCACATTGGTCACGGAATCTCATCCAATCGAATGAATCAATGGAGGGACTGAAATCCAAACAATCCAACTGACACTTCCGTGTAATTGCGCACAGTACCAGTACGTCGTACATACATATTGAATGAATCTTCATCATTCGTTGCCTGCAAATTAGCAAGTCAACGACGACAGGCACAACCTACGGTATTCTTGTCATACATTCTTCACTGTCCCAGTAGATGAGACTAGCAGTGCGGATTGGTTGGAAGCATCATTACTACTGGCTTGAACAATTATCTCGAACGGGCAGCAACCCTTTCTATTCTTCGAAACAACAACACTACAGCCTTTCACCTGCCTTGAAGAAGAAAATGGTGAACTCTTCCGGAAATAATGATGATCAATCACCAAGGCAATATGTATGGTTTGTTCGTTACGGTTTGACGGAATATCCACTGGTGGAATTTAAGGGACCCTATGACAGTACGTTTCCGTGTTGTGTTGTGTCGTGTTGTTGTAGTGAATTGTTTTTTTGGAAAGGGTTTAGCCTCGCCTATTTGTGTAGTCTTTGAATATTGATTCGCCACATAATTATTATACCAATCGGCACCCCAAATACTGACATTTAAATATTTTTTTGTTGACAATGTATGTTACAGGTGATATTGATCCTACGTTGGGAATCACCCATGCCAATAGCATTGCCCAACGCATCATTAGTAGCCCCGACGGCCAAGTTCCTCAAAAGGTATATGCCTCCCCCTTTTTACGAACCGTTCATACCGCGGACATTCTTGCCAAGGCGGTCGAGTCAAAAGTCCGCATTGAAGAAGGACTCACGGAATGGCAAGTTCCTTCCTTATTGGAAGTAGAGGGAGTTCGAACCTATCCCAAAACGGCCAAAGAGCACGCCACAAAATTCGATTCTATTGATATGAAATATCAATCCCTCAATCCACTTGTGCAAGATAATGCCACGAATGTTCCAACGGGAGCTCCCCAATTTCCCGAATCCGAAGAACAATTGGTCTTGCGATGCAAAACAACCCTCGACAAAATTTTGCAAGAGGACGCCCAAGGCGATACGATTGCCATTGTCGCGCATGCCCCTTGTGTCATTGGCATGGCCTTGCATTTGGCCGGCCTGTCTTTGAAGGAGGGTTCCAAATTAGAGGCGTGGCCACTGGGAGGATTGACCTTGTTTTCGCGACCCATTCTCATGCGGGACAACAACAACAATGACTCTGCCACAATCAGCTATGGTGATTGGAAGATGGAATTTTACGGAAATAGTGACCATATGCCGGGGGAATACAAAGAGGGTCTCAAACGATGGACCCTTCCCTGCTTGTCGTCGTCCGCTTGATACTGTAGGATACAGACGGACGGTTGCGTGTAAAGAAGGCCCGCGCCTTTTCTATACTAACTCGACAACCACCATTCGAAGCCCTAATACTAAGAAGAGTTCTAATTAAATAACCATGGATACCTTGACAGAGTCGTAAGCATAAGGGAACATGTTGATACTACTAATGAAAATACCTAGCTGGCAAAGCAATACTTATCATTCCAACACTAAAATAGTAATAGAGGATGATTACATATCGGCCGTCGACCACATGTGAGCTTCTTCGTTTTTTCGTTGTTGACCATACTTGGCGGCCAACAATTTGTTCTCAAAGCCATTCCCACGATGATTGCCATCCCATCGATACCCAGGTTTAATGTTGAATCGATTGGGGGGAGCCGGAGGACCCTTGTACACGGGTCGACTCGAGGCAGCAGCACCCGTGCCACTGCTAGTTGTTGTGGTGGTGGTTGTGGCATAGGCCGCCATGGGATCTCCTGCTCGCAGTGTATTTTTGCGCATACGTTCCAAATCATCATCAGCTATGCTTCTCGCAAAGGAGGACTGTTGCAATTGTTGTCGTTCTTGATACCTTGCTTCTTGGTCTTGTTGTTGTTTTTTACCTTGATTCAAGAGGAATCGTTGTTCCTTTTGTTGTTGTTCTTGTAACTTGGCTGCCGCTTCCTTGTCGACGACGGAAATGGTCGTTCGTTTTCCTTCGGCATCCCGATACACCGTTTCTCCCATGCCGTGTTCGTCGACCATGGCTTGGGTTTCTTGTTTGCGTTTGGCTTGAATTTTTTGTTCCACCTTTTTAAAGTCTTGGGCTTGTTGAAGACCCGCGACGTGACCGGACGACATGCGTTCTCGTCCCTTGGATGATGCAGACGATGCATCATCCGAACTTTTGGATCCGTCCTCGTCGCTGTCGTATCGTTTTCGGCGGCGGCTCCTGCCCTTGTCGTCATTGGAGGATGCCGACGATGACTCGCCATTACTGCTGTCTTGGCGTGGTCGAGAAGAATGTTTCGATTTCTTGCGGTTATCGCTTCGATCACTATCACTATCATCATCTGAATCATAACGTTTGCGATTTTTCTCCTCTCGATCACTCTTGTCGCTGTGACTGTCGCTGTCACTATCGTGGCGTCGTCGGTTAGTAGATGGAGCAGCATCTTTTTCGTGCCTTTTTCGATCGTCGTCGTCATCACTGTCGTATCTCCTTTTTCGGCTGCTACTCCTTTCTCGAGAGCTAGCAGCACTACTGCTCTGATGGGAAGAATCGGAATCATACCGACGACGACGGTTTTCACCGCCACCGCCACTACCATCATTGTCATGATCGCCCCCGTCATCTTGCCAAGTCCCACGGGTCGTTGCCTTGGTAATGTCTGTCATGGCTGGATCTTCCACGACCAGTGGCCTGTCTTCACTGTTGTCGTCGTCGTCATCGGAATCATCTTCATAGTCCCCATCGACTTTTTGTTTGTGGCTGCTTCCAAATCCTACGAGTAGATCTTCCTCGTCGTCGTGCAAGGCCACGACAGGGGCTCGTTTCTTTTCCTTTTTCTTCTTTTTTTCTTTCTTCTTTTTGTGTTTTTTCTTTCCTTGATCATCGCTATCATAATCATCACCACCACCTCCTCCTCCAAGGTATTTGGAGAGATAATCCTTTTTGCTTTTGCTGGCCATGTTGCTATTAATTTTAAAAAAGTGTGTGATGCGATTAAATTTTGTGTTGCTTGTGGTTGGTTGGGACGTCGAGGTGCAGTTGAGTCTGAGACGAGCAACTGCGCGCTCCTCTTTCAGAGCCAGTGCGCGATAAAGTTCGAAGTTCAAAGAAGGATTTCTTGGCAGCTTCGAAAATTAATGAATCAAGATCGACAATGATTGAATCAAGAGATAGCCCAAGAGGAAGGCAGTTACTAACTGTCGTCGGCAGCGTCAACCCAAGTAAAGTAAAGCAAAGCCAAACCTAGTCTTCATCAGAAGATCAGTATTCTTGTTGACCGTTAATAGAGCTTGAGAGAGTATGTTTTTTTCGTCGCTGGCCATGAATACATCGTCTTCGTCTTGTGCAGCTTCCGCGGCGGGCCGCGTAGCCGTCATTACGGGAGCCAACAAAGGCATTGGGTATTTCATTGCCTTGCAGCTGGGCATGTCGGGATTGTTTCAACACATCATTTTGGCCTGTCGCGACACAAATCGAGGTCAAGCTGCTTTGGCAAGGATGCAACCTCATTTTCCATCCTCGGTTCAGGCGTCGTGTCTTTCTCTGACCCTTGGAAATCATGACAGCCATGTGGCCTTTCGAGAACAATTGGAAACCTATTTAGTACAACAACATCAAAGCGACAACAACAATAATAGCAATAGTGACGAGTTTTTGCCTCAAGTCGACGTCCTAGTCAACAATGCCGCCATGGCCTTTAAGGGATCGGATCCAACACCCTTTGCCCAACAAACCAAACCAACTTTGGATGTCAATTTTCGAGGTACTGTTGATTTTACTCAACAAATGCTACCCTTGCTGCGAAGGGCAGGTCAACAACAAAAGACAACAGCAACAGGACGAAGGGATTGTGCCCGCATTGTCAATGTAGCTTCCATGGCAGGACGATTGAATCAAGTCAGCCCCAAACGGCAACAACAATTCTCATCGCCCAATCTGACCATGGAAGAATTACAAGATTTGATGGACGAATTTGAAACGGATGTGGCTGCCGGAAATCACCAGGCCAAGGGATGGTCCAATACCAACTACGGCATGTCCAAATTGGCCGTAGTGGCCGCCACCAAAATTTGGGCCCGGGAAGAAAGCCCCCACCATATTTCGGTCACTTGCATTTGTCCTGGATATTGTGCCACGGACATGTCGTCCAACAGCGGTCCTCGTTCGGCAGAAGAGGGTGCCAAGAATGCCGTGCTGCCAGCGACCATGGATCATCCACCCATGACGGGCGAATTCTTTGCCGACATGAAGATTCGGCAATGGTAGCAAGGATGAAGCTTTTGGGCACACGATTTCTCGGAAATCAATAATTATTCTGAAACATATTTCGCTAAACGCATGATTGCTTCAAAGTGCATACACAAAAAATTCACAGTCTGCCTATACCCATTTGTCATGCTATGCATTGTTCCTTACTAGATTTAGAAAAAAAGTCTGGTACTCTGGTTTCATCAAGGTAGCCTTTTGCCAGCACTTTCCTGTAGTGCACAAATCTTGTGGATGGATTCATCATAAAATTGTTCCGTGGGTTTTCAACTCACACAGTGTATAGCATTCCCAATTTTGGAGCGAGTCTGCAGAGAAACCTTCGTCGCTACCAACATTACTTTGTCCTCCAAATACTATTACTGCTTGTCACGTCCAAATCCTGGAATTCTTGATTTTCCACCGGCCGAGCCCTTTTTGTCGTTACCTCCCAAAATACTGGTATCACCTCGACTGCCACCATCTTTGTTGATAATCGGTCGATTTGGCTTTTTACCTCTCTGAACCAAGTCCCTGACTTCTTCGCCTGTCAGAGTCTCGTATTCCAAAAGAGTTTGTGCCAGCAGCTTGTGTCGAGAGGAGTTCTTGGTCAAAAGTGCCTTGGCTCTTTGGTACGCCGCATCGGTCAACTTTTTCACTTCGGAATCAATACTGGCTCTTGTCTCATCAGAAGCATGCTCTTCTCCGGTTGCTCCTCCATGATATACAATACCCACCTGTTCGCTAAATCCAAATTTGGTAACCATGTTGCGGGCAATTCTGGTCGCCTGCATAATATCACTACTCGCGCCAGAGGTCACATTGTCGGCTCCAAAAACTAACTCTTCGGCAACACGTCCACCCATCATGACATCCATGGTCGCTAGCATTTGTTTGAGAGATTGAGATGTTTGGTCGCCTTCGGGAAGCTGTGTCACCATTCCCAATGAATTTCCCCGCGGCATAATGGTAGCTTTGTGAATGGGAAGGGCTCCTTCGGTGAGCGTCGCAACAAGCGCGTGTCCAGCCTCATGGTAGGCAGTGCAGCGAGCCGTTTCCTTTGTAATCACGGCAGTTTTTCGTTCGGCCCCCATGAGAATCTTATCCTTTGCAAATTCCAGGACAGCCATGTCAATAGCGTTCAATCCATCGACACTGGCCTTCAGTGCGGCTTGATTCATCAAGTTGAAGAGATCGGCACCACTGAAACCAGTTGTTCCTCGTGCTAGAATATTCAAATCCACATCCTTGTTAAGTTTCGTCTTGCTGGCATACATTTCCAGAATTTCCTTTCGGCCACCGACATCGGGTAATGGAACAACTACGTGTTTGTCGAACCTTCCAGGACGAAGAAGTGCAGAATCCAGTGACTCCATAAAGTTGGTTGCTCCAATGACAATAATACCATTGTTTTCGTCAAAGCCATCAAGTTGCACCAACAACTCATTGAGTGTCATTTTCAAGGCGGACTGGTCCTTCAGTTTTCGGGTTCCTCCAATGGCATCAATCTCGTCGATAAAAATAATGGCCGGTGACTTTTTCTTGGCTGTCTCAAACAACTCTCGAACACGTTTGGCACCCAATCCGACATACACTTCTTCAAATTGTGATCCACTGCTGAAAAAGAAAGGAACGCCAGCTTCACCTGCAATTGCTTTAGCCAGCATGGTTTTTCCAGTTCCTGTTTTGTCATTTCCAGAATCGAAGAGGAAGGATAAGTTAGAAAAATTGAAACAAAAAAGGAATGGCAGCCTACTGTATAATACGAGAAAGTCGCTCATACATGAGTCGCATGGTACATACCAGGAGGTCCCGTCAATAGCAGTCCACGAGGAAGTTTTCCTCCCAAACGAGTAAATTTGGAAGGATCCCTCAAATAGTGCACAATTTCTTCCAATTCTTGTTTGGCTTCCGTGACACCCTTGACGTGCTCAAACTTGACTAGGACCGGTTGTTCCGCTTCTTGAATATGTTTGGAATTTTGGTTCATGCCCACCGCTTTTCCAAGTCCTTTTTCATCCAACATGGCACCCAACGCACTGACCACGACCAAGGTAATGACGACTCGTCCAAACAAACTCAACAAGGCCGTTTTGGCGTTGGTGGACTGGTGCATTTCGACGTGCAAGGGGTATTTGGGATCCGTGCCACGCGGGATCATACCACCCATACTTCCTCCTCCCTGTTGCAAAAATCCTGGCGTTCCACCTCCGCCACCCATCATGCTCGGATGCATCATGGAAACACCACCACTGCTGTGCAAAATCGACAAGAGTTGCTCGACTTGTTCCGCCTTTCCCGTTTTGCTTTGTTCTTGTTGTTTGAGTAATTCTTGCAATGCCTCACGTTGTGCTGGACTCATACTGGTATTGTCGTGTTTCATCAATCGATAAATCAAGGTACGAACGTCCACTTGCCGGTAGGACTGCGTATGCTGAATGGCCTGGAGCGCCAAGGCGACACTGGCCGTGTTGACGGCCAAATGGGAAAAGTTGGGATTGGTCATGCGTTCCACCACCACCGCAGGATAGTCCTTGGCGAGTTCTTGCAAAAAGGCATTCTGGGCATTGGCATCGTGGGGTGCCGCGTTGGCGGAATGTTCCAATGTCTTGAGCTGAACGTCCTTTAGAAATTTCGGCGTATTGCTAAAGAACGAGCGCGTTTGTTGGTGTTGCGAATTGTTGTCATCCAGGAGACTGCCACTGCTGCTGGCACTGCCACTGGTTAGCATGTCACTACTAGTGCGAAACAATCGAGCACTCGACGAGGCAGCGGCAGTGGTAGCACCGGCATAAAAGGTGCGTTGCTGCTGTGGTGGTTGCGATTGTTGACGAATATTAATAGCAACACGTGGCATTAGCGAACTGCGTCGCTCTTCGTAGAGCTGGCGCAGTTTCGCAAAGTCCTGTTGTCGTGTTTTTTTTGTATAGCAAATCAGAGTGGAAGATTGGAAGAGAGAAAGACATGAGCTGTGAACAAAGACACGACGAAAAACGTTGACAAAATTTCATAAAATTCTTCAAAAATAAAAAGTCTCAGCGACATCAAAAAATCGATCTTATCTCTCCTAGCGCATTCAAACACTTACATGATAGCGAAGCTGTCCTGCGTGCGGCATGACGGTGAAGTATGGAAAGAAAGGAGTAACAAATCAAGAAGATAACTTTTTCTTATGCTTGTGCCGATAGTGTACGCAGTTTTGGGAATCAAGGGATGTCTGAACCTTTGCTCGACCTCGACTTAGCTAATCAAACCTAAAATTACAGTAGGTTCTGCAGGTAATCACAACACAACAAACACTCGTCAGGGCACAACGCGAGGTTGTCTATTGGCTGCAATAGATTGTGGATGTTGAACTGGTATTAATTCGTGAATGAATCAGGGCAGCTTCATGTAACCATAGTCGTCCATCTATCTTGTTCTTCCGCTTTCGTTCGCGTTGTCTGGACAGGGATTCAACGTAGTAAGGCAGTGATCTGATTGGCTGAGACTCAAGTAAGACATACTTCCTAATTAAGGTTCAGAC
>ENA-ORBV01010687-ORBV01010687.1-microbial-mat-metagenome-genome-assembly--contig:-NODE-10687-length-14607-cov-5.210874_pt1 | contig 14607 bp, 14 predicted proteins | sample MGYA00237777_ERZ505514 | MGnify/ENA primary metagenome ERZ505514 (study PRJEB26160, sample SAMN06269048) | microbial mat metagenome | isolation source: Oligotrophic lake microbial mat | place... | reverse complement strand
TGCAACGATAGCTCGTGTTAAAACTATCCAGAACAAAACGTGTTCCTTTGCACATGCATCTTTGCAACGGTCTAAAAGACATCGCCGTTGCGACACATAGACCAGCGTCTGCTGACGATGGTTCCTTGCTCTTCTGAGCAAGCTTCTTTACTATTGCAAAGGATAGGGCTAGTAGTACAACTAGTCCCATGCACTGAGAAGCGTATCTTCCGTGAATGAGTCACGACCCTGTGAGTCCCGTGTGAGGATGCTCTGTGCATAGCCAATTGTAGGCAAATTAGGGCATTGCAATTTCCAAAGGGGGCTGTTTGTCAAAAATGCACAGCCCTTGTTGTGTAGAAAACCGTGGATGCGAGGCAAAACATGCTTGCACAAATGCACACAAAGTGTCAGTAAAAATGACATTTCCTAACGGTGCTTTCACAGACATGGAAGGATCATTTAGCACATGACAGTGAAGCTGTTTCAGTTCTTCATGTTTGTGGTGCAAGACCCAGGGGGGCGGCGAGCAAAGCAAGAAGTGAGCCAACTGGCCATGCCACACAACAGGTTCTCCATCCAGCCATGCTTTGCTGCACCCCTGCTGTAGGGTGCTTATTACCTGCATGCAGCTCCTGAAATGGAACTGCTTTGCGGACAATTTCCAATAACCCTAACCCCAAACTGCAAAACCACGACTCACTGCACTGACTCACTCTCATTGATTCATGTTCGCGAGCGACGATGAGTGAATTCCAAAGAAACAGGCAAACATGCAGCACAGCCGACGACCATCACCCGGCCAACCAGCACAATGATGCTATGCATGGTACGTCGTACTGTAGATGCATCCATCCCCACCATTGAATCTCTCGCTCCTTCGTCCATCCGTACTATTACAAGAGAAAGGAACTTGTATTCGAATCATTAGTATGAAGTGTTTATAAAATTGATCTCTCTTGTCGACGCATCAATACATGCATGGAAGCATTGATTCTGAAGAATGTGCAACCCTACGCGAGTCGAAAACGAAGAAGGAAATCCTGTTGTTGGCAACGATAATCAAGACCCTATAATGACAGACCACACTACTACTTTGACTCCAAAAGACGAGGACCCCTTGTCGCAAGCTTCACTGTGGTCCCGTTTTTGGTTTGCTTGGAATCGTCCCCTCTTGGATATGGGTCGTCAGCGCGCCCTTCAAGGGGACGATTTACCTCCGCTGGCGCTGGCGGATACGTCGCGGTACAGTCGAGAATACATGGAAGCCTTGTGGAAGGAGGAACAAAAGCGTTCGCCACAAAAGCCTAGTTTGGCATGGGCCATGGCCCGCGAGTACATGGCCACGACATGGCCCAGTCGATTGCTCATTATGCTCAATTCCTTATCGAAAATTGGACAAGCCGTCGCCTTGCGCATTTTATTGGATTCTTTGGATACCAAGAAGAGCAGTACGGGCTTGGCCGCATCCGCATCCAACTCTTCGCCGTATATTTGGGCTTGTGCCATTATCGCCTGCGGCTTGGTCGCTTTTCCAACGAAACAACATTCCTTTTTTCACTTGTATCGAAAGGGAAATCAATATCGAATGGGATTAATGGCGACCATTTATGCCAAGACTTTGCGGCTTCCATCCATTCGACATTATCATTCTCAACAACACGAAAAAGAAGGAGCAGGCAACAACAAAAACCAAAACAAGAGTACCGGTACAACATCCGGACAAGTGACCAATTTGGCATCCAATGATATTGAAAGATTCGTCCTAACGAGTATTTACACCAACCTATTGTTGGCCAGTCCTTTGGAAGTTAGTACGATTTTTGTCGTTGGTATTTATACCATTGGACCCGTCTTTATTTGTGGTTACGCTTTATTGCTATTATTAGTGCCACTGCAATTTTGGTTGAGTCGACGATTTGTTTACTATCGCAGTCGCATTGCCAAATTGACCGATGCTCGTGTCACACTGGTCAGCCAAGCGGTCAGTGGTGCTCGCGTCCTCAAATTACAAGGATGGGAATTGGAATTGGAACACAAGATATCACAGTTGAGGGCTTCCGAAATCCAACAATTGCAAATTACGTCCCGTCTCAAGGCATGGAATGATGCGATCTATTATGTCAGTAGCTTGGTCGTGGCGGTCTTTGTCTTTGGGATTCATGTAGGAGCTTTGGGTGGCGTCTTGACACCAGGCATTGTCTTTTCCACCATGACCTTGTGGAATTTATTACAATATTCCGTCACGAAACACATTCCTCATGCCATTATGGGCTTGTCCGAATGTTATGTCGCATGCCAACGCATTCAAGCCTTTTTGGAGTTGCCCGAATCGGAAGAACCACCACAACCATCCCTACAACCACAAGACAATACGGAAGCAATCGACGTCGATATAATATCACAACACAACAATAATAACAACGTCACTCTTCCTCTTCCTCTTGACGACGCTTCGCAGCAACAGTCGACGAGGCCGCTGATGATACTATCCAATGCGACTTGTTATTGGGATAATCATCGGCATGGTCAGGAAAACAACAATCCATCGAGCAATACCACCACCACCAACAAAAACAACAATGATCTTTCGTTTTCGCCTGTGAATAATCTAAATTATGGTGACGACAACGACGACGACTGCGAGATTGTTCCTGCTACTCCTAGGAGCCAAAACAGCAACATGGCACTGGATAAAGTCTCACTTCAGTTTGAGGCGGGAAAGCTCTATTGCGTCATTGGAAAAGTAGGTAGTGGCAAGAGTGCACTGTTGCAAGCCCTGATTGGCGAATTACCACTAGCCCGTGGCACATTCGAGCAGTTTTATTCCAACAAGAACAACCAATCGAACATTAGTTATGCCGCCCAAGATCCATGGATCATGGATGGAACGGCCAGAGAAAACATTGTCATGGGACAAGCCTTTGATCAAACCTGGTATGATCAAGTTGTTCAGGCCTGTTGTTTGGAGTCGGATTTTGACGACTTTTTGCAAGGCGATCAAACCATTGTGGGCGATCGTGGTGTCCAGTGCAGTGGCGGTCAGAAAGCAAGGCTTGCGTTGGCGCGAGCCCTGTATTGTGATGCGCAGGTATTGATTTTAGATGATCCTCTCAGTGCGGTCGATGCCAAAGTGGCTCGATCCATTTACTACTCGGCAATTCAAGAGCTGGGAGTAGCCAGAGGAAAATGCGTGGTACTGGTGACACACCAACATCAATTCGTTGGAGCCAATGAAAACATATGTATATTGCTCGACCAAGGCAAGGTGATTTGTTGCGGTTCTTTTGCCGACTGTGTTGCCAAGTCGAAAGGAGATCTCTCGGAAGCACTTCAAACTGAAGAAGACAAGGTCCAAGCCGCAGAAAGCCCAGGAGAGGAGACAATACTTCTCGACAAAGGCAACGGCAATGCGACGAAAAACAGCAAGAAGGACGCCGCCTTTACAGAGACACGGACAACAGGTGTCATCAAAAGCCGGACATGGCTTTCATACGGCAAGGCTTTGGGGGGTCTTCTTATTTCTGTGGCGTTCTTGATCATATTTTCCATCACACAGGCTGTCTTTCTCGTCACAATGACGATGGTTGGAAAGTGGGCTGATGCAAGTGACAATGAACAAAATTCCTCATATTGGTTCGGCATTGTGTTCGGTCTAACTGCCGGCACGGTAGTGCTTGCCATTTTCCGGGCACAATTGAGTTTTCATCTCTTCCTGCAAGCCTCCAAGCGCCTGCACAACCAAATGCTCCGATCGGTTCTTCGTGCAACGATTGAATTTTATGACACCAATCCACTTGGAAGAATATTAAACCGATTTGCCGCGGATGTTGGGATTAGCGATGAACTGCTTCCCTTCACGATCTATGACTTTGGAGTTGGATTCATTATGTTTGTGGGGAGTATCATGACTGCCCTCGTGGTACTTCCGTTGACTTTGGTCATCTTTCCTTTTTTGCTTTGGGCATTTGTTCACCTAAGGAACATATTTGTTCAGACCACACGAGAGCTGAAGCGCTTGGAGGGACTCGGGCGTTCCCCCCTTTATGCCATGATGAGTGAATCGCTCGTCGGCATTGCTTCGATTCGAGCCAACGACAAGAAAATCTACTTCTCCAACAAGTTCGAAACACTTCATGATACCCTCATTCAGTCCCAGTTTGCTTTTATTGGTGTGAGCCGTTGGTTTGCCACCCAACTTGACTTTTTATCCTTTTTGTTTCTTACAGCAGCGACTCTGTCTGCAGTGGTTATACAAGATCAAGGCTGGCTTGGATTGGACCCGGCTGTCTTGGGGCTGGCACTATCCTTGCTGTTGCAACTTGCAGGTGCCAACTTTCCTTACATGGTTCGTCAAAGTGCTGAAGTTACGAATCAAATGGTCTCGATTGAGCGAATATGGGAATTTGGACATTCAATTCCTCAGGAAGCGCCATTGGAAACCGAGTTTGACAAGGACCACGAGGATTGGCCAAGAGAACCGTCCATCGTGGTATCGAATTTGCAGGCTCGCTATCGCAACAACCTCCCACCCTGTCTAGACGATTTGTCCTTTGAAATTCAACCGGGGGAACGCGTGGGAGTTGTGGGGCGCACCGGAGCAGGGAAAACGTCGTTGCTGCAAGCACTCTTTCGAGTACTGGAAGCTGAAAAGGGATCGATTCGGATCGGAGGTGTAGATATTTCGCAATTGGGGTTGCACAAGCTCCGGACGAATATGGCGGTGATTACTCAGTCTCCCGTTTTGTTCAGTGGATGTACAATCCAAGAAAACCTGGATCCGTACCCAAAAGCTTCCGGCAGCGAGGAGTTGGTGCGTTTGGAGATGGCTCTGCGCAGTGTCCACATGTGGGAGAGTGTTCAAAACATTCCAAACGGCTTGGAGGGAGTGGTTGCAGAAGGTGGCACCAACTTTTCCGTAGGACAGCGACAGCTCTTGTGTTTGGCACGTGCCTGCTTGGCCGACTGCCAGATTTTGGTGCTGGATGAAGCCACAGCAAACGTCGATCAAAAGACAGACCAGCTTTTGCAGCAAACTCTACGAGAACGCTTTCATTCGGCTACCATCATTGCGATAGCACATAGGTTAGATACTGTGATGGACTATGATAAGATACTGGTCCTAGGAAACGGGCGCGTACTTGAATTTGGACCCCCCAGTGAACTGCTTCAAATTCCTGGTGGTTCATTTGCTTCCATGGTGGAAAGCACAGGGGCTGCCATGGCAGAGCTACTGAAACAAAGAGTAAAAAAGCTGGAATAGGTCCTACTAGAACAAGAAATCTGGGTTTGACCTGGATACCAAACAATTCGTCCTGAGTAGAGGCGAGCTTTTAGCATCACGCTCCTCATGTTCTTTTTCAAAAAGTGGTTCTCTTTAGGGGCCGCTGTGCGGTCCTCCAGAAGGTTCGGCTCTACTAGCTAGCTAGTAGCTAGCTAGCTCGTAGAGCCGAGCCCTCGGCTCTACTAGCTCGCTCTAGCTAGCTAGCTAGTAGCTAGTAGTACACAGCCAGTCGTGTTCACGAATAATGAGAATCCACGTTTGAAAGGAATAGAAAAGTAAAAGTTTGTCTTTAATCATTTTTCCAAACTCAATAACATAAAAAGGCCATCAATATAACCAAGTCAGACTACGACGCACTGTAAAGTTCTTGCAATCGAAGATGGGAAGTAGAAACAAAAGCTATGGTTTGGTAGAAACTCATCAACCAGAAAGAGAAATCATGTCGGCTCGTGGCTGTGGTGGTCTTGATGATGTCGTTGATGGTAACAACGGAAATGATGCTTATACAGCTGAGGATGCTGTTGGATTGGATCCCGATCCAGTCATTGACACTTCCTGTCCTGGCTGCTTTCATGTTTCACCCTTGGCGACGGTTGCATCGGTGATTTGTTTTCCCATTACTCTAATTTGTTGCATGGGTGGCTGTACGGTGGTGCCCGAGCGTCAACATGCGGCGATCTTATACTTTGGAAAATATGCAGGGTCTATCCAAACTCCTGGCATTCACTGGTTGCCTCCCATCGGTGCCGAGTGGAGGAATTTATCCACGGCCACACGAACCTTGAATTTGAAAGACTTGAAAGTTTTGGATCGTCGCGGTAATCCTGTCATCGTGTCGGCTGTGGTGACCTTTCAACCCACATCGGCGAAGAAGGCACGCATTGATGTCGAGAACCCTTGGCCCAATGCAAGAGCTTGGAGGAACGTCGGCCCCGATGGTCAGCAAATTCTAATTCCACTGGAACCGCAACGCGAAACGTTTATGCAGTTACAATCCCAAGCTGTGCTCAAACAAATCTCGTCCATGTTCCCGTACGAAGCTCCCACAGGCGAACCATCGTTACAGACAGAAGGTGCTCATATTGCGGATATGCTTATCGCTCAACTTCAGAAGCGGGTTAGCGTTGCTGGGGCTAAGATTTTGTCGTTTGATTTGGTGGATTTGTCGTATGCCCCCGAAATTGCCAGCGGTATGTTAGTGCGACAACAAGCTGCGGCATTGGTCGATGCTCGTAAATTAATTGTTCAGGCAGCTGTCGAAATGACACATCAAGGTAAGGGTTTTCCAGGACGTTGATCATTTGTTGCTGCATTATTTGTGACTCTCCACAATTTCTGATCGTTTTGGCTCTCTGGCTTTCCCCTATCTGGATTGTCTTGGCTATGACTATCGTGACTAGCTGTCGAGGATCTGGAACACAAAAGTGGTAAAGCTTTGTCCGATGAAATGCGGGAACGTACATGCTCGAATCTTTTGACGGTTATCTGCTCGAGTGAATCTGTCACTCCCACCCTTCCCGTTGGAGGATCGACCAATAATTGATTAAGGAAGACAGTATTGTGGAAGGTAAAAGTAAACGGCTGCATTTGGAAACTTGGAGTAATGATAGGGAGGGGCCTTGTTGACAGGGCTCGTCCGTTTTAGAAAAGTGCAGAAGTGGCGAGGTGATAATCAGTTTAACATATTTTTATGACAGGAAGCAAAAGCAATGCGTAAAACGTTCATTTCTAGATCTAAAGTCTCTTGAAGTCAGCAGCCCCCCTTCCTTTGTTCCAAAAGAAAAGCGGGCTGGTGTGTCTTTTCGGGAGAATGATACGGCGCGGGGGGCCAGGGACTGCAGCGAGGATTTCGCAGTAACAGGACTTCATCTCTTTTAGCCCGACGACCCCTCCAATAATTCCTCTCGCGTTCTATAGTCTCCTGCTATATGCCTCTTGCGGTCTTCGGCAAATTCGGCAAGTATAAATTCAGGCGCACGACATTCCCCCTTGTGCTCCCATTTCCAATCTTCCATTTGATGTTCTTTGCAACAGTATTTGACAATCCCACAACCCGTGCATCGGAGTAACTTTTGGTCGTCTTCGTCGGATGATTGTTGTTGTTGTTGTTTGTCACAAGCCCAATAACAGCAGTGAGAAACTTCGGGAGTATCCTGAAAGAATTCATCATTGATCTCTTTTTCATTGGCTTTGGCGTCTTGCATAAACTTTTGCCAGTGCTCGGGATGGGTCTTGGCATGATTTTTCCCAAAGCGTTGTACCAAAAAATCACTCTGCAGTCTCATGGCCGCTCTGGATTGTGTCGTGAGGTCACTCCATTTGCGGGCACGCTCGTTCAAGGCCGGATCCCCCGAAGGCCGAAGTCCCAGCTTTTGTCGTTCTTCATCAACTTCTTCCTTTTGTGGCCAACCGTCCACCATACATAAATGACACTGAATCATTAAATGGGGCCGACAATACTCGGCACCATTGATAACAATGTACTGATAAATCATGCGAGCAAATTCGGGATCCTCTTCTAATTTCTTTTTTCCCATGGACATTTTGAGGGACTTGGTCGTCCCGTCATCTTTTGGTACTCGACCTACGGTGGGCAATTTTTTGGGTGTTGGTGTTGGTGGAGCTTGCTGCTGCATAGTACTGATAGTAGTAGGGGAATGATGGAAAGTGCTGTATGAAATATAAAATGCTACTATAAGCTACTACTATGCCATCTAGCTAGCTAGCCATTTAGATAGATGCCATTCAAATCCAACCGGAGTGGCAACCTTTGGGTGTCTATACTTGCTACTTGCTATAGCTCTATCTACTCTACCTGGTACCAGTAGTAGAGTAGAGCTGAAGCAAACTTCGCAAGTGTGAAACCTCGAAAGGATCTTGTTGTTGACAGCTTCACTACGATATATGGTAGTCTACCAGTACTACGTGCAGTAGTACCATAACAACTACTCCACAGCAACCAAGTACGCAAGATTCAATCACGAGTGAATCCCGCACGCAACACCAGGTAGGTGTGCGAAAGAAATGAGAGGATTGGGCTGAGCGACTGAGACGGCCAGGCCAAACTCCCGAGTCGAAGTCGCTCATCTGCTCTTCCAAATCAACGACCCTGGACTCCCTGCAGCTGTCCCTACCCTCTTAGCTTGCCACTGAATGATAGCAAGGAAGGGCAGAGGTTTACGATACATCCAATTATATTGCATCCAATGATCCTTTCTTACGCCCCATCATCATGACGAGCAAAAGTAAGAAGAGGGCCGCCAAGCGAGCAGCGATTCAAGAAGCAGCAGCTTCTATCGATACTGCTCATCCAGAAGAAGAAGAAACAAAAAAGCAGAAATCGCCTCCTCCTCCTCCTCCTCCGCTGAGGCTTGCGGTATTTGATCTGGACTACACCATTTGGAAACCAGAAATGTATCAGATTGCAGGACCCCCAAAGTTGACGGCCATCAGTGATCCGAAAAATCGACGAATAACTCCTGCCGTGTTGGAGGAAGCCAAAACAAATAAAGAAGGGTACATTTTAACCGATCGAAGTCATACTCCCATGCAAGTCTTCCAAGGGGCATCCTTTGCGTTGCGCGAAATGGAACAACTCAAAGAGTGTGGCTACGATATCCAGGCAGCCGTGGCTTCCAAAACTGACGTGGAAAGCTGGGCCAAAATTTGCATGGATCATTTGATTATTGACGACGACAGAGACACCAATTTACGGTCTTGTTTTGGAAATGGCAAACTCGTCGAAATTTCGTATGGTTCCAAAACCAACCATTTCAAACGCCTCCACAAAAAGACGGGGATCCCCTATGAACAAATGGCTTTTTTTGATAATGAATATGGAAATATTCGCAGTGTCTCTAGTTTGGGAGTGAAATGCTACTATACACCACGGGGTATGACACATGAAGCCTGGGAAAAGGCCAAGGGAGACTTTGGGATTGATACGAATGCACTGGAACTATCCGAATTGGAAGACTAAATAAATCAGGTCGCACAATCTACTTTATCGTTGTCGTTCCTTGTATTTATGGTGTCGACAGGAGAGCAGCTAGCAGCTCTCAATATCATTCGCTGCCTTTGTCCTCTTGGCAGCTTCAATAATGATATTCAGAAGCCTCTTCACTCTGTAAAGACTTGCGTCTTGAGTGTACTAATGACAGTCTCCAATTTGGTATCAACGACAGTCAACTGCTGCTCCTGATGGGCACACGCTTACATCAATTCCTCTAGAGCTTCCATATTCGTTCGAGTCCTCCCTATAGTCCGTCCTCGATCGATGGCGTCACCAATAGTTCCTCCTACTTGGCCCACTAAAAAGTCACGAACTCCCCATGCCACAAATCAGGTACTTGCCAACTCCTTGCACTTCTTTGGCAAAATTAACTCGCAAGTCATTGTTCAATCGATTCTGTGCCGCATTTAAATTTATCGGATGCTTCTCGTGCCAATTCAATACTCTGTTTCCAAAGTGGATGCATGTGTGCGACTTTAAATCCATTTTCTAGGTCGCACGTTGGCTCTTCAGTTGACAGGCAAGAAATTATCGTGTTGACGAAACTACTGACCACCTCATTTTTTCGTCGGCATAAATGATTGTGTTCAGTGACTGTTGTCTTTCGCCCCTCACATGCTTGCTTCTGTGCTGCCGTTCATATACCAACTGCCTTCTGATTCCGTAAATAGAATTACCATGTTAATCCAAAGATCAATTACCTTGATCATGCTGATGGTAACATGTTGCCTATTATTGCTGACGAGAGTTGCTTCCTTTTCTGCCGATCCAGTTCCCAGTGTCGTTCGCAGACGAGAACCTCTAGGACGTGTCACCTCCCTGGATCGATCCAAACTCGATCGATCCAAGGATACCTTGTTTTATCAACAACCCAAGCTGGTCACTCATACAGATGCTGCATTTATAGAAGAATTGAAACGACTTTACAGCGAACATCTTCCTTCCAGCAATAAACTGATCCTTGTGGATATCATGGCGTCGCACATTTCTCATTTGCCAGAAAACGTCATGACACGCCTAGAACGACTCGATGTACACGGTATGAATGACGAAGAATTGGAACGAAATGCCGCCAGAAAGGCAACCTCGGGTAATATCTACCTGCGAGATTTGAATGTCAATCCCAGCTTTCTTGGACTCTGCGATGATCAAGAAGGTGTTTATGATGCCATTTTGTGTTGTGTAGGCGTCCAATATTTGGAAGAGGCCGAAGCCGTCTTTGCCGATGCCGCTCGTCTGTTAAAGCCGGGAACTGGAAAAATAATCATTAGTTTTACCAATCGTTTCTTTTATGAAAAAGCACTACAAGGATGGATCAATCGTGGGATGAAGGAACGAGGCCGTTTGGTATCAGATTATTTGCGAGCTGCGGGAGGCTATCAAGATATTCAAATTGTGGGGGACGGGACCAGCGTCTGGAATCAGCTTGCCAGTGTGGGTGGATTTGGGAGTGATCCCTTTGTGGCAGTCATAGCTACCCGGTTAATGGACGAGTAGGACGCGACCATTCAGTGGAATTGATTTTCCATCCAAAACCTAGTGTACCTGGAAGACTGAACGGCCCGTCTTCAGCTGTTGGATACAGCTGGACAGGAACAGTTGTCAGTCCCTGAGTAGCCCTTCGTCTCTTTTTGAATACAAAAAAGAGGGTAGAGGTTGTTCGAGCAGAACGAGGAAACGATTTCTTTAAGAATAATATATAACAAGTGGAGAGGAACGCGCCACCAGGATAGACTCTTGTGCATGGAATGCAGTGCCAAGATGGGATAAGACATGTAAGAGCGTATTCCGTAAGCTCGTCACAGCTTTTGCCAGGTGGTGACGATGAAACGCTGCAGTAAAGGTGCCGTTGCCCCAGGAGGCAACAACAATGTGCTCGACGTTGTCCCCTTACCCGTACCATCGTCAAGTCTTGTGGATGCTTTTTTGTGTGATGAAAAAGTATTATCCTATGCGCGCACTTTCCTTCACGTTCTGGAGTGCAAACCCAGTGTTTCGACGGAAACATCGTCCAAGTAGAACGCCATTATGTTGTGATCATACTAAACAACAAAGAGTGACTGGTTATAGTAAATTATTGGAATTGTTTCTAAGGCATTGCTTTGGAAATAAATAGGCAATAATTCGTTTTTGTTGGTCCTCATTATGTTGTGATGGTAGCAATGTAGATCCTAAATAAGGGCGAGCACGCTTACGTCTTGAAATCGTTTGGAAGGCGTTGATCCTTTTTTGCCAGTCAAGATAGATGAGCTTTGCAAACGTCGACCGACTGGTTTTATCTTCTGTTTCAGTGCTACTAGTTGAATAGTACACAACCAATTCCCACGCCGCCCCCCGCCAGCACATCTTTGACTGGCTTGATCTTGCGTGCATGTAAGGAGACCATATTTTTACCAGGTGGAGTATAGCTGGTTGTGGCGGAGAGCCATGTAGTCTCAGGTGCATGATTGTCTTGTTAGGCGCTGGCGGTGCGGCTGCATTGGGGTCGGAACATTTTTCGCATTGCTGCTTGGCTTGGGCATCTCAATGACGGCTTATTATTTTTGTCGCTATTAAAGTGATGGTCGGGTGGCCATTGGTTGGCTTACAAACTGAACAAAGTCGCCTTCCTCTTAAGCGAGCACCATTGAGTTGGATGCGGGAGGTTGCATTTGCCGTCTGAAATCCATATCAACTGAAAAACAGTTTCTAAAGTAACATTTTCCTATCATACTCGCTGCAACAACGACACATTCAATGCATCTGCTACTGCTCTCCCTTGACTAGCTGATAGCCACCTCCGCGTCCAAATTCGTCCCAGTACGTGCGTGCTGCATCATGCTCATCCAGAAACAAAAGATTCTCGTGCTAGGCAATACTCGTCCGAGAAGTCGAGATTATCAATCCACTTCATGATTGCATGTTGTTTTTGCTGTGCAGTCGCGATTGGATTTGTTTTGAAAAGCTGCACCACATGCTTTGCCGTCCTTGTACTCGTTTTCGAGCTCATCCAGTTCCCAGTTATACTAGTTGGGTTTTCTTCTTGGTGACAACGGGGCTCGTGCTACTACTACTAGTAGAAACCGTCGTTGGATGCTTTTTCTTGGAAGCACTATGCCGATCGCCCTTTTGTCGATGGTGACTGCTACCACCACTACTGCTACCACTCATGCTGTCACTGTCACTGCCACTCCTACTGCCACTCCTACTGCCACTGCCACTGCTGTGCCGTCTTGACTTCTTCTTATACTTCGTCATCATCGCCTTTGCTATTTCCTGTTGGAGCCATTCCACCTGGTCCAATAATAAATTAACTTCGGCATGACAGCAGATATGACAGCTCATCTTGAGTGGACCATGCTGCATGCAGGAATGTTCAGATCACGGTAGCTAGTATGTAATCAAAAGTAACAAAATTAACCACTAATTCGATCATCACAAGTTTAGAAGCAATACAGTTAGTAGACGACCAAAGAATCTGCTCATTTTTTTCAACATTTGAATTCATTTTGGCGGTTAACCGTTGGGAGGGAGGGCTCGACCGACTTCCGTAAGTCAATCCGTGACTGATCCAGGCTGCTTTCTTTTGATTGGTTCCCTGGGTTCTGTGCTGTGGCACCAGAACCCCCCCCCGTCCTGTGCCTAAACTTGATCTATGCACATACAGTATGAATTCTCACAATTGACGCATTTTGGATGTAGAGGGCTTTCTTGTCGCCAATGGCATCTTCCCTCACCTTGCAGAAAGAAATGGAGATTCATGATGAATTGAGGTTGACGAAGACATTCACAAGAGAATTCAATCAACAACAACTCATGCAGCTCTTCTCCTAGCACAACTGCAGACTTGCTGGTGGGTGCCCGGGCTCTGTCTCTTGCTGACAGACACCACTTTGAACTCAACTTATCATGTCTTCTCGACAAGTCAATGCAACACAAGAGGAGCCGGCTTCCAAATGTTGCAGCTGCCATGCAAAGGTTTGAGAGGCAACAAGCCAACTTTGAAGGCATCCAAACTCTTTCTGTAGCCAATTCCAAACTGATCAAATGGATGACTACAGGAAGAGCCTTCTAGTGAAATCCCTCAACCTTATCCCGCCAAACGCCCCACCTTTTTAGGCAGGTCTTAGTCCCCAGTCAACTGGGACCAAATGCAACTCAACTTCAGCTGAAGACAATGAACCCTTTCAATCACAATGAACGGTCAAGCTCTTTGCTGGCATTTCCACTAGCCACAATGTGTACAAGACCCTACAACCCTTACACAAAACCTCCAACGAGTCTATTGAAACTACTCCAACAGATAGATCAACCCAGCAAACTGCAGCATGATGGAGTCCCCACGATGTGGATGGACCCGTTGTGGCACCTGCTGCTGTTTGCCATGCGTCCTCATTCTCTCACAACCGGAGCTTACCTCTCAAGCTTGACTTAATTTGTTTCTGGCAATAACCAACAACAAAATCTTCAAATAAATGCTCACCATGACAGACCATCTGCCGGACCCGGTCATCTTTGGCCCTTGGAACTGGGGATGACCTGATGACTGCATCACCTCGAGCAAAACATCTCCTCGGAAAGCTCTGCAGAGCCAAGACCAAAGCCATCGGCAAAGAGGATGCTTTACCAATAGCCAAGATCAACTGTGTCATTCAACAGGAACATGTCAAATGGGCCCAATTCGACAAAGAAATGTCGGACAATTTGATTGTCACCGGTGGTAGAGCCAATGCCACCCACTTCCTGCTTCTTCACAACCCCAATGGCCTCCCGAATGGAGAGACTGATGAAGAGGCCACCCAACACAACTGAAGAAAGCCCACATTGCGTGTGCACAAGTCATGATTCACAATCGCCTGAAATTCTGGATCAAGGAGAAGGCTCTCCAGTTGTGGATTGACCAGTTTCTCCCCAAGTTCAGTCCAACCATTTTCACCCCAGACCAGCTCATCAGAATGAAGCACTGGGTTTGCCAAGCAAGAGCCCTGGTCCTCCCATCCCTCTCTTCACTCGGTCACACACGCCTTGCCAGATTGTTTGATCCTCCCCCTCCTATCTCTGATCCAATTTGACTCCAAAAGAGGTCGTCTTTCGATTTATCTGTCTTTTTGTATCCACATCTCTCCAGCAAAATTCAAAGGAGTTCCAAGGCATGATGTGTTTCATTCTTTCTTTCCTTCTGTTCATTTGGTTCCAATCTTATTTGCAATGACATACCCAACCTTACCCTGCGGGCAATGAGGGGTGGCTATTCTGCAACACCCTAATTTGCCTATAATTGGCTATGCATAGAGCATCCTCATACGGGACTCACAGGGTCGTGACTCATTCACAAAAGATGCGCTTCTCAGCG
>ENA-ORBV01010686-ORBV01010686.1-microbial-mat-metagenome-genome-assembly--contig:-NODE-10686-length-14607-cov-6.749071_pt1 | contig 14607 bp, 5 predicted proteins | sample MGYA00237777_ERZ505514 | MGnify/ENA primary metagenome ERZ505514 (study PRJEB26160, sample SAMN06269048) | microbial mat metagenome | isolation source: Oligotrophic lake microbial mat | place... | reverse complement strand
TCTACACCTCTCTATTCGTCGGCAGCGTCAGATGTGTATAAGAGACAGACAAGGTACGTAGAGGACACGAAGTACCTTGTAACTCCTGCGTTTGAATCCTTGCAATTCTAGCTACTACCGGCAACAACAACCAGTATTCAACTGTAATACTGCCGACAATTTCGCTTTTGTAAGAAAAAGTCTGCTACGCTACTCGACAACTATCGCCATGTCTTCATCGCTACTAGAAAAACTGACGCAAGTGCTGGGGGATTCCGACGGTGACGGCAATCCTTTGGTATGGCGTCCCAACTTGCCAGAGAGCATAGACGGCAGACCGCTGGTTTCCAAGACGTCCGAATTGTTTTTCGATTTCCCTTATGATAGACTGCCGGAGAACCAAATTGTCGCCTTCTTTATGCGTCCCGAAGCTATGTTTGGCATGGCTTTGTTTTACCTCGTTTCGAAGGAACCCCTAAAAATGCTGAAGGATAGCATTGGCTTCAGCCCCAAGAGCGAGGGATTTAAGAGTTTTGTGGCCCTCCACAACTTGGCCTTGGCCGTCTTCTCCGGTGTCACTGTGTGGAACTCTTGGGCAGTCGTCTTTTCGCACCTGGTGTCACAGGGGTGGTTCGCTACGTATTGCGATGTCGAAGGGACTCACTGGCAGTCCGGTCTCGGCGCATGGGCGACAATTTTTTACATCTCCAAGTATTACGAGTTTATTGATACCTGGATCTTGATCCTCAAGGGCAAGCATGCATCATTTTTGCAGGTTTACCACCACACGGGCATTGTCTTTTGCATGTGGGGTGGAGTCGTTTGTCAATCGGCGTGGTTGCTCTTTGTGGTCTGCCTTAACAGCTTCATCCACACTTTAATGTACACATACTTTTTCATCAAGACGCTATACCCAGAAATTCACATCAAGCAAGCCAAGCATCTCACCATGGCCCAGATTGGACAGCTAACATTTGGAATTTCATGCTCTCTTGGTTTCCATGTCATGGGTGATGCTTGTGACACTCCTGCTTCCAGAGTAATGTTGCTTTGCTTGTTGGGATACGGAGCAACTTTGATAGGACTATTTGTCGCATTTGCCCAGAGAAAGTACAACACCAACAAGAAGGAAAACATGAAAAAGGCGGCTTAAGCAAGACATTTGCTTTCTTTCAATGGATGAGCAGTGTGCGCGTCTGAAAATGTGCTTCGGAAAATATTTGTTTTGGTGTGAGATTATTATTAAGTATAACAGCGCTTCAAGATACGTTCTTCCGGATTAAGAAATATAAATATAAAAAGTAGAAATGGCTATCTGATTAACAGTACAGTACCTCCGTCCCACCATGCGCTCTGGTTGAGACTGCCATCCTTCTATTCGCTACTCAAATGAAATAATTCTCGGGCTCGTAGCTTAAGACTCGGTTGTCTTTTCAATCCGATTCGTTCCGAAGGACTCCGTTAAGTCAGCGCCCGGAGTTTTGAATATCTCTCGCTTTTTTAAAAATGGAACGTTTCTCTAGATTGGTCGTTGGTAATTCCATTTTTTGTCTATTTGATGAGAGAAGTGACATTTAAATTTCCTCATGCACTTTGCAGGAATGAAAATAGAAATGAGGCGAAAGTCGAAGCCTTCAATGCTTCCACAGAAGTTTGGATGCCGCCTAGTTATGGAATTCTTCCAATGCCAACAGAAGTCGCGGCTGGTGCGACTGGGTGTTCCCGCCCGGTGACGTTGTCGCCGCCACGGTGCTGATATCCATGGCGACGATGTTTCAGATCTTGACTTGTAGTTGGACTTTCTGCATGTTGGATATGCATGCATATCCGTGCATACTACTAGTACTTGCATGAGATAATTATATACGGGAACTTTTTCTTGCTTCTATCCTTTATTTACTAGTGTGTCTATTTGCACAAGCTTTGATCATTTGCTTTGGACATTACCTGCATAGTGACTTCAATAATTGGACTAATTAACCATGTATTGTTTCCTTCTGGTGGGTAACCTAGTGATAGCTTGGGAGTGTGGTATTCATTAGCTAGACAGCTGAGTATGCGAAGCCTCATTACTTCAACTCTTCAAGGTATGCGCTACTGGAGTTGCAGTGCCCCGCAGTGGACAAAACGTCTTCGGACAGGACCTCACGAAGTACAAACACACTACACACGAAAGAACACTTAAAGGCCCTCTAAATTTTCATTTTACAAAGAAATCGGGAGCTAGCTTATCGTTGGTGGTGATGGTGGTAATACCCGGAATAATCTTGGTATGTATGATGCCCCGAGTTGTAGTGATAACCCCCATCGTTAGGGTATGGAGGTGGCGGTGGCGGTGGCTGCTGGGGCTGATTTTGTAGGTGCTGCTGGTTTTGTGGGTTCTGTTGTGGCTGAGCATGGCCGAAATGGGGACCTCTAGTCTGCAGCAATTCATGCAGAGCATGAGGGTCCATGCCGGCGTACATGCTTGCAACTCGATGCTGGTGCTCAATTTCCTCTCGACGTCTCATTTCCTCTTGGCGTCTCATCTCTTCCTCTCGGCGCCTGATCTCGTTTTGCCTTGCCATTTCTTCCTGGCGCCTTCTTTCCTCTTGAATCCGCATTTCCTCCTGTCGCTGCATCTCCGCTTGAACGGCCTTTTGAATCTGTTGAATCTGTACTTCCGCACTTATCGCATTCGTCATCTCTTGCATACGATGTAGCTGACGCGAAGGGTCCATTTCAGCGTAACGGTTCGTTACTGATGGCACATTGTACCGCTGAGGTGATGTCTCCTCATGGTACTGGTGTACATTCTGGTCAACGCGGCGGTCCATGCTTGAATACCCATGATTAGGAGTTATGTTGGGGCTGGTACTTTGGGCGGCGATGGTAGCACCAGTGCCACGGTTCTGGTTCCAGATTCCACTGTAATCTGTCGCCGCCGCCCCAAAGTTGTTCGGACTCGCCGGTGGTGGTTGGGCAACGGACAGTATCGGACTGCGACCAGCCAGGCATGCTAGACCAGCGAGGGCAGCTCGGATGTCACTGCTTGCGGCCACTGCGCTCAGTTGTGCTTCCATAGAGTTAAAGTCATTAGCTTGCTGTTGCTGATGCTGAGTCACCGGCCCTGGCGCCACTTGCTGCTGCGAGCTGCTGGTTTGGTTTGGTAAGGAAACATGACGGTCCGCTCTTTCTGGAGTCTGACCAACCGCTTCTGCTTTCTTCTTCACTTTTCTCGAAGACTCCTTCTTTACTTTCTTTTTCGGAGAACCACTGGCCATTTCAGTTGCATCGGCCTTAACAGCTTTCCGCTTTTTCTTCTTTTTCTTGATCTCTCCGTGTTCAGTCGGAGGAGGCCCGCCAATGAGAATTGCCCCATTGGCATTTTCATTTGAATCGCCAGTGAGAGCTTTCCGCTTTTTCTTCCTTTTCTTGCCTTCTCCGTGTTCGGTAGGACGCTCACCAGTCACAGTTGCACTGAATTCATCCTTTTTCGCCTTTTTCGGCTTCTTCTGGCTTGATTTGGTTTGGAATGGAGGAGGGAGCGGTTTCTGGCCTGATTTGGCTTTGAATGGAGAAGGGGGCGGTAAACCCTCTCGACCTTCCACAGCCGACTTGCTTTGATTCCAATTTTCGCTGCTATCTAAAGTGCAAGAGACCTCGCAAGACTTAGGAAGAATGCTGTCACTGGGGAACCCGGACTGAGGTGCAGCGAGATTGTAGACTGAAGCAGAACTGGCGACACTGGGCATATGATCAGGATTAGGATCTGACGGAGCCGGCTTGCTTTCTTTTGACTCGCTTGAGATATCAGTGGACTTTCCTTCGGTAGACTTTATTTTCCGTGGCCTTGTGTAGGAATGTAAGGGAGCAATGCGTGGAGTTCCAGTCACAATATACTCATCGAATTTCTTTGCGTAGCTGGGGAAGTGAAATCTGACACTGGTCGTGCCGTCTATCGTTTCCACTTCCACGACAATACCAACGCAGTATCTAGTTTTCCCTTGTCGCATGACGTCGAATTTTGCACCTTTAACCAATTCTTCAACAGCTACAAGGGGAACCTCCTTTTTGACATCGGCTTTGGGTGCTTTGAGTGCAACTGGTGCCGCAGTCGTCGAAGAACTTTTCTTCGTTTTGGGTGACTTCTTCTTTTTCATCCTTGGTTCTATCAAGGCTTTCGTCTCTGCGGAATCTGCGCCAACAACGTCATTGTCGGCGTTGTCGTATTCATCCTCCGGCGCATCGCATGAATTTGAGCCTTTGTTCCATTTGTTGTCGCTGCAAACAAACTTCTTAGCCAAGACATCAATATCAACATGCCATGGAATTTTCCTCCACTTTCCGCAGTTTGGATTCTCGCACTGGGCCCAATTTGATACAGCCTGCGCTGGGCGTCCCTCATCGACAGTCGAGAGCAACCCTTTGGTGCTTTCTTTCTTTGAGTCCTCTGCTCCAAATTCTTCCAGAAGCGACGCAATATTTGAATCATCACCAGTAACGAGTAAGTCCATAACTGGACTGCCTGTTGGAATCCACAAAGAAGATGTGTCTTTCGGTAGCTCCTCGCTGGAAAAGGCGGCCTTCAATTCGTCGGGCCAGGGCCCCCCTCGCTGGTGCGGGTCACTGAACCAATTTGCCAGACGAGGCCTTACAACCAATTCGTAGCTAGTGGGTTTGTCGACTTTTGGCTTCGAGCTCTGGGGGACTTTTGTCTCCCAGCAACCCGACATTGAAGGAAGAAGCCCGCAGCCAAGCATCTGAGGCAGTCCTGGACTTTGACCTATACCCGCATTATACCACTGCAGCAATTGAGATAAGACATAATCACCTTGGTACTTGACTGTAACTTCAGCCACAATATCATCCGGCTCGCACAACTCCTCTTCTGTAACAGGTGGCGGTTGTTTGTCCTTTCTTGGCGACTTCCTCTTTGTGCCTTTCCCCTTCTCCCCTTTAAGCTGGGTGGAAGCTAATTCGGGCTCGGCCTTGGGCTCGGCCTCGGGCTCCCCACCTGGTTCGTGGTGACCTGTTGCATCACCAACTCCAGAATGTTTAATCGCAACCGATTCGTCAACTACAGATTTTGGAACAGCATTCCCAATCTCCCGAGCGTAAACTTCAATGGGGGTAGATTCCAGAGGTTTGTAAGGTTTCAATAAAAAGAAGGTGCTTGTCTTGGCATACATGAGTAAAAGGTCCGCAGCAGCCTGAAGTTTGTAACGCTGGTCGTAATGATTGAGCCAGGGTTTTGGCTTGTCTTCGTTTTCGTTCTCCTCTTCCTTTGCCCCCCCCTGTAGAGATTTTTCCAGTACGCCCCCCTTTTTTGATGCATTCGCATTAGCAACAACCTTATCCACTAGCTCGCGTACCACTTCTGCGACAACGGCTCCTACATCCTCCTCTTCTCCAGCGTCGTCGTCATTTTCGACAGCCATTCCAGTTACGTTACTTGTCTCTGTAGGCACATCTCGCGATTCACCAACTAGACGGTGAACATCGCCCTCCGCGGCAGCGACACCAGCAGACGAAGAAGGCTGCTTGGGAGGCGTGCTTTCCGTGCTCATTCCGTTTGACACGGCATGCCCTGGCGGCATATTCTCATTGTGTGTAGCATCCCCAGGAGTATCCACCATCGGCAAGTCACCATCGGCAAAGTCTTCCCGGAGTGCTGTTTCCTTTTGACTGCACTCTTCTTGTGCTTGTGTTTCGCACGGAGCTACGCTGCTAGAGGAAAGAGGCTTGGGAACAACACCCTCGCTTTCGATGTCGGTGAGAAGGGATGAAGAATTCCCTTTGGAAAGACACAGAGTTTGGGGACTTTCATCCACGTCAGCGGCCTCCACATTTGGACTTAAGGTAGACGATCGCGAAGGATCGGAAGGAAGGGGGGCAGCAGCAGCAGGTGTTTCTGTGGAAACCCTTGTAGGTGTGACTCCATCGCTGATTTGGAGCTTGCCATTTGTATCATGCTCGTCCTTAACGACATTCATGTCACTGGCAGCCTTCGTGTCCTCCAAGAGCAAGCAGGGAGTTGCCTGGTTTGAATCACGAGAATCCAATGCGGCGAAGGTGTCGTCTGACCTTGCAGCAGCAGCAGCATCTTTCACGCTTGAGCACTCCACATCCATCGCCTGATCATCGGGCCTCGATTCCGGCGACTTTTCCTTCCCGTTTTCTATTATGCCGTTCGACTTCGGACTCTCTACCTGCTTTAAAGAGTGCTCTGTGACTTCTTGATGTGCACTTCCAATTTCCTCCGCACCCCCTTCTACGTCATCTACTTGTTCGGCTGCGAGAGTCTGGGGTTTTGCTTTGCCTTGCTTTTCTTCCAAACGACGCTTCTTCCGTTCAGTCTTTGATCGGAGCTTTTCCCTTTTCAGATCCTTTGCCATTCCCTTAAGATCTTTCACGATCGCTCGACGAAAGTCCATCAAAGCGGAAGTTAATTTCTTCCGGGCGATGTGAGGTTTGATGGGGAACTCTTTGGGGTCCTCTGGTAATGTCGAATGGGACCCAAAATTGTCAAGGACGTTATACTTCTTCATGATGCTATCGAATGCAAGTTTGAGAGAGGGGCTGGCACATTCCTCAGCCTCAGCCTTCGCCAGCAGCGTTCGAATAATTCCGTTCTCATCGTTCCACATCCACGCTACTACTTGCTCATCTGAGGCAACTGTCAGCGGAGGGTGCACCTGGTTTCGAAGATCATCCGATAAAATCCGTCTTTCCTCATTTTCCGAACCATGGCATGCTTCGCGGTGGCGATCCAATACTCGGCCTACACGACTAAGAGTTTGCGTCAGCTGCTGAATTCTTTGCTCCATTGCGGCCACGCCCTCGCCGTCAGCAGCTTGGAAGGAAACATTCGAGGACTCGAATTTACTCTCGAGGGTCTCACTTTTCTTTTTTGCTTTCTTGGGTTTTGGTTTTGGTTTCAACTCGCCCGACGCAGCCTGCTTGCGTTTCTTTTCAAGCTCTGCTAGTGCCTTACCTCCGTTCTTTTCCCAGTCCTTCTCGGCCCGCTTCTTCCATTTGGACTTCTCCGCATCACTGAGAAGCTTCCACTGGGCCGCTGCAACACGTTTAAGGGCCCTGCTCATTTCTAGCCCCGGCAAATCCTTCTCCTGGAGGCCCTCATCCCTTAAGATAGATTTGAATTGGGTAGTGTTCTTTTTCGAGAAGAAGAAGAAGGTTGGCATTGGCTTGGATCCCTTGACAGGCTTCTCTTCCTCTTCAACTTCCTCATCGTCTTCTTTTGCCTCTTCTTTCTCTATGTCCTTCGCTGGGGGGTCGGAAGTCTTTTGCACCGAGGTTACGTCAGAACTATTATTCTGAGGGTCTATGGTAGGCCTCAGCGCACCCGCAGTGGGCTTTGACAGATCGTCGCATATCAGAGAAATTGGGAGAGCCCGACGTTCGTATTCTATGTAGCGTAGTGTATCGGCCACGTAGGTACGCAGCCAGATAGGAACATTGTCCATGGAATCAAGCAGTGCCTGTTCGGATGTCAAACCCGATTCAGTGTGTCTGTTGACACTAATTGCACCAAAAGCTGCTGTCATAAATCCGTGGTTGCGCAGCGTACGTTCATCCTCATCAGACATGACTTCCTTCATGCAAGCTTTCGCTAGATTAGCGAAACGTATAGCAATAGGCGAGTTTCGGTTGAGGACTTGCTGATAGCAATCAGCAGTAGCGAAATGCAAGAAGGACCCTCGGCACTTGCCGTACCCGCAGAGACATATAGCAGATCGATACTCTACCAAAGACTCAGTCACCGCATTGTAGTCAAAAGTAAGCTCTTCTCCCATCTCAATGTGTCGAAGCGTTGTCATTGCCAAACAGAGTTCCCCATTGAGAGCCGCAACACGAACCTCACAAGTCGGCGCGCAGGAGTGTGAGATACTCGAGCCGTGTCCAGCCTTTCGCGATGCATCCACAAACAGCAAACCGTATTTTCGCGGGTCCTTCTGCGGCCTCTCTAGGGCCATATTGTAAAAGTCGGGGAGATTTGGTTTCAGCTTCTTTCGTTCTTGAGTGATGTCGATTGCATCCATCTTTTCCCCCCAGCGCCAGGATGGGTAAACCTCGCCTCGATAGAAAGTCACAAGAGTATTTGGCTCAAGCTGTGGGCTAATAACAATCGAGCCATGTCCTTTAGGATGAACTCTAAAGAAATCTGGTCCCAAGGCTTCCCTTGAGCGCCGCAGCAATCGCGCTGCGAGCTTTAGCCAAGGTGGACCAGTGGTTTTGATTTTGTTCATGAGCGCTTTCCCAATCAATGAATGACTCCATTGATCTTCTGTCGCAGCTATTTGGTCTTTGTCTTGCTCTGTCACGCCGTTCTCTTGATTGGCTTCGGACCGAGTAACAAACGGTAGACCTTCCAGTATCAACGCAGCATTCGCAATGTCGTGAGCAAGATCGACTGGACACGCATTTATGGCAGGTAAGAGCCACTTCTCTATGAATGTCAAAGCGACGCTTTCGTGAAATTCAGTTGCGAGACAAATAGTGACATTTCTTCGCGTGTAGCAATCAATACCCCACACAGGTTGCTCAACAAGGTCAGGGGTCGAGTCGGGTAAAGATTCAGAGTTACTCGTAGCATCCTCGCTGGTTGTGCTAGTTGGTCTGGCTGTTGGTTTGAGCTGTTCAATATTTCTCTCTTTTCCTTCATCCGCTTCCCAGTTAGCGCTTCGTAGTTCTGGTCGGTGCAACACATCTGCGTCTGTCAATACCTTATCTTGTACAGCTATCAGTAGTTGTTCCATGCAGGTTGTCACTTGTGCTCGAATCACGCCGTCATCTTGTGCCAATGCCATGGCAGCCTCTTGAGCTTTTTTCTTCCCCTTTCGATCTCCAGTCTCCGAGAGAACTGATTTCATCCACCCTTCGCTTTTCCCTGTGTCATCTTCGTACTTATATGAAATACCCACGAAGGAGTCTGGAAGACGAGTTTGCAATTCGTACTTGGCAATACGTTCATCTATCGCCGACAGACCAGCGCAAACAACGTTTCTGTGAGGTAACCTCTCATATTTTCGTTCAGGGAAAGGGTTTTGGCGCCACCTGCCCTGAAATGCTGCTTCCATGTTTGTGTTTTCCGTTCGATTGACAGCAAGAGTGAATTGGCGGCGATCGTTTTCAAGCTGAATGGTGCGGTGCTGTCTCTGGCCGCTCTTTTCATACGTCTGCTCTAGAGCCTACATGTTGTTTGCGTGTTTCGATTGGTGAGATGATGGGTGAGTCAAACAGGAGGACAACGCACACATAAGCCGACAAATCAATGTTGGACAGGAGACAGAAGACAAGAGCCGCGCCGAGTCAACATAGCAGAACTTACCCCCTTAATTTTTTTCACGGCATAGATAAGGGAACCAGTTGTTCCGTCTCCCCAATTACCCGCATTTCGTTCCAACATACTATCGCACATCCCTATTACATCCTCTCGAAATAAGTCCCAGTTGACCCCCTTTCGATGCAAAAGCGTGGTTCTGCGTGGTTCAATTTTTGGTGACTCCGGGTCTTTCTTTTCTTGGTTGAGATAATCAGCAATAAGTTTCAATTTCTGCTCTTCCTGTTGTTGAATATCCAGGACATAACGGCCTTGTTCCCGACGTCGGCTTATCATTTCCCAGTTGTAGGGTGGATGGCTAGGAAATTTGGTGGTGTTGGTTGTAGTAGCTGTTCCTTGTTCGCCATTGTCTTCTTCTTCGCTTTTTGCATCCTTCATCACTGCGGCAGCATCATCATCATTGGTCGTAGGAATGGCATCTGCATCTACTTCCAAGGATGACGCCGTGTTGGAGGAAGAATAATCCTCTACAAACTCTTCCGGCGCTGGATCAATGGATTCAATGAAAAATCCAAACTGATCCACCTTTTCCAGCCTGGCAACATTTCGTTCAAATTCTCGGTAATGTTTCGAAAACAGATTGGCAGCCTCCTCTTCTGCTGCGGGATCTATGGCGGGTTCAGGAGATTCGACCGCTTTGGCCGCCCCTTTTTTGTTGGCAGGTGTACTAGTGCCATTGGCGTTCTTGTTATTGGTTTTTCCTTTTCCTTTGTTGCTATTGGTAGTCTTTCCCTTGCCTCCTTTGGCGGCAGTGGCTGGTTTCTTTTTGGTGGCAGTGTTCGTGGGTTTGGCTTTGGAAACCCCACTATTTGCGGCGGTTTTCTTTTTGCTTTCCTTGGCAGCAGCGGCCTTGGCTGCAGTAGTAGCGGCAGCAGAAGGTTTTTTTGCCTTGACACTGGCTTTTTGTTTCTTGGCAACCGTTACTTGCTTGGAGGTTGTCGTAGCTTTGGTGGCTTGCCCCTTTTTGGCTTTGGATTTACTATTGCTTTTGGGTGGTTTGTCAGTCACGCTGCTACTACTGCTGCTGCTGCTCGGTGCTGCTGCAGTTTCTGCTACTGGTAGACAGACGGCCGGTTGTTGTTCCTGCTCCACTTCCATACTATCATTGCTAGTAGAGTTGTCGTCAGCATTGGTCGCATGATTCTTTGTGGACGTTTGTAATGGCGACATGGCGGGAAGAGTGTTCCCTTGTCCCACAGAAGATGCTGCATTGCTTGCCATGGAAACGTCACCAGGAGCTGCTTTGGTCTCTTGTGCATTGGATGCCGCCATCGGTCCTTCTTCGACCTCGAGGTTAGAAGAAGCCATGCTGTAGTGCAAAGTACTTTTTCTTCTTGAGGACTTCAATGACACTCAAAAGGAACCAAAGAATATGTGATGGACGATAGAAACACTGCTTTGTTGTTTGATTGTGATCAACTTCTAGTCAACGCAACAGGTAGATGCTCTTTCCTTACTGGGGTCATTTGTCAGCAGTGGACTAGTTGCTCAGATGATGATGATGGATAGTAGTGGTACATGTGCATGGCTGTAGTCGTCAATCAATCACAAACAAACGTAGTACGATGTACAGTTGCGTACCGAACGCTTGGTTCAAAAGTGGTGAGAAGCTGAGTCGCCCAGCCCAGGTGCCCTGCACAGCCGTGCCGCAGGTTTCAGCTTGCCAGAAAGGATGCATGGAACATCTGTATTCGGTGGCGGTAATTTGCAACGGAGATTATAAAACCGCCCAGGGCATCAATCAACGTCTGGCCTTTTCCCCTTGTTAGCCTGTCTGTTTCATGGTGGGGTTAGTCAAGTGACAGCTAACGTGACCTACAGTACAAAAGCGGAAGTGATGCGCGTTAGTCGTGTGGAATTGAGCGAAACCGCGACTCACTTACTTACTGGATGTTTTTCCTGACTTTATGCCCATCATCAATAGTACTGTAAGTAAGCCAAATCGGGTAACCCAGTCAAGCCAGTCACGTGACTGCATGGAACCTTGCCTGGTAAACAAGATCGATCAGCTTCTTCTTCCTCGTATACTTTTGATCCGCGTAATTGTACTAGCTAGCTAGTAGTTGCTTTCTCAACAATCAGCTTGATCTATTTGAAGAGGTAAGTTGAGAAAATGGGGCAGCCGTAGCAGAGTCTGTGGTCATGGTGGCTTGGTTTGTGGTGAAAGATTGATTGATTGATTTCGGTGGCTCCGTTGGAAGCTTCATGGTTTTCTTTCATCGCTGAATCAATCGAGTCGAATTTCTTTTCTTGCTTGGTCCGAACCGTTGGCGCAAGGTGATGAGGATATATGGGGAACAAGCAAATGTATTTCATGAAGATGTTTCGTCATGAGAGAGTTGCGGGGCTCGTGATAATCTGCTCGGGTTGAGAGGAGGGAAATGTGGATTCCGATTTCTCCCTCTTCGTGATGGATGCCTCGTCAAATTCCAGACGTTCCTGCCACCGTGAAAGATGGAGCTTGCCCGTGGCGACCTTTTTGTTTGCTGTACGAAATAATGCTAACAGTTCCTTCTTCTGTTGTATTCTCTTTTTTATGCAACAGATTCAATCATCGCCACCTACAAAAATACAAAAGCTTCCTTCCCATCCTATTTTATTAGTCAATTAGCCAGCAAAACCAATTCACAATGAAGACCCCACCCAAGCTCGAGGCAAAATTGAATTCCCTGGAGGAGGAAGTTCGGCAAGCTGAATTAAATCGTATGAAGGAAGTAGAAGGTAAGCTACATCCAGTTATAATAATTGGTTGAGTGCTTCGCTGGGAGAAAATCTAACAAAAGAAATCAATCCATTCCATCTTCTTTTATCTATCACCCGACTGCCCATTCCCAAACCTAAATTGCAGCCGCCAGAGAAGCTGCGGAAAAGGAAATTGAAGAATACAAAAACAAACTTCGCGAAGAATACAAGAATGATAAAGAACGACAGGCCAAGTCAGCGCAACAACAAAATCTTATTGACGAATCCACCAAAATTATTGAATACCTGCGCAAGGAATTAGCCAAACTCAAGGTGCGTATTTTCTAGTAGGTTTTGTTTTGTTTTTCTTATTGTGGTATTTTGAAATAGCTAATTGGGGATTAAACGAGACATGACGTGTGCATTATAGCGTCGTTTTCTGACCATTTTACTATTACTTGCCATTCTCGTTGGCTCTGTAGGGACAAAACGACAACATGCGCAAGGATTTCAAGTCGCTCAAGGACAACAACCAAAAGTTGATGGGAGCCAACGCATCTGCTAGTGCATCGTTTACGGCTTTGAATGACCATGCCAAACAGGTAGGTTGGAATATTTTGGGTGCTTTTTCTGTTGGTAATGTGGTGGCGCCTTTCTTATCTCCTCTACTTTTTTTCGATTTCGATTCGATTCGAATTATTCGATCCACCCAACAACCATCAATCCTCGAAACTAAATCCATCTAAATGAATTCCATAGCTCAATGTGACGAACGCAGATCTCATTCGCAACGTGGAAGAATACAAGCAACAACTCGAGAAATTGAAGGACGATTTGAAGTCCCGTCAGTCGTACTACCTTTCCGAGGCAGAAGCCAGGTTGGCCTACCAAAAGACGCTTGCTCAAATCGTTGGAACCATCCAGGAAAAGTGCAAGGATGCCAAATTGGTAGAGGACGTAGTGCTGATGGCCTTGGAATGTGAATCCGAGTCCAAGGAAGAGAGGGCCAAGGCAGAGGAAGAAGGAAAAGCGGACGATTAATTGAAGTTGGCCATTCTATGGTGTTATACATGCATGTTCCATGTTGAATGCATATGAGATGCGGCCCTGGAGAGGTCGCGTTGAATGATGGCGAAATTCCGTTGCTGCGGGTCGAACTGGGTTTGGTTCGATTTCGTGTTACAAGTTTGATCTGTATTGGATAATAGTAATTATTAGTAAACGAAGTATGATTGCATCGTCGAGCTTTGCTTAGCTGGAACAGTGACGAAATGGCTTTGCCGTAAAAGTAACGGACGGTGTTTGCATTCTGATTCTTACTTAGAGAATAGCCGGTCTCAATATCAGCACCCAGTTCGGGGGGAACCATTAATTGTTTGCGCAAAATGGGTAGTCATGAAGCCCCTAAATGATGGTTAATTGATTGGGGTTAGAGCGATCAAGCTGGAATAATGACGGCACGTTTCTGCCACGATGGTAACGCTGTCGATATCCACAGGGATGTTCTCAACATGATATTGTATTCAATTGATAAAAAACACTCCAGGTATTGGTTTTGGCACAATGGCACTGGCAAGACCACGGCGCTCTTGTAATCGTGAATAACTCAAATTGTGAAGCAATATTCGGGAATATCCGCCTACGCACATATGAAATTGCCAAGCTCGCAACGACATTAAAGTAAAAGCACAAGGAGCACGTTTGGCCATGACTTCGATTTTTGGAAGTCGATGGTCCCAACGAAAGCCCCAGGCAAAAACGCTGAACGTGTTGTGGAAGTAGTAATTAGATAAGAAGGCTGTGTACAGCACAGTGCATGCCTTTGAACAGGGGGGCTTTCGAATGTGGGGCGCTTAGAAGCGGTGGCCACAGAAGATGGAAAGTTGTGTAAAAAACATTCTTGCTTTTGAAGCGTCGGCCAGAGAAAAAAATGGTGAAGCCTTCCATGTAAAATCACGAAGAGACTTGAACGAAAGAAAACTTGTTCTCCAGACTACCAGTCACGAATTGGCTTCAGGTAGGGTGTCGTGTGTGTCTTAAAATATGTCCGAGTTCCGACCATCGAATGTAACCAATCAAGCGGCCAATCGACCCAGCAGAATAAGTAGCAATAGTAAAAAAATGAACTCGACCGTTTGAGGGGCAAAATGTATTGTGTTTTAGCGTGTATTCAATCTGTGTGCCCCACTTGCATAGTGGGATATAATTTCTAATCTCTGGGAACCATAAAATGGTAACGAGCTCATTCATGGCCCAGATTCCATTCACTTTGATCCATCCATCCATCCATCCATCCGTCCATTTTCATTCAATATCCATACCGTAATGTCCGCATAACTGCTTGCTCGTTTACTCGGAAAAGAAGGCCACCCAGCACAAATACAAAATAGGAATGGAACAAACCACACTAAAGGCCGTCATCATTTGAAGTTCCATATTCATAATCTCCTCATTCTGTTTGTTCAAATCCAACATTTCGTCCCGGGTCATGTCTCTTGTCTCCAGGTAGGACAAATCTTCGTCTTCCTTCTTCTTGCCAAAGACGAAGGCGGCCGTACTGCTGGCTTTTGGGATGGACACGGCCAACTGCTGGCGAGTGGTGG
>ENA-ORBV01010685-ORBV01010685.1-microbial-mat-metagenome-genome-assembly--contig:-NODE-10685-length-14610-cov-4.469414_pt1 | contig 14610 bp, 13 predicted proteins | sample MGYA00237777_ERZ505514 | MGnify/ENA primary metagenome ERZ505514 (study PRJEB26160, sample SAMN06269048) | microbial mat metagenome | isolation source: Oligotrophic lake microbial mat | place... | reverse complement strand
CCAATGCCGATGTCCTATGCGGGCTCAATCCCGCGCGTCGACTCGACCCCGTCGCGTTTGAACCCCGCGCTGGTGGCCAATCGCCTTCGCTCGCCGATTGGCTCATCGACGCCCCCGGCGGCTGGCGGCTCTTGCCCGCCTCAGCCGGTCTGGTTGCAATGGCCGAACTCCCGCCCGCCCATCGCGCCCGCCTCGTGAGGGGCCTTGACGAACTGGCCACCTCTGCCGACCTGCTCATCATCGACTCCGCCGCCGGAGTCGGGCGGACCGTCCTTTCGCTCGCCCAGGCCGCCGATCTGTGCATCATCGTCGTGACTCCCGAGCCCACCTCGATCGCCGACGGCTACGCCACGCTCAAGGCCATCCACTTGGCAGGAGGCAGTGGGGGTGCCAGGGTCGGCTTGGTGGTCAATCAAGCCCGTGACCAGGCCGAGGCCACGCGCACGCGTGCGCGGATCAACGCCGTCGCCGAGCGCTTCTTGGGTCAATCGGTGCCGCTGCTGGCGTGGCTCGCGCAAGATCCAGCCGTGGGCGACGCCGTTCGTGCGCGGATACCGCTCTTGCTCCATCGACCCAGCAGCCGCGCCGCGCGGTCCATCCGCCAGCTTGCCGCAGAGTTGAATCCCGCTGGGGTGTTCACCCCCATCCGCCCGGCAACGCGCGCAAGTATCGGACTGGCAAGGCTTTGGCGCTCGCTTACCGGGGGCTGAGCGGGCGATTGTGGGCGGTCAAGGGTGTTCTAAAGGTGGTCTGGCGTGCCGCGCTGATCAATCTGTACCGATTCTTTCGCCTGAACCGCCTGCGGTCCGGCCCTTGCTCTTAACCAGCGTGCCCGCGCGGGCCGATGACGGGTCAAGTCCCCGCGGCGATCTGTTCGCCCAAAACCGGAGGGTCCGAGTTTGAGTCAAGGTGTGCCGACGAAAGTGGTCGCAGCGAGCATGGGCCTGAGCGGCTTCGCGGTGTGCATGATCGCGGGCCTCGCGGTGGACAACCCCCTCGAGGTGATCGTCACCCGGGCCATCATCGCGATGGCCGTCTCTTACGTGGTTGGGATCTTGATCGGGCTAGCGGCCGAGGTGGCCGTCAACAAGCGTCTCGGGGAGCTTCATGATCTCGTCAAGTCACCTTCAGCCGGACCGACCGGAAACCCCGCGCGATCCACCGAACCGCAGAAGATGCCCACAATTTAGTCACAATGGGTAATTAGTGTTTGACGTCCTCCATGGATCACGTATTCTTAAGCCTGATTCCAGGCCCATGGATGGGCGAGCTGGACTGATACATGCGTGCTGCGATTCTCGCAGTGACGTCCAGTCAGTTTGATGGTCAAGGAGCCGACCATGTCCCGGATGCGTTCATTTTCGTCAAATGGCAGTGCGGTCATGGGCCGCGGCGTGGGGTATCCCCGTTCTTCGAACACGGCGACACCCTACGACGCGATGCCCATCAACGACGTGTGGGTCGAATACGAGAAGACCCACTCGCAAGCCATCAGAAACTTCTTCTGGGAAAAGTACCTGCACCTCGTGCGCTACATCGCCGAGCGTACCTATGCCCGACTGCCTGACGAGGTCGATGTCCAGGACCTCATCTCCGCCGGGCAGTTCGGCCTCATGGACGCGATCGACGGCTTCGATCTCTCACGCGGCGTCAAGTTCGAAACCTTCTGCGCTTCGCGCATCCGTGGTGCCATCCTCGACGAGCTCCGCGCCATGGACTGGGTGCCCCGCCTGGTGCGCCACCGCAGCTCCAAGGTCTCGGGTGTCAAGCAGAAGTTCGAGATGAAGGAAGGCCGCGCCCCCACCGACGACGAACTGGCCGAGTGGCTAGGTGTCGCCGGCGAGGAGTTCGAGAAGATCACCCGTGACTCCAAGGCCGTCAGCACCGTCAGCCTGACGCGAAAGTGCTTCCAATCCGAGGGGAACAAGGAAGTCATGGAGATCGACGTCATCAAGGACGACTCCCAGCGCAACCCCCTGGACGAGAGCCAGCGTCGCGACATCAAGGAAATGATCACCAAGGGCCTCTCGCGGGCCGAGCGCCTGATCGTCATCCTCTACTACTACGAAGAGATGACGATGAAGGAGATCGGCTCCACCCTCGATCTCTCCGAGAGCCGCGTGAGCCAGATGCACTCCTCGATCCTGCAGCGCCTCAAGGCTCAGATGCAGCACCGCGAGAAGGAACTCGAAGCCGTCGAGGAATGATCCCTCGCCGTTCGAGCCCGTAGCATCCGGCCCCATGCCGCTCGTTCGGGCCGCCATCGCGATCGGAACCAACCTCGGCGACCGCGCGCACTTGCTGCACGCGGCCGTCGATGACCTGGCCGCACTCCCCGGAACGTACCTCTTGGCCGTTTCAGATGCCGTCGAAACCGCGGCGCTCCGCGTGGGCGTCGTTGAGCCGGGCCCCGCGTACCTCAACGCCGCCGTCGTCGTGAGCACCAGCCTCGCGCCGCGCGAGCTGCTCTGCTGCCTCCACGATATCGAAGCCCACCACGGCCGCGACCGCCGCGCGCCCCGCGGTTCCGCACGCACCCTCGACCTCGACCTGCTCCTCTTCGGCAATCAGATCATCGACGACCGACCACCCCACGCCGAGCCGTCGGATCGCGGCGGGCTCATCGTCCCCCACCCGCACCTCCACGAGCGGGCCTTCATGCTCGCCCCGCTCGCGCAGATCGCGCCCAACTGGGTGGTCCCCGGCCGGAGCCGCTCCGTCGCGGAGTTGCTGGCCGCACTTGGACCCGCCACCTGAACGGCCACGAATAGGATTGGGTGATGGCCCTCCCCGACACGCAACCACCCCGACCACCCGCACGCACCGGCACACACCAGGTCCGCGTCCGCTACTGCGAATGTGACCCCATGGGCGTGGTCCATCACGCCTCGTACTTCCCCTGGCTCGAGATCGGCCGCACCGAACTCCTCCGCGACACGGGCGTCACCTATGCCCAGCTCGAAGCCTCGGGAGTGTTCCTCGTCCTGACCCGCGCGGCCATGAGTTACAGGCGCCCGGGCCGCTACGACGACCTCGTCGAAATCCGCACCAACGTCGTCGGCGGCAGCCGCGTCAAAATCGAACACGAGTACGAAGTCTGGGCCGTCGTGCGCGGCGTCCACCCCAGCCTGCCGCCCGGCTCCGGCCCCGAAATGCTCGCCACCGCCCAGACCACCCTCGCCTGCGTGGGCCGCGATGGCAAAGTCCGCGAGCTGCCCGAGTGGCTCGTCGCTCCTCCAACCACCTGACCTCGGCCCGCCGAGTCGGGCCCCGTGATGCAGCACATGGACGAGCCGCAGACATGCACAGAATGCGAGTATGACCTGACGGGCCTGGACCGGAACGGGTGTCTGGTGCTCTGTCCTGAATGCGGCGCCGAGAATCGCATCGGAAAGATTGAGTTCGATCTGCTCCACCCGCCGCTCCCGGCGTGGTGGGCCATCACGCTCAGGCTCGGTTGGCCTACGGCACTCGCGGGCTTGATGGCCTATTTCGCTTGGCGCATCGGCGACCCCGGCTTTACCCGCGGCATCTGGAACCTCACGCTCATCGCGTTGGCCATCGGCGCGGGCCGAGGACTGATGCTCGGGCTTGATTGCTCGCGCCCGCGGCGTCGCAGCGGCCCGATCTTCGCGGCCATCGTTTGGGGCCTCGGCGGCGGGATCGTGCTCGCCGGCGTCGTCTTCCTGCTCACCTGGTTCGCGGCCTGGTTCGGGGGCGAGATCATCATCGCTCTCTGATCGTCGCTCTCCGTCGGATGTGCCCGTCGCTGTTGCGGATTCAACCCAGCTGCGCGATCGCCTGATCCACGTTGGCCACTGGCACCAGTTCCAGCCCATCCTGCGTGGTGGCCGCGCCCCGCGTCTTGGGGACCAGCACGCGCCGGTAGCCCAACCGCTTGGCCTCGTGCAGCCGCGCCGCGAGTTGCGGCACCATCCGCACCTCGCCGCCCAGGCCCACTTCGCCCACGGCCGCCGTCGTCGCGTCGAGGGCCCGCCGATAGTGGGCCCCGGCGATCGCCAGCACCAAAGCCAGATCCACCGCCGGCTCCGCCGCCCGCACGCCCGACGTGGCCGACGCGAAGATGTCGCGATCGGCCAGCCGCAACCCCGCGTGCTGCTCCAGCACCGCCACGAGCATCGCCAGCCGATTCCCATCCAGGCCCGATGACTTGCGTTTGGCCGAGCCGAGGAAGCCCGTCGCCGTGAGCGCCTGCACTTCGATCATCAGGCAGCGTGAACCGGTCAACACCGGGCAGACCACCGTCCCCGGCCGCGGCGGCGTCGCCTCCGCCAACGCCGCGACCGACGCCCCCTCCGGTGCCTCGCGCAACCCCTGCCCCGTCATCTCAAAGAGACCGATCTCCAGCGTCGTACCGAAGCGATTCTTCACCGCGCGCACCACCCGGTGCGCGTGATAACGATCGCCCTCGAAGTAGAGCACCGCGTCGACAAGGTGCTCGAGCATCCGCGGGCCGGCGAGCTGGCCGTCCTTGGTCACGTGCCCGACCAGGATCACGGCCATGCCCGACGCCTTCGCGAAGTACACGAGCTCCGCGCAGCAACGCCGAAGCTGCGTCAGCGAACCGGGGAACGCGTCCAGGTCGGCCTTGTAGATCATCTGCACCGAGTCGACGATCAGCACGGGTGTTCCCGGCCCGGTCCGATCACCCAGCACACGGGCCGCCTGCTCGGTGATCCGCGCCAGCGAAGTCTCCGCCAATAGAAAGAGCTGATCCGGCGCGACCACCGCCTCGCCGTCGCCTTCGCCCGCGAGCAGCCGCTGGCAACGCAGCTTCACCTGCTCGGCCGACTCTTCACTCGACACGTACAGCGTCGGTCGACCGCCCCGAGCGAGTCCCGCCGCCGCTTGCAGGAGCAGCGTCGATTTGCCGATCCCCGGATCGCCCCCCAACAGCACCGCCGACCCGGGCACGAGCCCGCCGCCCAGCACGCGATCAAACTCCGCCAGTCCGGTGGGGATGCGCCGGATGATCGACGCCGTGTCGATCTCGGCGATCTTCCGCGCGGGCGTGTGGGCCGGCGCCAACGCGTCTCCGCCCGACCCGTCGGCGTCTTCCTCGGCCGCCCACGTCTGCAACGCCGACGCCCGCGGATCAACCTTCGACTTGGCTTCCACGCGCTGCGCTTCCAGCGCGTCCCACACGTTGCAATCGGGGCACTTGCCCATCCACTTGGTCTGAACAGCCCCACAGGCCCGGCACGCGAAGATCTGGCGGACTTTGCTCACGTCAGAGCATATCACCTATCGGAATGCGAACAAGTCCATCGCGCTGGTGGATAAACTTGACTGATCGAGCATCCGCTCAGCCGCCGCTTGCCGCTTGCCTCGTTGCGATTGCCCCAGCCCCTAGCCAAGCTAACCCTTGCAGCCACGCTGCTCGGCCTTGCCGCTCTACTTCTTCTTCGGCTTTGGATCATCGTCATCGTCGTCGAGTTCCAAATCCTTGAGCAAAGCCGCGAGGTCGTCGTCGCCGCTGTCGTCGAGGATGCTCTTGCCGACGGCCGGGCCCTTGCCTTTGGTCGGCGGCTGGCCGCTGGTCGGCGGCTTGCCCGAACCGGTATAAACCGTCGTCGAAGTCGGGTTGGGGAGCTCGCCTGAATCGTCGTTGTCGTCGGTCACGGCCCCCGCGGCGAACGAGTCCTTGGCGTCGATGTTCTTGGGATGACCGTCGATCCGCACCACGAAGACCACCGGGCCCACGCACAGCAGATCGCCCGGTGCCAGCTCAGTCTTCTTGACGCGCTTGCCGTTGACGTACGTCCCGTTGCTGGAGCCAAGGTCATTGACCACCAGCTCGCCGTCATCAACCTTGATCTCGCAATGCTTCCGCGAGACCGACGGCAGCGGCACGCGCACCCGGCACCCTTCGTCGCGCCCGATCAGCACCTGCTCCCGATCAACCTGGATCTCCCGGGTCGTTCCGTCCGCTTTAACCATGACAAGGCTGGCTTGCACGTGGGCGATTCCTCCAGTTGGGGTCGCGTGATGTTCTCGTGGAACCAGGCGTGCACGCGGCCCGGGGGGGCCAACAATCGTACTAAGAGTAGCAAGGTTCCTACCCCACGTAATGGCTTCCCTCCCAATCATCAAGACATCGGCCGAACCCGCCCGTTCTGGGCGCGCTGCCGCTTCGGCTCGCCTGGCGCACGTCGGTGAGCATCCGCCGGCGCAAGCTCTCTACATCCATGTCCCGTTCTGCGTGCACAAGTGCCATTACTGCGATTTCTACTCCTTCGTCGACACCCGCGATCAGCAGGCCGGTTTCGTCGATCGGCTCCTCCGCGAGTTCGACGCCCTCGCGCCTCACGCCGCGGCTCCGCTCCGAACCATCTTCATCGGCGGCGGCACGCCCAGCCTGCTCCGCGTCGACCTCTGGTCACGTCTGCTCGCGCGGCTGGAGCAAAGATTCGACCTCTCGCTCATCCGCCGCCGCGAGCCGGGCACCGAGTTCACCGTCGAGTGCAACCCCGAATCAACGAGCGATGAACTGCTGGCCGTGCTCGTCGCCGGCGGGGTCAATCGCGTCAGCATCGGGGCCCAGTCCTTCGACAGTCGCCATCTCAAAACGCTCGAACGCTGGCACGACCCAGAGAACGTCGCTAGGGCCCTCGATCGAGCCCGGGCTGCGGGCATCCAGCGCCGCTCCCTCGACCTCATCTTCGGCGTCCCCGGCCAATCGCTCGACGATTGGGAGACCGACCTCCGCACGGCCCTCGCGCTCGGCACGACGCACCTCTCGTGCTACGCCCTCACGTACGAGCCCAACACCGCCATGACCGTCCGCCTGCGCAAGGGCGAGTTTGAGCCCGTCGACGAAGACATCGAGACGGCCATGTTCCTCCGCACCGTCGAGATCCTCCGCGCCGCCGGCCTGCAGCGCTACGAGGTCAGCAACTTCGCAGTCCCGGGTCACGAATCGCAGCACAATCTCGCCTATTGGCGCCAGGATCAGTGGCTGGCCGCCGGGCCCAGTGCGTCAGGCCACCTTTGGGCCGGGCCCACTCCTCGCGCCGGCGGCCAACGTTGGAAGAACGTCCCACGCCTCCCCGACTATCTGGCGATCGACGACGCCGGCTTCGCGCCGATGACCGACCACGAAGGCCCCGACCCTGCGCGGGCCGTACAGGAGCGGATCATGACCGGCTTGCGACTGGCCGAGGGCCTCGACGCCGCCGGCATCATGGCGGACGCGGAAGCCGCCGCACCCGGCTCGGCCGCGCGGCTGCAGGCACTGGCCAAGCGCACCAGTGATGAGGGCGAGATGACCCTGGGCGAGCGCTGGACGCTCACCGATGCCGGCTACCTGCTCGCCGACAGGCTCGCAGGCCGGTTCATGGCGTGTGTGTAAGAGGGGGAGGGAAGTGGCTAAGTGAAAGAGTGACTGAGTGACAGAGTGGCGAAATGCGACCCACCGTGGCGGGGTGGCTTTTAACTTCGCCACTTCGCCACTTGACCACTTGACCACTTGACCACTTTCCAGTTACTTCTTCTTACGCCGCTCGCCCTTGTCGCCGCCCGGGGAGGCGGAGATGCCGATCGGGTGGGTCGACACGGTCGGGATGCCCTGGACCTGCTTGAGCTTGCGGCGGCGATCGATGATGCGACGCGACTTGCCCTTGCGGTCACGCAGGAAGTACAGCTTGGCCCGGTTGGCCTGGCCGCGGCGGACCACCTCGTACATCGACACCCGCGGGCTGTGCAGCGGGAAGACGCGCTCGACGCCCGTCTCCTCGACGACCCGGCGAATGGTGATCATCTCGCTGATCCCACGCCCCGCACGGGCGATGACCACGCCGGAGAAGACCTGGATCCGCTCCTTGTCGCCTTCGATGATCCGGCAATGCACGTTGACCGTGTCGCCGATGTCCATCCGAGGAACGTCGGTCTTGAGCGCGGCTTTGTTGATGTTCTCGATGATCAGCTGGATCGACATATTCGGCCTCGTGCAAGCGGTGAGAATCGGGCCTAGACAGTAGGACGGATCCCGATCGGGATCAATCCGGGGGGGAATGTGGTTCAGTGGTACCGGGTAGTGGTCAAGTGGGTAGGGCAGTGCCGAAGTGGCCAAGTAGAGAAGTGGTCAGGTGAAAATCCACCCCGATACTGAGGCTCGCACTTCACCACTCTGCCAGTCCGCCGCTTCTCGCCTTAACCAACATATCCGACGGATGTCGCTGTCTGCCGATGATCCGGATGTTGATGATTCCGGCCAAAACTTAAGGTTCCGGTTGGTCTGTGTTCGAGGGGAAAGTTGATCTGTCGGCGAGCAGGCGCAAATGCCCAAACTTCGAACTTTGCCGCGTTCACCCGTCGCGCAGATCAGCCTCCGACCGGCAATTTTATCTGCCGATCACGCCGGCAGATAAAGGGTGATTGTTGATGTATTGGAAGGACGCGATGGTATCGCATATGATTAGCGTGTTCTGGACTCGGGGGTTCAGCACGTGCGGCTGGTGGGAGCCTTTTCTCGGCAAACTAGTCCGTCGGTCTCCGGTCGGAGGCCCTCCCCGTATCAGAGAGCCCTTCTTATTTTGGAGATTTTCGATGGTTCATAAGGTTCAGCGCTGTTGTTCCCTCTTGGCGGTGGTCGGGCTCATGGCCGGCTGTGCTCTTGAGGAGAAAACCTACCCCACCCCGTCGGCCCGTGGCGGCGCGGCCGTCTCCAAGCCTGATGAAGGCCCCAACGCCAGTCTGCGTCTGACCGAAGGCAAGAAGACGACTCCGGGCTCCTCGTCTACGTCGAGGGCTGTTGAGCCTGCCCGTCCCGCCCCGATGGTCGTCGCCCCCTCCGGCGGCATCATCCGCAACGCCATGGCGTTCCCCACCGGCGACAGGACCACGTCGGTAGTCTGGCTGGAGCGGACTGCTCCCTCTGAGGTCGTGGCCAGCCAGGAGTTCACCTACGACTACAAGGTCACGAACCTGACGACCAACACCCTGACGAGTGTCGTCCTTCGCGACCGCTGCGCCGAGGGCTTCAGCGTGGTTTCGTCCAACCCCGCCAGCGGCTCGGCCGCCCCGGACCTGATGTGGAACCTGGGCGACTTCAAGCCCAACGAATCCAAGACCGTGACCGTCCGCGGCAAGGCCACGGGCGTGGGCAGGCTCGAGTCGTGCGCTCAGGTCACCTATGCCTCGATGCTCTGCATCGAGACCGTAGTGGTTCAGCCGGCGCTGACCATCAACCTCACGATGCAGCCCGAAGCGCTCGTCTGTGACACAATCATGTCCAAGGTCTGCGTGACCAACAACGGCACGGGCGTCGCCCGCAACGTGAAGGTCAACTACCCGCTCCCCGCGGGCCTGACGACGGCCAACGGCCAGACGAGCTTCATGGCCGACGTGGGTGACCTGCCCGCCGGTCAGAACCGCTGCTTCGACGTGGCCCTCAAGGCCGCCAAGACCGGCAGCTACTCGGCGACCGCCGGGACGATGGCCGACATGATCAACAAGGTGGATTCCAACGGCGCCCAGGTTGTGGTCCGTCAGCCGATGCTGACGATCACGGCCGATTGCGCCCAGGGCCCCACGCTGATCGGCCGCGAGCTCGCCTTCAAGTTCACCGTGACCAACACCGGCGACGCGCCGGCCGCGGCCACGATGGTCTCCGCCATGCTGCCCGCCAACGCGACCTTTGCGTCGGCTGACAACAACGGCGCGAACGCTGGCGGCAAGGTCAACTGGAACCTCGGCACCGTCGAGGCCAAGGGCACCCGCACCATCATGTTCAAGGTCAAGTCCACCGGCGCGGGCAACATTGCCACGCAGGCGACCGTCAGCGGCACCTGCGCCACCGAAGCGACGGCCCAGTGCCAGAGCTCTGTGCAGGGCGTGCCCGACATCGGCACGCTCGTGACCGACGACGAAGGCGTCGTCGCCGTCGGGGCCAACCATACCTACCGCATCGAGGTCAAGAACCAGGGCCAGGTCAACCTCACCAACGTCAAGATGATCGTGACCATGCCCGATGGCATGAGCTTCGTCTCTTCAGCCGATGGCAAGGTCATGGCTCAGAAGGTCGAGTTCAGCTTCGGTACGATCGCCGCTGGCGCAACCCGCACCTCCAGCTTCATCGTCAAGGCCACCAAGGCCGGCGAACTGCTGGTGATCGGCGAGACGACCTGCACCGAGCTCAAAACCTCCGTCCGTGACGACGAGCTGACCAACTTCATCGAGAACTAACCCCCAACCCCCCATACCTCGCGCTCTGGGCGACGCCGGGGCCCGGGCCAACCGGGGCCCTGCAACGTGCCGGGGTGAAGACCGCTTGAGATCCAAGGGCGGGCCTTTCGAGGCCCGCCCTTTTTCGTTTTGGGTCTGGGAACGCGGCGTTCGGGCGCATCTTCGGGGCTTCCCTCCTACCATGCGGGTCTATGTCGATCCTCAATCCGCGTCGTGCGACCCGCCAGGTCACCCTGGGCGATCAGCGTGTTGGCTTCATCAAGATCGGTGGCGGCCTCTACGGCACCACCCCGGCCCCCGTCAGCGTGCAGACGATGACGACCGGCTACACCTACGAGATCGATAAGTGCGTAGCGGAGATCAACCGCCTGACGGCCGCGGGGGCCGACGTGGTGCGTGTGGCGGTGCCCGAGAAAAAGGACACCGACGCCCTCAAGGAGATCATCCCGCAGGTGCGCGTCCCGATCGTGGCGGACGTCCACTTCCACTTCAAGCGGGCGCTGGAGGCCGTCGAGGCGGGGGTCCACAAGATCCGCCTCAACCCGGGGAATATTCAGGACCGCGACCAGGTGATCGAGGTGATCAACGCGTGCAAGGCCCGCAACCTGCCGATCCGCGTGGGTGTGAACGAGGGCTCGATCATCGAGCGCCGCGACAAGCAGAAGCGCCTCAAGGAACTGGGCGCGATGTTCTCCGACAACAAGCGCGGGTACCTGCTGGCCATCATGATCACCAAGCTCGAGGAATATCTCGACATCTTCTACGAGCAGGATTTTCAGGACGTCGTCATCTCGGCCAAGAGCATGGATCCGGTGGTGGTGATCCAGGCGTATAGCGAGATCAGCAAGCGGTTCGACCATCCGCTGCACCTGGGCGTGACGCACGCGGGGCCCAAGGAAACCGGCTGCATCCGCTCGGTGACGGCCCTGGGCACGCTGCTGGCCGCGGGCGTGGGCGACACGATCCGCCTTTCGTACACCAGCGACAGCGTGTACGAGGTCGAGGACGGGCTGGAGCTGCTCCACTCGCTGGGCCTGCGCGAGCGCAAGTCGGCGGAACTGATCGCCTGCCCGACGTGTGGCCGGATCCAGGTCGACCTGATCAGCCTCGTGCAGGACGTTCGCAAGACGCTGGCGAGCAAGATCGAGCTGCCGATCAAGGTGGCGGTGATGGGGTGCATCGTCAACGGCCCCGGCGAGGCCGAGGGCGCCGACGTGGCGGTGTTCGCGGGCGATCGTCGCGGGATCATCTATGTGCAGGGCGAGAAGGTCGCCAACGTGCCCGAGGAAGAGATCCTCGAGAAGCTGCTGGTCGAGTGCCTCAAGTTCCAGGAAGAGGTCAAGGCGGGCCGGGTAAAGTTGGGCGACAAGAAGGTCGAGATCATCCCGCCCGACCCGATCGGCGAGCTCGGCAGCGGCTGGGAAAAGATGGCCGGGCAGAAGGGCGTGGGCTTGACGGTCGGGCAGAGCTGAGCGGATTTACTTGGCCTCGCGGCGTTGTTGCGCTTCGACGACGCCCTGGATCATCTTCCGCATCGACTGGGCCTGCTCGGGGGTCATGCCAGCGTCCTTTGGATCGACGCGGATGGCGGGGGTCCAGATCACGTCGCCGGGCGTGTAGCCCAGGTCGCGCAGCTCGCTGACCAGGTGGCTCATGTGCCCCGCGCCGTAGAAGACGGCAACGGTTTTAACGGCCGGCTCATTGGCGGCGATGGCCTTGAGGTCACGCACCACGACGGCGTTGCGGTCCTCGATGATGACTTTCATGATGGGGCCCAGGCCGGCCATCTGGCCCGAGGCCGCCAGGGTCTCATCGGCCCGGGCCAGGATGTCGACCATCATCATTTTGACGCTGGCGGACATGGTCGGGCTGCTGGCGACAAACCCCAGGAAGAGGCTGGCGAGGCGGCTGGTCATGCTTTTGCCGTCAAGCATGGAGAAAAGCCAATCGGCGTCGGCACCGGAGGCCTCGAGCCGCGACTGGATCTCGTCGACGGCGAGGTCGCTGCTGCGCCAGTTGGGCTTGCTGGAGTCCATCAAGTCAAGCTGGAATGTCAGGCCCAGCGCCTTGGCGAGCTGCTGCTGCACGTTGGGCGGCGGGCCGGCGGGGGGAGCGGAACCGGGCTTGGCGGGCTGGCCCTTGACGATGAGATCGTCGCCGTCGGCCTCGGCAAAGGTGCCGTCGGGCCCGGCGCTGCGGAGCGCGATGAGCGCGGAGCCGTCGTCCTGCTTGATGGTTTCGAGTCGAACCTCGCGGCCCCACGCATCATTGCGGCAGCTTTCGAGCACGGAGCGCCAACGCTTGCCAGCACCGGCGATCAGCTCTTCCCAGCCCGCCGCGGCGTGGCCCTGCTCGGTCTTGAAGTGCTCGGCGGCGGTAAGCACGAACTTGAGCCGGCGGCTCGTAATGTCCGCCTTGACGGCGTCGCTGAGGTTCGGATCAACCTGACCCGTGCCCGGCGGCTTGACCCCTTCGAACAGCACCACGTCGGCCTGGTCGAGCATCGTCTGCATGGCGTCGTAGAACGGGCGATCAGCCACATGAACCGCGCCGACGAGCAGCACCTTGGGCCCGCCAGCCGGGGGCGGCATGAGCGTCCAGGCGGCAAGCTCAAGCGTGAGCACCCCGCCATCGCCCTCGACGACGCGGGTCATGTCGAGCTTGGCCGTAGTCGCAGCGGCGGCTTGGAGCGGCGGCGTCGTGGCCGGGGCTTGGGCGAGAACGGGGCTGACCACGCCCGCGAGGAGCAGCAGCGAGAGCGCCGAGCCAGCGATCGATTGGCGTAGGGTGTGGGGGGGGCGGCAATTGGACAACATGACAAACTCCTGGACCGCTGGCCCCGGTGATGGCCGGTGGCCGTCGGCCCGCTAGGTTGTATGGGTGTCGGCGGGCATGGTCGCAGGGCAGGTCGGCGGGATCAATAGCGGAGAACGGTGTGGACGTCGCCGAAGCTTTGGAGCTTTCGGCGTCCGTCGAGCGCGAGGAGCTCGATGAGCACAGTGATGCCGACGATCTTGGCGTGGAGGCTTTGGACGAGCCGGCAGCAGGCTTCCATGGTGCCGCCGGTGGCGAGGAGGTCGTCGACGAGCAGGACGCGTTGGCCGGGATCGATGGCGTCGGTGTGGAGCTCGACGCGGTCGGAGCCGTATTCGAGTTCGTATTCCATCGCGACGGTTTTAGTGGGGAGCTTGCCGGGTTTGCGGACAGGGACGAATCCGGCGGAGAGGGCCTGGGCGAGGGCGGTGCCGAAGATGAAGCCTCGGGATTCGGCCCCGACGACGACATCAACGTGCTGGCCGCGGTAAGGGTTAGCCATGAGCTCGACGGCCAGGGCCAAGGCTCGCGGGTCGCGGAGCATGGGGGTGAAGTCTTTGAAGACGATGCCGGGCTTGGGGAAGTTGGGCACGTCGCGGATTAGCCGCCGCAGGTCTTCCAAAGGGTCCATGAGGCCTCCGTTGCTCGCCGCCCGTGCGGGAACGGATGGTACCACGGCGGGGGAGAAGGAGGGCGGGGCGGTCGGGGAGTTGGGCCCGGCCAAACCTTCAGGGCTCGCGCGGCAAAAGGACGTAGGCCGTGCCCTCGACGCTGCGGAGCCAGACGTTGGTGAGGTCCTCGCGGCGATAGACCAACTGTCCCTCGGCGGCGGTGGCGACGGAGGGGTCGTTGACGAGGACGTCGCCGTGCTCGTCGAAGCCCTCGATGACGATGAGGTGGCCGCTGGTTTTTTCGTATGGTGCGTTGCGGAGCTGGCCCTTTTCGACGAACACGCTCACGATGATCGGCTGACCCGCCGCGATGAGCCGCTCGACCTGTTGCCAGTCGGAGAAGCGGGTGAGGTAGCCGGGGACGCCCAGGGCGTAGGCGGCTTGGATGTTGCGGGGCCAGTTGCCGTAGATGTCGAACTCCTGGTCGTAGGCGGTCTTGGCGACGGTGCCGACGGGGAGGTCTACGCCGCGGTGGGCGAGGACCATGGAGAGGCTGGTGGGGCTGCAGAGGCGACCCGAGAGTCGATCGTCGTCGGTTTTCTGGCTGCGGAAGGGGACGCCGAGGCGGCCGGGCTTAGGTGGCGCGGCGGCCTGGGTCTTGCCGCGTGGGCCGTCGGGCGTTTGGGGGACGGGGGTGGCGGTGGTATCGCTGAAGGTGATGGCGACGCGGCGGAGGCCGATCTTGGAGCCGGGGGCGGTGCGGACGGCTTGCAGACGGTACTGGAGCCGAGTCCATCGGGCCGGTGCGGGGGAGACAAAGTAGTCGACGTCGACCTTCCCGCCGGGGAAGGACTGAGCGCGGTCGCCGGCGTCGGTAGGGTTGGGGGGGTCGCCCCAGCGACCCATGTAGAGCCACGGGGACCACTCGCCGGTCGCGGCGGCGACACGCATGTCGATGCGGACACCGGCGGCCGCCGGG
>ENA-ORBV01010684-ORBV01010684.1-microbial-mat-metagenome-genome-assembly--contig:-NODE-10684-length-14610-cov-5.477327_pt1 | contig 14610 bp, 12 predicted proteins | sample MGYA00237777_ERZ505514 | MGnify/ENA primary metagenome ERZ505514 (study PRJEB26160, sample SAMN06269048) | microbial mat metagenome | isolation source: Oligotrophic lake microbial mat | place... | reverse complement strand
GTACCGCATGTGATACCAGACGGTTGTGTCGAACGCCGCGAAGCTTATTGCCAAAATGCGGCGTAATCCACGCGACTGGCGGATTGACGATCTGAAGGTTGTTGTCGACCGGTTGGGCATCGATCACGATCAGCACGGGACGAGTCACGTCGTCTTTCGGCACGCCAAGGCTGGGCGGCTCTCCGTGCCAGCGCATCTGCCCATCAAGCCGATGTATTTGCGTTTGTTTGTAGACTTAGTCGACAGAATAGGTCAGCAAAATGAAGATTGACAAGACCCTCATCAACTCCTACCCGTTTACGATCCGCCCGCTCTCCGAAGCGGATGGCGGAGGATTCGCTATTGAGTATCCCGATTTGCCGGGCTGCATCTCCGACGGGAGCACTCCAGAGGAAACTCTCAAGCAAGGCTGTGACGCCGTCAAGTCCTATCTCCTGAGTTGCGTCAAGCACGGCGACCCCATTCCCAAGCCGAGCGAAGCCAGCGGGCAGTGGCGGCAACGCGTGCCTCGGAGCCTTCACTCGCGCCTCGCTGCCAAGGCGCGGCAGGAGGGCGTTAGCCTGAACACGCTCGTAACGGCCATGATCGCCGAAGGACTGGGTAAGCGGCGGGCTTCATAGGGCCGGGGTGCCGGTCACGGAATCCTGTGCTGCATCTGCTCCCGGTCCATCCGGTCCCGTTCCTCTTCGAGGATCAACATCGCGTAGAACTCATCCGCGCGGATGTCATCAAGGGTGAAATGGATGCCCAGCTTCAGCGCCGCCCGGAGGTCCAGAGCGCGCCGGATGAGGAGGCCAGCCTCCGACGATTGCGCCTCGTCGAGCCTATCGAGCGGACAGTGGTCGCACCGGTCACCGTCGTCGGGCGCGTCGGGACACAGCTTCGGGTCGCAGAGTTCATCCCTGCGCAGGGCCCAGTGAACCAGGAATCGCAGGGATGGCTGCTCGGGCCACGGGCCGCCTACGAGTTTGGGTCGCCCGACTCCTGGAATCCGGCGTCGAGCGCGTCGATGGCGGCCTTCACAGCAACTGCCTGGTGCATGATCGGCGCGTCACCAGAATAGCCCTCGGTGGTCGTGATCAGCTTCTTGTAGAGCGCACCGGCAGCCGCGAGGTTGATGGTGAGTTCCTGGCGATTGTAGGGTAGGTCCAGAACGCGGGCAAAGCCACGGCGGTACTCGGTGACGTCCTTTGCCGAAGCCATTTTCAGCACGTGCGTCACCGTGCCGCCGAGCACGCGGAGCATCACGCGGAACGCGTCACCGGCCTGCACCACGTCGTCCACCTCGGCCATGCTCAACTGTTCCATGATCCGGCTGGCTTCGAACGCATCTACTTCCAGTGCGTTCTCCTCGGGCACTCGAATCTTGGCGAGTAGTGCACCGTCGGCGTCCTCGCCATTCGCGATGATCGTCTCCGAGACGCCCCGGCCCAACTGTTTAATGATCACCTTGCGGCGACGCTGACGCTCGGTCCATTCCTCGTCGGAGGGGAAGCGGACCCGGATGGTCTTCACCCCCGCCGAGGTTCGCAATTGCAGTGCAATCGGGCGCGCCGCGTCGAATACTGAAATCGTCTGTTCCATTTTCATCTCCTATTGACCGATGCTGTCCACGTTGCATTTAGCCACCGCCGAGACGATGCCGTTCGAGGAGTCGTACATCGGCAGGCACTCGACGGACACCGTCAAGATCGGGGGCGCTCTCTGCTTCCCGGATCGGTATAATTAGGCACGATAAAGGAGTCTGCCAAATGCGAATATCGATGCTCGTTCTTTTTGCGCTTCTCGCGCTGCCGAGCCTGATTGTGTGTCAGCAAGTAGGCGCTCTTAAGGAAGTGAAGAAGATTTACGTCGATAGCTTCGGAACTGCAGAGGGTGCTGACCTTATCAAGGAGAAGGTGGTCAACAGGCTCGTCAAAAGTGGTCGAGTTTCGGTGGTTGAGAATCGTGACGCAGCAGACGCAGTCCTCACCGGAATCGGAGAGATCAACAAAGGCGTCCGCTATTCGGCAAGCGCTGGGCAGTACGGCGGAACAGCATCCGGTGGAACTCAATACGACGCTACTCTTGTAGTCCGCTTGCTTGGCAAAGACAAGCAGATCCTGTGGGTCGATGAGGCCAAGCCCGGTTTCATTTCTCACAGCGTCAGTTCAAGCGTTGCCGACAAAGTATCGAAGAACCTCCTCAAAGCGATTGAGAAGGCCTCCAAACAGAAATAGCCGTTCGGCATGCTACCCGATTCCGTCCACGTTGCACTTGGCCACCGCCGAGACGATGCCGTTCGAGGTGTCGTGCATTGGCAGGCACTCGACCGCCACCGTCACGATCCCGTCCGGCTCACCGACTACATCAGCCTGGGTGTCGTGACCGCGGCTTTCCCCGCGGAAAAGATCCACGCGGCGTTGAAGGCAACCGGCAAGCAGAGTGCTCGGCAACGAGATCTCCCGGCGCATGTGGTTGTTTACTATGTGATCGCGCTGTCGCTCTACATGGGCTCGTCCTATCGGGAAGTACTGCGCTGCCTACTTGAGGGAATTCAATGGCTGCTGAAGCCCTCGGCGGCGGCCATCAAAGTGACGGGGCATTCCGGCATTTCGCAAGCGCGCGCCAGGTTGGGGTGGGAGCCGCTTCAACTACTGCACGATCAGTTGGTCAAGCCGATCGCGGTGGCGGCAACCAAGGGCGCATGGTATCGAACCTGGCGTTTGATAAGCCTCGACGGCAGCACTTTGGATGTAGCGGACGAAAAGGGCAATGACGAGGCCTTCGGACGCCCGGGAACCAGCAGGGGTTTGAGCGCCTATCCAAAGATCCGTTTCGTGTCGTTGCTGGAAAACGGCACCCATGTGCTGTTCGGCAGCCAAATGGCCGATTACCGCACGAGCGAGGTCGCACTGGCCAAAACGGTGTTGGGCAATTTGAGCAAAGGTATGCTGTGTTTGGCGGACCGAGGGTATTTCGGGTTCGAGTTGTGGCGGCAGGCTGCGACGACAGGCGCGGATTTGTTATGGCGGGTCAGAAAAGACATGGCCTTGACCTGCACCCAACGGCTTCCCGACGGATCCTACCTCAGCCGCATCCATCCAACGAAACAAGACCGGCGGCAAGGCAAAGGCGGAGTTGTGGTCCGAGTAGTCGATTACCGGCTTGAAGGCGTGGACGGAGCGGAGCCGTTGTACCGACTGGTAACGACAATACTCGATCACGACATGGCGCCCGCCCTCGAGTTGGCAGCCTTGTATCACGAACGCTGGGAGATTGAAAACACCTTCGACGAACTCAAAACCCACTTGCGCGGGTCGCGGATCGTTATGCGCAGCAAGACCCCGGACTTGGTCCGTCAGGAATTCTATGGATTGCTCATGGCGCATTTCGCGGTCCGGAACCTCATGCACGCTGCGGCTCTGACCGCTGACGAGGACCCCGATCGGCTATCGTTCCTGCACGCCGTCCGTGTTGTCCGCCGCAAGATGAGCATCAGCGGCGCTATTCCCCCCTCAGAACCTCCAACGCTTTCAGCGGACAGTCTTGGCTGAAGTCCTCTCCGAGCCGCTTGCCCCTCGTCGCTATCGATGCAACCCTCGCGGCGTCAAAAGGAAAATGAGTAACTATCCGTTGCGCTGCGGCTACAAACGCTCTCCCGAGATTGACATCTCATCCGCCATCAGAATCTATTACGTGACGTGTATTGCGCCTAGATCCGGAAGCCCTGCTAACTCCCGTAGCTTCTTGTGCTGCAGAATCTTCTCGAAGTTCCCCTGTGCGTCATACGACAGATCCCAACCGTCACCCAGAATTTCCAGGTCCGCACGCTTCTCGATCTCACTCCGCAGATTCGCACTGAGCGCGAGATGTCCGATCTCGAGCGAATTGCCGATCCACCCAATTGTGACTTCACTCGAATCGAACTTGCCAACCGTTGGCCACAGCACGTCCAGATTCTCGCGGTCGCTGGGGAAGTTGATCGGCGTCCGGATCGCGGCCGGAGTCGATGCCGTGAGTGAATTGATTCTCGTCGGAACCCAGTCGATCTTCGGCAGCATCTGGCTATGGAGCATATCCGCCATCCCCAGGCCCACCGCATTGCCATAGCTTTGGTTGCTGAGGTCGCGCAAATAGATCCGCTTGATCTCAGGTGCCGTATCCCAGGGATTGTACTCGCCATGGACACTGCGATTCACGACCTTCGTATCCATGCCCGCTCCTGAAAAAATCTTGCCGATCTCATCGAGAATCAGGATGTCGAGCGCGAATGGGATCCGGCCCATCCAGCTCTTGGCGAGTTCGAGCAGTTCCTCTTCTTTCGATTCCATCTGGTCCACCGGAACGGCTGTCAACTGGGCGGTATTGTGATTGGCATCCTCGAGAATGGCGAGGCCACCGAGAATCTTGCCCGACTTCAACACTTGACGACCCACTTGGCGGATCACCCGCTCCAGGCTGCCGAGCTTGTATGCCCAAGTGTGATAGCGCTGGGCACCGGCGAACTTGCCAAGTCCGATGGCCATCATCTTGAACAGACCACTCTCGATCTTGCCGGCAAAATCGGTGTGCCACTTGACGCGGCCAATCAGAAACACGCCGTCACTCTCGAAGGCGTTCTTGTCGAGGAAGGCTTCGAGTCCCTCTTCGGTCTTGCCAACCGACACCACATCGAGCATGCTGAGCACCGGGCATCCCATGGTGGCTTCTTTCACGCCTAAGTGGGCCAGCACATCGGCCTGCCCTTCGGCCGTAGCCGCGCCATGGCTGCCCATCGCGGGAAAGATGAAGGGTTGAAAACCTTTACTTTTCCAATAGTCGACCACGGCGAGGACGATGGTGGCGATGTTCGAGATACCACGGGATCCGACGCCGATGGCGATGCGTGCGCCGGGCCTCAGGTTAGCGCCGAAGCCACTGGCGGATAGCTGTTTCTGCACTTCATCGGGGATACTAGCCAGGCGACGGTCCGGAAACTTCTGGCGAACGTAGAGCATGCGCGAAAGCATCTCACCAGTCTATTCCAACAAAACGATAAAATGAAGGTTCCCATGTCAGAACGAGCGTACGATCACAAAGAAGTAGAAGCCAAGTGGCACGCGATTTGGGCCCAGGATCCCAAACTTTACGCGCCAGAAGAGAATTCATCGAAGCCCAAGTACTATGTTCTCGAGATGTTGCCGTATCCGAGCGGCACGCTTCACATCGGCCACCTTCGCAACTACACGATCGGCGACGCGCTTTGCCGCTATAAGTGGATGCGCGGCTTCAATGTGCTGCACCCGATGGGTTGGGATGCCTTCGGCCTGCCTGCGGAGAATGCCGCCATCGACAACAAGCGCCATCCCCGTGAGTGGACGCACTACAACATCGGTGAAATGAAGCGCCAGCACCAGCGCATGAATTTCAGCTACGACTGGGATCGCGAAATCGCCACTTGCGAACCGGAATACTACAAGTGGAACCAGTGGTTCTTCCTGAAAATGTTCGAGCGCGGACTCGCCTATCGCAAGACCGCGCTTTTGAACTGGTGCGACGAGTGCGCCACAGTACTCGCCAACGAGCAGGTCGTCGACGGCTGCTGCTGGCGCCATGACAAAAAGCCAGTGCAGCAGCGCGAGATGGATCAATGGTTTCTGCGCATCACCGACTACGCGCAAGAGATGCTGGATGCCATCGAAGAGCTGAAGGGCAAGTGGCCCGATCGAGTTCTGACGATGCAGGCCAACTGGATCGGCCGCAGCGAAGGCACCGAAGTGGACTTCGATGTCGAAGATGCGGAGACCACGATCAGAGTTTTCACGACCCGCGTGGATACGATCTTCGGAGCGACTTGTTTGATCCTCGCGCCTGAGCATCCGCTGGTCAAGGAGTGGATGCCCGGCAACGCCCAAGTGAAGGCGATGGTCGACGATGTTGCCCGCAAAGATCCCGGCAATTTGCAGAAAGACGGGCTCTTCACCGGGCACTACGCGATCAATCCCTATGGCGGCCAGAAGGTTCCGATCTGGGTTGGCAACTTCGTGCTGATGGGTTACGGCACGGGAGCGATCATGGCTGTTCCCGCGCACGATGAACGCGACTTTGAGTTCTGCACCAGGTTCGGGATCCCGATCATCCCGGTGATCCGTGCCAAGGATGGCGAACTGCCGACTGAAGTGAAAGAAGCCTTCGTCGAATTCGACAACGGTGTCTGTGAAAACAGCGGTGAGTGGAGCGGATTGCCTTCGCCCGAAGCCTGGGAAAAGATGACACTGCTCGCCGAGACCAAGGGCTTCGGCAAACGCGCGATCACGTTCCGCATTAAGGATTGGGGCATCTCGCGTCAGCGCTATTGGGGTACGCCAATCCCTATGATCCACTGCCAGACATGCGGCATTGTGCCAGTTGCTGAAAAAGATCTGCCTGTCGTGCTGCCGACCGATGTCGAAATCACGGGCAAGGGCGGATCGCCGCTGAAGAGCCATCCCTACTTCGCGAAGACCACCTGCCCCAAGTGCGGCAACGTCGATGCGCGACGCGAGTCGGACACGATGGATACGTTCGTCGACTCGTCCTGGTATTTCTATCGCTACTGCGACGCCAAGAATTCCGACGCGCCTTTCGACAGCGAAAAAATCGCGTACTGGTTCCCGATCGATCAATACATCGGCGGCGTCGAACACGCGATTCTGCATCTCATCTACTCGCGCTTCTGGACCAAGTTTATGCGCGACATCGGAATCATTTCGAACAACGAGCCGGCCGAGCGCTTGTTCACGCAAGGCATGGTGGTTCTCAACGGCGCGAAGATGTCAAAGTCCAAGGGCAACGTTGTTTCCGCCGACTTCATGATGGACAAGTTCGGCTCGGATTGCGGACGCCTGTTCGAACTCTTCGCCGCCCCGCCTGAAAAAGACATGGACTGGACCGACTCGGGGGCCGAAGGCGCTTACCGGTTTATCTCGCGTGTCTTCCGTTTCGTCACCCGCAATGTGGATCGCCGGGTCGCCGAGCGAACGGGTCCTGTGAGCGAGGCGGACAAGCGGGTGCTGCGCAAGCTGCATCAGGTGATCCGCAAGGTCACAGAGGACTTCGATTCGCGCTGGCACTTCAATACTTCCATTGCCAGCATGATGGAACTCGTGAATGAGCTTTACGCTTCCGAAGCCGAACTGACGACTGGAATCCTGGCCGATATGCTGGAACGCCTGGTGCTGCTGTTCGGACCCTTCGCGCCCTATCTCGCGCAAGAGATGTGGGAAGTGCTGGGCAACGATGGTCCTGTGTTTCGGCAGACGTGGCCCGCTTACGATGAGAGCCTGATGAAAGAAGAGACGGCGGAAGTCGTAGTGCAGGTCAACGGCAAGCTGCGGTCGAAGATTCACGTTCCGTTTGGGACGACGCAGGAAGCCGCTCAGGCGGTGGCGATGGAAGATCCAAAGGTGCAGCCGTTCGCCGTTGGCAAGCCCGTGGTGAAGGTGATCTATGTTCCGGACAAGCTACTGAACATCGTGGTGAAGGGATAAACTGTGAAACCCGGATTCATTCTAGACACTAAGTCGAAGAACTTCGCTGAACTCTTTCCCAATGGGACCGTCTACCAAGTCCCGGTCTTTCAACGTGACTATTCCTGGACCGTTGATGAGTGGGAAGATCTGTGGAACGACGTGTCGGAATTGATACCGGCAAGAGAAGGGCACTTCATGGGAGCGCTCGTGATCAGGGCGACCGACGATGGCCCCGAGCTTGTCATCGATGGACAACAACGGATCGCAACGCTGAGTCTGCTGGTTTTGGCCGTACTTTCTCGAATCCGCGAGCTTGAAACGAAAGGGATCGATCCGGAGGACAATCGGGAGCGCTTTGATTTGCTCTTTGGCCGCTTTCTTGGGACGAAAGATGCTGCGTCGCTGCGATCTGCTCCTCGCCTGCAACTGAATCGCCATGGCAACGGTTCCTAGCAGGACTTACTTCATTTTCGCATCCCATCGAATCGAAGAAAGCTCAGGCCATCAGAAAGGCTTTTGTTAGAAGCATTTGAGTACTTCCAGCGCCGCCTTCGCGACTTTATCCCGGTCGATGATGGAGCTGAGTTGGCATCGTTTCTAGATAGGATGTCAAAAGCGCTGCTTTTCATGGAGATTCGCGTCGGCGACGAACAGAGCGCCCATACAGTTTTCGAGACGCTGAACGCAACGGCCCTAGCCTTGGCCCCGACTGACCTCGTGAAAAACTACCTGTTCTCGCTGGCCGCCTCGAATTCCAATGATCACGATGTCGATTCCGCCAGCGAGATTTGGTCTCGCATCGCGGGATCGGTGCGGGATGCAGATTTTCCTTTGGCGTCTAAAAAACCCTATGTTCTTAGGGAGCGTTTGTTCCGTACGATTCGAGCCGAAGTTCAAAAGCGCGATCAGGTGTTTCCGTTCTTGGAGGCACTGGACGATGCAGCGTCCGTCTATCAGGCAATTGACAATCCACACGACGATTTGTGGCGGGATTACCCGGGGGCGACCGAAGTCTTGCGAGTTCTCAAGCTCTTCCGGGTGACCCAGTTTAGACCTCTAGCACTTTCGGCTTGCCGTCAACTGAAGCCGGTCGAGCTAGTGAAAGTGCTACGCATGGTTCTGGTCGTTTCCATGCCATTCAATGTCATTGGCCGCAAAGGGGCTCATGGCCTGGAGCAAGTTTATAACAAAGCTGCGATGGCCGTCGATGGTGGCAAGTGCACGTCCGCGCGCCAAGTCATGACATATCTTCGAGACGTCTACGTTTCGGACAAGGAGTTCAAAGACACCTTCCGTTACGCCACCTTTGAGGAGCGAAAACAGCGTAAATTGGCAACCTATATCCTTCTCCGCTTAGAACAGCAGCATACAGGCAAGACCGTGCCCGACTTTGAAACGGGGGGTGTCACCTTGGAACACATCCTTCCAGAAAGCCCAGGCGATGGCTGGGAGAGTTTTGACGAAAAGGATCGTCAAAAGTACACGTACTATCTTGGTAACCTGACTCTGCTGGACGCAAAAACCAACCGACTCGCAGGAAACCAAGGTATCGATGACAAAATCGAGGTTTACGGACTCAGCCAATTCGCTCTAACCCGAGACGTGAACAAGCCTGTTTGGACCCCCGCGTCGATCGAACAGCGCCAGGATCAACTCGCCAAGCTTGCCACAGCCGCCTGGCGGATCTGACAGCCCGACATCCAGGATTCGCATCTCCGCTGAGGCTTGCGGCGCAGGATCCCGGCCTCATTCTCAAGAGCAATGATCAGCCGATCCACCTCGGCCATGCGTTCGCGAAGTTGTGCAACTTGCCGCTCAAGCCCATGTTGTTGCGCCATTGACTCTCACAGTAAGGTACTAGCTGGTTTAAGGACAATACCCTCTGGTGAGGGCATTGCCAAATAGTTGAATCCTGGGGGTTACTGTCCCAAAATGTTGTAGGTTGTCGTACCCGCAACGCGGACCTTGGCATAGGCCTCGGACCACACCTTGTGATACGGTGTCTGGGAATAGGCCTTGAGCGTATCCGCGTCCTTCATTTCCATGCACATGCCGTACTCGCGCTTCTGCAGCATAAGCTTGCCTGCAACATCCTTTTCGCCGGAGGCAACCTTCTTGCGGTCGGCTCCATCGGCGGCCACCACGAGGTTCAGGGGGCTAGCCAACTTGCCATGCCATACGCGGATCACACCGGGGATGTTCTTCGGCATGGCATCGGATGCCTTGTTAAAGGCTTCCCAGTCGGCCGCACTCGCTTCGGCAATTGGCGTGTAGGCGAAACAGTGCATCAGGCTCTTCTCGCCAGCCATGGCAGTTCCTGCAGCCAGAACGAGCGCGGGCAGAATGTTACGGAGATTCATAGTTTGTGAGTAGTCCTCTACCGAATTATCGCTTACTCCGGCCTCGCGCTGGCGAACTTCTCGATTTCGATGAGCTGCTTGCCGACGGTATCGCGGTCGGGCGCATTGGGGACCGCGGCCAGATACTTCTTCAAATGGTCGACGGCCGAAGCAAATTCTTCTTTCTGTGCGAGAACCAAGCCCAGAATATAACCTGCCCGTGCGAATCTCTTGTTGTCCTGTTCCCAAAGGCTCTTGGCACTTTTTTCGGCTTCGTCCAGCTTCTTGAGGTTGTAGTTGGAGATGGCGTTGTAATAGTAGGCGTCCGGAAAGTCGAAGGGATTCAACTTGAGCAGACGTGCGGTTGTATCGGCGACATCTTCCCACTTCTGCTCTTTCACCGAGAGCATGAACAAATGCTGATAGGGAGGGGTGTATTTGGGATCCGCTGCGAGCGACTGTCCGAACGACTTGCGCGCTTCTTCGATTTCGCCCTTGTCTTCCTGCAACTTACCGATCTCGAACCAGGCGGATGAATACTTCGGATACAGTTCCACGGCTTTGGCGAATTCCTTTTGGGCATCGTCGAACTTTTTCTTCTTGAGCAAATCGCGGCCCTTGTCCATCGACTTCTTGGCGTCCTTGGGAGCGAACGCATTGGTCGCGCTAAAGACAGAGCCTTCGCGGTTGCCCAGGCGTTTGAGGATGATCGTACCAACGTCGGGATTATCGAGCGGGTTGCGGTTCGAGAGGGACACGGTCGAGGATTGGTAGCCGGGCAGATTGGCGCGCAGATCGCAGCCCATGAGCATGACCCGCATTCCCCCGGATCCTCCTCCGATACCGCCGCCCATCGGGTTGCTGGTTCGTTGCCCACCTAAGCCTCCACCACCGAATGGATCGCCAAATCCGCCGTCCATGCTGCTACCGGTGCTGGCATCCGCGAGGACTCCATTGTTGCGCTGCCCCAACTGGAAGCTGAAACGTCCTTTTGAATCGGAATAGCCTTCCGGGCGGGGTTGGCCATTGCAGATGCGTTCGATGGTCACCGGTTCCGGGGGAGGTGTTCCGTCATCGAGCATGACCTTGCCGGAAAGGAAGATGACTTGCGGCATCTCTATGCGCTGCTGCTGTTGTTGCTGATCTGTGGGGAAAGGGCTCGTACTGCGGCCCGGGGTGGTGCCAGGAGTGGTTCCGCCGCCGGTACCTCCGGTACCTCCGCCACCAACGCCGCCGGTTCCTCCGCCACCAACGCCGCCGGTTCCTCCGGTGCCGCCGCCGGTTCCACTTCCCCCAGTGCCGCCAGTGGTTTGAGCAGACATCCAAGCCACCGTGCAGGCCACGGTTACGATCCAAAGCAGTCGACGCATGTGGATAAAATACCTCCCGGAAGTGATGAGCCGATTATACATAGATTTGACGACACCCGTCGGTGGAAGGCGATCAAACGATCCAATCGGACGATGCAAATCTCGCGTGGCTGGAACCTTTGGAACAGAATCGCCCGGTGGCGGCGAATCCTGTCGTCACGGGCTGCAGCGGGTAAGAAAGTTAGCGCTAGAATTTGTCGTGCGTGCCGAAGAGTTAGAAGATGGTAGATCACTTGACAGTGCGGGACCGCTACGCCAGGCTCTTCTTCGACCTGCCGGTGCCTACCTTTGTAATATCCCCGGCAGGGATGATTTTAGAAGCGAACCGGGCCGCGGCTCGCATCGCCAAGTCGAGTCCGTCCGCACTCGAGGGGCAATCACTCGAATCCTGGATTTCATCGCGATCCAAAGTGATCTGGTGGACATTCCTACAACGTTTGAATGCGAGCGACTGTGATCAGCGCTTGTTTTGCGAGGTCCAGGCGCTCGGCTTGGTTGCAGAAACCGGCGATGGTGCGGGGTTTTTTCGCCTGGATGGTAGCCGCGACGAATCGGGTTCCGAACTCACCATTTCTCTTACGGATGTGACCAGTGCCAGATCGGGCGAGCAGTCGGCTCGGTTGGGGCACTGGCATTGGAACGCGACCAACAATGTTGTGACATGGTCGGATGAGATCTATCGAATGTACGCTGCGGATCCCACTACATACATACCGAGTTATGACAAGCTTGCCAACCTTTACAGTCCGGAAAGTTTTGCGAAACTCAATTCTGCGGTGGAGCAAGCACTGAAGAATCGCGTTTCCTACGAACTCGATCTCGAAACCCCTTGCCTCGATGGCGCGGTGAAATGGATTCTGGCGAGAGGGGAACCCTTGCTTAGCGTGGATGGGGCGGTCATCGGATTGTATGGAACGGTGCAGGACATCACCGAACGGAAGACTCTGGAAGCTGTGTTGCATCAGCGGCAGCAGATTTGGCATCAAGCTGAGGAAATCGGGCAAATTGGCGCGTGGGAGCGCGATCTTGCTTCGGGCCGGATGATCGCTTCAGAGGGCTATGCCCGTCTCATGGGTTCGTCGAATTGCGAGATGAATTTCGAGGAATGGCTCGATGTTGTTCATCCAGACGACAAGGGGCGCGTTCTTGAGAACATCCGCACTGCGATGTCTACTGGATCGATGTCGTTGGAATATCGCATCTTCCGTCCCGATGGAGAGCAACGAGTGTTGTTCGCTCAAACTCGAAGTATGAAAGATGAATCCGGGGGCCCGGTTCGATCTTTCGGCGTTGTGCAAGACATTACTGGACGCAAGGAACTGGAAGCAGCGTTGACGAAGCGCCGCCAGATGTGGATCGAAGCGGAAAAAATCGGCAGGCTTGGCGGATGGGATCTGGACATCGCCACTGGTCGCTTCGCTTTTTCGGACGGACTCGCAGCGATCTTGGGGTGCCAACGGCGGCCATACCCGCTGGAACAGGTGATCCATCTGGTTCATCCCGGCGACATTGAGGCCTTTCGCATGGGCATCCATGACACGACGGTTCTCGGCAAATCCTTCGATCTTGAACTTCGGATTTTTCGGGAAAACGATGGTGTGGAACGTGTGGTTCTGGCGCAATCGCGGGCGGTGCTCGATGATTCCGGCAAGCCGGTTCGAAGCTTTGGCGCGGTGCAGGACATCACGGAACGGAAGCGATCCGAACGGGCGCTGGAACAGACCATGCAAGAACTGACCGCGGCAAAGGCCAAGGCGGACGAAGCCCTACGAGCCAAAGGGTTGTTTCTCGCCGCGATGAGCCATGAGATCCGAACACCGCTCAATAGTGTGATCGGTCTCTCGAATCTTCTTTCCGATTCCGAACTCGATGCCCAACAGCGGGATTTTATCGAAACGATTCGAACTTCCGGAGAATTGCTGCTGGCAGTTGTGAATGACATTCTCGACTACTCGAAGCTTGAAGAAGGCAAGGTGCAGGCGGAACGTATTCCCTTCGACCTTCGCGGTGCCGCGAATGAAGCGATCCGTGTGGTCTCGCAAACTGCCATTGGCAAGGGTTTGGAATTGCGTCTGGAGTTTGCGGACAACGGTTGCGCCGGTTGGGTCGTGGGAGATCCCGGACGTCTGAAACAGGTCTTGCTCAATCTGCTTTCGAATGCAGTTAAGTTCACGGCGAGAGGCTCGATCACTTTGCGGGTGGACAGTCTCGGTAAAGACGAGGACGAGGTTCGCTTTCAAGTGATCGACACGGGCATCGGAATCCCTGCCGGAAGCCAGAAAGCGTTGTTTGAATTCTTTACCCAGGCGGACTCTTCCACGACACGCCGTTTTGGTGGAACAGGTTTGGGGCTCGCGATCTCTCGACGGCTGGTTCATCTGCTCGGTGGCGCGATCGGCGTCAGAAGCGAAGCGAATGTGGGCAGCACTTTCTGGTTCACGGCGAAGTTGCCAGCCACCTTATCGAATACCTCGCCACAAGCGCAACCTGGGGGGCGCCTACCCGCCCAGTTCGTTGGGAAAAGGGCGCTCGTCGTGGATTCGGACACGGGTTCGTCAGCTCACCTTGCAGGCCAGTTGGAGCGATTACGGTTGCGTGCCTGTTCCGCGGCGTCCGCGAAAGATGCTCTCTCGGCGATGGATGCCTCGATCGCTTCGGGTGATCCCATTGAGTTTCTATTTTTAGATTCGATGATTTCCGGCGGCGGTTGGAAGCTCGCAGACACAATTCGTCAACGGCCCAGGGGAAGAGAGATCGCGATCTTTGTGATCGCCACCGAGCGGTCGAAAAGTCACCGTCTGAAGAAGGGAAAGGACTCAAAGCGTCCTGCGCCCGATGGCTTTCTGTTGAAGCCGGTTCCCGACCTGATACTGGCGCAAGCGATCAGCCGCCTGTCTTCGAACTCCGAGCGTCCGCTTGCGGCGCGCGGCATCGAGCCGGAACGGAGGCGGGTTCTGGTGGTGGAAGACAATCGCGTCAACCAAAAAGTGGCCGCCGCTTCGCTCGAACGCCTTGGCTGCCAAGTCGATATCGCGCAAAACGGCAACGAAGCGGTGAGCTTCTACGAAAGCACAATCGCCGAAAACGCACAGAACGTTTACGACATCATTCTTATGGACTGCCACATGCCGGGCATGGACGGATTTGAAGCTACCATGGAAATCCGCAAGCTGGAGGCTGCCTTGACATCCAACCGGCGGCGGATTCCCATCTTGGCCCTGTCTGCCGATGTACTGGAATCGGGCTTGCAACGCTGTATTCAGTCGGGAATGGACGACTTTCTGTCCAAACCGATTCGCCTTTCTGAACTCGACGCGGCGTTCCGTCGCTGGATTCCGGACAAGCCGCCTCTTGCGTATTCTCTTCCATTGCGATCACGATTCTCTTCTGATCGCGATCAAGATTCTCCTGATTGCGATCAGGACCATT
>ENA-ORBV01010683-ORBV01010683.1-microbial-mat-metagenome-genome-assembly--contig:-NODE-10683-length-14611-cov-5.022155_pt1 | contig 14611 bp, 12 predicted proteins | sample MGYA00237777_ERZ505514 | MGnify/ENA primary metagenome ERZ505514 (study PRJEB26160, sample SAMN06269048) | microbial mat metagenome | isolation source: Oligotrophic lake microbial mat | place... | reverse complement strand
ATGAGGGCGTCGAGCTTTTCCAGCGCCTCGTCCCACGTGCCGAGGATGTCGGCGATCTTTTGCTGCTCGGGGAGCGGGGGGAGCGATATTTCAACGTCACCTATCCTATCAGGTGAGGAATGCCGGACCTTTGTGCCGCTCGCCGACACGCTGATTTTCCGCCGCACTGGTAGGGAGTTGAAGAGGAAATAAAGATAGCGTTTTGATACCGTTCTTTCATCCAGATCAACAACCCGACCAAGCCGCTGATTGTGGAGGTAACGATTGGACGTTGGGGCATAAGCCGCGCTCCCAAGTAGCCCCTCTGCCTGTTCGGTCATGACGACCATGAGATCATCGTCTCGAAGTATGTATTCAGGCGGTATCTCACCGACGAAATACTTTTCGTTATCTCCGCGGTGGCGAAAGCCGCCCTGTTCATGAAAGTTACCTGGCGTTACAAGAATATGAGCGCCCGCATCGGCAAAACTTTCACTTGGAAATGCGTAGCCGTGCTTCAGCCGGAAGAGTTCTTCGAAACGATGATGCGCCCATTGCTTCGGTTTCATTTTCCGCCCTCCGTTTTCTTCCCTGTCTTTTTCTTCGGCTGAGCCAACTGCTTCGCCTGCTTCACGGCTTCGTCGAAATGCACCTCCACCGGTGACGGTTGGGCGGCGAGGGTGTGGCGGTAGGTTTCGTAGTGGCGCTCGGCGTGGGCGCGAGCGGCTTCGGCGGTGATCTTGCCGGCGTGGGTCAGAATCTCGCGTTCGCTAAGCTGGATGAACTGGTCGAGCTTCTGAATCCAATCGCGCATATACATGGGGCGCTGGTTGGTGGCCTGGAGGGCGGCGAAATCGAGGTAGGCGGCGACGATGAGGTTGAGCTGATTCAACTCCTCGGCGTTGAGGTAGTTTTTGGCGATGGCGACGTCGGCCTTGCGCGGGGCGAGTTGTCCCTTGGGCCAGCCGGTGAGGCCCATGTGGGGCTGGGCGGAGTCGGCGCGTTCGGCGATCAGCTCCGCGGCGGTGTGGCGGTGGATGGCCCAGTGCAGCTTGTTTTGCACGGTGGCGAAGAACAGCTGCGAGGGCTCGGCGCGGGGATCGTAGTCGATGCTGGTGGCGTAGATTTCGAGCACCTTGCGCCAGAACTCTTTTTCCGACGACCGGATGTCGCGGATGCGGGCGAGCAACAGGTCGAAGTAGTTGCTGCTTTTGCCCTGCTTGAACTTCTCGTCGTTGAGGACGAATCCCTTCACGAGGTAGTCGCGGAGTTGCTGAGTGGCCCAGACGCGGAACTGGACGCCGCGATGGGATTTTACCCGGTAGCCGACGGAGATGATGACATCGAGGGAGTAGTGCTCGACCTGGTAGGTTTTGCCGTCGGCGGCAGTTGTTGCAAAAAGTGCAACAACTGACCCGGCCTTCAGTTCGCCCTCTTCGAACACGTTTTGGATGTGGCGCGAGATCGTGGACTTGTCGCGCTGGAAGAGTTCAGCGATCTGCCCGGCGGAGAGCCAGACGGTCTCGCCGACTAGGCGGACGTCGATGCGGGTCTGCCCGTCCTCGGTCTGGAAGAGAATGATTTCGCCGGGGTCGGTCATCCGACGGACTCCTCGTAGCGGCGGAGGGATTCGAGGACGCGCTCGGCGATCCAGGCGCGGAAGGCATCGGGCGTGCCGCTCTCATCGGCGGCGGCGAGGGCGTGGTAGTAGGCGGCGCGCTGCACGTTGGCGGCGCGGATGATGGTGAGCGGAAACCCGCGCTGCATGAGGTGCAGGTTCATGGCGAGGCGGCAGACGCGGCCGTTGCCATCAATGAAGGGGTGGACTTGAGCGAGGCGCAGGTGGAGGTCGGCGGCGATCTCGACGGGGTGGCCGGCGGGGGAGGTGCCATACCATGCGAAAAGGTCGGCCATCAGATCCGGGACTTTGAGGGGATTAGGCGGGATGTGGCGGGAGCCGGAGATGCGCACGGGCACAGTGCGGTAGCGGCCGGTCCACTCGTCCTCGATGCCGCGCAGGATGAAGGTGTGGAGCTGCAGGAGGGCTTTTTCGGAAAAGGCGGTCTGGTCGGCGACACGGCGGCGGAGGAACTGGAAGGCAACGAGGTGGTTTTTGGCCTCCAGGTGATCTTTGAGGGGTTTGCCGTGGACGGTGAGGCCGCGCCGGATGACGACCTCGGTCTCGGCGAGGGTGAGGGTGTTGCCCTCGATCGCGTTGGATTCGTGGATATAATCGGTCTCCTCAGCCTCGAAAACGGTGGCGAGGCCACGCACCTGCTCGGGCGAAAGGGGGCGGCGGGCATCGAGGCGAATCTTGAGGGCGTCGATCTCGGCGAGGTGCGGCGTGGGCATCATAGGTGAGCAGTATCGAGTGGTCGTTAGAATACCCAAAGGGGTAGTTTAGCTGTATTCAGGGCATGGTGACAGGCCCCGTTCATTGAGGTCGCCGTGCACTTTTTTGGTGGACGGTGGCGAGTTCGCCTTCGAGCTGGGCGATTTCCTGTTTCACGGCGCCGAGGTCGATCTCAGCTTCCCCTTCGAACGTGTCGATGTAGCGCGGGATGTTGAGGTTGTAGTCGTTGTCGGCGATCTCCTGCGCGGCGATTTTTGGCGGCGGCGTAGTCGCGGGAGGCGTCGATGAAGAGGATGTCGCCGTGAGTCTTACCATTAGTTAAGGAGAAGGATGGCGGCGGGGATGCCGATTCCGAAGAAGAGGTCGGCAGGGAGGTGGATGACGGCCTTGAGGAGATTCTCCTAGCATGGCGCATCATCCGTGCGCGCAAGGAGTGCGTCGATGAATCATTGTTAACCCATTCCTCAATCTCTTTGTCAGCTTTTGACGCGCACCAAGCTTTAAACAATAAGGACGAGCTCCCCGACGCCGCGGTCGCCCCTACGTTCCGAGACGAAAAGCGGCCATAAATCGAATCGTCGCTTGAACTCATCCGTCATTCCCACGCACGATCGGTGCGACCCCACCGCCCCGTTCGTGCATCATCCCGCAAACGTTCCCATGACATCATCGCTCCGTCTTCTCGTCGCCTCCTTCTGCTTGCTCACCCTTTTCGGCTGCTCGGATCGCGGCAGTGGGAAATCAGGCGGTCAACGTTTCGTCAGCGTCGGGACCGCGCCTCCGGGCGGTGCATTCTTCGTCGTCGGCGGAGCGCTCGCAGAAGTCCTTAATGAGAAGAAGGGTGACCACCCCTGGAATGTCACCGCCGAGGCCACGATGGGCTCGCAGGAAAACATCCGCCGGGTCGCCACGCGCGAACTCGACTTCGCTGTCTCCAACGCCGCCGTCACGTACTTCGCCGTTCGCGGAGAACGGGAATGGGACCGCAAGTTCGAAGCCCGCTCGGTGATGACGCTCGCGCCCAACGTCGCCTTCTTCATCACGCCCACCAAATCCGGCGTGAAGAAAATTGCCGACCTTCGCGGCAAACGCGTGGTTGTCGGCCCCGCCGGCTCCGGCATGGAGGCGTTCATCGAACCGATCCTCGCCGCCCATGGCATCAACTACACCGACTTCACCCCTCTGCACGCGACTCAAGCCGCCGCGGTCGACATGCTCGCCGACGGTTCTGCCGCCGCGGCGTTTCTGGGCGGCGCCGTCCCCACCGCCTCGATCTCGCAAGCCTCCTCCTCCCAGGAAATCTTCTTCATCCCCTTCGAAGATGACGTGAAGAAGCAGCTCGTGGAAAAGTATCTGTTTTTCAATCCCGCCACCATTCCGGCGAATACCTATCCCGGTCAGACCGAGAAATTCGAGGCGCTCAACGTCGGCTCCATGCACTTCATCACCGCCGCGTCGGCCGACGAAGAACTCGTGTATCAAGTCACCAAGACGATCTACGAAAACAGGGAAAGCGTCATCGCAAAACATGCCGCGGGCAAAGCGATCAATCCCCAGAACGCCGTGAGAAACACGGGCACGCCTTTCCACCCCGGCGCGATCCGCTTCTACAAGGAAATCGGCATCTGGAAGGAGTGAGACGAACAGGTGCCTGGGCCTCCCCGCTGGGGCTGAAGTTGATCGATTCTCCGATAGTGCGATTCGCAGCGTAAACCAACATGCCTCCCCGTTCGTCCAAACTTGCCGGCATCCTCGGCGTTGCGCTCTCCGTTTTCACGATCATCGAGGTCAACCGACCGCTGCTCACGCCGCATTCGCAGCTGGCGGTGTTCGCGACGCTCGGAATCGTTCTCTGCCTGCTGTACCGTCCCCTCGCCCTCACGGGAAACGCGCGGGTGCTCGGAAAGGGAGTGGATCTATTTCTCATCGTTGCCGCCATCGGCTGCGGGGTCTTCCTTGTAAGTCAAACCGAGCGAAGTCTGGCGGATTTCCGCCTGAATAACATGTCCCTCGGCAACCGCGCCGGACGAGAGACCTGGATCGATATCATGGTTGGGGTGACCGGCATTGTGCTCGTCCTCGAAACCACGCGGCGCGTGCTGGGTTGGGCCCTGCCAATCCTTTCGCTGGTGTTTCTCGGCTATGCGATCCTGGGCTCGCATTTCCCGGATTGGCTGTTTCCGCATCGTGGCTACAGCATCAGCCGGATCGTTTCGCAGACCTTCCTCCAAAGCCAGGGGGTCTTCGGCATCGCGCTGAGCGTGATGTTCACCTACGTTTTTCTCTTCGTGATCTTTGGCGCGCTGCTCCAAGTGACCGGTGCCACGCAGTTCATCATCAACTTTGCGCAAAGGCTCTTCCGCAACAGCCCCGGCGCTCCCGCCAAAGTCTCCGTGGTTAGCAGCGGCCTGATGGGCTCGCTCTCCGGTAGTGCGGTCGCGAATACCGTGACCACCGGCACCTTCACCATCCCGCTGATGCGGGCAGGCGGCTTTCCCCCGCACATTGCTGGCGCCGTCGAGGCCGCCGCCAGCACCGGTGGAGCCCTGGTTCCCCCCGTCATGGGTGCGGGAGCCTACATGATGCTGGAGATGATCAACCCGGCCGTGACGTATCTCGAGATCATCCGGGCCGCATTGATTCCCGGGATTCTCTATTACCTCTCGCTGTTTCTCATTGTGCACTTTTACGCCAAGCGAGTCGATGCCCGGCCCGCTGAAACCCGGGGCGCAGCGGCCCCGGTCGTGAACGTCTTCGAGGGCTTCGTGTTCGCGGGCGCCCTTGGCATTCTCATCGTATTCCTCTTGGTCGGATATACGCCCTTCCGCGCGGTGACGCTTGCGATGGCGGCGACGTATCTCGTGGCGTTTTTCAACCCAAGGACACGCGTCGGCCTGAGGAAGCTCTTCAGTACGCTGAACATTGCCGCGAAGGACGTCGTCACGCTGATCTGCGCCTCGGCCTGCGTGGGCATCGTCCTCGGGGTCGTCACCCTCACCGGAATCGGCACGCGGCTGCCCGCGCTCATCCTGCCCCTCGCGGATGGCAATCTGCTCGCCGCGCTCGGGCTGATCATGGCCTCCTCCATCGTACTCGGCATGGGCCTGCCTTCCTCGGTTTGCTATCTCCTGATGGCAACGCTGATGGGCCCCGTCCTGAATCAACTGGGCGTCGTGCCCCTCGCCGCCCACTTGTTCATTTTCTACTTCGGAATGATGTCGATGGTCACTCCCCCCGTCGCCCTCGCCGCGTATGCCGCCGCCTCGATCGCCGGGGCCGATGTGATGAAATGCGGTTTTGCCGCGTTCCGTTTCGCGCTCGTCGGTTTCACGCTGCCCTTCATTTTCGTTTATCGACCCGAGTTGCTGCTGCTGACGCCCCCGACCGGTGAAGGCTTCGACATTCCCGCCCTCATCAGCGCGCTCCTCGTCGCGGTGGCCGGAATCGCGGCGTTTGCCGCCGGTATCTCGGGATATCTCTTCCACCCGGTAAAGGCTCTGCCCCGAACCCTCCTCTTCGTATCCGCGGCTCTGTTACTGGTTCCAGGCTACACGGTGATGTTCCTGGGGCTGAAACTCCCGATTCAAGACCTGAGCGGCTTCGCGCTGTTGGTGATGGTGGCGATCAACAACCGCCGTCACGGCGCGTTCCCGGCCCTCGCCTCGCCGACTCCTGCACGGAGCCCGGCCGACGCGCCGTCGACGACGCGTGGAGAGTAAAAACGAGCAAAGACGAAATCGACTCAGGCCGGAACGATCCGAACCGCCCTCGGGTTTACGTTAATCCCGGAAAATGCAGTTGAAGCCACGGATTCCACGGATGAGCACAGATGACCAAGGCATTGTAATTACAGTCCCTTCACCTTACGGGTGAATCGCGGCTCGGAGCCTCTCCATTAGTGATCCTCTGGATCCGTGCTCATCGGTGTAATCTGTGGTTAAAAGAAACTGCTGAATTTAGCTTAATAAAGCTCCGTTGCGGTGACACCGACTCTGAACTTGCCCAGTGCCCGACCCGGCCAAGCCACTGCACGCTCAGAAACGACCCGCATAGACCGCCGCATCGATCGTCCAACCCGGGGTGGTGTCACTCACGACAGTTTCACTGCATGCCGGGTCGAAGATCCCGCAGTGACCAGCGAAAAACCGCCCAACCGCTCACCAAATTAAGCGCCACGATTCCGGCCAGGAGTCCGAAGACCAGGACCAGCGTGGGCCCGGCCGGCAGGCTCGTCGCACTCGGCCAGACCGCGATGGCCGACGCCACCGTTCCGATCGCGATTCCCCACAACACGAGCCGGCCGAACTCGGAAAATACCATCCGGCCGAGGACGCTGCGCGGAATCCCAATCGCCGTCATCACCGCAAATTCGCCCCGGCGTTCGCGCAGGTTCCGCGCGACGACAATGGCCAGACCGAGACTGCCCAACACGACCCCCAACGATCCCAGCACCGTGAAGATCGCGATGTAGGTGTTCTCGATTTGATGGAACGTAGCGAGCACGTCGCGTGTGATCTCCACCCGACCTCCGACGTCACGGCTGGAGGTCTCGAGCCGATTCCGCAACGCGGGCAGTTCACTCGATTCGCGCGCATCCACGAGGAAGCGCGAGTAGCCCGCGTTCGACGGAAATTTCTCCAGGAAGAGCCGCTCATCCACGATCAGATAACCCTGCAGAATCGAGTCCGGCAGCGTTCCGAAAATTTGGATTTCAAAGGGCCGACCCGACTCGTCCATGTAGACCAGCACGTCGCCGACTTTTCGCTTCAGGGCCCAAAGGAGCGTATTCTCGTCCACGACCGCCGGAATCGCCCCATTTGCCTTCGCGTCCCTGAGCACGTTCCATCCAGGTCCGGCGGAATCGGCGGAGTCAGCGTGCGCCGCAATTTTGAGTCGAAACGCGCCCAGGGCGGCGAGCTGCGCCGAATCAACCGCGAGCAATTGCGGCTGGGAAGTCGTATTGAGATTGAAGCAATTCACGTTGTCGCCCACCCCGGCACGGAGAGGAACGATCTCACCCAGTTGAGCCGCTTGGGCCTCGAAGAGCTCAAATCCACCCGACCGACCATCGCGCGCCGGATTCAACGCCGCCGTCGTTTCCACCCAAAACGAGAAACCACCGGTACCGCTGTTCCGTTCCCGCCACTCGTCACCCACGCTTTTTCGAAACGACGAAACCGAGAGCACCATGAAGACCGCCGTCGCAATCAATCCCACCACCGTGAGACTGCGCGAACGCCGCGCTTTCACGTTCAACCCGCCGAGATACCGCGCATCCAGCGGCGCCTCGCGATCGACCGGCGCCGAGGTCGCCATCCATCCCCGACACAAAGCGATGCCCGCCGCCAACAGCGCAAAGCCCGCGAGATAAAACGCCCCCTGCGCCGGAAGGCCACGACCGGAAAGCGCGAGCGCACCCACTCCCATCACCAGCGTAACAATTAAGATGATACGCGATGACCGCCTCACCTTCGCCGGTGGCGTGATCTCCTCCGCCTGCGAAGCCAGCCGGATCGACAAGGTCGAGCGCGTCTGTTTGCGAATCGCCCACCAGATCGCCAGCATCGAAAGCAGAAGAAAAGCGCCCGCACCCGCGGCCATACTCACCGGTTGCGCCGCAAACAGGAACGTCTCGCCCGCCCCTTGTCCGGCCCAGATCGATTCGAGATACCGCAGGATGCCACGCGTGTAGAGCACCGCGAGCAGCAGACCCAGTGCGCAGCCCACGAGGAGGATGACAAATCCTTCCGACAGCCGCCATCGCAACAGCTGCCGCGCCGGCAACCCCACTGCGCCCAGCAGCGCATCTTCCCGATTGCGCTGCAGCAGCGAGAACTGAAGCAACATGGCGACCAAACCCAAGGCCGCGATGATCAGGAAAAAACTCATGCCGACAAACAGCCCGCCAAAATCAACCGGAGAGCGCGCGGCCTCCTCGGCGTTCGCCCGGAAATCGCGCACCTGCAGTTGATTCATTCCGGGCCGCAACGCGCGCAGGATCGTGTCCGCCAGCTCCGCTTCGCGTTCGCGTGGATACGGAATGCGCAACGCGGTGTAACTTCCCCAGCGGGTCGACCAGATTTCCCGCCCGGCCTCGATCGAAAGAAATGCCTTCGGAGCCCCCCGATAGTTCTCCCAATACCGATCGTCCTGACCGCGGATCCGACTCAGATCGAGCGGCAGACCCGGATCCCAATCACCGGGGCTGTCCACGTCGCTGATCCCAGGAAAGTCGGGCATCCACGCACGGTCGGCCGCCAACCCCGCCAAGGGCACCACGGACTGCACGCGAAACGTCGCACTCTGTTCGACCAAGGCCCCACCGGCACCGGTTTGGAAATACTTTAAAGTGACCTCGTCCCCCACCCGCGCCGCCAAGTCGTCCGCCAACCAGTCGTTGAGCACGATGTCCCTCGGACCGAGATTCGCCGGCAAAAACGGCGCCGCCACCGCGGTGGTGGCGGTGGCGATGGAGTACGGCGTGGCTTTGTCGCCGACCCGGAATTCATTCACGAGATACGACAACACCGGCTGCGCGGCGGGAAGGGCGGTCGTAATCGCATTGGCCAACTCCGGATCGAGGAAAACCCGGTTCGAGGTCACCGCAAAGGCCGCCGCGATCTCGTTCCACTTCAGCGCCAGTCCGTAGTCCGGCAGACGTACCGTGTTTTCAACTACGCGGTTCAAATCGGCCGGGAATTTCGCCGCGTCAATCAGCAGCACATTGGCCCGGCCCGTCTGCTCGAGGCTCTCCTGCAGCATTGAGATCGGCAGGAAGACGGAGGGCGAAGGAACCTGAGTGGTGTCGAGACTGAACCGCCCGAACGAGGGATCATCCACCACCGCCGCGACCGTACCACGGATCGCCTGCAGCGTGCTTTCCGCCCCGGCCACGGGCGCATTGCCTGCAACGATTCCCGGCTTCTGCAGCCGGACGATGAGCGTATCGCCGATCTTGATACCCAGCCGCCGCGCCAGGGTGGCATTGACCGCCACGGCGGACTTGGCCGCATCGAGCGCGACGGTCGCCGGTGTCGGCGCGAACTCCCAGAAGGCTCCGGTGACTCCGATCAGCTGCACCTGATTCACCACGCTCTGGCCCGAAGCGGGCGCCGCCGTACCGCGAGCCAGGAGGACGGGGACAACGCGCACCTGGGCGGCGGCCGCCAGATCCGCGGCGAGTTCCTCGCGGAAAAATCGATCCCCGCCTACCAGCAAATGAGTGGCCTGACCGGTTCGATTCGCACCGATTTGCTGAAGGGATTTCTTCACCGAGTCGCCCGCAAACAGCGCTCCCAGCAAGACCGTCGCACCCAACACCGCTCCCGCCAGCACGCCTAAATAGGCGAAGCGATAATGAAGCAGACTGCGGAGAATAAAGCGGGCGGCCGTCATCGGTGTTGTCGCTGCGAGCGCGGCCTCAGCTCACCAGTCGCCCGCCTTCGAGCCGGTACGTCTTCTGCATCCGACGCGCGAGCCCGGGATTGTGCGTCACCACCACCAGCGCCACGTGCGCCGCCTCATTCGTCCGCAGGAGCAGATCGGCAATGCGTTCCCCCGTGGACGGGTCGAGCGAGCCTGTCGGTTCGTCGGCGAGAATAATCTTCGGCTGGTTGATCAACGAGCGGGCAATCGCCACCCGCAACTGCTCGCCTCCAGAAAGCTGATACGGCCGGTGTTCCATGCGGTCGCGCAAACCCACCTGCTCGAGCAGGGACTGCGCGCGGGCCCGGGTCGTGGCGACCTCCTCATCCCAGCCGCCCGCCAGGCGCGGAACGAGAATGTTCTCCAGGACCGAGCACTGGGGCAGCAGGTGATGCAGCTGAAAAATAAATCCGATCGAGCGGTTGCGAAAACGAGCCGCGGCCCCCGGCTCAAGGTCCCCGAGTGCGACGCCGTCGATCGTGATGGATCCGGCGCTAGGTTGATCGAGCGCGCCCAGCAGATTGAGGAGGGTCGTCTTGCCACTGCCCGACGGCCCGACAATCGCCACCGTCTCCGCCGCTGCCACGGACAGATCGAGATCCCGCAGAACCGTGACGGGACCGGCCGGGCTTTCATAGGATTTCGAAACGCGGGAGACCTCGATCATGGTAGGATGCTTAAGCGCAAAGGACGGCACAGAGGGAAACAACGCAAGCAGGCTCGTTCAGGTTGGTACCTTCCACCGGCGTGCTTTCATTTCAAATACAGGAAGCGTTCCGGCGGGAACTCGTTCCACCCCCAGGCGCATCTGGAACGTGGCGCGCAAGTGCTTGGCCAGTTCACTGGTGGGATCGCGGTCGTCGTTCGCTTCGAAGCGAACGGTCACTTCGGGCAAGGTCGAACGCTTGTCGATCTCGACCTGATAATCCCGTACGCCGGCGACCGACCGCACCGCAGGGCCGACCGCCCAAAAGCCTAAAAACGGACCGAAGGAAAACGCGAAAAACGCCGCATCCCCGCGCAACGCTCCGGCTTGCTGCCACCCGCATTTCCAGTTGTCCAACACCCACTGCCAGCTCTCCGGATTGTCCAACCAGATCAGCGGTCGCCCTCCCGTTCCACTGGTCTGATGATAGCGCGTGTAACTCTTCAACGGATACGTCAGGTTCGAGCCGTAGGGCGGGTTTTCCAGTTGATCCCGCACCAGTGCATCCTTCGTGGTGAAGGGCGTGCGCGCACAAAACTCCACGAGGGAACCGAAGCCCGCACGCCCGCCGGCCTCCGCGAGTTTGGGCTGGTAAAATCGATTCGTGGGCGCGATCGCGGCGATCAGGCCGTTGAACGCCGCCAGCTGCTGGGTCTCAGCCGGAGTCATTCAGGTGAGCGTTGAGGATTGAAGCTGCGCCCAACCAAACCGCGAAACACTCCCCCGACTCCGCTCGTTGAAGGGTCCGAACCCAGCTGAGTCGGCCCATGAGCATCAATGCCGGGCCGGCGTCACGGTCGCCGAAATTGCGGCGGCTTTGGGCGCGGGCGCAGGACGGTAGAGACTTACAATACAGCCCCCGCCTGCCGCCATCACAATTCCGAGATAGAACTGCCACGGCACCCCGGCGAGGCCCCCTTTCGGTGGATGCATCCACGTGGCGATGACTGCATTCACGATCGGTGCTCCGGCGAACACAATCGACATGACCACCTGGGGCGTGCCCTTGGCGCCGAACGCCAACAGAATTCCGAATGCTCCAATCGCACCCAGCGCACCGGCGAAGAGCGAAATCCAGATGCCCCGGCTGGGGAAGGTCCAATTGGAACCCTGCAACTTGAGTAGAACCAATGGCGCGAGGACCGCGAAGATAAAGTACGCGATGCCCACAAACAAAAAGGCCTTATAGCGGCCGTTAACCGCGTCCTTCATCGCCATCTGCCCGCTGTGCAGGAAGACGCCGTAAAGGCCCCAGGTAAAAACGGTCAGGAGAACGTAGAATAGCCACTGCATAGTATTGGTGTGATATGAAATCGATAACCGGAAGTCGCAAGGGTTTGCGCTCAGGGCGTGCGAATTGCCGGCGGTTTGCCTTGGAGTTGCTCCGAGACTGGCCCGACGAACGATTCGAAACACTGCCTGAGCCCTTCCGGAATCGGTGACTTCCGAATCGCGTGCGTCCCGGTGTCGAGCTGCACATGAATGATCGAGCACGAACCCGTCGCGACGAGGGAGCGCGTGGGTTCGTCCGCGACGAACAACCAAAACGAGTAACGCAGGCTGCTCGTCCGGAGTTCCTCAATCCGCAGACAGATTTCCAGCGTCTGCTCAAATCGCGCCGGCGTCAGATATTTGCAGGAAACCTCGAGTCGCGGCCAACCTTCGTGTTCGGTGCCAGTCGCGGTGTGCACACGGTATCCGAGCGACCGGAAAAACGCGTGCTCCGCCGACTCCACAAAGCGAAAGAAATTCGCGAAATGCATCATGCCGGCGAGGTCAGTGTCGGCGAACTCAACCAGGCGGCGGTGACTGAAATGAAAGTGGTCGGGAATCTCCATGTGGTCAGTCAATCAGTTCGTCGGAAACGCCGCCCGCGCTGCATTCGAGGCGCGAGTCAGCGAATTCGTCAGCTGGCAGAACTGCACGCACATGGTCGCGGCGCTAAAGTGTTTTTCAACGCCCAATCGTCCCGCCGCGCTGAACTTCGCCCGCTGCGCCGGATCCGCCAGCAACTGCTGCCAGGCGAGAGCGAGTGCCTTGGCATCGCGGGGCGGCACACACACCCCGCCGCCCGCGGCGCCCACAATCTCAGGAAACGCCGAGGCATCCGGCTGCACCACGGGAACTCCGCACGCCATCGCCTCAATCACATAGAGGCCGAACGCTTCCGGATACACCGCGGGAACCGAAAAAATCGTCAACCCCCGGAGGAAGGCGATTTTCTGGTCCCGCGTAAGATTCGGCGCCCACTCGACCCGCCCCTCCAGGCCCGCCGCAGACAGACGCTGCTTCAGTTGCGCGATCAGGGGCTCATCGCCCGCGGTCGCGGCTCCCGCGATCTTGAGAAGGGTGACGGTATCCTCCAGCTCCCGGGCCAGCACGATGAAGGCATCGACGAGGAGCTCGACGCCCTTTTCCCGGATCATCCGCGCAAAGTATCCGATCGTTGGATGCGCGGGTGGCTCCGTCGCCACACTATAGCCATCGAGCGTCATCCCGTTATACATGACCTCCACCGACGCGGGATTCAGCCGCAGCCGCTCGCGCATGAGCGCGGCATAGTAGTGACTCGGCGCAATCGTCAGGTCGGAGAACGCCAGTCCTTGCTCGAGGGTGCTCCAGCATTGCGAACGGTAGGGCTCCGGCAGGCCGTCGAGAAATGAATCCTCCCCTTGAAAAAAGGTGACAATAGGCACGCGCAAGCGCCGCTTCAGTTCCGAGGCGAAGCCGGCGAGCAGCGCATTGGACAAACACACGAGGTCCGGTTTCTCCTCCTCCAGCCATTCCAGCAACTTGTCCCACTCCTTGCGAAACGGGCTCGTCTCCACGTTGAGCATCTCGAGCGCCATCTTCCCGTGTTCCCGCGCCGAGGTCATGTGACTGTGCCGGGCCGCCCATCGCAGCAGACTCGGACGGTTCAAGAGGCGATCGAAAAACGCTGGAGTCTTCCGGAAGATCGATAGTTTTTGCTGCAGGAAGATGTTGATTCCACCGAAGAAAATCGGGGCCTTTTCCAAACCCGGAAGCACGTTCTCGTCCAGCATCAGCGGGAGGTACATCGGAGCGATGGTCACATCGTGACCCGCGCGCAGAAGTTCACGCGCCAGCGCATTGTCGCGCATGCACGCGCCGCAATAATAACTACCGGTTCCAGCAGTAAGAAAGATGATCTTCACGGGCAAACGAGTCACTCTCGCCCGACAACGGGGAGTCTTTGGAGATGAAGTAGTTCCCGGCCAGAGTGGATGTATTAACAGGAGTGGCGGGGAAGGGAGTGACGTTGTTCAAGAAAGGGGTATTGCGATGGGCGGGGTCACTCGCTGCTGGACGTTTCGATTAACGATTGGATGCAGCCTGGCCGCGAATTGAAAAAACCGTGCCCTTGTCGCCACCGACTACGATCTGCTGCTCGCCAAAGGCAGGTGATGCGATCAGCGGTTCACCGACATCGAGTTGCCAAACCTCGGTACCGGCTTCGAGACTCGCTGCATAAAGTCGGCCATCGCTGGAACCAAATAACACGCCGTCGTTAAAGACGATCGGAGAACCTTCGATGCGTCCGCCGGTGCGGAATTTCCAGACGTTCTCGCCCGTCTTGCGATCGATTGCATGCAGATGCTTGTCGCGCGAGCCGATCAGCACGAGACGATCATTGACCGCCGGCGAACTGAAAAACGGCAATGCGCGATCCTCGTAAACCCAAGCCACGGTCCCGGCCTCGACATCGAACGCCACCGTCTGATTCGCATAGTTCCCACAGAAGGCCATCGTGCCAAAAGTCCCAATCGAGGCCGGGATATACGCTTCCGTTGGGATGCGATGGACCAGCGAGCCATCCTTCAGGTTAATAACGTGAAGTTGCGAGTCGCAGCCGCCGAACACGATGTAGCGTCCATCCACCACGGCCGGGGCGCCGTTGATGTAGTCCTCCGTCTGATACGACCAGACGACCGTCCCATCCGCACCCTTCAACACGCGGGTCGTGCCATCGTAGCCATTCAACACGACCCAATCCTCTCCGCCGTCCGGGCTCTTGATCAGCGTCGCGCCGGAACTGATTTTCTCATCGGTGGAAAAGCGCCAGACTTCCACTCCGGTCTCCGCCTCTGTCTCTTATACACATCTGACGCTGCCGACGAATAGAGAGG
>ENA-ORBV01010682-ORBV01010682.1-microbial-mat-metagenome-genome-assembly--contig:-NODE-10682-length-14613-cov-7.935746_pt1 | contig 14613 bp, 17 predicted proteins | sample MGYA00237777_ERZ505514 | MGnify/ENA primary metagenome ERZ505514 (study PRJEB26160, sample SAMN06269048) | microbial mat metagenome | isolation source: Oligotrophic lake microbial mat | place... | reverse complement strand
AAGGCACCGGGACCGGACTCTGCGTCCCTTCCCGTCTCTGCGGTGTAATATCTGAGTCGTGATCTGGCATAGGTATTAGAACCACAAACCACAAAGCCAGACCCCCTCCGGCTTACACCCTCCGGCTTTTTCCCCCTCCGGCTCTCCCTCGCCTCCGCGCTCGCCTGACCATCCCATGTCACTTTTTCAGACTGCCATGTCACTTTTCTGGGGCCTGTCTTTTTTTCCGGACTCGAAGTAACAGAAAGGTCCCTACGCCGAGAAGTAAAAACCCAACCAGAAATATCAACCACTCAGATCTTGAAAGTGATCCATAGAGAGTGCGTTGAGGCGACGCGCCTGTCGTGTAAGTGAGACTATACATTGCCATATGAACAGCTTGCGGAACCAGCGCAATGATGAGAATGAGCGGAACTTTGACGGCAATGGCGCACGGTTTACCATTCGATTCCCGCAAGACTGCAATAATTCCCACAGTGAGCAAAATACCGACGCTCAAAAACGGTAAGTATCCGGTAACCGCTTCTAAAAACTTGAAAAGCGACGTGTGGCCTGCATCGCGGAGAACGAGCAGCCTCCCCGAATACGCTGCAAAATAGATGCCGGTGCAGATCGACAAAGTTTCGAGCAAGGTCTTCACGGCGATTCGTTAGAAAGTATCGCTTCCGCTGAAACGCTCATTCGATGCCGGCGGGGAGAGCGAGAGTGGCGTTGTTCCTGCCATGACATGCGAGAATTGATGGACGCGCTTACGTTTCACAGAGAAGGCGTGGGAGGGAAATCTATCGTGTGTCCCAGTCCAACTCATTGTTTTCGAGCACTTGTAGAAGTAGACGTAAACTTCGTAAGTGATACCAGGCGCATGGCTAACGAGCGGATTACCTTCGTCGGCAACCAACTTCACGCGGAAAAAAGGTTCTCCTTGGCCGCGAGCTGGGCCACGAAAATCAATGGACGCCCTGACCGTTGAACCGCCTGATTGACCTTCGCGAATTACTTTTCCACCCGGAGCGTCATACTCTATTGTATGGCCGATGTATTTCTCGGTTTGGCTAAGAGATTCGGTATCCGTATCCACGTTAATCGAATGGCGAATCTTGATTCCGCCGTTGAAGGTTTGTCCAAGAAATGTGACCGTCGCCGTTTCAATGTAAGCCTCGTAACTGAGATTTACGATGACCAGTCCCAACTTGTCGAAAAAATCGATGGGGTTGTTCCGGACAAACCCAAACAGGTTCACTCCGCCCTCTTCCCCAATCGGATCCCTGTTTAGCCAGCGCCCGGTGCTCGGGTTGTAGTATCTGTAGCCGTAGTAGAGCAGGCCGGTCTCCGAATCCGTATACTTGGTTGAAAAGCGGAAGGGATTACCGTCGGCAAAGGCGCCTTCCGCCAGCATGGTTTCGCCGAAGGCGTTGTAGTCGTAGCTGGCGCTCAGGGTGCCAGCGTCGGCGCGCACGAGGCCGGAGATGTTGCCGTTGCCGTCATACGCGGCGAAATGCACGGCGTTGCCGGCATTGTCGGTGAGAGCGAGCAAGCCGCCGACGCCGCCGGCACCTTGGCTCGAACCGGAGAGATCGAGGCCCCAGGTGTAGCTGCGCACCGCCGATCCGGCGGTCGACACTTCGGCGAGGAGGTTCCAGCCGTCGTAGAGGTAACGGGTGGTCGTCGTGACCGCCGGGCTGGCGGTATCCGCAGCGTTGGGCATGGGCTGGAGGGTGCGGTCGGGACCGCTCCAGCTCAACCTTGAAACCGGGGTGGTGCCGCCGAACACGCCCGGCATGTAACGGAATTCATAGCGCAGGGTGTAGGCGGTTCCCGCCGAGAGCGTAAGCGTCACCGGGGGCGGGGGCTATGGGGTCAGCCCTAACCTTTGTGGTATGTAAAAAATACGGCAGAAATGGGTCAGATCGAGACGTTTTAAATTTATTACCACAAAGGTTAGGGGCTGACCCCATTGGATTTCCAGCTGCCGACCACGGAATCGACGCGCCGGATTCGTCGCGAATCTGCGGGGCCAAGGCGATTTTCCACGGCTGTTTGCGCGGCTGGATTATGAAGGCCGCCGGCACACGGGCGAGTTCGCCTAGGCTGCTTTCCAGGCTCGCCCGCCAACTCGCCTGGCTGAGATCCAATCGCTTCGCTCGGGACAAACCGGGGGTAAGCGGTCTGGCCGCAGGTTCCTTGGCCAGCGCCCGTCGCCAGCCGGCCGTGCCGATGGCCCAGTCTAGGCCAAGCGCCGTGGGGAAGCCGTGGGGGCAGGCTTGGCGGTATGGCTAAATTTTCTGGCCTTCGCCAAACTCGGCTCGCGCAGCCAATCGCCAGTCATCCGGCTATCTTCGTGCAGATCACCTAAATCTAGTTTCTCGCTTACCACAAAGCTGACCCCCTGCTATGGCTATCTCTTGCACTTTGCGCTCGCCTCATGGATGCACGTGCAACGTGCGAAGTTCGACCCCGACCGGCACATTGACTTTGCACGGCGGCGCGACAGCCTGCCGCGCATGACTGCCACGCTCGAACAGACTCAGGCCGATCTGTCCCGGCTGCTGGAATCGGTGCGCCGCGGCGAGGATGTGGTGATCACCCAGCACGGCCAGCCCGTGGCGCGATTGACCGGCGTGGCGGCGGCGGTGGCTGCGCCAGAGGTGGACCGCGTGCGCTGGATGGAGGAACTCGCGGAGTTGCGCCGACGCGTCGACACCGGAAAATACGAGCCATCGATCGAGTCGATTTTGAACGATGATCGCGGTGACTAACGGCAATGAGTTATTGGGACACGTCGGCTTTGGCCAAACTCTATGTGCCCGAGCCTGATTCCGCCACCTACCAGCAGCAGGCGATTCGTCCGGGTTCAACGCTGGTCACGGGGCGATTGGGGTGCTGGGAGTTGAGACGCGTGGTGTTGGGCAAGGAAGCCGCGGCGATCCTTCGGCCGGGCGACGCCGAAACAGTCTGGCGTGCGTTCAATGACGATGTTCGCGCCAAGCGATTAAAGGTCATCGAAACGGACGCCACCATTGAGGTGGCGTTCAACCAAATCATGGAGCGCTGCTATCGGCGCACGCCGCCGCTCTTTCTCCGCACGCTCGACGCCATCCATCTCGCCTCGGCGCGCGTGGCGGGCGAAACGGAAATTGTCGCGACGGACAAGCGATTGCGCGAGGCGGCGGTGTTGCTGGGGTTCACGCTGTTTCCGGCGTAGGTTTCGGGATTCGTCTCGCGACCGCAGCGGGTCGGATTGAGCGTGCGCTTCAGGCTGGACGGCGAAATGCACGGGCATGTTTGGCTGTCCGTCGCCCAGCACGAGCACGAGCCCAAAAAAAGGGGTCCGGCAGTGTTTTGTTAGTTTTCATCTTTCCTCGCCTGATGGAGGTAGCCGCGCACGGTCGCGGCGGCGCCAAGATGGAGGTGCTCTGCCGACCACGGAATCGACACGCCATATTCGTCGCGGATCTGCCGGGCCAGAGCGATCTTCCACGGCTGTTCGCGCGGCTGGGTTATGAAGGCCGCCGGGCACACTCCGAGTTCGGGCAGGCCGCTTTCCAGGCTCGCCCACCAGCTCGCCTGCCCGAGATCCAGTCGCTCCGCTCGGGGCAAACCGGTGGTCACCGAGCTGGCCGCATGTTCCTTGGGAATGCAAAAGTGACATGGGATGGTCAGGCGAGCGCGGAGGCGCAAACCGACCATCGCCATGTCAATTTTTCGGCCCAAGGAGGAAGCAGGGCGCGTGTCAGACCGGAGGAGCACCGCGACGACGGGCTGCGCGAAGTGCCGCCCGCGATCATTGACGATGTTGCCAACCACAAAAGCCAGACCCCCTCCGGCTTTTCGGCGCAACTTGCCGGGCTCGTAGGCGGCGGCGCAATGGTGCGAACGAAAATGTCGACCGGTTGCGGCGCGGCGCCTGTCGCTTCTTTTGGCCTAGCGCTCAGGATGCATAGGTATTATCCCCTATTTACATGGTGAAATTTCGTGCGGATATGTCTTCGATGATGTCCGCCACAATCTCGATCATATCCTGAGATATCCAAGCTCATGGCACTTCCTCAAAACAAGTCTCTCCCCCGCGTCTTCATCGTCGATGATCATCCGCTTTACTGCAGGGTTTTAGCCGAGATTTTGAGAGAATCCGGGGAATTTGACGTGATAGGATCGGTCAACGACGGTGCCGCGGCCATTGAATTCATCCGGGGAAACGATGTGGATCTTTTACTCGTGGATCTCGTGCTTCCCGGTGTGACGGGCATAGAGATTCTCGCCACGCTAGAAGATATGAATAAGCCGACCAAGGCGGTGGTTTTCAGCGGGTTATGTTCGGATGGGTCAATCGCGACGGTATTCAGCCTCAAGGCGGCCGCCTACATCGATAAAAAGACCGACACCGCAGAAATCCTTGAGATCTTGCGCGCTGTAGTGCGGGGTGAGTTTCCTTTGAACGCGCACACCAGCAGAGTGCTGCGTGACATGGTGCGGCAGAACCGGTGTTTTAAGCCCCTTGGCTCGGTTGATATTCAAGTATTGAAGGGGTTGGCGAGGCACGCTTCGATCAAGGAGATCGCCCGCACCATCGGGATTTCCATCTCCGGAGCGTATAAAGCCCGGTCGAGGATTGAGGGTCGCACCGGCGCAAACAACTGGGAGGGATTCGCCATGGCTGCGGCGAGCTATGGAATGATCCCGTCAAATGCAACCTCCTCTCAGCTCGGCGTGACGACGCGGGGTGGGCACACCTTGGCGTGATGGAATCGCGGCCACCAACTTCCTGCGGATCGTGGACGGCACCCGGGTTCTCCCCAGAGTTAGTTTTGCGGGCCCTTGCGGTGGTCGCACACAAGGAAGAGTCGCTGATTTCTGTCATGGACTGGTTCTCGCGCCGGTTCGTTTACATCCAAGGCTCGCCCCAATTGCTGTTTGGTATCTCGCTTGAAGCATTTTCCAGCGACCCGAGCGCTTGGCAGCGAAGCCTCTCGGATTATGACCGTGCCACGCTAGTCGGGCTGCGCGAAGAGTTGACTGCGCAGCGGGTGGCGGTGAGGAACGTGCAGGCGACGGGAGGAGACGGGGTGGTGCGGTCTTTGCGCATCGAGGCGCGCTTGGTGGAGATGTGCGGCCAAACCTTGTTGTGCGGCTCGGCGGCGCCTGCGGGGAAATCCAGAACCGAAGTAGCAGCTACGAACCCGATGCGGGACGCGGTGGAGCAGGCGCGGGAGGGCTTGGGGGTGACGGATGCGGCCGGGAACTTCGTCTATCTGAATCAAGAACACGTGGCTATGTTCGGCTACGGCAGCGCGGCTGAAATGATCGGAAAGTCCTGGCGGATTCTCTACACGCCCGAGGGGTTGCGGCAGATCGAGGAGGAAGTTTTTCCCGAGCTGGTCGCTCGTAAAAACTGGACCGGCCAATTGCTGGCCAAGCGTAAAGACGGCTCCCTGATGCACGAATCGCTCTCCCTCTCGCTGCTCCCGGGCGGGGGACTCGTGTGCAACTGTCGCGATATCTCGGAACAGGTGGCTGTCGCCGATCGGCTTCGGCAGAGCGAGGAGCTGTTTCGGGCCTTTCTCAATGCCCTGCCGATAGGCGTGATCATCCGTAAGATGAACGGGGCTTTCGAATTTTTAAACGACGCCACCAAGCAGTGGTTTACATTGGCGGGGATGCCGCAAATTCAAACCGAGGCACTAGTGAAGCGCCTGGTCGATGACCCGGTCTTCGGCGGCTCGTCGTCGGCCGATAAGCAGGTGGCCGCCACCGGCGAGAGCTTGATTTTTGATTACCCGTTCTCGTGCGGTGAACGCACATGGATTCTCCAAGTGGAAAAAATGCCTCTGCGTGAGGCTGGAAATGAGGAGTCGCATGTGTGCACGCTGGTGCGCGATGTCACGGAGCAACGGCGCTTGGAAAAACAAGCCGGAGCCATGCTCCGGCGCAGCGAGGAATATCGGGAGATGCAGGTGGAGTTCATTTCGATGGTCTCCCACGAGTTTCGCACGCCCCTGACCTCGATCCAAGGGGTGCATTATTTACTCGGCAAGAAAGCCGAGCGGTTGCCGTCGGCGCAAGGGGACGAGTTCGAGCGGCTCTTGTCCCTTCAAGGGCAGGCGCTCGCCAATCTGAAGGAATTGGTGGATCAAGTCCTGTTGCTCAACCGGCTTGAACATGCCGAGATCGTTGACGTGCTGCCGCCGGTCAACGTGGCTCAATTTTTCGTGGACTTGGTCGAGGGCCTCAACATCTCGGTCGCTGGTGGTCGAATCCGACTGGAGATCAATTTGCCCGCAAGCTACGAGGCGCAATTGTTCCCGGCCAAGATCCGCGCGGCGAGTGAAAACCTTATTTCGAACGCGCTGAAGTATTCGCCGGAGGACAGCGACGTGCGGGTAAAGGTGGAGTTGGCCGATAAGGGTTGGCGAATCGCGGTTACGGACTGCGGGCGAGGGATACCCGCGGCCGACCAAGCGAAACTGTTTCAGGCGTTCCATCGCGCGAGTAATGTCGGCGGCGTCCCAGGGACGGGCTTGGGCTTGGCCATTGTCCGGCGAGTCGCCGACTTGCACGGCGGCACGGTGGCGTTTTCCAGCACGGAGGGAGCGGGAAGCGAATTCACTCTGATCTTTCCCAAGGAGCAAAGCCCTTCGGCGGCTCCGGTCCTCCCGTCTGAGAAGACGCGCCCTTTGAACTTATGACCGCAAATACCCGCCAATCCACAATCCTTCTGGTCGAAGATGACCACCTTGCCCGCGAAGTTGTAGCAGAGAACCTGCGGGAGGCGGGCTATTTGGTGGTGGCGATGCCAGACGGTGAGGCGGCGTTACAGGCGCTGCCAAGCGTCCAACCGGGTCTGATTTTGAGCGACGTGCGGATGCCGCGGTGCACCGGCTTCGAGCTTTTGGCGCGGGTCCGGGCGATGTCAGACTACAGGCCGATACCGTTCATCATCATGTCGGCGAGGGCGGACACTGCGGATATACGCCGCGGGATGTCGCTGGGTGCGGATGATTACGTAACGAAACCCTGTCTGACGGAAGACTTGCTGGAAACGATCAAGATGCGCCTCGCGCGCTCCGCCATGTTCAACGAGGCGATCCGTCGGCAGCAAAACTTCCTGTCGAGGGTTTTGCCCCATGAACTGCGCACGCCCCTCTCCGGGGTGATGGGTTATGCGGATTTGATGATCGAAATCGGACAGGCGGGTGAAACCCTTTCGCCTGAGGACCTGGTCGATTATGGAACCAATCTCCAGCGTTCGGGCCAGCGGCTGCTGCGGGTCGCGGAGGATCTATCGCTGTGGTCGTGGTTCGAAGTGCTTTTTGACCGGTTGCGTTTTGGAAAGCCGGTCGAACTGACCCCGATCACCGTCACCAAGAGCGAGCTGGAGCCATGGATTGATGTGATTGTGGAGCGGGTTGGGCGGAAGCGTGACGTGACGCTCGATCTGCAACCAGCAACTGTAAACGTGCCGTCCGACGGGCTCGTGCGCGTGATCCAGCATCTCGTGGAAAACGCGTTGAAATTCTCCCTGCAAACCTCGCCGGTGCAGATCACGGGAGTTCTCCAGGGTGCCCACTACGAAATCACCTTCCGGGATCGCGGCCGCGGCATGAGCAAAGAAGAGATCGAGGGTGTCGGTATGTTGCTCCAGTTCAGGCGCGAGACGCATGAGCAGCAGGGATTGGGCATGGGGCTCGCCCTGGCGCGTAACTTTGCGCAGCTCGCCGGCGGGGAGTTTTCAGTGATCAGCAACCAACCTGAACAAGGAATCACCGCGCGGTTGCGGTTGCTCGCGGCGGAGGCGTTGCCCGCGAAGTAGGGTTTTTCCAAGAAATACCGCCGCTGCCGGCTGGCGCTTCGCTGCGCTCCTAGCCCAAGGCCCGCCTTTTTCATGAACTCCTCGACCTGCCCCATGCATGCGACGCATGCTAGTTTACCGGGCCCGGATGCCGCGGATCTCGCTTTTTTCCGGGAGGCGGCGGCGGCGGGCGTGCTGGCGGAGACGGCAGCGCAACGGCACCTCACGTGTCGGCGGCAGGCCGAGGAGGGCGGAGTCGTCGCCCTGACGAAGGAGGAGCTCGTATTCGGCGGGCGGGTGGCGTGGCGCAATAATGCCCGCTGTATCGGCCGGCTGTTCTGGCGGAGTCTGCTTGTGCGGGATTGCCGCGATGTCGCCGATTCCCCCGGTGTTTACACGGCCCTCTGCGAGCACCTGACGCTGGCCACGCGGGGAGGCGATATCCGCCCGGTGATGACGGTATTCGCACCGGCCGATGCCGGCCGCCGCGCGCCGCGAATCCGGAACGACCAGTTGGCGGGCTACGCCGGCTACGCCCAAGGCGGCGCGGTGCTCGGTGATCCGAAGAACGTGGCGCTCACCGCGGAGGCGATCACCCTGGGGTGGGTGCCGCCCCGGGTGCGCACGGCGTTTGATCTCCTGCCTTGGATCATCGTCGGACGCGATGAGCGGCCGGCGGTGTTTCCCGTGCCGGCGGGCCTCGTGCGCGAGGTCGAGCTATCGCATCCCACATTGCCCTGGTTCGCCGAGTTGGCGCTGAAATGGTATGCGGTGCCGGTGGTGTGTGATCTGGCCCTGCATGTCGCCGGGGCGGAGTTTCCGTTCGCTCCGTTCAGCGGTTGGTATATGGGGACCGAGATCGGCAGTCGCAACCTCGGCGACGAGGCGCGCTACAATCTCCTGCCTGTTGTCGCCCGACGCATGGGACTTGACCTGACCACGCCCTCCGGCCTGTGGAAAGACCGGGCGTTAATCGAACTCAACGCCGCCGTGCTCCATTCATTTGCCGCGGCCGGATGCCGCATCGTCGATCATCACACGGCCAGCCAGGAATTTATCCGTTTCTGCACGATGGAGGAGCAGGCGGGTCGGCCGGTCTCGGCGGAGTGGGAGTGGATCGTGCCGCCGCTATCGAGCTCGGCGACACCGGTCTTCCATCGCCCGATGCGGGATATGCAATTGCAGCCCGCGTTGTGCCGTGCGGGAACGTCGGGCGTTATTTGATCGAGCGCGGTTGCCTCCCGGTCGGATGGAAATGCATTCCCCGGTCGGTGGGAATATTCCACAAACGAATGAGGAGTAGGCCGGATTTACGACGCTCGGGTCTACAGCTAGGATTTGGTCAAAGTTCATGATCCCCATTTTGATTATCGGCATCGTCCACGTGTTGTTTTTGGCATGGTTTGTATGGTGCGTTATTACCGCCCCGGACGGCTATGAGGATGACAAAGGATATCATCTCGTTAGCCGGCGGGGTAGCCCGGCTCAAAACGGGAAGGCTCGCCGCTGACGACTGCTGAAGACGCCCCGTCCCCGATCACCGATGCCACATTCATTGTCTTCGTCCGCAAAGCTGGACCATCCGCGTGCGAACGGCCGGCGGCGTCGATCGCGATCTAAAAAAGATCCCGACGTGCCCTATGATCCCGTGTGGAAGCAGCGCAAAGAAATACTGGTAGTGGGCGTGGTCCTCGTTTTGGTCGGAGTGAGCGGTCTATGTTTGATTTGAAGTGGACTCGATTTACACCGCGCCGCGTTCACCAGAGAGCTGGCGTGGTAGGGCCGCGCGGTCGCTTCTATCGGTTCAAGAACTAGGGTGATATTCTGAGCCGACAGTGTAAAAAAAGCAGCCGTAGAGTCTTGGACTGAGGCGCTGTTCGCTAAAATCCGTCGGGATGTTCATCCAAAGTTTTTTCCAGCGACAGGCAGGATTGAAGATCGTTATTCGGACCGGCTGCGTGCTCGCAGTCGCGGTTAACTTGCTGTCGATGGCGGGCTGCGTCAGCAGCCCCTCGCAAGAGCTCGTCGGTCGGCTCATTCAGTCCGGGGAGTCGCCGACACCGACACTCGCCACGGTGACGGATGCGTGGCGGGAGGCTCACGCTTACATCGCCGAACGCCCCGGGGCGGATGTTGTGCTGGGCAGCGGCGATTCGATGCTGCCCCTCTACCGGAGCCGGACGCTTCTCGTCACGGAGTTGCGGCCCTATCAGGACTGGTTGCCGGGGCAGACCGTGGTGTTTGGCGGTGATCACGGCTGGCCTGTGGCGCATTTGCTCGTCGCGAAGACTGCGGAAGGGTGGCGGGTGGTCGGCGCAGCTCGGGCCGAGTATGATGAGACGCTGGTGACCCCGCGCAACTACCTCGGCACGGTCGCCAAAGCCTATGAGTTGCTGCCCATAGGGACACGCTCTAATGCCAACCTGATCTCAGAGCTGCGCAGCGGTCGGGAGGGCGCCGTGATCAACAATTACGCGGCTCTTTCACGATGAAATTTCCAGGAGGCTCGCATCCGGTCGCTCGCGGGTTAGCGGTGGGCGTCCTCTACGTTGCCTCCCCGCTCCAAGCGGCAGTCGCCTGCTTCGAGAGCATGGCGGTCATCGGTCCGGGCGAGCCGGAGAGCTACGGGCTGATCATGGGTTTGGTTTACCTCTTATTCGCAGTTTGGAAGCGGCGGGCCCAAACCAAGGCTCGGCAACGGCGTGTCCGTCAATTCGGGGCAACCCCAGACAATCTTCATAAAAACTAAACTTGTTACTCGCTCATTTTGGCTCCTGGCGGTGATAGCCATGTGGGTCGGACCAGGCCCAAGCAAAAGGGGCCCATAGCAGGGCTCCGGCCGTGCTTTGTTAGTTTTCATCTTTCCTCGCCTGATGGAGATGGCCGCGCAGGGTCGCGGCTCCGCCGAGCTGGAGGTGCTCTGCCAACCACGGAATCGACGCGCCGGATTCGTCGCGAATCCGCCGGGCCAAGGCGATCTTCCACGGCTGTCTGCGCGGCTGGGTTATGAAGGCCGCCGGGCACACTCCGAGTTCGGGCAGGCCGCTTTCCAGACTCGCCCGGCAGCTCGCCTGCCTAAGTTCCAATCGCTTCGCTCGGGGCAATCCGGGGGTAAGCGATCTGCCCGCAGGTTCCTTGGCCAGCGCCCGCCGCCAGCCGGCCGTCCCGATGGCCCAGTCTAGGCCAAGCGTCGTGGGGAAGCCGTGGGGCAGGCTTGGCGGTATCGCTAAATTTTCTGGCCTTCGCCAAACTCAGCTCGCGCAGCCAATCGCCGGTCATCCGGCTATCTTCGTGCGGACCACCTCAATCTAGTTTCTCACTCACAACCACAAACCACAAAGCTGATGCCCTATGGCTATCCTTCTATCTATAAAGCCGTCGTGTTTTGAAGTTTAGGAGTTGTCTTCTAGCTGTTTAATGGCCCGTTAGGCCCCGCGCTCCTTCATTCAACCCCGTTATTTCTATGCGATTACCTCACGTTTGCGCCGTTATTTGTGCATCGGTCTCTCCGCTCTTCGCAGCGTCTGGTCCGGCGGTCAGCCCGAGCGTTCATCAAAAGAACGCGGCACAAGAGAGCGTAGGGGCATTGCGCACAATTAAAAGAAAGGTCGCGATCGCGCGCTTCACCAACGAAACAGCTTACGGGCGAAGTTTCTTGGTCGATAAGGACCAAAATCCTATCGGAAAACAGGCGTTAGATATTCTTTCCAAGAAGCTGTTGGACACCGGGAAATTCCTCCTGCTTGAGCGTGCCGATTTGGCGAAGATCAACGAAGAGCTAAGCATCTCATCGAGTGGTCAGCTAAAGAATCAGGCCGATTATCTAATATTAGGATCAGTCACTGAATTTGGACGCAAAGCGGAGGGCGATGTCGGTGTCTTCAGCCGGACTAAAAAACAAACGGCATATGCAAAGGTAACTATACGTTTGGTCGATGTGAGCACCGGCCAAATCATCTATGCCGAAGATGGTGCAGGAGAAGCGTTCTCCCAAGTAGGCACCGTTCTGGGTGTCGGCGCTCGCGCGGATTACGATTCTACCCTAAATGACAAAGCGCTCGACGTCGCGATCACCAATCTATCGAGCAAAATCATCGAGAACCTTCTCGAACGCCCTTGGCGCTCATATGTTCTCTCGTTCGTCGATGGATCTTTTCTGATTTCCGGCGGTGCTAAACAAGGGCTCAAAATCGGAGACCTATTCGATGTCGTCATTTCAGGGAAGAAGATGAAAAATCCTCAGACCGGAATGGATATTACGCTCCCCGGTAAAAAGATCGGCACGCTCCAAGTTTTGGGCTTTGCCGGCGACTCTCCCACCAATGAAGTCGCGATCACCAAGCTCACCTCCGGAGAATTGCCTCAGTCTGAAGACACGTCGGCTTTCGCTAACTACTATGTGCAAGAGGCCAATATGAAATGATCCACACCATGAAAAAATCTTCGTCACTGTTTGTATGCGTTCTGACGTGCATGTGGGCACTTATTTCTGCCGGGTGCTCTCTTCAAACGGGCACGTTAACGCGAGTTCCCGAAGCGCAGTTTTCTTTCAGGGGCGCTACTGCGAATGCGCGGGTGGTGATCGATGACGAATCCCCCAAAACGTTGACCGATTCGCCTGCAAATATTGCGGCCAAGCCAGGGAAACATCGGATTAGGGTAATAAAAGACGGTGCCGTGGTCGTTGATCGAGAGGTGCTAATTGGCGATCAACAAATCTTCGAGATCATAGTGCCGGAGTAATAGCATAATCATGAAATTCTGGATCATTTTATCAGCCATAATCCCACTCCTTGGATTGTCGGGGTGCGTCGCGCCGCAGCAGCCAGTTTATTACTACGGAAGTTATTCGAGAACGCTCTATCAAGCAAAGAAGAACCCTAGCCCTGAGAAAGCGGCCAAACATCAGGCTGAACTATTATCGATCATTGAGCAATCCAAACAGCGAAACCTTCGTGTGCCTCCTGGCATTTGCTGCGAGTATGGTTGGGCTCTGGCCCAAACCGGTCGTGTGTCTGAAGCCGAAACCTACTTCGCGATGGAGCAGCGGGCCTATCCGGAATCCGCAGCTTTTGTCGGATTCTTGCGGAGTCAGATCAAGAAAGGAAACGGGAATTTGTGATTATGCCTTTTAAATTAATAATGAACCGTTTACAGCTCCTACGACTCCCGCTCCTCGTTGCCGTAATGCTCGCAATCAGCGGATGCATTACGCCGCCCCCGATGATTTCCAAAGAAGCGAAGTTTCCGCTTTTTTACGAGGAAAAGCCTCATGTCATTATGGTGTTGCCGCCGACGAATGCGACTACGGCTGCGGATGCCAAAGAGTATTACTCGACGACCGTCTCAGTCCCCTTGGCTTATTCGGGATTTTACGTGATCCCAATGGAAGTCACCAACGAGATCTTGAAAGCACAAGGTCTCTACGACACTGAGATGATCGCGGATCAGCCGCTTGATAAGTTCTATCAATACTTTGGTGCTGATGCCGTTCTCTTCACGAAAATCGTTCGATGGGACACGGTCTATGTCGTTTTGGCGGCAAACCTGACTGTCTCCATCGAAGCCAAACTTAAATCGGCGCGCACAAATCGTGAGTTGTGGGCATACAGCGGCACGGTGGTAGTCGATCTCACGGGAAATTCTTCAACCGGCAACATAGTCGTGGACCTCATTGCCAAAGCCGTCGTAACAGCAGTGGCTGCTGCCGCTACAGATTATGTGCCAATAGCACAAAGCACGAACTTCCAGCTTTTGTCCTCGATGCCTACTGGGAAATACCACTTTCGATATGGTAAGGATAAGGGGGATCAGATCCGCGATCTCTCACCGAGCCCCGTTGGGGCAGCGTCTTCGACTGCCGTTAAAGCTCCGACCGATTCTAGTTCTAAAAAAGTCGAAGTGGTGGAACCAAAGGAAACTCCGCCAATAATGATCGCGCGCGCGGCTGTGGATGCCCAATCAACTCCGCCTCGTGCCAAATCATCCAACCCCTCGACGCCTGAACCGGGAATCGCGGGACCCAAAGCAATAGAGCCTTCCGAGATAAAGGCCGTTAATCTTCCCGAAAAACCCAAGAACATAAAGATTGAGCCACCGCACTCTACCGGGAATGGCCCAGGTCTTTCAGTCTACATTTTAAGCAATCAACTTTGGGCTCGAGAAATTGAATCAGGGTCGGCTGCGGACGCAGCTGGAATTCGTGCCGGCGATGAAATCGTCAGTTTTGGCGGCAATGGCGCAAATTTCGAGACGATGAAACATATCAATAATGGAAAGACGGGGAGCGCAGAGATTAGTTGGCGGGTTAGCGGTAAGGGCGAAGTGAAGCGGGCAAATCTCCGATTCTAACATTATCTGTGATCAGCGTCTGAAGACGGCTCAAGCAAGAGCATGCGACCCTGAATATTTTTGGGCCTAGAAAATGGACGTAAAAAAGGGTCCGTGCCAAAAAAAGGGCCGAGGGTTGACTATTGACAGAAGTAAGGGAGCGGGGGGCTTGGGTTGGCTTTGGGCGGGGCGTGGGTCGCAAATGAATTTGCTGCTACGAGGAAGCGGACAACACACCCCGGCGCGGTGCGCAACCCCTCTGGGCAGAGGGGATTTTGGAAACTTTCGGATCAGGCAACTGAGTAAGCCGGGGAGCTCAAAAAAGGGCGCCGGCCGTGCTTTGTTAGTTTTCATCTTTCCTCGCGTGATGGAGATAGCCGCGCAGGGTCGCGGCTCCGCCGAGCTGGAGGTGCTCTGCCGACCACGGAATCGACGCGCCGGATTCGTCGCGAATCCGCCGGGCCAAGGCGATCTTCCACGGCTGTCTGCGCGGCTGG